>OJFP01000173.1_pt1 | contig 51055 bp, 42 predicted proteins | sample 1594141 | NCBI WGS metagenome assembly OJFP01 (sample SAMN05416843, study PRJEB24817) | seawater metagenome | isolation source: Sea water | place: Canada:Atlantic | collected 2013-07 | reverse complement strand
TCCTCTTCGTCGGCAGCGTCAGATGTGTATAAGAGACAGACCCAACCCATGCCCACTCCGAAACGCGTCAACATTCAGGCCATCGCCGACAAGGTCGGCGTATCCAAGGCGACGGTCAGTCGAGCGCTCCGAAATCTACCCGGCCATAAAGCCGCTACGAAGGACAAGATCATCAAGGCGGCGCGGGAGCTGGGATACGAATCTCACCCCATTATGTCGGCCGTCATGTCGAGCGTGCGCTTCAAGCGGACGTCGCTGATCTCGCCCGTCATCGCAGAAATCCACTGCCAACCCTGAGACTACGATCGCACCGGTAATCCGGATTCACTGCGACTCAGCATTCACCGGCAAGCCGAGGCGTTGGGATTTCGGGTAGAGGAATTCGGGTGGTATGAACCCGGCATGAACCCGCGCCGCCTGATTGAAATCATTCGGGCCCGTGGAATCGGAGCGGTGATCTTTGAGCATTTTATGGAGCGAGAGGTCGATCTCTCCGGCCTCGATTTAAGTGGACTGGCCATGGTCTCGGTCGGTGGTGCCCGATTGAACCCCAAACTCCATCGCGTGGAGGTGAACCACTACGGCAACATGATCAAATTGATCAAAAAACTGCAGTCCCGGGGCTATCAACGATTCGGCGTCATCATCCCTCGAATCTTCGAGAGATCTTCCAATTTTAAACGCAGCGCTGCGCTGCACTCCGAGGATCTGAACATCGCCGAAGCAGACCATATTCCAATTTTTTATCGCGAGGAAACGGATAGCAAAGAAGACCTCAAGGAACTCGCGACTTGGCTCGAAAAACACCAGCCGGATTGTGTGCTGGGGGTGGGCACCGATGTGCCCCACCAACTCGATTCCTTGGGTTACACTCAGCCCGACAAAGTGGGTTTTGCCCATCTCGGGTGGCACTCATCCTATGAAGGTTATGCCGGCTACAATCCGAAGTGGAGTGGGGCCGGCAAGGTCGCGGTGAATCTGGTCGTCGATCAACTCACCCGAAATGAAAACGGCGTGCCCGAAGATCCGCTTTGGGTTCTCGTCGAAGGCGAATGGGGCGATGGGCATAGCGCTCATCCCGTGCTCAATCAACGCAAGCGGAAGTCGAAGTCCACCAGGAGCTGAGCTAGCACGACGCTGTCGGGCATAAAGCACGACCCACACTGAGAGGCATCCTGCTGGGTGGGTCGGGTTTATGCCCGACAGCCCATCCAACACCCTATCCTGTCCGCGACCAGCTCAGCGCGGCGGACCTTGCGCGACGTCGTCCAAGCGGGCGGCGCCCACGACTTCAAAATCAGCCAATACTTCACCCAGCATCGCCCAAACTTTTCGCGTCGGCTGATCGAGGGTTTTCGGATCAAGCGGCCGTTGCTCCAAAACATCCGTGATGGTATCGAAAAAACGGCCGTCGTGGAAACGCTTGAACCGGACGGTGCGGGCAAATGCGTCCACGGTCTGATCCACAATCGAGACCAGAGCTACGTCTTTACCGCGACGATACCAACAGTAAGACCATTCCCGCAAAGTCGGCCGCTCGCCCTTGAAGACCGGCACCAAATTGAATCCGTCCAGCGGACGATCAGCCGCCGGTTCGTATCCGGCCAAGGCATGCAGCGTTGGGGCGATATCCGAAAAATCTACCAATCCTTCCGAGACGAGTCCAGCCGGTGCGGTTCCTGGCCAGTTTACAATCATCGGCACTCGTGTGCCGGCATCGGTCATCGTGCCTTTGCCTCCTTTGATACTGCGCCCGTCGATCATGTTAGAAGTGATGTCGGAATTGGTTCCATTGTCCCCGATGAAGATCACCAACGTGTTTTCCCGCAGACCCAGCGCATCGAGCTTATCGACCACTCGGCCGACGAGCTCGTCGGTGTATTCAACCATGTCTTTGAAGTAAGCAGGATTCGCATCCTGCGGATCCGGAGATCCGACCGAGTTCGGCGTCGGCACGAAGGGCGAATGGGGCAGCATCATCGGGTAGTAGACAAAGAACGGTTCATCCGCGCGCCGTTCTATGAAATCTAGCACAAAGTTATTGAGCACATCCGGGCCATACTCGCCTTTTTCCCCCGGCAGAACTTCGCCATTTTGGATCAGTTCGCCCACGTTGCCGTAGCGCCAACTCTTGCGCTCTAGCCACCAGAGGCAGTGCTCATCGAAACCAAACTGATCGATGAGTTTCCGATCCTTGCCCAACTGCCATTTGCCCGCAATGGCCGTCGTGTAACCGGCGTCCCGCAAGTCGTTGCCAAACGTGCGCTCGGATTGAGGAAGCTCACCAAAATGAGTGTAGTTTCGCACATTGTATTGGCCCGTCATGATCTGCACCCGAGTCGGGGTGCAAAGCGGTTGAGAATACGTCTGAGTGAATCGTAAACCGGTCGCCGCCAACGCATCAAGCCGGGGGGTTTCGTAGTCGGCCGAGCCATAACTCGACACCGTTTCGTAGCCCATGTCATCAGCCATGATGAGCACGATATTGGGGCGGTCATCTGCTACGGTGGTCGAGGCCACCAAACCGCCAATCAACCAACAGAAAAGAGTGAATGAAATACGCATACGGAAGTTTTTGTGCTGAGTCATCGGGTTAATCACGGTCGCTAAAATTTAACGAAGTATTGGCGTCAAACGAAAGCGCCGCATCGGGAATCGCCCGACGTTGGCCGGACGGAGTGGTGTAGTCGATTTGGAGGAAACTGTCGCGATTGGCTTGGAAAAAATGAAGCTCAATTGCGTGTCGTCCCACTCCCAGTTGAGCGAAGCCCGAAGTTTCGCGACGGGGATGTTTGATCTGATCATCTACAACATTCTTTCCATTGATCGTGAGCAGAACGCCATCCGCTGATTCGACGTGGAAGCCATAGTTTCCCGCCTCAGTGATTTCCAACCATCCCGCAAAAATGACGGCAAAGTCTTCTTCCCTACGGGCAATCTGGGAAAGGTCAAAATTGGTGACCGGCTTCGACAAAGTAGGCGGAAAACCGGCGAAGAGAGGCATCTGGTTTACATGCCCCTCGCTGTTGTCGTGCTCAAAGTATCGAGCGAGTAGACCAGCGCCAGCGGGCACCTTTGCAAGCCGCATCGAATCGACCGGGCCAGGCACCCCACCTCGGGTGAAGATGCGAGCTTTCAGGTTAGTGCTCTGGGTGAAATGTAGTGGGCCCTGCACTCGCGTTGACGCTGCGGTCGGCTCGGAGCCGTCGGTGGTATAGCGAATCACGCGATCATCGCGGTCAAAGCTCAGCGCAGGGTGCATCTCATCCACAAACACTAACTCCTCCGACGGGAGTAAGTTGGACTCATCAGGTTGTAGCGAAATCGAAAGGGTTTGATTAATAGCCAGATCTTCGTGCTTCGCCAACAGACTGGTGAGGTCCAACTCCAACAATGCCGCATCGGTAACCGAGATCGGAGCCATGATATTCAAGACCACTTCCACTACCTGCGTCTCAAACCCCGCTAGGCGAACATCGATCAAACCGGGGTTGGGGTGCACCGCGTGACTGTGTTGAAACTGACCCGAGACCCTGAGCGTCTGATCCGAGCGATTGGTGACCTTCACGTAAACGGAGCCACCGCTGATCGCTCCACCATCCGTGGTATCCAAAATCAAGTTAGTCTGGATGTCCGCGCTCTGCTCCAAAGCTTTCATGTGTTTGAATGACGTTTCCGTGGCCACGTCTTTGGGCATGATGCCGCTCAGCTCTAGATTCGCCATCACGGGCCCATCTTCTGTCATGGTAAACCAAGAGATGTGGTCGAACTCACCGAAAGCCTGACCCCTCAGTTTCGAGCCGCCCCCGGTTGAGGCCAAGATGATGTAGTCGTTGTCGTTTCGATCGAAGTGCACGTAGCGGTGATGGTGCCCTGCGAGCACCGTGTGTTGGCGGCCCTGCAACGCGGTTTCGATGCGCGAGAAATTACTCTCGTGCGGATAGACCCAAAGCGGGTGATGGAGTAGCACAAACGTCCACCGCACGTCGGTGTGCTCCGCCATCGTTTGTTCGAAATAAGCCACCTGTTCTTCCCCGATGTACTGCTCCTTGTTGTCGTTAGTAAACAGAACCACAAACAACACGTTTTTGTAGACGAACGAGTAGTGCGTCGTGCCGAAACGTTCGTTCCATTGGGCCAACATGTCCTCCGGTTGCACGCGGTCTTCGAGCCACTTCATCTGAATATCGTGGTTCCCCGCCGCAAAGAAGAACGGCATCTTGAGTGGTTCGATCCAACTCATCATCTCGTCCCACTCCGCATCATTGGTTTCAGCATTGGCGGAGGTGCCTTGAATCAGATCACCCACCGAGATGACGAACTCGGGCATCATCCAATTTAGTTTCTTAATGGCGTCCTGAAACACCCCGGCCCGAGGGCTCCCGGTGCGGTCACTGACCACTGCAAACTGGAAATTGTCCGGATCGTTCTCAAATTCGAGATGAGTCCAGGGCTTGGCCGCCGTGGTGACATCGGCCTCGAAGTCAGCCGCGGCATCATGGGCGGTGACAACCGGTGCTAGGGATAAGGCCAGGAACAGGGCCAAACTACCGTGAATAATCGATCGGGGAAAGGGCATAACAGGAATAAGAACAACACTCCATCGCCTACCCGGCGATCAGCGAAACTCCGCATCACGGAATCGTTACAGCGCAATCGGGGCGTTGCCTCAACGGTTACAACCCGTTTTCTTTGAAGGTTCAGTCCAGAACTGCCCTTTTTTTCACCCCTGCCCCTCCCCTCCATGCGCTTCCCTTCCCGCCTTGGCGTTTCCGCGGTCATTTTCCTAATGGCCTTCTCCTTCCTGACCCGTGCGCTGGCCCAAGACACCCCGCGCAATGTCATCCTGATTCTCATCGATGATCAGCGATTCGATGCCCTGGGCTACATGGGGCACCCCTTCCTCAAGACCCCACATCTCGACAACATGGCGGAAAACGGGGTGCATTTCGCCAACGCCTACGTCACGACTTCCCTATGTTCGCCCAGTCGCGCGTCCATCATCACGGGCCTTTTCGCCCACAACCACCGGGTGGTGGACAATTACCACCCCGTTGACGGCGACCTCACGTTCTTCCCCCAACTCATGCAGGAGCGGGGCTACGAAACCGGTTTTGTCGGCAAGTGGCACATGGGCGACACCGAGGCCCCGCAGCGTGGCTTCGACCACTGGGTGAGCTTCCGAGGCCAAGGGATCTACTGGCCGCACGAAACCGGCCTTAAGGTCAAAGGCCGCTACGTTCCGCAAGTCTACAAGAGCGGCATCAATATCAACGGGGAAAACGTCGACCAAAAGGGCTACATCACCGATGAACTCACCGACTACGCTCTCGACTGGTTGCAGAACCGCGAAGGCAAGGGCGACCAACCCTACTTCCTATACTTGTCGCACAAAGCCGTGCACGCGGACTTCCTGCCGCCCAACCGCTACGCCTACCGCTACGAAGACCAAGCCGTGCCTCGCCCTACATCCTGGGCAGATGACCCCGACGCGTTCACCGACGTGCCTCGCTGGGTGAAGAACCAACGCAACAGCCGCCACGGCGTCGAATTCGCCTACTACACCGAACTCGATCTCGCCAACTACTACCGCCGCTACTGTGAAGCCCTACTCGCGGTCGACGATAGCGTCGGTCGGGTGATGCAACACCTCGAAGACAGCGGCGAACTCGATAATACCGTCATCCTGTTTATGGGCGACAATGGCTTCATGTTCGGCGAACACGGTCTGATCGACAAACGCGCCGCGTATGACGCCTCCGTGCGGGTGCCCCTCATTATGCATTGCCCGGACATCTTTCCCGCGGGCTCCATCGTCGACGAGGTAGTCGCCAACATCGACGTCGCCCTCACCCTGCTTGCCGCGGCCGGCATCCCGGCACCCGATTATATGGATGGAAGTAACTTCCTGCCCCTCGCCCGCGGCGAGACGATCGCTGATTGGCGGGAGTATCTGCTTTACGAATACTTCTGGGAGCGTAACTACCCGCAAACTCCGACTATGCATGCCCTCATTGGTCAGGATTGGAAATACATCCGTTACCAAGGCATTTGGGACACCGACGAACTCTTCGACCTGCGCAACGATCCGGAGGAGAACACCAATCTCTGGGCGCACCCGGACCACCAGGATCGGATCACCGAACTCAACGCCAAACTCTTCGCCGAACTTGAAGCGACCAACGGCATGAGCCTGCAGCTCCTCCCCGATCGCGGCACCAAGTTCTACCACCGCAAGGACACTGGCTCCCGCGGAGCTGAGTTTCCGGATTGGTTCTACCGCGAAGCCGGCACCAGTGGCCGCTAATCCTCCGGCCTCCTGTCCTTTCAATTCCCTAAACCTCCTATCCTGATGCCCAATCTGCTTCGAATCTGCGTGCTCGCCCTCGTCACGTCCGCCTCGTTTCTCTCCGCCGCCGATCGCCCCAACATCGTTCTGGTTATAACTGATGATCTCGGTTTCTCCGACATCGGTCCCTACGGGAGCGAAATAGACACCCCTAATCTCGATCAACTCGCCGCCGAAGGTCTGCGTTTCCGCCAATTCTACAACACGGCCAAGTGTTCCCAAACGCGTGCCACCATGCTCTCGGGACGCTACTTCCCGGAAGTCTCGTTCACTGGCCAACACCGCAATTCCGTCACGTTTGCCGAGACGCTGCGCTCCGCGGGTTACAAAACGCTCATGAGCGGTAAATGGCACCTGCTCGGCGAGCCCAGCGAACAGGGATTCGACCGTTACTTCGGACACCTCGCGGGCGCCGTTAATTTCTTCGATGGGGTCAGCACCAAGGGTTACGACACGTTCCGACTGGACGGCGAACCTTTCGAAATTCCCGAAGGGTTCTACTCCACCGATGCGATGACCGATCACGCGTTGCAGTTTCTCGAAGAAGAGGTCCCGGAGAGCGGTGATCAGCCTTTCCTGCTCTACCTCGCCTACAACGCCCCCCACTACCCGCTGCACGCCAAGCAGGCCGATGTCGAAAAATACCTCGGTCGCTACGATATGGGCTGGGATGAACTTCGCCGCACCCGTTACCAACGCCAACTGGAACTTGGCATCATCACCGAAGATACGGCGTTCTCGGAACGCCCGCCCGAAGTTCCCGCGTGGGATTCGATCAGCCCCGACCTCCGCCGCGAGCATAACCTCACCATGGCGACCTACGCGGGTATGATCGACTGCGTAGACCAAAACATCGGCCGGGTCATCGACCGTCTCAAATCGCGCGATGAATTCGACAATACGATCTTCATTTTCCTCAGCGACAACGGCGGTTGCCCCTTCCAACGCACCCGTTCCCCAACCCGCGAAGACATGCTAATGCCGTGGACTGCCGAAAGCTATTGGACCTATGACGAGGGCTGGGCCCACGCCAGCAACACGCCCTTCCGCTGGTATAAACAAAACCAACACGAAGGCGGCATCTCGAGTCCCTTCATCGTGCACTGGCCCGACGGTCTCGGCGGCAAAGCTGGCCGCATCGTCGATGGACCGGGACACTTGATCGACATCGCGCCCACCCTCTACGAACTCGCCGGCGCCACCTACCCGCAGACCTACGCCGGCGCGGAAATCGGCCCCCTGCGTGGCCAGTCGCTCACACCAATCATCGCGGGGAAATCCACCGGCGGCCCCCGTGAACTTTGGCAATTCTACGGCAATAATCAGGCGCTGCGTTTCGGCGATTGGAAGATCTCTTGGGAAAAGAAAATTAAGAAATGGGAGCTCTACAACATCGCTCAAGACCGCTCCGAAGTGAATAACCTCGCGGTCAAAATGCCGGAGAAACTCGCCGAGATGATCGCTCGCTACGAAGCGCTTGATCGCGACATCGCGGACAACGCCCCAGCGGTCGCCGCCGTTGATATCGGACAAGAATAAACCCCACCTTTTTCTATCATGAACTTACTTCGTTTCATTACTCTCCTCAGTGTGGGCACCAGCCTACTCACCGCCGCAACTCCCGATCGCCCCAACATCGTTTGGCTGAGTACCGAGGATATCAGCCCGCACATCGGATTCATGGGCGACCCCCATGCGATCACTCCGCACCTCGATGAATTTGCCAACGAAGGCGTCGTGTATAACCGCACCTACACCACAGCCGGAGTCTGTGCCCCCGTGCGTAGCGCCGTCATCACGGGCATGTATCAATCCTCCCTCGGCACCCAGCACATGCGCAGTGCGGCCCACCTTCCCGATCACATTCAGCTGTTCCCCTCTTCCCTGCGCCAAGCCGGCTACTACACGTCCAACAACAGTAAAACCGACTATCAACTGCCTAAAGGCGAACCCGCCCTGAAGGGTGTTTGGGATGACTCGAGCGGGAAGGGGCACTGGCGCAATCGACCCGATTCGGATCAACCGTTCTTCGCCGTGTTTAACTTTGGTGGGACGCACGAAAGTGGCATTGAAAGCGACAGTAAATACCGCGACGTCACCGCGAACCTTACGGCCGCCGAACGCCAGGATACACTCGCCCTCACCACCTACCCACCCTACTATCCCGAGACCCCCAACGCTCGCGAAAACTGGAAACGTAACTACGAGCTCATCACCGCTATGGACGCTTGGGCGGGCGACTTGATCCAGCAACTCAAGGACGACGGTCTCTACGAAAACACCATCATCTTTTTCTGGTCCGATCACGGCATCGGCCTGCCGCGCGGTAAACGTTGGCTCTACGAATCCGGCACGCACATCCCTCTCGCCGTTCGCGTTCCGGCCGCTTATCGGATTCCCGGCCAGATCACTCCCGGCACCGTGGATCGCCAACTCATCAGCTCCATCGATTTCGCCCCCACCGTGCTGCATCTCGCCGGGGTAGAACTCCCTCCCCAGTTCCAAGGCCGGCCCTTTCTCGGCGCCAATCTTCCACCCACTCGCGAATACATCTATGGCGCCCGCGACCGCATGGACGAGCGCTACGACATCATCCGCATGGTGCGTGATCAGCGCTTCCGTTACATCCGCAACTACGAGCCGTTGAAGACGTATTACCAATACATGAATACCCCGGAGAAAGGCACCACCATGGCCGACCTCCGTCGCCTCCATGACGCCGGCACGCTCGCACCCATTCCCGAGATGTTTTTCGCCCCGCGCAAACCCGTCGAAGAACTCTACGAAGTCGACCTCGATTACCACGAAATCAACAATCTCGCCGATGACCCGGCTTACGCGTCTACCCTCGCCCGATTGCGCGAAGTTCACTTGCAGTGGGTGCGTGATACCCGTGACACCGGACTGATCCCCGAGCCCATTTTGGTCACCGAGGAAAAACGGTTGGGCAACCGCTACGACATTCTGCGGCAGAACGACGACGCCACCTTCTCTACCCGGTTGGCTCACATTGCTAACCAAGCGTCCACCGGACCAGACGCCCTACCCGAGCTGGTCGCCGCCCTCGACGACGCGCAACCGTCGATCCGCTATTGGGGAGCCATTGGCATCGGTAACATCGGTAGGCCCGCAGCTAACTCGACGACCCCTCTTCTCGCCACGGCCCTCCGCGACGAATCGATCATCGTGCGCGTCGCCGCTGCCCGAGCCCTGTGCCGTTTAGGTAAGCCCGCAAAAGCCCTACCCGTGCTCACCGCCGTGCTGCGGGACGGCGCCCAATGGGAACGTCTCCACGCCGCCAACGTGCTCGACGAAATCGACGAGCAAGCCCGTCCGGTGCTCGCGGCCATGCATACCGCTCTCGAACCCCGACCCGACCTAGAGCAAGCCGGAAAATACACTGTCCGGGTAATCAACCGCGCGCTCAACCAACTCGAAGGCACCACCCGCGAAGTGCGATAAAGCCCATCTCGGACGGTAAAACCCGACTCCGCGCGACCAATCAAAAGGGAGGGACGGCCTGTCTCGCCAAAGCCTTGGCGGCGGCGGAACCGCTGGGCCGTCCGCCCCTGCCTCCAAGCCCACTCTGTCGGGCCACACCCTCTCAAATTCATCCCAATGATCCGATTTTTACTCCTCGCATGTCTAGCGGCGACCGGCCTCATCACCAACGCCACTCCGCCACCGCTCGCGCGCCATGTAATCGTAATCGGCGTCGACGGGCTCAGCCCCGAAGGCATCCATCGAACGGATACGCCCAATATCGACCGACTGGTGAAACAAGGTTCATCCACCTGGCACGCCCGCGCCGTGATGCCGACTAGTAGTAGCCCCAATTGGAAATCCATGATTTCCGGAGCCGGCCCCGAGCAACATGGTGTCACCTCCAACCAGTGGCAGTTGGACAACTTCACCATTGAGCCCACCGCCCGAGGGCCCGGCGGCCTGTTCCCCACCATTTTCGCCGTGCTGCGCAACCAGCGCCCGGACGCCAACATCGCCCTGTTTCACGATTGGAAAGGACTCGCTCGACTCATCGAAACCGAAGCGTGCGACATAGTCGACAATCCTTCGGGGGACAAACATACATCCGAAGCCGCCTTCGCCACCACCGCTGCAGCCGTCGAGTATTTCGTGGCAAACAAACCCATCTTCACTTTCATTCATCTCGATCACGTGGATCACGCCGGTCACCAGAAAACCTGGCTAAGCGAACCCTACCTATTCGCGGTGCGCGAAACGGATCAGCTCCTTGGCCAAATCATGACCGCAATTGAGGCGACGGGTGCTCTCGAAGATACCGTAATACTGTTAACCGCCGACCACGGTGGACTCGGGACCAAGCACGGCGGCGAGAGCATGATCGAACTCGAGATTCCGTGGATCATCGCCGGACCCGGCGTGAAGAAGGACCACGAAATCGCCGGCCCGGTAAACACCTACGACACCGCCGCTACTCTGGCCAAAGTGCTCGGAGTCAAGCCGCCGGCAGCCTGGATCGCCAAACCGGTGAACGAGGCGTTTGCGGACTAACTGTTCCGCCGCCCCGCGTTCGAGGTAGGGCGACCTCGCCGAGGGGCTGAGGCGAACGTGTTTTCGACCCTGAGGGCGACTTGACCTTGAAGCCTTGATGACTAAGCATCAGATGTATGCGCACCACATTAGATATTGATGACGACGTGCTGAATCTCGCCAAGGAAATCGCCGCCAAGGAGCGTCGCTCAACGGGTTCCGTGCTATCGACTCTCGCTCGCGACGGGTTTCACGCCGAAAAACACCCGGCCTCGCCGGGTCGTAAACGTAACGGCGTGCCCATGCTCCCCCGGCGGCAAGAGTCCGTGACCCTCGACCACGTTCGCAAAATCATGGATGAAGAAGGTATCTGATGCGGGCATTACTCGACGCCAATGTGCTCATTGCACTGTTTGACGAAGACCATGTCTTCAACGAACGGGCCCATGTTTGGCTGGAGGAAAATGCCAGCGCTGGGATCGCTACTTGTCCGTTCACCGAAAACGCCTTGGTGCGCGTTCTCAGTCATCCGAAATACAGCAAGACGCTGAGGTCAACTCCCGCCGAATTGATCACCGGACTCGTCGAATTTGTGGAATATCACGATCACGTCTTTTGGCCGGATAATTTGTCGATTAGATCCGAACCACATTTTGACCGAAAACGCATGCTTGGCTCCCGCCAACTCACGGACATTTACCTACTGTCGTTGGCGATCGCAAACGAGGGGCGGCTGGTAACGTTCGACGATCACATCGCAATCTCAGCCGTGCCAGTAAGTCGACCTGAGCATCTGCTAGTAATCTGACCGAACGAAAACTCCCGGCGGAACCGCTCTTCTCAGAGTTTCCGGATGCGGATGTTCTTAAACCACATCCGATCACCGTGATCCTGCAGCACAATGTGGCCGGGCACCGGTCGGGCGAATCCCTGGAGCATCGCGTATTTGCTGTCCGCGACCAGTTCGTCCCACTCAGCCGTCGCCGTGTCTTCGGCGACGATCTTTTGACCGTTCAACCAGTGCTCGATCTTGGTGCCTCGCACCACGATCCGGCTGTGATTCCACGCGAGTGCCGGCCGGGCAACCATTTCGGAAGCGGCCATCAGATCGTAGAGGTCACCGGCGCGATGCGTGTCTATCAACCCCTCTTCGTGTCCCGCGTCATCTAGGAGCTGATACTCGAGCCCCGTGTGCCAGGGTTTGGTGTAATCCCCGCCTTCAAGAGACTTGTAAAAGATCCCTCCGTTGGCGCCTTCACTTGCCTTCCAGTCCCATTCCAACTCGAAATCCTTCACCGGGTTTTGGGTGATAACGAGATCTTCCTTGGCGCGCAACCCCGGTGACTCGTAACGTGAGGCTAGTGTGAGCACATCACCGATCGTGGCCCACCGTTCAGGTTTGGCATCACCTTCGTTGTAGAGGTGGAAGTCGGCCAGTTGATCCGCCTCACCGCTAAACAGATCGTGCCATCCTGCGCCGCTCATCGGGCGACGGTTCGTCTGCGTAGCGTGGGCGATTAATACCTCTTCGTTCATCAATTTGCCATCGACGGAGCGGTGCTGAACCCGAGCTCGCGGCTGGCCGTCATTGGCTTCAACCACGACGTGGAGGAATCCTCCTTTGATGCGCAAAAATTTCTGTTCCGGCGTGCGTAAGCTCTCTTTCCACCCCCCAGCATGCGAATCCGATCCAGCGCCGCTGCCAAACTCGCGCAGACCGTGCACGGGGTCGACCGTCGCATACTGCCAGTGGCGATCACCACAGATCACAAAGACGTCTTCTTGGCCCGCGAGAAAGTCGCGAATTTCCTGACTCTCGTGCTGGAAGCCTTCGTTGGCGTGGTTGTCGTTTTTCTTCGGGCGATCCGGTCCGAGAATCGGATTGGGGCTCAAGACGATCCGGAACGTTGCGTCGGATTCCGCGAAGATTTTGAAGAACCACGCTTTTTGATCCGCGCCCCAGATACTCTTGTCCGAGCTGTCCGGCATGTCGTTGGGACTGCGATACTCGCGCCCTTCCATCAGCCAGATCTGCACGTGCTTGCCCCAGCGCACGGTGCGGTAAGGTCGAGCTCCGGTTGGGGTCTGCTCCTTGAAGATGGCCAAACCTTGGTCCCAGGTCAGGTCGCCATAGGTCTCCCCGGGCGAGGCATCGTTTTTGAGAATGTCGTGATCGTCCTTTTGGAAATATACGGCGGTCGAACCGTAGAAATCCTTTTGAAATGGCATGGCGAAGATGCGGTTCCATTTGTAGCGCGCGAGTTCGGCACTTTTGGCCCATGGCTGGGGTTTGTCGTAATACTCCACGTCGCCCGCGTGCACCATGAACTGCGGCTTGAGCTTAGCCATCGCCGGGTAGATGCGATGGCCATTCTCCAAGTCGTCGCGGCGGATGAAATCGTGGCACGTCACCACGGTGAAATTCACGTCCGCATCGTCGACCTCCGTCGGAGCGGTATGAAACTGGCCTTGGTAAGCGACTACGGGGCCCGGCAGCGAGTCTGCCCGCAGCTGCACATCCAACGTGAAATGGGTGGCGGGGGTCAACCCGGTGAGTTGCACCTGCGCAGTGAAGTCGCGATTCGCGTCGACCGGCATCCAGGGCATCCAAACCTTTTCACCTATTAACCCACGGGGCCAATAGGCCACCCGCACTTCACCCGCTTGACCCGTCAGGCTGTAGCGCATCTCCGGCAGGGTCAGGCCAGCCGGAATGGCTTCGTCCTCATCTTTGAACGGCACGCCTTCCATATTGTATTCTGCGGTGGTCGTGACCCGCGTCCACACAATGGCCGAGGTGGCAGTGACCTCACCGACCTTGATACCATTGCCTAGGGCAGCAGCGTGGGTCGTGGCGACGAATCCCAGATTGAGTAGAAGGGTTCCTAAAAGAAAGCGTATCATGGCAAAAGAGTAAGGGGTAGCGGAGATCACTGGTGGCAGACTCAACCATGCCAGCGAAACGCCAGCGGCGATCCGAGGCAAGCCACTCGCATCATGACAGCGATGCCGGGAACCCGTATCTGTTCCAGAGGCCCGCACTCGGATGCTTTTACTCATTACATTATCCATTAAATCGGTTGAGCAGCGGGCAATTGTCCTCACGGTTGATCACCTCCCCTTTTTTACCCCTATGGGCACATTTCTTTCTTTCCTCTTCTTTACCTCCTTTGTCGCGGTCGTCACTTACCTGCGCACCCGGAAGGAAAATCTAAACAGCGCCCAAGGCTATTTCCTCGGTGGCAACAGTCTCAGTGGCTGGGTGATCGCCGGCTCGCTTCTGCTCACCAACCTGAGTGCGGCCAACATCACGGGTATGACTGCCCAGGTTTACGCGACCAACCTCGCGCCGATTGCATGGACGGTTGCCGTGATCCCGCCCCTGCTTCTCTTCGCCGGTGTTTTGCTACCCACATTTTTGCGCCGTGGTTTCGCCACTGTGCCGGAGTTTTTGGAGCAACGCTATGGATCGAGCACCCGGCGGCTCGTCACCGCCCTGTTCCTGTTTTGTTACGTCTTCGGCGGTATGCCCGTCGCCCTCTACGGCGGTGCCATCGCCATCATGCATTTATTCAACGTTCCGGCCTTGCTCGGTGTAGATGAGACCACGTGCGTATGGATCATGGTAGGCCTACTCGGAATGATCGGAGGCACCTACGCGCTCTTCGGCGGACTGAAGGGCGTCGCAGTTTCCGATACGTTGAACGGGATTGGCCTACTCACCGGCGGATTGCTCGTCTTCATCTTCGGCGTCCGCTTTGTAGGTGATGGGAATTTCTTTGGCGGTATCAAAACCATTTTCACCACCGAGACCCACAAGCTGGATTCAATCGGAGGACAAAACGACTTGGTCCCTTTCGCCGTGCTCTTCACCGGTATGATTATGCACAACGCGTTCTATTGGTGCACCAACCAGTTCATCGTGCAGCGCTGCTTCGGTGCCCGCAGTCTGGCCGAGGGCCAAAAGGGCGTGATCATCGCGGGCTACTTCAAAATCCTGAACGTCTTCTACATCGCGATCCCCGGCATCATCGCCTACCACGTCTACGGTGGCGGAGCATTTGAAAATAACGACTTCGTCTACCCCACGCTCGTCCGCGATATCATGCCGGGCATATTCGTCGGCTTCTTCGCCGCAGTCATCTTCGGTGCGGTGCTCAGCACCTACAACAGCGTGCTCAACAGCTCGGTGACACTCTTCGCGATCGACATCTACAAACCCATTTGGGGTCGCCACCTCTCCGATGAGCTCATCATCAAGCGTAGCAAATGGGTGGGGTGCTTTCTGGTGATATTCACCATGTTCGTCGCTCCGTTCATCATGAAATTCCAAGACGGTTTATTCGTCTACATGGTGAAAGCCGAAGTATTATTCGGTGCGCCCATCTTCCTCATTTTGCTGGTGGGTTATTTTTCCAAAACGGTTTCCACCAAGGCCGCCAACATCACGTTGATCTCCTATCTGATCACGTTGTCCGTTTCCCAATTCAATCCGGCCCTCCCGGTGCACTATCTGCACGCACTCGGGGCTCTGTTCGTGGTGCACGTTGTCATGTTGTTCGGACTTTCCAAAGTCTTCCCGCTGGACCGCTCGATCGAGCCCACCACTCCGGCGACCAACATCGACATGACCCCTTGGAAACACTTCAAACTCGTCGGCGGACTGTGCCTCGTCCTGATGGTGCTCACCTTTGTGACCTTTTCCCCTCTGGGTCTGGTCAAGAACGCGGCTGATAAACAAATCGATTGGGGTTACCTCACCATGGGCTCCGTCGTCGCGATCCTGATGTATCTCATTCCCTACCGGATCTACAAACGGATGCAGAAGGAGGGTTAAGGGTGTCGGACTTAAACAACCGCGGACGACACGGAGGTCGTCCCTCCCGGGAGGGACCGGCTCTGTCCGGTCCGCAGTGGAGTGGTCTTAACGCTACTGGGCTATTTCCAAGAGACCGCGGACGACACGGAGGTCGTCCCTCCCGGGAGGGACCGGCTCCACCCGGCCCGGGATCAATGCTGAGCGACTTCGGTGGAACCGAATTCGCCGCGGAAGAGTGGACTGGTGCAGATCTCGATGATTAGGTCTTGGAAGCCACCTTCGCGGTTCATATTCGCCGTCGCCATGTCGTCTGCGACCAGGCGCTCACCGACCGAAAGCGGATGACCCAGCGCGTAGGTGAAGAGCTTCTCGGTAATCGCCCGGGCAAATTGATCCGAACGCCCCACTAGCACTTTTTTCATCTCTTCCGAGTTGGTGAAGGATCCGCCGGGCACACTGCCGCGCGCATCGATGGGTTGCCCGCCGCGATAAGCGCTACGGTATTGTCCGACTGCATTAAAGTGCTCCAAACCAAAGCCCCACGGATCGATGCTCATGTGGCAATCGCGGCAGGACTCGACGTCGCGATGTTTAGCCAGCATTTCGGGAATCGTTTTACTCCCCCGCACATCCGGTTCGATCGGCTCGACATCAGCCGGGGGCGGTGATGGCGGGTCACCTAAAATATTCTCCAACACCCACACCCCACGCACCACGGGCGACGTGCGCGTGCCATTGGACGTGAGTTTTAATACGCTGGCCTGCCCCAATAATCCTCCGCGCGGGCTGTTCGCGGGCAGCGCGACTTTACGAAAATCACTTCCCCGCACTTCAGGGATTTCGTAGTGCTTGGCGAGGCGCTCGTTGATGACGACAAACTCGGAATCCAAGAACGTTGCCAGCGGCAGGTTTTCGCGCAGCACCAGGTCAAAGAAGTTCTCACTTTCCTCGCGCATGAGCGACTCGAGCAAGGGGTCGTAATCTTTGTAGAGCTTGGGGTCAGGTTTCATCAGCTCGATGTGATTGAGACCCAACCATTGTCCGGTGAAATCGGTCACGAATCGATGGGCTTTCTTATCGGCCAGCATCCGTACTGCCTGGGCGCCCGATACGTCCGGATCTCGCAGCTGACCGGCGGCGGCGAGACGGAGTAACTCATCGTCCGGCATGGAATTCCAGAGGAAATAAGATAGCCGACTAGCTAAGGCCCAATCGTCGCTCTCGTCACCTTGGTCGTAGTTGAAAAGGAAACGCGGCGAACACAACGCACCCGCCACCACGTTGCGCATGGACTCCTCGTCGGAGAGTCCCTGACTCAATCCTGTGCGATAAAGGCGTTGGAAATTCGCGACCGTGCTGTCCGGAACGGGACGACGAAAAGCCCTCAGCAGGAAGTCTGCGATTGGTTGGTTGGTTTCCGTATTCGCGCCAAGCAGCTGCTGATGCGCCGGCGAAGGCCAGTCGTAAATATCGGGGCCGGAAACCGTGATCGACTTCACCTCGAGCAGATCACCGACCACGCGTTCCTCACCCTCTACCATCGCGAGCGGGGCGCCGTTGAGCACCGAAGCAGAGGCATAATGCACCATGATGTTCTCCCCCGCATTTAACTCCACATCCACCGTTTGCGCTTCGAGTTCATCGCCGAGGTAAAAATAAGCGACGCGCCTGCCCGGAACGCTGGCGGCATCCATGTGCCGCGCTTCTGATGCTTGAATCGCGATGATCGACACCAAACCCGGCTCGTCAGCCGCGCGACGTTTACGCGTCTTCAACTTGTCTTCATAGCTCTCACTATTATAAACATAATCGGTTCCCGCCTCCTCCAACACGGTCCGAAGGTCGCGGGCCAAGCCCTCCACGCGCACCCGATAGACTCCCTTTTGCGGTGTCACAAAATCCTCAGGCCACATCACGTATTTTCGATCACGACTGGATGACGTGATCACAAAGTCGCCCCGCTCCTCGACATTATTGCCGTGGCCGATTGAGCCGATCGTATAGACGCGGTCTTCGCGCACATCCGGTCCCCCCGCGATGGCCAACCGCGCTATGTGTTGGGCATTGTTTTGCAGTTTGAGAATCATCTCTGGACTCGCATCCAGCGTGATCGCGAGATTCTCAAAACCATCGATTTCGGGATCGGCTGGCAGGTTTTCCGAGAGACTCAAATTGATGCCGAGCAGATCCTCCACCGTGTTATCCAGGGCGGTGTGGCTGAGTCGGCGAATCGCGATGCGACCGTGATTGCCCTGGGCGGCCACGGCGGCCCGCAATCGCGAATCAATCGCTCCGATCACCTGCGACATCAACGCGGCATCGGGCCTGACTTCCTCCTCTGGAGGCATGTCGCCGATGACCAACATATCCGACACATCCTGCCAAGAAATCGCGTTGCGCGCCTGAGTGAAATCGAACCCCAAGGTATCGAGCCGGATATCGCCCTTTTGCTTCTCCTCATCGTGACATTTAAAACAGTTCTCCTCCATGAAGGGAGTGAGCAACTGGCCAAAATCATCCATGGCCGTCGCGGCTCGGGGAATCAGTAAACCCAAACCAGCGATAAGGATCCGCCTCGAGAAAAGGCCGGGGAAAACAGGGGACGAATTCATCGAAGGAACGGTCGCTTCAGCGCAGCAATCGCCGGAGCTCAACCCAACTCGTTGTTAATATTTCCGGTGCTGGCCGCGAAGGTTTCCTGCTCCACTCCCATGCTCTGGAGCATGGTCACAAATACGTTACTCAGCGGCATCGTGCCTTGATCGAAGATCAGGTCTTTCCCGGTGTGGTTCAGGTCACCGCCGGCCACCAAAACGGGTAGGTTTTTATTGGAGTGGGAACTGCCGTTGCCCAAACCACTACCAAACAGAATCTGCGTGCGGTCGAACAGGCTCGCGCCGCCGTCATCGATCCCCTTCAAACGGGTAATAAATTTCGACAGCGAACGGGTATGCATTTGCTCGATCCGGACGAGCTCGTTGATCACTTCCGGATCTTTTCCGTGATGAGATTGGCCGTGGTAGCCGGAGAGTTGCTCACCACCGACCGTTATGGGCAGGCCTCCCGCCGGCAGTTCAACCGAAGCGACGCGGGTGGAGTCATGCTGCAGGGCCAACGCCACCATCTCGAACATGATGTCTAAATTCTCGTGGAAGGTGGTGGGCCGTTCGAGCAGCGGCGGCACGCCAGGCTTGGGCGTATTGATCCACTGCTGCTGACGCTCGATGCGTTTTTCGACGTCGCGGATGGATGAGAAGTAATCGTCGACCTTCTGACGGTCCTCGTAACCGATTTCTCTTTGCAGGGCCTTCGCGTCTTCGGCGACGAGATCGAGCACACTGCGCTGGAAGCCCATCGCGCGATCAGCGGCAGCGGGATTCAGGTCGTCAACGAAGAGTCGTTGAAACGCTTTAATCGGATCGGCCTCCGGCAGCAGCGGAACGCCGTTCTCGTCCCACGAAAGGGTTTGAGAGGGTTTACCTTCGGAGGCGCCGAGTTGGAGCGAATGGAACCGGCTGTTTACGCTGAGGTGCTTCGCGGCGAGTTGATCGAGCGTGATCTGGTTACGCACCATGATCGATTCGCCGATGAACTCGGGTTGGTATACGCCGGAAAGAAACGAAGGGGTGCCTTTGTGGCCACCGTTGATGCCGTGATCGACGCCCGACACGACGGTGAAGTCGTTGCGGTGCTCCATCAGCGGTTCGAGGAGCCGGGGAACCCGCGCGGATCCTGCCTTCGGGTGCCACTCACCGGGATACATGCCGAGGAAGGTGCCGACACAAACCAGTCGTTTGCGGGCTTCGAGCATCGGCTTCGCGGCTACAGCCGGTAGCGGCATTGAGCTGAGGAACGGCAAGGCCATCAATCCCCCAGCGCCGCGCAAAAATTGTCTGCGATTTAGATTGGTGGCGTTTCTCATGGGTAAGGAGTGGGTCGACGGGGTGTTCGAGCTAGAAGGGGAAACCCTACGCAGCTTATTCACTACCGCAAACAGGCGTGACTCTTCCAGCCCAAACCTCCTTTCCCAGGTAAGGAAAGTCATGAAATTTAAGCCGACTACAAACCTCCGGGACGCAAAAAGCCCAGGAACCTAATCGCTAATCAAATCTCTGTTGTAGCCGGTCTCGTTGAGGCCGGAGCGGTTGCCCCTCGGCACCAGGCCAGATGGAACACCGGGGTCAGCATGTCTCGACGAAGCTTTAGCGAAGTTGGACGACCCCCGGCTACAATTATACCTTCTCTCGATTACAGCCCAGGGCCTAAGCCTTGAAAATGGGGAATTCCCAACCTTCGCGATACTCGCGTCGGATCATGGTGTCGGCCTCGGGAGCGCCGATAACCTTGAGGTTCTCCGAGTCCCACTTGATGGGCTTGCCCAAACGGATAGCGAGGTTACCGAGCAACACGACTTCGGTGAGTCGCGAGGCATACTCGAAGTTCGCCCCGGGTTGGGTGCCATTCTTGATCGCCTCGACCCACTCCTGAATCGGTCCGCCTTTCACGCGGGGATATTTCTTCGCCGGACGCTTGAACGATCGCATCGCCTCTTCCGGAAGCAGACGCAGGCTTTCGCAGTAACCGCCTGGTGAGTAAATCATACCATCCGTGCCGTGCAGGATTTGGCCAAACTGTTCGTGCAGCTCAACGCCTTCGGCCAACTCGGCCGGCGGAGCCGGTTTGAGGCCGCCATCGGACCAGAGAAATTCGACGGGCTTGATCTTTTTCCCCGCGCTGTTGCTGGTAAATTTGTAACGCAGCACGGAACTGGCCGGGGCCGAGAGTTCGGTGAAGTCGGAAACGGCATCGACCACAACTTCGTCTGGGATACCGAGATCGAGCGCCCAGAAGGCCGCGTCAAAGAGATGGCAACCAATGTCTCCCAGGGCGCCGCAACCGTATTCCCAGGAGGCACGCCACTTCTTCGGGTGCAGTCCGTCACTGAAGGGTCGGTCTTCCGCCACCGAGCCCTGCCACATGTCCCAGTTCACGCCACGAGGATTGGCCGTGGGCGCGTAGTCGACCTCCGGGCCCTGCGGCCAGATTGGACGATTCGTCCAATAGCGCACTTGCTCGACGTCACCAATCGCTCCGGCCTCCAACCATTCGCGCAGGATGCGTATACCTTGGTAGGTGTGACCCTGAATGCCCATTTGCGTGACGACCCCGTAGTGGCGTGCAGCGAGCAGGAGTTGACGGGCTTCCCAGATGGAATTGGAGAGCGGCTTTTGGGAAAAGACATGTTTGCCCAGAGCCATCGCCATCATAACGGCCGGATAGTGCGTGTGGTCGGGAGCAGTAACGGTGACCGCATCGATATCGTCGCCCATCTTGTCGAACATCTCGCGGTAGTCGGTGAAGAGCGGCAGGTCGGGAAACTTCTTCACCGTAGTCGCCGCATCCCCTTCGAGATCGACGTCACAGAGAGCGACAATGTTGCCATGGTAAGACGCATCAACGACATCGCCCTTGCCTTTTCCGCCTACGCCGATGCAGGCGATGTTGAGCTTGTTGCTCGGCGAGTCGCTCTGTTGGGCGCGAATAAAACTGGGGGCTGCGACGAAGCCCGCCGCAATCGCGGAGGTCTTCATAAAGTCACGGCGACTGGAGGCGGGGGTAAGCGATGTAGGGGGCATAATTGAGTGAGGTTATCGAGGGGAAATCTCTGGCTGTAAATCGAACGTTACCTGTAACCGTTCCAACCTAAAGTAAAAGACTATGGCCCACAAACGTGGGCCATAGTTCCTACTATTTAGCTGACCTAATCACTAACTAGAATTTGTAACCAAAGCTGACGTTGATGTGCATCGTCTCCATGGTGAGCTGCTCGAGACGGTCATAGACGTCGTAGTAAATATAATCCTGTTCCTCAGTTAGGTTGATGATATCAACCGCGATCTTGAAACCACTTTCCCAACGATAACGGATGCCGATATCGAGGCGGCCCACACCTTCAGTGAACTCATTGTTCCGACCGTCGCCAGTCGGCGAAGGAACTTTAAGATAGTCGTCGCGGAAGTTGTAAGCGAAGCGGGTGGAGAAACCACCCTTCTCGTAAAAGAGCACAATATTATAGGTGTTCTCCGACGTGCCCGGGAAGGGGTTGGAGTTGCCGGCCTCGTCGATGAACTCCGAGTCGATGTAAGTATAGTTGATCATCGTGCCGAAGTCACTTAACGGGGAGGGCAAGAACGTGAACGGAGTCTGGAAACTCATCTCCACGCCTTTGATGTCGGCGGTGCCACCATTTTTGAAGGTGTCGACTTGGAAGGACTGGGATGGAATTCCTGCACTCGGGAAACCAACGGTCTCATTGAATGAAGTCGGAACGATGAAACTCTCCACGTCTTTAATAAAGCCCGTGATGGCGAACATGCCCTCATCGTTATCTCCGAAGAAGGTCTCGATACCGAGGTCGTATTGCCACGCCGTGAAGGGATCAAGCTGCGGGTTGCCACGTTCGATTTCGCCATCCGGCTCGCTGATGCTCACCAATGGACTCATCTCGCGGGTTGTCGGGCGGCTCATGGCCTTGGAGGCCGCCATACGCACCTGATAGGGAGCCTGCGGATCATCCGGCGACAGGATCAGATTTAGCGACGGCAGCAACTCGGCGTAGTCTTGATCGAGGGTCGTAGGTTCGCCCACAACCACAAGGTCACCACTGTTGGTCTCGGCATTGATATTACCCACGCCACCCGCCTTGGTGTCGACGTAGCGCACCCCGATATTGCCGCGAGCACGATTGTTCCCAAAGCTCTCCGCGAAGTTCGCCATGAAGTAAAGCGCGGTGGTTTCTTCCTCCACCGTATAGACGTTATCGTTATTGAATGGGATGATGGTATCCTCCAGAGGGTTTTGCTCGATCAGTAAATCGGGGTCAGTCACAGCCCAACTGACGGGGAATCCAGCCGACCCTTTGCCAAAGCCAAAATCTCCCTGTAATCCCCACGAGGGGTTTGCACCTTGAGCAAACGTGATGTCGCCAGCGTTGGAAGCCGTACGAGAGTCTCCCTGCTTGCGATCGAACTCATTGTCCGTCACCCGGATTCCGGCTTCTATTGAAGAGAAAAATTCACCTTCCAATGCCCGCTCAATGTCGAGACTCATCACGTCCTCCTTATAAAAGATGATCCGATGTTGGCGAAGCAGGGCCCGCAACGAAATGTCTTCGGGATTACGGAAAATTCCCGGCGTGGTCATGATGGGCATCTGGTGATTGGGCCGGATGTCGTAAGACGCCACGCCATCACGATTGACTCGGCTTTGAGCCTGAGATTGGAACCAGTCTTCCGAGCCCTCCGAGATACTAATCTCGCCGGATACTTTCAGCAAATCGTGGTTCCAGATGAAACCGCCGGTGACTCCCGTGGATTCCACATCGGTGTCGCGGATAAGCGAATCTTGATCGACACGGTGACGGTCAATCGTCGCTTGCACGAGCGTGCCGGTGACCGGGTCCACCACGCCGCTGATCAAGTCACCGCGGCTCCACGTCATTTGAATGCGTGAGCGATCTTCGTCACGCCTCTCCCGCGAGATGAGACCATCGATATAAAGTTCCAAGTCCTCCGTAGGCTGGAACTGCAACGTGCTCGTGAGGTTGAACCGAGGGTTGTCCCCTGCCTTAGAGAAATAGCGGGTGCGACCAGGATAAGCTGCTCCGACGAGTGCCAGCTGGGCCGGGTCGGAGTCGTCCTTCAAAAAACCGGTGTCCACAATGAGAAAGTCTCGATTGCTTTCGATCCGATCAACCCGACGGTCGCGCTCCTCGAACGTTGCTTGAACCAGGAAACCGGCTTTGCCGTCGGCGAAGATATTGGAGTAGAACGCGCTGATGCCCGGTTCGTCGGAGTCCTTGAAATCGTTCATGGCATAACTGACGTCAAAACCGTAAGACATCTTGCCGATTTGCAGTGGTTTGAAGGTGTTGAGCTTCACCGTGCCGCCGATTCCACCCTCAACGTCGCGAGCCGAGGGGGACTTGATGACTTCAATGGAATTGTAGAGGTCGGAGTTGAAAACGGACAACTGAGCATCACGCTCGGGACTGTTGTCGTCGACCGTCATCATGGAGGAGCGACCGTTGATCTCTACGCGGGTGAAGTTGGGATTGAGACCGCGGACGGAAACCTTTTCACCCTCACCGTTGTTACGCGTCATGGCGACACCGGCGATACGTTGGATGGCCTCGGCCAAATTGGTGTCCGGAAACTGGCCAATCTCCTCGGCCATGATGGAGTCGGAGACTTGGTTGGACTGACGCTTGGCATCGAGCGAGTCGGCCAAGGCGGAGCGATAACCGCTCACTTCGAACGCTTCCAACTCAACCGTGGTTCCTTCGGTATCGATGGTGGTTTGAGCGAAAACGGAAAGGGGGAGCGTAATGGCGGCGAGAAGCGCGCTTAACCCGAGCCGCGGCCCGCGTTCGATGGCCCGGTGGCCGCTGAATATGTGTTGGGATTGCATGGTATTGGGTGGGGTCATTTCGGTGACGCCGTAAACGATACGAACAACTCCCATCGGGGATTGGCCGCATCGGACGACGCCTAGGTTCAAACAAGGTGACCCCAGCAAGCATCTCCCGCTGCAACAGCTCGATTTGATATCCGTGAAACCGTTACGTAAAACAGGGCGCCCTTCCACCGTCCCACCCACCCGTAATGCAGCTAAAACCGGCCCGGAGGCCAATATATGTAACCGTTACATTACGGGCGCAATCCACGTCCAAAATTCACCGTGGTGGCAATATCGCGCGGCTGCCTCAGCCGAACGGAAATTAATCCAAAACGATCAGTCGGTTTGGCGGTAGCGTTGCCAGTGCGGCGCAATGTCGGATTCGTGCAGTCGTTCGCTCGCGACGACCACGCGGTAACGCAGCGTGATGGTTTCACCGGGCGCGATTGCCCAATCAAATTCCTGGGCAGGCACGTAGTTAAAAAACACCTTCCCTTTCGGCCAGATCCGCACGTGTTGCGGAGCATCATGATTCGTCGGATGGCCCATAATCACGACCGTCGCATGTCCCTGCTCGGTCGGTCCGTGCATCGCCACCCAATCACCGCGGGTCGCGTGGCCTTCCGTCCGGTCAAAACCTGCCGAAGTAAAATAGGAATCGTTGGGTTCTCCCCACGTTTCAGGACCACGAAAAGCGATGCCGCCGCCGTAACGGTAAGCCGGGAACTCCAACGCCGCGTCCGAGACGTTGGTCTGCGTGATCACATAATCCACGATGTTGGCATCGTCAAAGGCCGACACCGCAATCTCTAGGACCTCATCCAACACCACGGTCTCTTTTCTTTCGCTGTTGGCTAAAGCCACATGTTGCTGACGCACCGTGAAACCCACCGTGCCACCGCTTGAATCCCGCTCCAACACTTCCACAAACCGCACGGTGCCTACTCCTAGTAGTAGGTTCCATGAGTCAAATTCCTTACCTTTCCACTGTGATTTCACCCACGCGTGCCACAGGCCCATGTGATGCACATGATCCGGTGCATGGATGCCCGTCACCACATCGCCATTGGGCGCGTGCAGGGGATGAATGAATCCATTGCGTCGATAGAGCTCAGACTCACCTTCCGGCGGGAGAACCTCGGCCTTGTGATAGGTGAGAACCGGGACGGACTCGTTTTCGATCATGATCCGATCGGTATCCTCAGAGACGGCCAGAGATCCGGCGGCGACTGATCCGGCAATCAAACAACCCACTCCGACAAACACGATTCGACAGGTATTCATTGTCGCAATCCCAGCGGAGCTCAGTCGCTTTGGCGACCAAATCCCCACGAAAACGTTGCACCCAAATGCTCCGTGCCTCCAACCCGCACCCCAGCATACATGGTCTCCGCCATCGCGGTATTCCCCAAGATCCGGACCACATCAATCATGAGCTCCGCATCAGCCACAACTCGTGCCACCTTTTCGCCCGGATACCCCGCCCAATACTTCAAATCGTGTAAGAAACACGCCGGGCAGATGCTGCGGCCCTTGGACCGGTCCACCCAGCTGGTGCGACCATCACTCACAAAAGGTTTCGCAGGCGGATCCGATTCGATTTTCACCCACAGTGATTTCAACCCGAAGTGTTCACAGATCACTTTTATTTCGGCCAACGAGACCTCCATTCCCTTCGCCGGAAGGGGAAACGCGGCAGGCTCGGGTTGCGACTCAACCGCCGCCGCCGCCGACAACGAGCAACAGGTCATGCAAAAAGGGATGAACCACCGGCATAATCGTAATCGCATACCGGCATTGTGTTCATTCATGGTGGGGGTTCGCACGTCCTTTCTGACTGCCTTTGTCCCCACCGCCTCATGCGCCTCCACTCTATCGCCGCCATTCTTATCGGGTTAAGTTGTTCTTCACTCCCCGCCCAACCTTCCGAGACCGAACCTGCGGCCGAAGTTCCCGCCGCAGTGAAATCCGGCAAAGTGCTGGAAGGCTCCTGGCAACGTCCCGACGGGGACTACGTCGTCAAGATCAGCGCGGTGACGGAAAACGGCATGATGCAAGCGGGCTACTTCAATCCTCGGCCGATCCGGGTGGCGAGTGCCCGTTGGCGCTTTGGCGGCAACCGCCTGCAAGTCCGCATTGATCTCAACGATACCGGCTACGAGGGGTCCTACTACTTGCTGCAATTCAACCCGGAATCCGGCAAACTCGAAGGCGAATACACCCCCGCTGGCCAAGGGGGTTTTCCCGTCGAATTCGAGCGCCAACTCGGCCCGATAGCGCTGTAGGATTGGCGAAGTCAGATCTTTCTTCGTTCTCTTTCTCTTTCCATGTCCGCCATAGCCCTAGGGACGGCGGATCTTTCTCGACAGTCCTGCCTCCCATCCCCTCCTGCCGTGCGCCTAATAGCCATCGAGCCGCAACCCGACGAGTTTGACGCCTGGCAGGCCTATCAAGCGCGGGAGTATTCCCGCGAAAAGGTGGCCAGTGGAGCCTGGAGTGCCGAGTCCGCCTTGGCCCGCGCGGAAACCGAAAACGCCGCCCTCTTACCCAACGGTTTCGCTATTACCGGCCACCACATCCGACGAATCGAAGACAAAGCTACGCAAGAGTTGATCGGCTGGATATGGGTCAGTCTCGCCGGTGATACGAGGCGTGCCAGCTGTCGTAGTTGCTCGGATGGCAGGAACGGCACGTTTCGGAGGAAACGTAATCTTGGGCCAGCACTGCCACGGGGCGATTCGCGGGCCCGACGGAATCGTCCTGCATCAAATGCACCAAGCCAACCCCGGTCACCACCGTGCCCCAAAGAACCGCGATCATCGTGAACCAACCGCCCACCGTGCGGGGGGGGATCCAACCGCTGGTGGATGATGGTGAGCGTTCCGATTGGGGCACCTAATCACCATGCCAGCTTTTGGCCGCAAATCAATACAGCGGGTTCACCCAGCCGAAATTGGCTACCTACTCGCGATGGATCCAGCTTCGGTTTGGTCCGAGATGGTTGTAGCCGGGGTCGCTGACCCCGGTGCGGTGGTATTGCTACGAATCTCTAAGAGGCAGAATTCCGGGGTCAGCGACCCCGGCTACGGTTGGTTATTGGGAGGTCGTAACTTTCTTTGAAAGTTATTACTCGGCCTCGACCTCGGGAGCTTCCGGCAAAACGAGCGGCTTCGCTCCGAAATCCACCCGGAATGTTTCCTCGGCAATCCGGCGTTGATTGGCGGCGATTTGTTGCCGGTAACGGTCGAGCTTGCGGCGATTCTCCAACTCCTCCGCGAGGGCCATCACGGCGGTTGGAGTTATGCCGGTTTGCCATACATAAATTTGCCGAAGACGAGGAAGCCCGGTGAGTGCTTCCAGGGCTGCATCCGTGACGCTAGTGGAATGAAGATTGAGCGAAACGAGCCGCTTCAGCGGACTCAATTGGGCGAGACCGGTATCGGTGATCGCGGTGTCGTCGAGCCGGAGGCGTTGCAGCCCGGCCATTTCCCCGACCAGCGCCAAGCCCGCATCGGTCACGCTTGTGCCACCGAGATCTAATCGGTGTAGGGCTGGGGCCAACGGCATCAATCTCGCCAACGCGTCATCATCGAAGGCATCACCCGCCAAGCGTGCATTCGCGCCCAGCCAGGGATCCTCGGTGGTGAGCGGTCGAATCGTGATGCCAAGCTGCACCTCGAGAGATTTGGCCAAAACCAGCATTTCTGCGCGATCCGGAATCGGCGGAAGCGGAAGACCCAGTTGAGTCGCTACGATTTCAACCACTTCCGGATCGGGCGAACGCGCCATGAATCCACCCTCGGCGGGAGCCTCGTCAGAGATCCACCATTCCAAGACCACGATGTCAGTATCGGTGGGTTGCGGCCGGCCTGTCGGTGGCATGTGTTCTTTGTGATCGAGCGGTAAATACAGTCGGCGTAGGAGCAGGCTATCGCTCGGTTCACCGGGAACCAGGGCATCGCCATGTTCGCCGCCGGCCACAATCGCCTCAAACGAATCCAATCGCAGGTCCCCATCGCTACGCGACTCGCCGTGACAGGCGACGCATCGCGCATTGAGCACCGGTTGCACGACATCGAGAAACACGTCGGCCTCGGCCAGAGTTGTAGGCGTCGGGCGACCGGGTTCACCTCCACCCAATAACGGCTGCAAAATGGCCGGGGCATGTTCGGCCAAGTAACCCGGGCCATGGGTCAAAGCCCCGCCGTTATGGCCCGTCCAGCTCATGATCCCCAACGCCACTGCCAGCACCGCACCGTAAAACTTGGGCCAACGCTGAATCACTACGAGCACGACCGTGAGTCCCAGCGTCACAAACCCGAGAATCCGATGCCGATCTACGAGAACCTCGTCGTAACTCCCCTGTTGTCCGAGCAACCAGCCACAGCCCGCTGCCAACGACGCACCGACCACCGCGAAAACCAAAATTACGGTGCGCGCACCGGGCGTGAGTCGGAGCTTCGACCACCGCCAGCCCACCGCTTCAGTCACGGCCAAAACCAGCAACACCCCGATCGGTAGGTGAACGACCAGAGGATGAAAACGGCCAACAAATATCGCAAAATCAGACATGCAAAAAAGAGGCGCCGAAAGATCAGGTCATGATGCCGTTGACCACATGGCCATGCACATCGGTGAGGCGGAAATCGCGACCCTGGTAACGGTAGGTCAGTTTTTTATGATCAATCCCAAAGCACGCTAACATCGTCGCGTGGAGATCATGGACGTGCACTTGCTGGCCATCATTGAGGTAACGGTAGCCAAGATCATCGGTCGAACCCCAGGTCATACCCGGACGAATTCCGCCGCCTGCCATCCAAACCGAGAAGGCGTTGATATGATGGTCGCGCCCGGTGCCCTGCCCCATTGGCGTGCGACCAAATTCTCCGCCCCAAATCACGAGGGTGTCTTCCAACATACCGCGTTGCTTGAGATCCTTCACCAAAGCGGCCGATGCTTGATCCACCAGCGTACTCGCCACCTGGATATTTTGATCGAGTTTACTGTGATGGTCCCACCCGCGGTGATAGAGCTGCACAAAACGGGAGCCACGTTCGAGCAGACGTCGCGCGAGCAAGCAGTTGGCGGCAAACGATCCATCCCCCGCTTCTTTTACGCCATAGAGGTCGAGCATGGATTGCGGTTCCTCACTCAGATCCGCGAGCTCCGGCACACTCGTCTGCATCTTGAAGGCCAACTCATATTGCGACACCCGCGTCTCGATCTCCGGGTCCAACGAATGCTCCTTTTGCAGGTTGTTGAGACGGGCAACTTCGTCGATGATCTGGCGTTGAGTGCTCTGGCATACGCCATCGGGATTACCGACATAATGCACCGGCGCGCCGCGACTCTGGAACTGCACACCTTGAAATTTACTTGGTAAAAATCCGGCCGACCATTGTCGGGCCGAGATGGGTTGCGCGCCGCCTCCCCCTTCCGAAACGAGCACCACATAACCGGGTAGATTTTCGGCTTCGGAACCCAAACCATAGAGCAACCAAGAACCCATGCTAGGCCGACCTTTGTTGATCGAACCCGCGTTCATGAACGCGTGCGCTGGGTCGTGATTTATTTGCTCGGTGTGCATCGAACGCACGACGCAGATGTCATCGGCAATGCTTTGGGTGTGCGGCAACAGATTACTGATCATTTGGCCGGAGATACCACACCGGCGGAAGTCGACCGCGGCCCCGCGAGCTAGCAGCTCCGCGCCCTGCAGTTGCGCCAGTTGCTCGCCTTTGGTAAAGGACTCGGGAAACGGCTGACCGTGCAGTCGATTAAGCATCGGTTTGGGATCAAACAGGTCCACGTGGGAAGGACCGCCGGCCATGCAAAGATGCACCACGCGTTTGGCCTTCGGATAAAAATGAGGTCCATCCAACACCCCGCGCCAAGGCTGCTGCTGGCCCAGTAGATTCGGGTTTATGATCGAACCAAGAGCGAGCGTGCCGATCGCCTGCGCTGACTTGCCCAGAAACGTCCGCCGCGACCAAGCGCGCTGGTGGTTCTCCAAGTTCTTAATGTCCTGAGGGGTGATCATGGTCGGGTCACGCGTCAGTAACGCATGAGGGTTTCGTTGAGATTGAGCAGCACGCGAGCGACCTGGGTCCAAGCGGCAAGTTCGACTCGGTCCAGCACTGCATTTGTCGGACGAAGCCCGACCGCCGCCAGCTTCGCCGCATCTTCCATTTCATCGCTATAGTTCGCGTGTTGAGTAAAATAAAATTCCTTCAACCCAGTGGCTTCTGCCTGAGTCGGGGAACGCGCCAAGACCAGTCGATACGCATGCTCGATCCGTGATTCGAAATCGGTCTGGGAAGGCTCCGTCATAGCTCGCTCCGCCAACGCCCGGGCGGCTTCCACGAAGGTAGGGTCGTTGAGTAAGGTGAGGGCCTGTTGCGGGGTGTTCGAGACCGTGCGATCTGCGGTGCACTCTTCGCGCGAAGGCGCGTCAAAGTTGGCCATCATCGGATGAGGGAACGTGCGCTGCCAATGGGTGTAGACGCCGCGACGATACTGGCGTTCATCGAGGTCCGCTTGATACTGGCGTTTCGGAAAATTCAACGAGGCGTAGTAACCCTCGGGCTGATAGGGTTTCGCACTCGGGCCACCGATTTCCGGGTCCAGTAAACCGGCGGCGAACAGCGCATTGTCCCGCACAAACTCCGCCCCTAAACGTCGCGACGGGTGCGATGCCAGCAACCGATTATCGGGATCAATATTCCGGAGATCTTCACGGTAGGTCGACTGTTGCCGATAGGTCGCGGAACTCACGATCAAACGCACCATAGCCTTCACATCCCAATCCAACTCGACGAATTCCACCGCCAACCAATCCAACAACTCTGGATGACTCGGATACTCCCCTTGCAGTCCCAGATCATCAATCACCGCCGAAAGACCTGTGCCAAAAAACTGGTTCCACATTCGGTTCACTTGTGTCCGCGCGGTAAGTGGATTTTCGGGCGATACAATCCACTCGGCCAAATCCAGGCGCGACGACCGTCCCGCTGAAACCGGAAGTCCCTTCGCGATAAAACTAGGAGGAGCCGGTTGCACCATCTCACCCGATTCGTCCTGCCAGTTTCCTCGCGGCAGCACGCGGGTCTCGAGCGGCTCCATCGCTTCGGTGATCATCGTAAATGCCATGCCTTCCCGACACGCCGCAATCTCGCGTAGGGTTTCCAAGGCGGTCGCATAGGCCGTGGCATCGGTTGCACCCGTGCTTTTAAAATACTCTGCGGCTAAGAGCCGCAATTGGGCGTCGGTTAGAATAGCCCCGGCACTTGATACCGCTGTCGCCACCGCGGAAGACAGGCCGCTCACCACGTCATCCCAGTTTCGCCGCACGCCCAACGGCGAGGAATACAAACGAGTCCGGGCCAAATTGGTCGTCTTGAGCGTCACCACCAATTGGTCCCCCGCTTCAATTTCGATCGGTGCCGCGAGCTGATAAACCACGTTATGTTTTTCGCGAGCAAACTGCGGCGCCGTTTGCCAACGGGATTCCACCGAAGTGATCAGGTAGGCGTTAATATAGGTCCACGAATCACGATCCGGATATCCTCCCGCCAATTCAATTTTCTGGGATTCCGTCGCCCCTTTACGGCGTAGTTCGATCTGGGGACTCACCGCGAAGGAACCAAACGTGTCTCGCGCCACAGTGCCACTTCCCTGCAGGTCGGGTAAGGCTTCGAGCCGCACCGCCGAGATCGTGCCAGAGGCTGGAGCAAGGACCAACAGGGTGCCGGATTTATCGTTACCTTTTTGATCCGCTTTGGGGATGTTCTCCATCCGCACGAAATTGTCGGACTGCGTCGTAACCACGGTGAGATCATCCCCGGTCGCTTGAACAACCTCCATGACCGACCAAGAACCGTTTGATTCAAACAACACGTCGGCATTGTCGCGGGCCCAATCAATCACGCGCCTTCTCTCGCTGGGTCGGGCTAGGATGTTTTCGACGATTCGTTCGACACGCTCATCCTGAGCTTGCTGGAGTCGAATCGCGCGACGCTTCAGGTAATCGTTTTCGACATCCATCTCGGGAGGAAATGGGAAGCTGTTATTAAAACCCTTTAGTTCGGGATTGGGCGTGTATTTGTAATCATTATACACGCCCCACTGCTTCACGTCGGCGAAGTAGGCGGCGAGGCTATAGAAGTCGCGGGTCGTGAACGGATCGTATTTGTGGTCGTGGCATTCCGCGCAGCCCACGGTTGAACCCATGAAGGTCGTCGAAACGGCGCGAACGCGGTCGGCGGCGGACTTGGCCAGGTATTCTTTAGGCTGCGCCCCACCCTCGCGGGTCATGAGGTTCAGGCGATTGAAACCAGTCGCGACGATTTGTTCGGGAGTGGCGTCGGGCAACAAATCACCGGCCAATTGCTCACGCACAAAATCGTCGTAAGGCTTGTTCTGGTTGAACGCGCCGATGACGTAGTCGCGGTAAGGGAAGATGTTTTGATTTTGGTCGCCATGAAACCCGACTGAGTCGGAAAAGCGCACCAGGTCCAACCACGGCACCGCCATGCGTTCGCCGAAGTGGGGAGAGCTCAAAAGCCGGTCGACGGCGTGCTCGTAGGCATCGGGCCGATCGTCGGCTAAAAACAGGTCCAATTCGTCTGTCGTGGGTGGCAATCCAACCAGATCGAGCGAAACGCGGCGCAGGAGGGTCGCACGGTCAGCCTCGGGGTGCGGCGTGATGCCTTGTTCCTCAAGCTCGCGAACAATGAACTGGTCGATCGCATTGCGCGCAAAACCGGTTGGCTCTACGGCTGGTGGCGCTACTTTCTTCGGCTTAATGTAAGCCCAGTGCGGTTGGTATTCGGCGCCCTGCTCGATCCATCGCTTGATGACCTCGCGATCTTGTTCGGTCACCTGATGCAGGGCATCGAGCGGCGGCATGATTTTGACGGGGTCCGAACTTGTCAGGCGCATCCACACTTCCGATTCCGCCGGCTTTCCGGGCACGATTCCCGTGATGGTGCGACCCGCCTTGTTGACGTGCGGTTTGATGGCTAAATCGCGTAGATCCAAACGCAGTTTGGACTGGTTAGCCTCAGTGTCGGGCCCGTGGCACTTGAAGCACGTGTTGGACAGGATTGGCCGCACATCGCGGTTGAACTCGATCTGCTCAGGGATGGGTTCCGCGCTCGCAGACACAATCAAGCCGAAACAGAAAATCAGCTCAGCTCGGCGCAAACAAGTCATAGGGGTAAAGACGAAGGAAATCACTAAACGGGTGAACTTCCATAAAGAGCGATCCTCCCTCACTCGCGCAAGTGCCAGATTTATGAATCGTTAAGGTGGGCGTGACCGGGCCACTATTCCGCTGCGGCAACTCGACTCGCGATCGTCCGCCAAATTTCCAGGAGGGCAGAAAAATCCGCCTCTTTTGAAGTGCTCGTGATCACGTGATCGAAGTTGTCCCGTTCCTGCTGTTCCTTTTCCGCCGTGATCATCCGTCCCTCAATTTCAGCTTCGGCCTCACCGCGGCCCGAGAGACGCACCCGTAACTCTTCGATCGGTAAGTCGATATACACCGTCGCCATATGACGAGCGAGCAGCGGGTTTCCCGCGGCCGCTCGCTGGAAATTACCCACCCCTTGCACATCAACATTGATGATCAGGCTCTGACCAGCCGCCAGCGGATCGAGCACCGAAGAAGCGAGCGTGCCGTAGCGGTTCTTGCGGTGAACCCATGCCCACTCCAAAAATGCATCAGCAGCGAGGCGTTCATCGAACTCCTCTGCAGTGAAAAAATGGTAGTCGCGGCCGTTCACTTCGCCGGGTCGCGGCTCACGCGTCGTGCTCGTGATAATCCGGGAGAAGCCCGAAACCTCGGCCACCATGCGTTCGCAAAGGGTGGTTTTGCCCGAACCCGCGGGACCCGCGAGGACGAGAAGGACGGGAGCAGCACTGGTGGAATCAGCCGACATACCCAAATCAGTAAGTGAATGAAACCGTAGAGACGATCGCACCGTAGCAAGCGATCACCAGTCCGACGAGGCGGGCCCGGCCCGGTTTACGATAGAGCCACTCCAGAAAGTCACGCATGCGAAACGGGGAAGCCCCGAGATAGATCGCCAAAGCGACGGCAACGAAGATCGCTATCTTGTAGAGATACAGTCGGCCAAAGTCAGTGACTTCTCCGTAATCCCACACCATGTAGCTGGCATCAAGCAGCGGCGATGCCGCCAGCAGGATCAATACGCAGGCTCCCCGCACGGCGAGGAAGTCAGGGACAAACTTGAAAGATCCAATCGCCACGATGGCGAAGAATACAAAGAGCGCTTTCCTATATTGCCCGAAATCTGCGGCGGATAAATTAGCAATACGATACAGGAACCACGCGGCTCCGGTCCCGAAGAGAACATAAGCCAAGGTGCGCGAACGCGGAAACCGCTTGATCGAGGTAACGATCGCGGGAAACGGCAGCAGAATTAAAACTCCCAGAATGAGGAGGAGCAAACCGGTGATGAGCGTAGCGAGGGTGATTGTCATGGGCTAGGGGATCTTTATCTTACTCGTTCTCTTTCTCGTTCTCGATATAATCTTCAAGGCCATAGTCAGATTGTTCTTCTGCAACCGAGGAAGAGGGGCCGTTGCCTCCGAATCGAGAAATCAATCCCGCAATCATGGAGACAATCGCAACGAGTTGGTCCTTACCTGCTGCGACCGTGGCATCATCCACCCTTGCCCTCGTCTGAAGGACATCCAAGCAGGCGGCACACTCAACTGCCGAACCTCGGGCGATATCCAGAAATCGGCACCGATCCGGGTGGGAGCGCTTCCCGTTCCCCTCCGCAATGTTCAGCACGATGCTCGTGGACGCGCGGTCCAACTGATTCTTCACCGCAAATTTACCCTCGGTTGATTCGATCAAATTTCCCGCCCAACCACAGAACTTCACCGCGTCTTGATAGACTCGGAGTTTTTCGTGATCAAAACGAGTCTTCATACAGAACGAGGGAGAATGAGAACGAGTAGGAGTAAGAATAAAGAGGTCGCAGCTGGCCTTATTCCGTCCCAATACCAGCCAGCATGAGATCGCCGTAGAGGGTGCTGATCGTCGAACGGGTTACGTTTACATCGACGATTTCGCCGACCAGACGCGGATCGGCATCGATAATCACGACCCGATTTCCGCGGGTGCGACCGGTGAAGTGTTGGCCGGTCTTGTCCGGACCTTCGAGCAGGACTTTCTGCACAGTGCCCACCAGTGACTCGTTGCGGCGTTTCGAATTTACTCGCAGCACGTCAAGGAGGGCTTGGTTACGGGCTTCTTTGACCTCGTCCGTGATTTGATCCTCGAGCTCGGCCGCCACAGTGCCGCTACGGATCGAATACTTGAAGATGTAGGCCATATCGAAGTTGCAGGCCTCGAACAGTTCTTTGGTTTGCTGGAAATCCTCTTCCGTCTCGCCAGGATAACCTACGATCACATCGGTCGAGAAATACATGTCCGGACGCACGGCGCGGAGCGAATCGACGATTTCCTTGTAACGCTCCCGCGAGTAGGGGCGATTCATCGCGCGCAACATGGTGTTACTGCCACTTTGCATCGGCAGGTGCACATATTCACAGAGTTTGGACAGCCGACCATACGCCTCGATTAGATCCTGCTTGAAACCGCGAGGATGCGGCGAGGTGAAACGGATACGCTCGATGCCATCGATCTCGTGGACCTTCTCGATCAACTGCACGAACGGCGAAATGCCATTGATTCCCTGGTAGTCGCGACGCCCGTAGCTCGTCACTATCTGGCCGAGAAGGGTGATCTCCCTCACGCCGCGTTGGGCAAGATTGCGGCATTCGGAGATGATGTCTTCCATCGGCCGCGAGCGCTCGTCGCCGCGGGTTTTCGGGACGATACAAAAATTGCAGGACATGTTGCAGCCCTGCTGGATCGAAACAAATGCGCTGACTTGGCGCTCTTCGGTTTCGAGGTGATCGCGAATCGTGTTCTGCGAGTCGACCTCATCCCCGATATCAACGATGGAGTCGCCGATCGGCACGCCGGCGTCCCTCGCGGCCCGGATGTTATCTAGATAGTCGGGGACCTGGTGAAATTTCTGAGTGCCGACGATGAGGTCGACGTCCGGTAACGTCTCGAGAATCGAGGCACCCCGGTTTTGGGCCATGCAACCGAGGATCCCTAATACGAAGTCCGGATTCTTCCTTTTTCGGCGCTTAACATAACCCGCCTTGCCGAGGGCCTTTTGCTCGGCGGAATCGCGAACACTGCAGGTATTGAGCAACAAGATGTCACATTCAGCCTCCACATCGACGATCCGATATCCCCGCTCACGAAGCATCGCCGCAACAGCATCACTGTCGCGCTCGTTCATCTGGCAGCCATAAGTCTTAATGTAGACGCGGTTCATTTAGGGAAACGTTTGCCTAGAGGGAGGGCACGAGGGGTCAACGGGTAAAGGAAAAGGTCGCCATCACCCCCATCGCGGACAGGGACGTTCAGGCAGGATTAGAGAAAAAAAGGCATTTTTATGAAACTGGCACGCGTTCTGCCGCGTTATACCCTTATTATGGTTCAATTATTTCAGACGTTCTGGATTTCCGTGCGCTGCGTGTATTCACCCGACATCGCGGCCCAATTTATGTTTCAGGATGATCACGAGCCGAGACGGTCCAGATTCACGGCACCCCGTCCGGAAGTGAGCATTCACTAGTCTGACCTCGAGAAAACCCCTCGCCTTCTGGCGAGACCCACGCTTTGAAATTTGGCATGGGATTCTTTGATCGTTTCACTGGTAAATCGAAGCCGTCCGATCCGTCGACAGCCAACCAACAACCCGACCCCTCCGCTGCGGAGACTAACGGCGCCGATACCGCGCGCCCGGCCGCCGACCCGAGCCCTGTCGGCCCTCGTCTGCAAGCCGCCCTGGAATTACTCGAGCTGCGCAACCTCGAAGACGCCCGAGTCATCTACGAAGAAGTGCTCAATTCACCCGCCGGCAAACGACCTGATGTGCTAGTGCGGATTTCAGGCGATCTCGGTTCCACGGGGCATATCGCCGCGATTCCTGAGTTAATCGCACCACTCTACGACGCTGAGCGGCACGGTCCCGCCACCGGCATCAATCTCTTGCAGGCTTACCTAGCCCTGCGCCAACCCGAGTCAGCGCAACACGTGCTCGACCTGCTCTTCGCCCTCAACAACCCCGCTATCGAGGAACGTCTCTGGGGCTTTTCCAACGCGATTGCCGAGGTCATGGAATCCGGCCGCCACGGCGGTGGAAATTCGACCAAAACAAGTGTCGAACTCGTGAGCATCAGCAAACCCATCTGGGCCTACGGCGTGGAGAGCTTGCCCAATCTGCTCCCCGAAAAAGACCCTGCCGCCAAAATCGTCGCATTTGCCCAACTCGCCCTACCCGACCATGACGATACCGATGGTCTCTCCCGGGAACCGGAAGAAAGCCTCGGTCGCCTATGTCGGGGCTTCCCCCTTTGGCTCGCGGAATCGATTTATTTTTCCCCGCAATACACCACCCTCGGTGTCATCGGTATCCTCGAAAAGCAGAGCTACATGATGTTTCCCGTCGCTTGGACGGCCGACAATATCCGTCAACTCATCGATACCTCGGGCTATGCCATCGACTACATCGTCACCGGTGACCTGCGCGAACAGGACGGTGACTTCAGCCTCAGTTTGCACCTATGGGAAATAAAGGGCTTCAGCGAACGAAAGACCTTCCAGGCCCATTGGACTCCCGCCACCGCCGAAACCGCGCTCGCCGAAGTGCAGGAGCAAATCCGCTTCTACTTCGAATGTCGTGAAGGCCCTGGATTACCCTACCAACCACCGGCTTCACCAACCGCTTGGATCAACACTCTGGCTGCTTCGCTCTCGACCTTCCTGGCCGATAAAAATGTGCTCCCCAGCGATCAGCTGGCGGATCTACCTTCGCCCCTGATCGATCCTCATTCAGGGGACGCCGCTACCCTCGCGCGCCTCACTCTAGACGACCGAGCCAAACGGGCAGGCATGACCATCGAAGATGTCGAGTATCCGGAGGCCGATTTGGTGAAAATAGCTCGCTCCGCCCTTTGCGGCTAGAGAACTCCCCCTAATTCTCTCGTAATAAATAGGTTAGATTAGGCTTTCCTTAACGCAAATAATAGACAATGAGTGAGTGATGTAAGTTACCCCTGACTCATGTGAGGAAAGCTCGATCCCACCCTAATCTTTGAACGATACCCTCATCGTCGTTGCCTGTATCGCGGCCGCCATTCTTGGTGCCATGGCATTCACTTCGTGGCGGATTAAACGGCTGCAATACCCGCCGCACCTTCGCTGGCCCACCGAGAAAGAACGGCGCCGCGCCAAGAAAAAGGCTGCGAAAGACGACGGTCCCGAAAAAACGGAACGGTAACCGTTCCGCCTCTTGCCAAGACTCGGGCCACCGGCCACGTTCACGATTTCGGTGCCTGAAACCGCCGATCTGCACATCCGCGCCATTAAACCCCTGATTGCTCCCGGCCTGCTCGCCGAGGAGATCCCCTTGCCGGATTCCGCCCGCGACCAGGTCGCGCAAGCTCGTCGTGAAATCGCGGCTATTATGCGAGGCGAAGACGATCGTCTGCTCGTCGTCGCCGGCCCCTGCTCGATCCACGATCCCGCCGCGGCGTTGGACTACGCGGACTTACTCTCCCAAGCCGCCAACCAACATCGCGAGGATCTGGTGGTGGTCATGCGCGTCTACTTCGAAAAACCTCGGACCGTCGCGGGCTGGAAGGGACTGATCAACGACCCCACCCGCGACGGATCATATAAGATCAACCAAGGTCTGCGCATCGGTCGCCAACTCCTCATCGATGTCACCGCCAAAGGACTGCCGATCGCGACGGAGTTTCTCGATACCACTCTCGGACAATTTTATGCCGACGTGATCAGTTGGGGCGCCATCGGGGCACGCACAGTTGAGAGTCAGATCCATCGTGAACTTGCCTCGGGCCTATCGATGCCCGTGGGCTTCAAAAACCGCACCGACGGAAATCTCAAAGTGGCGATCGACGCCATCCGCTCGGCCGGCAATCCGCACTGGTTCCCCACCCTTACCAAAGAAGGTGCTCCCGCCATCATGGGCACCACCGGAAACCCCGATAGTCATCTGGTCCTCCGAGGCGGCTCAACGGGCCCCAATTTTTCCGCCAACCACATCGCCGAAGCCAAGGAGAAGCTTACGGCGCAAAAATTGCCGCCCTTCGTGATGGTCGACTGCAGCCACGCTAACAGCGGAAAGGACGCCGAGAAACAACCCGCCGTCGCGGGCGATCTCGCCGCCCAGATTGCAAACGGCGAAACCGCCATTGCCGCTCTCATGCTCGAGAGCCACCTCGTCGGCGGTAACCAATCACTCGACGCCGACCCCCTCGTCTACGGCCGCAGCATCACCGACGCCTGCCTCGCCTGGGAAAAGACCGTCCCTGTGCTCGATCAACTGGCCCAAGCCGTGCGGAGACGTCGCGAAACATAGTTTTTCTCATCGGTCTCACTCTTTCTCTTTCTTCTTTCTCTGACGGCGCCCCGCGCCGCACTCCCTACCTTGCCATCCGGGAATAAAGAGAAAGATAAAGATTTCCTGCCCGCCCGTTCTCACCCCTCTCTAAAAAACGGATGAACCCCGCGCAACTCGCCGCCGCCCTCCTCGCCGAGTTGCTCGCCGAATCTGATCCGGCCAACATCGCGGGCCAACTCCGTTTCGGTATCCGTCCGAAGACCGAAATGCTCGGCGCTTCCATGGTGCGGTTGCGGGGAATGGCGAAGATCCATCAGCGCGAGCAAGGCCTCGCCCTCGCGCTCTGGGAACACCCCATCCACGAAGCGCAAATCCTCGCCGCCCTAACTGCCGATCCCCAACAATTCACCCCCGAGCTCGCCGACGCGTGGATCACCAAATTCGATTCGTGGGACGTCTGCGATCAGATGTGCATCAACGTATTTCGCGAAACCGATTTCGCCTTCGCCAAGGTGCGTGAGTGGGCACCCCGCGAACCTGAATTCGAACGCCGCACCGCCTTCGCGCTCATGGCCACCCTCGCCCTGAAACGCAAAAAGGAACCCCACCAAACGTTCCTCGATTTCCTGCCCTTGATTGTTCAAGCCGCCGATGACGAACGAAACTTCGTGAAGAAAGCGGCAAATTGGGCTCTACGCCAAATCGGCAAACGCCAAAGCGACACCTGCCTCGCCGCGGCGCTTGATCTCGCTGAATCCCTCATCGCCCGTGAATCGAAATCCGCCCGCTGGATCGGCCGCGATGCGTTCCGGGAATTATCCCGCCGCTAAATCCTTCCTAAATACATCGAATCTTTCGCCTCCGACTCACTGCGCCTCTGCTCTTACTCATTCTCGTTCTCGTTCTCGTTCTCTCCGAAACTTGCGGGCTGATCAGGCGGCGCCTCGCGCCGTCAGAGAACGAAGAAAGATTGTGGGTGCGACCGGGGTAGACGACCAGGCAGATTATGATTTGGTGAACTCTCTTTCGGTTTCCGCTCCGTAACTATCCGAAAAAACAGCAATATCGGTCCTCATCGACGAGACGCAAAAAGGAGTGCAAAGTGGCGACTTGTTTTCGCTGAGGATAAGGATGCCATCGGCCATCGGCCCGTTCCCAGTATACCTTCCACATTCCCGAAGACTGCACATATGTTGTCCTGGCGATCGACTCCTCAAGCCAATCGGTCGGATCGTTCCACGCCGGCCGCATAAAAAACAGCTCAACAGACTGTCCTTCCAGTCGCTGCCCCTCACGAATCTGGTCTCGTATCCCCAAGGGCGGTCGCCGTTTCGACCAAAAATATTTTTCTAAATCCTGAAGATGCCGGGCTATTTCATCGGGGGTAAATGCCATCGCCCGAATATCCTCAGGTGACCCCGTCAATGTAAAGCGCGGCGCGGGGGAGAGTGGAGTTTACGGAACCAATCAACTATGGGAATATATCACCCTAAAGATCAGATCTTACCACAGTGTATCGCTCCCTATCACAATGAATCGCGAATCCTTCCTCAAACATACTTTGGTCGCTTCCGGCGTCGCATTTTCCGCGCCGTTCATTCGCGCTCAACCCGTCGAAGCCGACACCGGCCGCGGTCCCGGAAAAGGTCCCTGCTCCGATTTGCGCAAAGTCTACGAATTTGTGCAGGCCGCCCATCTCGATCTGCCAAAAGTAAAGGCGATGCTCGCGACGGACTCTTCGCTCATTCATGCGCGCTGGGACTGGGGAGACGGCGATTGGGAAAGTGGACTCGAAGGCGCCGCGCACATGGGCGCGCGAGACATCGTGCGCTACCTGCTCGCTAACGGGGTGCGATGCGACGTGTTTTCCGCCGCGATGCTCGGCCACACCGAAACGGTGAAGGCCATGATCGATCTCGAATCAGCCACCGTAGACTCGCACGGCCCGCATGGAATCAACCTGATGTTTTACGTGGGTTACGGCGGACAAACCGCCATGGCTGATGCGGTGTTGCAGCATATCCCCGATCGTGGCCCGCACTGTAACCGGGCCATCCACACCGCGACGCTTTCCAACCACGTGGAGCTCGTCGGCTGGTTGATCGATAACGGCGCGACCGACATCAACACGCCCAATTTTCTTCGAGAAAACCCCTCTCGATGCCGCAACTGAACGCGGCTTCACCAAGTTGGCGGAACTGCTGCGGGAAAATGGCGGAGTGTCTTCGAAGTAACGTGCGATACTCCAAGGCCCCTCCCCGGCTGTCGGGCGTAAAGCCCGACCCACATAAAGCCTACACCCTCTCTACTCTTAATCGTTCCTCGTTCTCGTTCTCTCTGGAAACCACGGGTTGATGGGGCGGCGCTTCTGCGCCGTCAGAGAAAGAGAACGAGAACGATTAAGAGAATCGATTGGGTCGTCCGACTTCGTAGGGTGAATGGGCTCAGTATTTCCCGTAGGTGCCGAACATGTCCTTTTTATCGGGACGTGGGCGACGGCGCACGGAGTGATCGGGTTCGCCCGTGATACGGTCAAACTCGTCTGGTGTGCGGACCGTCGGGATGTAATCCGCCGTGCGTTTGGCCCAGTCGGCCAACGCGCGTTGCATCCGATGCAGGGTCTTAGCGTGGGCCGCCGAACTCGCTAGATTGTTGATCTCATCGGGATCGTTTTTCAAATCGTATAGCTCCCAGCGTGAACGCGGTGCCACGATGCAGCGGAGCTGAGCCGGAGTCAGTTTCCCCTGCTTATTGAGGGCCGTGAGCGCAACCCAACTCGGGCTACGGCCGGCGTCGGCCGAGGGCGTGTTGGGCAGGTCATCGTAGTCGTTACGGATTAGCTTCCAGTCGCCGTCCATGACCGCTCGTCCGTGGTCAGTGTAATCATGCCAATCGTCTTCAGCGAAGGCGTAATCACGGATCACAACGGACGGATCCTGCAACACCGGCATCATGCTGACGCCCACCATTTGATCAGGGGTATGCAATCCTGCGGCCGCGAGAAACGAGGGGCCGATATCGACCGAACTGATGAGGCTGGGGGTAGTTTGACCGGCCTTAACTTTGGCAGGCCAACGCACGATCCAGGGTGTCTTGATGCCACCTTCGTAGGTGGTCGTTTTGTAACCGGGAAAAGGTCGGCCGTTGTCCGTGATGAAGAGCACGAGCGTGTTGTCGGCCACGCCTTGGGCCTCCAGCTCCGTCATGACTTTGCCGACGTAACGATCGAGTCGGCCAATCTCATCGTAATAGAGTCGCAGATCGTTGCGCACCCCTGGCGTATCGGGGAGATGCACCGGGACGATGACGTCGTCGATGGTGTGAGCGGGTTCAAAGGAGCCCTCTTCGTATTCACGATGCGGATCCAATGCGGCGAGCCAGAGGAAAAATGGCTGATCACGGGGGCGACCTTCTAGCACCGGCAGCCAATCTTCACAGCCGCTCGGTGAGCTCGCGACCATCTTGGCGGGCTCGCCGCCAGCGCCCGGCGTGGGGAGCATGAAGCCAGCTCCATCCGCTTCTTTAATCGTATCAAAGTGATCGCGGATCCGGTCGCCCATGTGCCACTTACCCGCGGCCGCCGTGTAGTAACCGGCATCCTGCAAGCGCTCGACCCAGGTCTTCGTGTCAGGTGGGAGGGCCCAGTGAAGTTGTTCAGCGCCGGTATTATGCGGGTAACGCGAGGTAATGATGCTGGAGCGACTCGGGCTGCAGCTGTTGATCGTCAGATAAGCGCGGTCGAAGCGCATTCCTTCTTCCGCCAGGCGGTCGATGTTGGGCGTGTGAATTGAGGGATGCCCGTAAGCACCGTTATCTTCCCAATTCATGTCATCCGCGATGATCAGAACGAGATTTGGCTGCTCGGCAACGACCTGCATGGAGACGAACAACACCAAAAACATGGCACCTAAGCGCCGCGGGGATAAAAGCGAAAGCATGCCGCCCACGCTGGCCGGTCATTCCCGCAAGACAACCCTAGTTCGTGGTGAATCGTTTAACGTAGCGAGTTGGCCGCAGCCCGCCGCGATATCGATGCCTCGACGTTGGCGCACCGAGCTGGGTAGATCGTATTCGGTCAGAATCGACTGAAAGCGTTTGGCCGCCTCGCCATCACTGGCTGTGCCAGCGTATCCATCAGTCGGATTCAGCGGGATGAGATTCACCTGACAGGGAATCTTCTGCAGCAGACGGCCGACCGCATGCGCGTCTTCCGGACGATCATTCTCCCCATCGATCAGCGTCCATTCGAAGAAGATCCGGCGCTGCATCTTCTCGGTGTAGTAGTTACAAGCATCCATCAACATATCGAGCGGCCACTTTTTGGCCACTGGCACGATCGACGCACGTTGGTCTTGATCCGCCGCATGCAATGAAACCGCGAGATGGATGGGTTGGCGTTCGTCGGCGAGACGGATGATGCCGGGCACCACCCCTACCGTGCTGAGTGTGATCCTTTTGGCTCCGAGTGCGAGGCCGCCCGGGTCCCGTAAAATCTGAGTAGCTTTGATGACCGCATCGTAGTTGTGCAGGGGTTCACCCATCCCCATGAGCACGATGTTGCGCAGGCGCTCGTGGCGGTGGTGCGGCGATTCATGGTCGGTCTCGGCTAGGGATGGCGACTCGTTCGCGGTTGCTCGCAAAATACGATCAACATGCATCGTTTGTGCGACGATCTCCGCCGTCGTGAGATGCCGGGTGTAGCCCATCTGACCGGTTGCGCAGAAGACACAGCCCATGGCGCATCCGACCTGAGAACTCACGCAGGCCGTGACCCGCCCCGAGTAGCGCATCAACACCGTTTCGATTTGGGGACCATCCTTAAGACCGAGCAGATATTTGCGCGTAAACCCGTCGTCCGAACGCGTCTCGAGCGTTATTGGTAAGAGTGCGGCCGTCGTATCGCGTTCAAGCCGTTCGGCCAACGCGGTGGGCAACTCGGGGATTTGATCCCAGTCATTGCGCCCGTGCAGATAAAGGTGACTCCAAATTTTGCCCACGTGCACGGGTTTGAAGCCCCAGCGCTCGATCAATGCTGCCAACTCTTCGCGCGTCACTCCCCATAAAGATAGCGGTGATTCAGGGATTACCCGCGCCATCACTCTTGCGGGGACGACGTTGATGTCAGCGAAGCTAAGGCATCAGCGATCGGTATCGGAGTGCGTTGGCGATCGAGGAAGATGTTCACCTCCGTAAATCCAACCTGCTGCAACGTCCGAAGCGCTTCAGGATATCCTTCGCCCACGCGGTGCGGCACGTGAGCATCGGCACCGATCACGACCGGGATTTTGCGCTCCAACATCATCGATAACATACTCGGGCTCGGGTTCATCTCCGGGATCGTTTTGTAGCGACCGCTGGTGTTGAGCTCCATCGCCACGCCGGTGGCCGCGATCCGATCGAGCGCCTCGCCAATGTAGGGCGCAATCCGTTCGAAGTCCCAAGAATCCGCCGTCTGGTTTTTCACCAAATCCGGATGAGCCATGGTATCGAACAATCCCGTCTCCGCCGCTTGGGCAACATGGTCGAAGTAGGTCTGCTGAAATGCGAAGTCATCACCATGGTAATAAAGGTCCCGATACTCGGGTAACTGCGGATGAACTGAACCCAACACATGATTGAGCGGATGGCGCGCGTGCAGTTCTTCCAACCACGGTTCTACTCCCGGAAAAAAATCACTCTCGATCCCGGCGCGCACATCGAGACGACCCGCATACTCCTGTCGCGCGACCTCGATCATCTGGTGATAAAGCTCATATTCCGTCGGTCGCATCCGCACCCAATCGCTATGCCCTCCTGGTAACGGGCAATGACAAGTCACGGTGATTCCCTTCAGGCCGGCAGCGAGCGCGGCGGCCGCGTATTCGGTCGGCTCGCCCTGGGCGTGATTGCACAATGGAGTGTGGCAGTGGGATTCGTATAACATTTTGGGTATTTTATAGGGCCGAATGGATCTAGTGCGAATAGATCGTCAAATAGTTGTAAAGTATTGGTTGGATTGCGGGCTTTTTTGATGTGCTTTTGACAACCCGTCTCACTTACCACGAGATAACCAATCTCAATGACGAAATTAACTGAACTGCGAAAGGAATATACCCAAGCCGGGTTAAATGAAGCCGAACTCTCGGCCAATCCATTCGAACAGTTCAATCATTGGTTCGAAGAAGCGAAAGCGGCGGGAATCCTCGAACCCAATGCCATGACTCTCGCCACGGTGCGCGAAGACGGCACGCCAGCAGCACGCACCGTGTTACTCAAAGAAGCAGACGAACGCGGTTTCGTTTTCTTCACCAACTACCAAAGCGCGAAAGCCGCCGACTTGGCCGCGCAACCTCGTGCCACCCTCGTGTTTCCGTGGCTCGGGCTGGAACGGCAGGTCATCATCAGTGGCGAGGTGACTAAGGTTTCCCGCGAAGAAACTGAAGCGTATTTCAAAATCCGCCCGTCAGGCAGTCAGCTCGGGGCCTGGGCCTCGCAACAAAGCACCACCGTCACCGATCGAGCGACGCTGGAAGCCAAACTCGAAGCGGTAACGGAGCGTTTCGCTAAAGAACCCATTTCCGCCCCACCGCATTGGGGGGGCTACCGAGTCGCGCCCACTCAGATCGAATTTTGGCAAGGCCGCCCCAACCGCCTGCACGATCGTTTGGTGTTTCGCCGCGAATCCGACGCGTGGGTTGTTGAAAGATTAGCCCCTTAGTTGGCGTTCCTCTCTAAGTCTGTTTCCTCCCGATGCCTAATCCTGCTTCAAATCCCGCAACCACCGCCCCGCAACCCGCGGTGCTCGCGCGGATGTTTAACGGGCTCACCGAAGGTGTCGCTATCGTCGAAGGAGCGTTTGGTAAAAACGGCTGGGTGATCGCCCACTCCAACCCGGCGTTGAGTAAACTTTCCGGCTATGCTCCTGCCGAGCTGCAGAAGATGACCCATGGTAAGCTGCACAAAGACCGCAGCGATCTCGACGCCATGCGCCGCTGGGCTATACAGGGCGCCGACGCCGCCCCCCTCGCTCAAGAGGGTTATCTCAAGCGCAAAGACGATACGACGCTGTTCGTCGCCTGGACGCTCAGCGCATTGGTCGACGACGCGGGCAACCTCACGCAGGTCATGATCACTTACTAGGACATGACAGCCAATCGGCAGTTGCGGGAAGCCCTGGTGCATTCTCAGCGACTGGACGCGGTAGGCCGACTGGCCGGCGGCGTCGCCCACGATTTCAACAACCTCCTCTCGGTTATCAACGGCTACACGGAGATTTTGCATCACCGCTTGGGCGAAGAATCGAACGTCCGCAAAGAGCTCCACGAGATCCACCAGGCAGGCCAGCGCGCGTCGTCTCTAGTGCATCAACTACTGGCCTTTGGTCGACGCCAGAAGATGGCGCCGCGCGTCATCGAGATTAACCGTCTCGTGCACGAGCACGTCGATATCCTATCGCGGCTCCTGGGCGAGCATCGTTCACTCGAACTCGAGCTCGGCGAAACCACGGGCAACATCCACGTCGACCCGACTCAGATCCAACAGGTTTTCCTCAACCTCGTGCTCAACGCTCGCGATGCCACCAAAAAGAGTGGCCGCATCTCGGTGAAGACGCAGAACGCGACTCTAAGTGGAGAGCGAAATCGCCGCGCCACCGATCCTAAACCCGGTGAATACGTGCAACTCACCGTCTCCGACAACGGCACCGGCATGGACGCCACCGTCTTAAAGACGCTCTTCGAACCCTTTTTTACCACAAAAAGTGAAGGTAGCGGAACCGGTCTCGGGCTCGCCCTCGTTTATGGGGTAGTCAAACAAAGTGGCGGCCACATTACGGTGGCCAGCGAGCTCGGCCAAGGCTCCACCTTCGACGTATTTCTCCCACGCACCTCTGAACCGGTATCCCGGGTGCACGGAAAACTCACTCCTCTCCCCGTTACCGGTGGCCGCGAGACCTTGTTGATCATCGAAGAGGACAATGTCGTCTGCAAGATGGCCGAAGGCATTCTCTCCGCGGACGGCTACGACGTGATTCCGTAGCGGCGGCCGAGATGGCCGTGGAACGCCTGAGCGGCGCCGTGCATTTGGTCATTGCCGACCCTGAAGGCCAAAACGGAGAAGTCGCGCGGGTCGTGCGAAAGCTTCACCGCGCGCAAAAAGGACTCCGTCTCCTCGGCATTCCCAATCAGGAAACGGATCCGCTCATGGGATTCCCCGCCAAACATCAGGCATTTTTGACCAAACCCTTCGCCCTCAGCTCACTCCTCTACGAGGTGCGTAGTCTGCTCGACGCGAAAGGCTGAATCGATCTTGATGGCGCATGCGCCTGTTTTTGATCCGTCACGCTCACGCCCTCGACCTCAAGGTCGATACCGAACGCCCGGTCAGCCCACGCGGCCAAGCGATCACGCGTCTCGTCTCCGCTTATTTTAAAGCCAACGGACTGCTCAACCCGAAACAATTTTGGCACAGTCCACGGCGAAGAGCGTTCGAAACGGCTGCGGATATGGTGTCACAGATCGGTTTGGCGTGCCCACTGGTTGAAACCGATGGGCTCGATCCACTCGATGATCCGAATATCATCGCTGAGCGGCTGCGCATTTACCCCACCACTCACGATATCGCTCTGGTGGGCCATCAGCCCCATTTGAGCCTTTTGGCGTCATTACTGGTGACGGATTCCACCCGCGCGAACCTGTTTCACTTCAAGAAAAACGCCGTGCTCGCGCTTCGCCGCACGGATGATACTCACCCCAAGTCCCAGCGCCCACAGTGGCGCGTCGCGTGGCATTTCTCTCCGGAAATGTTACCGAGATTCGCCAAGATCACCGACGGATCTTGATTGGCGGTTGGCCTTCCTGGATTTGTTATCGCTTCTCATGCCGCTCGACCTCTTGCCTGCGCGTTCTGACTCCGCTGCTGCCAATATGGCCGCGGACTTTCTGCTGTTGCAGCACTACCCCAACCCAACCCACGCGCGTTGGCGACACTACCACTGGCATCGGCCAGCAATAACCTTTGGTTACGGCCAAAAGATCGCCGACGTGCGCACTCAAATTGGCCCGGAGGCCGCCGAGCTCGAACTCTGCCGCCGACCGACCGGCGGAGGCATCGTGGATCATCGAGACGACTGGACTTATGCGCTCGTGATTCCTGCCAAACACCCCCTCGGAGCCGCGCCCGCAGGGGAAAGTTATACGGCGGTGCATCAAGCGCTGGCCGACACGCTGAATGCCCAACACTGCCCGGCTATTTTACAACCACCTGAATGTGTGACCCGCGCGGACAAAGGACCCGCGGTGTGTTTTACGCGCGCAGAACCGGCAGACGTCATTCACGCAACCACCCGCGCTAAGATTGGGGGAGCAGCGCAGAAACGCAGTAAGCGCGGCCTGCTTTTTCAGGGATCAGTCGCGCGATCGACGGTCGGCGAGATTGATTGGGATCAGTTCGAGGCAGAATTCGCGGATGCGATCGGAAAAATACTCCAAGAACCGGCTGAACCCGTGCCCTGGCCAGAGACATGGGATGAAACGGTAGATGCGTTGGCCGAAGATTACTCAACCGAAGCTTGGATCGAGCGCCGCTAGGCCGATCGAAGCCGGAATTTGTCATGCATCCGCTTCGCGATCTGATCGACGTTCTGGATATCGCTCATCCGATCACCTTCACGGTCGTATTTCTACCCGCATCGTGGCTGATGATTTGGCGACTCGAGTCCTTATTGCATCGCGGACTGGAAGGCACGGCACTCGGAACCCTCGTGGTGCCCTACTGCTCCGGATTGGGAAATCTCGTCTTCGTTTTTCTCCTGTAGCGCGACAATGGACCACCGCAAGAGATCATGGTGAACAGTTTGGTGAACAACGTCACCAACCTCACCCTACTGTTAGGATTGCCTGCGCTGATTTGGCCACTGCAGGTCGTTTTAGCCAAAGGTAGCAAAACGGCGCGCCGCGAACAGCGACTAAGTCGACTCGCCCTTTTACTCACCCTCGCGGCCGTTTTGTTTTTCTCCGGACTCACGTGGGCGCTGGGCCGCGACGGAACCCTGGATCGCGGCGACGGACTCGCGCTTATCGGGGTCTTTCTGTTTTGGCAGTGTTTCCAGGTCTATGATGTGCTTAAAAACAACCTGCGGAAAGATCATCGCTTCGGTCTAGTATTCTATACGGACCTCGCCCTGATCGCGGCGGGCGGCTGGTTCATCTACGAAAGTCTCGATGGGGCGGTCACCCAAATTACCGCGACTGAAAAGGGATTCTTCAGTGCCGCCAATCTGGGATGGATCACCGGCTGGTTGCTCGTATTACCCAATGCACTACTCGCTTTCTACTACGCCGCGCGAAAAAGAGCCGACATCGTCTACAGTTCTCAGATCGGTGACGGGCACATCTGCATTCCGCTGTGTTTAGGCATATTTGCCGTGCTGCGACCGATCCCGCTACCTGATTTCTTTCCGACCGCCATGATCGTGCTAGGCGGAGCGGCCATCGCGCATGCTTTTTGCCTACTCGCCTTCGGTCGTCTACCGCGTTGGGTAGCTGCCGGTCTCGTAGTGGCTTACGCGGTCTTCGTTTACGTGGGATTTTCGTCCTAGGGCGACTTATCCCTCGCTCACTACCACCGGATCAGACCGAAACTGTTCACACATGGTCGCAAAGGTCTCCTGCGCTGGCAACCAAGCGCCAGATTTTCGGATTTCTTCCAGAGTTGCACTCGTGTGATTGCACCAAAGGTAAGTGGCCTCGCCGATTCGCACACAGGCATCGTAAGCGGTGCCAACGGCATCGGCTACAAACACAAAATCGCCAACGGATAATTGCCGGCCATCCATTTCAGCTTGGAGAGGTCGACTATCTGCCTTGAAGCCCAATCGAAACTGCTCAATGCGCGGGCCGATATACGTGATTAATTTTGCGCCGTTCGACGTTAATGAAATCACCGCCCATTCATCGAAAATAATCTCACCACTTTGAGTCTGCATGCGTTCACGGCACTGCTCAATCAACTGATTCGTTTCACTAATCGTCATGTTTCAAATGCAAACACTATCGCGTTTTCTCGCAAGCACGGTTCGATGGATTTACCTCGTATTCACATTCTGAATATATCGCAAAATAGGGCCCAAAACGATGTCAAATAAATCTGCAAACCACGTGTACTGGATACTTGCAATTGGTGACGAGTGATCGAAGCTGATCCAACGCGGCGCACGTTGCGCCAAGTGTCCGTGCGACATCTGTCGAGCGGATGTTTGATCAGAACCAACACATACATCCCAAAAGGAAACTGATATGGCCAAAGCCAAAAAAACGGTAAAGAAAGCTGCTAAAAAAGCTCCTGCTAAAAAGGCTGCTGCTAAAAAAGCTCCTGCTAAGAAGGCTGCTGCTAAGAAGGCACCTGCTAAGAAGGCTGCTGCTAAGAAGGCACCTGCTAAGAAGGCTGCTGCTAAGA
>OJFP01000166.1_pt1 | contig 51960 bp, 52 predicted proteins | sample 1594141 | NCBI WGS metagenome assembly OJFP01 (sample SAMN05416843, study PRJEB24817) | seawater metagenome | isolation source: Sea water | place: Canada:Atlantic | collected 2013-07 | reverse complement strand
CGTATGTCCGGTGGTGTGAGAGGACGGAGAGTGTAAACTCTCCTCCTACTCGATCTGCGCCAAGTACATTGTTGGCTTAAGCTACTCGTCTTGAGCTGGGTTGAGGTTTTGCTTGGTTGATGTTTTCGCGCTGCGCTGATGATCACTTGCGACGGTTATTCTCGATTGAATACGTGCGAGCATTTTTTTACCAATCCCCTTTACTAGCGTTACTTGTTCTACATTGGTGAACTCGCCGTAAGTTTCACGGTAAGTCACAATCGCTTGTGCTTTTTTGAAACCAATACCTTTGATAGATGATAACTCTGAGGCATTGGCAGTATTAAGATCCCAGACTGAGTCGCTATTGGCCGTTTGATCTAGTGTGGTAATGTTGGTGGTAGCAACTGCGCCATTAGTCATCGTCTCATCTGCATGTGCAAATGATGCACTAGCGATGAGTAACGTGATCCCACAGACTAATAGGTGTATTTTATGATTAGATTGTTGCATTTATGGTGCTCCTATATATTTAGATGAAAGTTAGATGGCTAGATTGCCATGCACTTCACAGTATAAAAAAGCACAAGAATAGCGTGGTATAGGTTCGCCTAAAATCACGTAAAAAACGATCTTTAGTGCAGGGTTACAACAACCAAATAGTAAAAAGGTGAGCGTCAGGCATAAAAAAACCAGTTAATGAAGCAGTAGCATGCGACTGTTCAATAACTGGTTTGGATATTAGTCTAATAACGCGTTGTTAACGGTTAAGTGTCATCGTTATAAACGTTCAAGCACAGCTTGAGTAAACTCAGTAGTACCGTGGGTTCCACCCAAATCTTTGGTTGTACGATCGCCGGTTTCAATCACGTCTTTAAGTGCTGCACGAATTTTTTCTGCTTTATCACTCATTTCTAAATATTCAAGCATTTGAATCGAGGCTAAGATGACTGATGTGGGATTTGCTAAGTTCATGCCTGCAATGTCTGGAGCTGAACCATGAACGGCTTCAAAAATAGCACAATCGACACCAATGTTGGCACCTGGCGCCATACCTAGACCACCGACTAAACCAGCACATAAATCAGATAATATATCACCAAATAAATTAGTGGTGACAATCACATCAAACTGATGCGGATTCATGACTAACTGCATGCACGCATTATCAACAATCATTTCTGTGGATTCAATATCAGGGTAACGCTCAGCGACTTCACGTGCGACTTTCAAAAACAAGCCTGATGTAGATTTTAGTATATTTGCTTTGTGTACCGCGGTGACTTTTTTACGACCTTCACGGCGGGCAAGTTCATAAGCGAATACCACTATTTTTTCTGCGCCTTCACGTGTAATCATGCTTTTTGCTTCGGCTTCTTCGCCGTCTGCAGAAACGATTTGTCCGAGACCTGAATACATCCCTTGCGTGTTTTCACGTACGGTAATGATATCAATATCTTCGTAACGTGCTTTAGTGCCTTTAAAAGACAACACTGGACGAACATTGGCATACAATTTAAATTGTTTACGCAAGCTAACGTTAATTGATGTGAAGCCTTCGCCGACTGGTGTGGTCAATGGACCTTTTAATGCAACGCGATTTTTCTTGATCAATTCTAGCGTTTCTTCAGGTAATAATTCACCGTGATTTTCTAATGCCATTAGGCCTGCATCGGCATAATCATACGCGAAATCACAGCCAACTTTATCTAAAATTTGAATAGCTGAATCGATAATATCTGGACCAATACCATCACCACGAATAACAGTAATATGTTGTTGAGTCATGCAGAAATTCCTTAAATTGGAAAGGTTAGGCACAGCCATGATAGGCAGTACTTATATAAATGTTAAGACATTGTTATGGTAACGCATATAATAGGGTTTCTCTAGGGATTTATGGCATATGGGCTATTCACTTTAGCTATACTCATTATGGCGCAGTGACCTGAAAACAGGGGGTGTACACCGACCCTGGAAGTTTCATTCGCCCTTGCTCCACAAATGACTTAAGTAGTGTATCTAAGAGTGGCGCTAGACGTTCATCCCCGTGCAAAATATAAGGGCCTTTTGCTTGAATATCAGCGACGCTCTGGGCTTTGATATTCCCAGCAACGATCCCTGAAAATGCCCTGCGTAAGTTAGCAGCAAGCTGATGTGCTGGTTGCTCAAATGATAACGAAAGCTCGGCCATCGTTGTATGATTGGGTACAAACGGATGCTGAAAATCAGCATCGATTTTTAATGCCCAATTAAACCCATAAGCATCGCCAATGGCCTTACGATAAGCACCTATTTTGGCTTTTTGCTTATACAGGTAGCTACCTACCGCAGCGGCATCATCTACGATAATGGTATACAAAGCCTGCGCCTTAGCACCTAACGTTTGACCAATAAAATCATCAATCACAGTAAAGTATGCAGCACTTTGTGCCGGGCCGGTTAATACTATAGGGATATGCTGTTGCTGGTTACTGTCATGTAACATGATCCCAAGCAAATATAATAGTTCTTCAGCGGTCCCCACACCACCTGGGAAAATCACAATAGCATGACCAAAACGAACAAACGCTTCTAGTCGTTTTTCGATATCCGGCATGATAATTAATTCGTTGACGATAGCATTTGGTGGCTCAGCAGCAATAATACTTGGTTCAGTAATGCCGATGTACCGACCACTTTTTACTCGTTGCTTAGCATGGCCAATTGCAGCCCCTTTCATAGGACCTTTCATAGCCCCTGGGCCGCAACCGGTACAGATATTAAATTCGCGCAAGCCCAGTTGGTAGCCAACTTCTTTCGTATATTTGTATTCATGCTCACGGATCGAATGCCCGCCCCAACATACAACTGTATTGAGTTGTTCATTTGTCGTTAAGCAATTAGCGTGGCGTAGCATATCAAATACCATATCGGTACACACACCACCTTCGGCAAAGCATTCTTCTGAGCTTAATAAATATTTATTTTCCATATACAATAAATCACGTAATACTGAAAACAAATGTTCGTGTACGCCTTTGATGAGTTTGCCTTCAACAAATGCGTGACTGGGGGGATTAATCAGTTCAATTTTGACACCGCGTTCACGGCGAATTAAACGTATATCAAAGTGTTGGTTAGCATTTAATAACGCATGCATATCATCTTGGTCGATGCCGCTATTGAGTACGGCTAAACAACAAATACGAAATAATTGATAACGTTCTGAGTCATTATGTTGGGCGAGTAATTCTATTTCTGCTTGGGAAAGTTGACTCATCCAGCCTACTGGGTTTAATTGAATCGTGCGAGTATGTGTCATGATGTACCTACTTCCTATATGTACTTAATTACGACCATGTGTTTGATAATAGTATACGCGTCATCAGCTTTTTACTATTCATCTTGTTGTTTCATCGGCGGTATGTGATTAAGTATGAGCTTAATATCAGCGATGAAAATGTATTTGTTTATTGGCGAATTAGACGTAAATCTGGATAGGGGGCCTCAAAGTTACTTCTAAACGGATTAATGTCTAATCCTCCTCTGCGTGTATATCGAGCTAGCACTGTAAGTTTGTCACAGTGACAATGTGTCAATAAATCACAAAAGATGCGTTCGACACATTGTTCATGAAATTCATTGTGGTTACGAAAAGAAATCAGATAACGTAATAACGATTCATGATTGATTTTGGGTCCTTGATATTTAATATAAATACTTGCCCAATCGGGTTGGTTGGTGATTAAACAGTTGGATTTGAGTAAATCTGAATAGAGGAATTCACTCGTCGGTTGGCTTGGATCGGACGATAAGATGGTAGGATCAACCTGAAAATCGGCAAAAACGAGATCTTGATCATCCAAAGATTGCGCCTTAGATATATGTAGTTCTTGGCTCGCAAATTGTTGACGAGGGATGACCTCTACTTCGACAACTCCTTTGGCACAGTCACTTAAGTCTTGAGATAACGTCTTCTGCACGGCTTCGAGCGAATCAAATCGCGTATTATTAAAGCTGTTGAGATAAAGTTTAAAAGACTTTGATTCGACAATATTCAGCGAATCAAATGGCACATAGCAGCGTAAAATAGCGACTTGAGGCATTCCATTTTTGTTTAGCCAGGATAATTCATAACCATTCCAAATGTCATTCCCAGTAAACGGTAATGTATTGCTCAAACCAATCATATCGCGGTTTAACGTCCGTGGAACGGGTTGGAGCTGCTTCGGGTCATATTGATGTGAATAACTCACCGTTTTGCCTAAGGCTAATTCGGCTAATTCAACTTTATTATGGTAATCTTGGCTCATGACAAAACGGGGTAAGTAAACATACTCTTATTCTACCTAAAAATGACTACAAGGTGTTGAACTATATGCAATCTCAGTGGCAAAAATTTGTAGAGCGGTATGCTCAGTCTGTCAAGTTAAGCACACAGTACGATCCCGAATGGCCTTCGGCATGTCTCATTGACGATGTGAGTACGTTGACTGAAGGTGATGTCGTAACGTGGAGTCCTGTCGCGCGACCATTGAATGCGATGACTGAGTTTACCGATGCATTAGGCATTACATTACCGCAATCGCTCAACGACTTTTATACCGCTTTTTATGCTGACCATTTAACGGTTAATTTAGCCCAAGGTGATATTTCGTTATTACAAGCTTGGAATGCGGATGATTTTGCTCGTTGGCAAGAAAACCTTATTGGGCATGTATTGATGAAGCGTCGTTTAAAACAAGCTGAAACGTTATTTATTGGATTACCTTCAAATGATGATTATTTGATCAGTGTGTTGCTCAGTACCGGAGAAGTCGTCCTAGAGCCTGTAGGTAAACCTCCACAAGACATTATAGCCTCGGATATGAATCAGTTCATCGCTTTATGCCATGACAGTATCAGTTAGCCTTTAATGCGGCCTTAAGTTGTATTACTTGTTCCTGTAATTCAATAATACTTTCCTGCTGGGATAACACCATTTGTATTAGACTCGCTAAATCCTTCGGTGTAGCGGGTGTTTTTGTTTGGTTCTTAACGTCATTGGATTCGTTGGTCTGAATCATTTCTGGTGCCCGTTCTCCTCCTTTATAAGCATTAATACTTTTAATCACAGCTGGCAAAGGCAGGCTTGACGTTGCCTTCGCTTTAATTAGCCCGACTGAAATTGGCAGGGAGCTGGCGTCAAGTTGGGCACAGATTTGCAATATATGTTGATGTGTGGAATGTTTCATAAAACCTATTATTTAGTTAATCTGACTAAAAAAAAGCATTTATCGCCATGCTTCGCTTCAGGTGTAAAGTATAATGTTTAATATAATCAATTGGTTATGATTTTATTTTAGCTGGCACGGCAATTGTAATGATAATAGTAACCGTTTAACGAAAAAAATAATAGTTACATATACAAGGAAACCAATATGCACCTCAGCAAAAAAATTCAAGTCATTTCTTTAGCCTCTTTATTAATGGTCTCACTAAGCGGTTGCGTTATCGCGATTGGCGATGATGACTATAATAATGACAGCCAACATAGTAATTGGGAGTCGCGTGAAAAAAATAACCGTGCTCACATACAAAGCATGGTTATTGGTGCTAGTTATTTAGATATTACTAATAAAATGGGGATCGCTGATTTTAATGAAGTACTTAGTGGTAACGCAAATAACTACCAAGTTTTGTATTATCGCACGCAACGTCAAGACAGTGATGGCATTACCACCAAAGACGAATGCACACCGTTAGTGTTTAGTAATGGTGAATTAATTGGTTGGGGAATGAGTTTCGTCCAGAGCTTATAGCCAATTAGCGGGTCTTTTACTGATTTAACATAAACGATGATAGATCTTTTTACTTACTAAACGAGTTATATAGTTTACACTTAGTTGTAAATGGTTTGTTAACAATAAAAGGTCTATACATGCAAGCATCTACCGTAGAATATACGCCAGAACAACTCGACTTTGAGGTCAAATATTTATCAGCTTCTGATCTCAAAGTTGCAGCTTCCATCTTATATAACGCTTATTTTGATGACCCTCTGTTTTGTCATATCTTTAAAAAAGATGATGAAGGGTATGAGGTTCGTCTTCGCGGGGCAATTCGCGAAGAGCTCAATACCTATTGGGAGGCAAAGCAGCCTCTCTTAGGTGTCTATAAAAATGGCTCATTAGTTGCTGCAACCTGTTTAATTAATCCTGATCCTGAATTTGGTAATAGCCGCTATTGGCATTGGCGCCTAAAAATGTTGTTAACGGCAGGTTTTTTAGGAACACAACAATTTCTTGAGAAAGAAAAATTGGTTAGAGCGCATTTACCTGCGCAAAAATGTCACATGATATCGTTCATCGGTGTCCATCCCAGTATGCAAGATCAAGGTATAGGTCGTATTTTAATTGCTGCAATTAACGAAGTGGTGGATGCGATCGAAGATTCTGAAGGTGTTGGTGTGTTTGTGACAATAGAAAAATGCCTGTCGTTCTTTAATGATAGTGGATTTGAATTAATTGAAAAGTTAGAAACCGCCAATATAAAAGGTCAAATTTTGTACAAAAAGAAACACGGCTAGTAATTAACAACCTACATTGAATGTAAGATATATCTCACTTTGATGTAGGTTAATTATACATAACTTATCCACAGATTACTCACAGCTTATACATCCATATGTTTTTAATGGCTTTTTTTGAATCAATTCTAATGTTAATAAAAGGTTGATGTGATTATTTCACTTTTATAGGTGCAAGGATCCAGAGAAAAGGTAATATTTATCTCGTCACAGGGAAACACGACATATCAGGATGATAAGTAAGGTTTAATGGACAAGGTCATACGACCAATACTTGCGCATGGATGGTGAGTGAAAAAGGATTAAGGGATAAGGATTTCGAGCAAGATGCTCGGTATGGAACAACTCCAGGATGGAGGTAGGTCGCAGTATGGATGTGCGGCTTCTTATGGAGTAATAAGGGAAAGGGACCCGCGCAAGGATCTCGCGGCCAACTTAGGATGAGTTGGATAAAAAGGAAAGGGGCGTATACGGATATTAATCGGGATGATTATAGTAGCAAAGGATCGCTGAGAAGGAAGCTCAAAACAATCAGAAAAGGGTAGCGTAGAAAGCGTTACCCTTTTTTTTGTCTTAGTCAGGCACTCGATAAACCGGTAAATCTATACTGCGTAACTTGCCTTTATAGATACTGATAATCCCTTCATATACCACATCATTGGCTGTAGAAAACTCCATCGTATAATCAAACTGAAACCGTCGTTGTTCTGGACTTTCTTGCCAATGAATTTGACGGCGAGCAACACTCACAAATACAAGTTGGTGTTTACTGCAATATTGCAGTGCACTATTGCGCGCAAGCTCTGCGTAGTCGCGCACTCGCCAAAACGACGCGGCTAACGCAATAATCATAACCGTAATTAAAATATCTAATAATGTCATTTTAAATCCTCTTAACGAGCCTGTTGTAACGTAGCTATTTTAGTTTTACATAGCTGGGACAGTGAATCGCTCTGTATGGCTTGTAATATATAAATACGACATTGTGGGACTTGAACTATATCAGAAAAGAGTCCTTGAAATAATACATCATCATGCAGTGCGCATTTTTCTAAAAACACTTTAGCCCGCTCAATATCTGCAAACAGCCGCATATGGCGAGCGGCAATCAGGATGAGTAAGTCTGCATTTAAATAAGCCCGTTGTAGTAATGGCTGAAGCACTTTTAATCCGATAGCTTCAGGCGCTTGTGCTAATGCCCGAAGACTGGCAATCATATGGATATCATTGTTTTGTTTGGTCGCGGCGTCCCAATGATGTTTGATTAACATCGCCAAGGGTTTATTGATTACGTAATTCTCTAAACTACTTAAAACGGCTGTTTGAAATGACGGTGCAAGTTGTTGCCATTGCATTGATAGTGCAGCAAACAGCATAGGATCAGACAAACGCGCGACATAATCTGCGACTCCTTGCACAGATAATAGTTGCCAATCATGTTCGGCTGGCGCATGGATATATTCACCGACCGCTTGAAATCCTTGTCCTGGTTTAGCCCCGACTAATGCCTTTGCTTTGGCATTAAAATCAGCGAGTTGTTGTTGGTTAGGCACAAAGGTGTACGGGTTATCGCCTAATTGACCTTGTTGCTTTTCGGTATGTTCAAGTTGTGCACCTAAGGCGTTGACAACTTTTTCCAAGAACACATTGCGTGCGGCTTGGTTTAGTAAACCGCGCTCATCAAGGGGGAGTTTGATAAACCAAATATAATGTTGAGATGAGCGTTGTTCCGCCCAAAAAATACATCCCAACCACATATGTTGTTGACGTGGATACGGAGCAGGAGCCCGTTGCTGTTCTATATCAGCAAACTGTTCAGGAGTGATCTCACGAAAACCTCGGCCCATATCGATAAATTTATATTGCGATTGGGAGGCATCTAAAAATTCTTGGATTGAATTGATGGTATTTGCTGACATAAAAACCTGAGCTCTGGCGAATTTGTCCGTATAATACAGCAAGACGATTTTAAGACCTAGTGTGATATGACCGAAGCAGCCCCAATCTTACCCATTATTTATCAAGACGAATATTTAATAGCGGTGAATAAACCCAGTGGTTTATTGGTCCATCGTAGTATGATTGACCGCCATGAAACCCAATTTGCCATGCAAATAGTGCGCGATATGATTGGCCAACATGTTTATACCGTGCACCGGTTAGATAAACCAACCTGCGGGGTACTAGTCTTTGCATTATCCAGTGAAGTTGCACGTTTATTAAACGAACAGTTCACGGCTAAAACAATTCAAAAAACGTATCATGCCTTATTACGTGGTTGGACACATGATCAACATATCGATTATGCGTTAAAAGAAAAACTCGATAAAATTGCCGATAAACATGCCCAACAAGATAAACCCGCGCAATCAGCACAGACAGATATGACAGTCTTACAAACTTACACTTATCCTGAGCCCGTAGGGAGATATCCTGCAGCGAGATTTTCATGGGTTGAACTAAATCCTGCTACGGGACGTAAACATCAACTACGTCGACATATGGCACATATCCGTCATCCTATTATGGGCGATACTACCCACGGAGATGGTAAACAAAACAAATTCATGCGTCAGACCTTTAAATATAATCATTTAGCCCTTATTAATAGTAAAATGATTTTTGAACATCCTATCACGCAGCAACAGCTTGAATTATCAGCACCTTTATCTGATGATTTAACCCAGTTGTTAGCGATCTTGAAACCTTATCAATGCGAGTAAAATAAAATATGGCAAATATCGGAATTATTGTCGGTTCAGTCTATGGCAATGCACAAAATGCAGCTGAAGAAGCCCAAACATTTTTAGCCAATCAAGGCCATGAAGTGGAATTGCATACCGATGCGGATATTAGTTTATTCAATGATCATGATAGTTTTTTGGTGGTGACATCAACAACGGGTGTGGGTGACGTACCGCCTAATTTAGAATTATTTTATGCTGATGCTAAAGACACATTCCCGTTAATTACAGGAAAGAAATTTGCAGTAATTGCCCTTGGTGATAGTTCTTATGGTGATTCTTATTGTGGTGCTGGGAAACAGATGTTTGAACTAATGAATGAATTGCAAGGTGAAGCGATTACTGATTTGGTTGAGATTGATGCAATGGAAACGTTTGAACCAGAAGCCGATGTACTTGCTTGGTTAGAAGAGCATCATAATAGCTTCTAATGTGACTATAAGATCTAATACTACGCGCTAAGTAAATACACTTAGCGCGTAGTAGGAATAATCTCGTTAAAACAGATTATTCAGCTTCGCGTAGTAGGGCATTGATACCGACTTTTGCACGTGTTTTTGCATCTACCTTTTTCACGATAACCGCAGCATATAAGCTGTAAGTACCACATTTGCTCGGTAGCGAGCCAGATACAACAACAGATCCTGCTGGCACACGTCCATAATGGACTTCACCCGTTTCACGGTCATAGATACGTGTGCTTTGACCAATGTAAACACCCATTGAAATAACCGCGCCTTCTTCAACGACGACCCCTTCAACAATTTCAGAGCGAGCACCGATAAAACAGTTATCTTCAATAATTGTTGGGTTAGCTTGAAGTGGCTCAAGTACTCCACCAATACCAACACCACCAGATAAATGTACGTTTTTACCAATTTGTGCACATGAGCCCACTGTGGCCCATGTATCAACCATAGTGCCTTCATCAACGAACGCGCCGATGTTTACGTATGATGGCATTAATACAACATTCTTACCGATAAAGGTACCAGTACGAACTGCCGCTGGTGGGACAACTCGCATGCCTTCTTTGGCAAAACGCTCCGCAGTATAATCGCTAAATTTTAATGGGACTTTGTCATAGAATTTGCTTTCTGCACCTTCGATGACATCGTTGTTGTAGCAACGGAAAAATAACAACACGGCTTTTTTGAGCCACTGATGGACAACCCACTCACCATCGATTTTTTCTGCGACGCGAGCTTGTCCGCTATTTAATAAATCAATTGCTTGGTTTACCGCATCTTTAATTTCGGCAGATGCTGTGCTTGGGGAAATGGTGTCACGTGCGTCAAAAGCACGTTCAATAATGGTTTTTAAATCACTCATAATGCTGTGTCAGTTTCCAGTTGATCGAGAGTTAAAGATATTTGCTTTTTTAAGGCAAGTTGTAATTCAGAGCTTAGCGCATGGTTGTGTTCATCACTTACAATGAATACATCTTCAGCACGTTCGCCGATAGTCGATATTTTAGCTAAACGTAATGTTAAGTTAAAATCGACAAATAAATGACCAATAGTCGCAAGTAAGCCAGGTGTATCAAGTGCCTCAAGTTCTATTAAGGTCGCATCATCGCTGGCAGAGAAAAAACGCACTTTAGTCGGTACATTGAGCTGTTTTAATTGACGTGAAAGTTTACGCGAATTAAGGTGTGTGCGCTCGGATTTATTTAATTGCGTTAATATAGCTTGTTCTATTTTATAGCATCGCTCGGTTGATGCAATTTTTTCGTTATCTTCATCCACGACCGTAATACTATCGAATACATAACCATCTGGCGTAATGGCGATATTAGCATCTAAAATAGATAAATTAGCGCTGTCTAATACTGATGCAATTTGGGCAAATACCGCAGGGCGATCGATCCCGTAGACTAATAACTCAGTGCCCGCTTTGGTGGTATGATTTGCCATCTTAATCAGCCACTCTTTAGAGGGTTTATGGATTAAAATTTGCTGCGTATGCCAAGCAATTTGTACCGGTTTGAATCGTGTGAAATAAGTTTGCTCTAACCGATCCCATACACTGTCAATGTCGGAGGGCTGGCATTGTGGAGAGAGAATCTCTCTAGCTTCAATTTTATGTTGCTCGGCACGTTCGTTGAATGTGACTTGGCATTGTAATCCGTTATCTAAGGCTTTTTGCGTTAAAATATAAAGTTCTTTGAGTAATGATGCTTTCCAATCATTCCACAAACTGTCATTGGTCGCTCGAATGTCTGCTAGGGTTAAGGCATAAAGTAAGTTTAGATGATTGTGGCTTTTTACAGCGCAAGCAAAATCAGTGATGACTTCAGGATCGTAGATATCACGTCGCTGAGCAACCACAGACATTAATAAATGCGACTCGACCAACCAGCTAATGACAGCTATGTCATCAGTGGATAAACCGTGTGCTGCACCGAAGGCAAAGACATCCGCTGCGCCTAACTTAGAATGATCCCCACCTCGTCCTTTAGCGATATCATGGAAAATACCGGCAATAAAAATCAACTCAGGTTTATCCAAATTTTGTACTATATTACTGCATCGCGGAAATGCATTACTTTCTTTATTAAAATAACCATGTAAGTTTTTGATTAAGCGATGGGTATGTTCATCCACCGTGTAGGCATGAAAGAGATCAAACTGCATCATGCCCACTATATTATCCCATTGTGGTAGGTAGGCTTGTAAGATCCCATGCAAGTGCATGACATTCCAACCAAAGCCGAAAAACTCGGGGCGGCGCATTAAACCCATGAACTCGGCTCGACATTCAGGGTATTCGACCCAATACTGATCAGAAAATTGACGACGAGCATTGCGAACCTGACGGATACACTCATAATCCAGCGCTTGGATATCTTGGTTATCCGCTAATAATGTTAAAAAACCAAAGATAGCAAGAGGATTGGCAAACACATTTTCATGACGTGGTGATATCGTACCGTCGCTCACCGAAAAATCGTCATTGAGCATGCGTCCAGAAGCAACCGACTGTTGTAGAATATCAAATTTAAAGCGTTGCAACAGCATGGTGTTCAACTCGGTCACTCGTCGAACCACACGGAAAAATGACTTCATCATGCGTTCAACTGCTTTTTTATCATCATCATTGTAACCCAATTTATGAGCTACATCAGCCTGATAATCAAACAATAAACGGTTTTCACTGCGTCCTGCAACTAAATGTAAAGCAAAGCGAATACGCCATAATTGGCGACGACAGTCGAGGAGTTCTTGATGTTCGGTTTCGGTAAAATAACCATGTCCGACTAATTCATAACCGTCATATTCTTGAAAGTGTTTTTTGGCCACCCAACCAATCGATTGAATGTCACGTAAACATCCAGGGTTTTCTTTGACATTAGGTTCTAGATTGTAAGATGTGCCATTAAATTTACTATGTCGCAGTTGCTGCTCTTCATATTTTGCCATGAAAAACGCTTTACTCGTCCATGTTTTTTCTCGGTTTACTTTAGTAATCATGGTATCAAATGTAGCTTTGCAACCTGTTAAACATCGTGCTTCAACGATGTTAGTAGCAATAGTAATATCATTTTTAGCTTGTTCAATGCATTCCTTAATACTTCGTACTGCAGAACCAACGTCGAGTTTGGCATCCCATAACAAAGTTAAAAATGCTGAAATTTTATCTGCCGCACCACGCGGTAAACCACGATGGCTAAGGATAAGTAAATCGACATCCGAATGCGGCTGAAGTTGACCTCGACCATAACCACCGACAGCGACAAGAGTCAGTTTTTTGTATTCGTGTAAACCCGCAAGTTGCCAAGCATGAGTGACCAGTGCGTCAACAAAATTAGAACGACCGATAACCAAATCATCCACTAGAGCAGTCGGAAAACTTTTTTCCATATAGGTGTAACAATCGTTAACTGCCTGTTTAAATGCAGCGACATTTTGAAGTGAATTAATTGTACGGACTTGATCAATCAAAGCGGCAAAGGACATAAGACATGTTTTAAATGATATTTAGCATGGTGCTAGATTAAACATAAACGGGGAAGGGTGCAATGCTACATAGGTAATAACATTGCACTTTGTCGTTATTAATTATAATTAAAACGATATTATTAATGAGAGTTTAACTGTATGTTGGTTTTATGTTGATTAAATCCATCTTAAGCGTGTTCAATAATTTTAGGGATAGTCTCATCATCACGATGCGTTAAAATTTCCACGCCATTATCAGTCACTAACAATGTATGTTCCCACTGTGCTGACAAGCTGCGGTCTTTAGTAACTACGGTCCATTGATCTGGCAAAATTTTACTATTGCGTTTACCTGCATTGATCATTGGTTCTATAGTAAAACACATACCCGCTTCTAGTACATCACCTGTACCTGGTCGTCCATAATGCACAACTTGCGGCTCTTCATGAAAAGTCGCACCAATACCGTGACCACAAAATTCACGCACAATTGAATAATTATGTGCTTCGGCATGTTGTTGGATAATGTGCCCAATATCGCCGAGTGTTGTACCTGGTTTGACTATTTCAATTGCTTTATACAAGCATTCTTGAGTGACCTTGATTAATCGTTCAGTCAAAATAGAAGGCTTACCGACCACAAACATTTTCGAAGAATCACCATGGTAACCATCTTTAATGACGGTCACATCGATATTAACACTGTCACCGTCTTTGAGTTTTTTGTCACTAGGAATACCATGGCAAATTACGTGGTTAACTGACGTACATACCGATTTAGGGAATGGCGGGTGACCGTAATTTAACGGGGCCGGAATGCCCTCTTGCACGTCAACAATGTAGTTATGACAAATGGTATTGAGTTCATCGGTCGTCACGCCTTTAACAACATACTCACCAATCATATCTAACACTTGTGCAGCAAGTTTGCCTGCTACACGCATTTTTTGAATTTCATCAGGTGTTTTGATGATTGCGCCCACAGCACATCCTCGTTAATAAAATTTATCCCATTATTTTACATAAAAACCAGCCAATAACCAGTTTTTCCTTGATTTAAGAGCATCAAAATGATATAAAATGCGCCGCAATTTAAGATGATGAAAGTTAATTATCTTTGATTGCAAATACCATCGGTTGTGCTCAGCCTTAGCGCTAGTAGCATGATCTAATTAAAACACACATACATCGACACTGACCTCGGGGTGTCCAAGTTAATAGCTGCTAAGGCAATGTTAATGCGGATCGAGCGAAGGGATGTATGGAGGCCTAACCCCAAATTTGAGGAAAAATATCATGGCAAATGTTTCTATGCGCGACATGCTACAAGCTGGCGTACACTTCGGTCACCAAACTCGTTATTGGAACCCAAAAATGAAGCCTTTCATTTTCGGTGCACGTAACAAAGTTCATATCATCAATCTTGAAAAAACCGTTCCTTTATTCAACAACGCGTTGAGCTATGTCTCTGGTGTTGCGTCTAAAAAAGGAAAAGTGTTATTTGTAGGTACTAAACGTGCTGCAAGTGATGCGGTTAAAGATGCAGCAATCAAGTGCGACCAATTCTACGTTAATAAGCGTTGGTTAGGTGGTATGTTGACTAACTGGAAAACAGTACGTCAATCAATCAAGCGTCTTAAAGACCTTGAACAGCAAAGCCAAGATGGTACGTTTGATAAACTTACCAAAAAAGAAGTACTAATGTTACAACGTGAAATGACTAAGCTTGAATCTAGCTTAGGTGGTATCAAAGACATGGGCGGTTTACCGGACGTAATCTTTGTTATCGATGCAGATCACGAGCACATTGCAGTCACTGAAGCTCGTAACTTGGGTATCCCAGTTGTGGGTGTAGTTGATACTAACTCTAACCCAGATGGTGTTGATTTCATCATTCCTGGTAATGACGATGCAATCCGTGCAGTACAGTTATACTTAAATGCAGCTGCTGATGCTGTTATTTCTGGTCGTGATCAAAACATCGAAGCGCAAGCTGAAGAAGAGTTTATTGAAGCGGCAGAATAAGTGTCTTGCGTTAGGTTGTTAACAGCCTAACGCAATTATTTTTTAGATTAAATTATTCGAGGAAAATATCATGGCAGTTACTGCAGCCCTGGTTAAAGAACTACGTGAGCGCACAGCCGCCGGTATGTTAGATTGTAAAAATGCGTTAGTTGAAGCCAATGGCGACATCGAACTAGCGATTGAAAATATGCGTAAATCTGGTCAAGCAAAGGCAGCTAAAAAAGCTGGCCGTATCGCTGCTGATGGTGTGATTTTAACTCACGTCGAAGCGGGTGTTGCGACTATGATGGAAGTTAACTGTGAAACTGATTTTGTTGCACGTGACGAAGGTTTTCTTGCATTTGGTAAAAAATTGCTTGCAGTAGCTGCAGCTAGCCAAATCAATGATATCGAAACATTAAACGCTGCTGAACTTGATGGTTCAACGGTACAAACTGTTCGCGATACGTTAGTCACTAAAATTGGTGAAAATATTTCTCCACGTCGTGTCATTAATGTATCGGGTGAAAACCTTGGCGCATATGTACATGGTGGTCGAATTGGTGTTATTGCTATCCTTACTGGTGGTGATGAAGAGCTTGCTAAAGACGTTGCTATGCACGTTGCTGCAGCCTGTCCACAGTTTGTTAAGCCTGAAGAAGTGCCAGCAGAAGTTGTTGCAAAAGAAAAAGAAATTCAAATCGACATCGCAATTCAGTCTGGTAAGCCAGCTGACATCGCAGAAAAAATGGTTTCTGGTCGCATGAAGAAATTCACTGGTGAAATCAGCTTGACAGGTCAGCCATTTGTAAAAGATCCATCACAAACTGTTGGTGAATTATTGGCAAGTAAAGGTGCTGATGTTGTTAATTTTATCCGCTTTGAAGTGGGTGAAGGTATAGAGAAAAAGACTGAAGATTTTGCTGCAGAAGTTGCGGCTCAATTGGAAGCTGCAAAGAAATAATTGCACTTGCATCTTTTTCATCTGAGCAACATCGGATACACTAAGAGCACTTCCTCTGGAGGTGCTTTTTTATATCTGTTTGATTTACCATAACAACTATTATAATCAATTGATTCGTCATATAGGAAAACAACAATGAGTATCGCCCCTAAATCAGCTTATCGTCGTATCTTACTCAAGCTCAGCGGAGAAGCCTTAATGGGTGACGGCGAGTTTGGTATTGACCCTAAAGTACTTGAACGAATGGCTCAAGAGATTAAAGAGTTAATTGAAATGGGAGTCGAAGTTGGACTCGTTATCGGTGGTGGTAACTTATTTCGTGGTGAAGGATTGGCCAATGCGGGTATGAACCGTGTAGTGGGCGACCATATGGGCATGTTAGCAACAGTGATGAATGGTTTAGCTATGCGTGATGCGTTACATCGTGCATTTGTGAATGCGCGATTAATGTCAGCCATTCCTTTGAATGGAGTGTGTGATGCATACAATTGGGCAGAGGCAATCAGTTCATTAAAAACGGGCCGTGTAGTTATTTTTGCTGCTGGCACCGGTAACCCATTTTTTACCACTGACTCAGCAGCATGTTTGCGTGGTATCGAAATTGAAGCTGATGCAGTATTAAAAGCAACCAAAGTGGATGGCGTATTTACTTCTGACCCAGCCAAAGATCCAGATGCTCAGTTAATCAAAAAGATAACCTACCAAGAAGTATTAGAAAAAGAATTAAAGGTCATGGATTTATCGGCATTTACGTTAGCCCGTGACCATTCATTACCCATTCGTGTATTTAATATGAATACACCAGGGACGTTAAAGCAAGTTGTATTAGGTAATGACGTAGGTACACTTATTACACATGCTGAAAAATTAAAAGATTAGGAAACACACTCATGATTGATGAAATTGAATTAGACGCACAAGATCGTATGGAAAAAAGCTTAGGTGCATTAAAATCACAATTAGCTAAAATCCGCACAGGCCGAGCTCACCCAAGCTTGTTAGACAGTATTGTCGTGTCTTATTATGGTTCAGATACGCCGCTTAAACAGTTAGCGAATATTATTGCCGAAGACAGCCGTACGTTAGCATTATCAGTGTTTGATAAATCAGCGATTCAAGCTGTTGAAAAAGCGATTATGTCGTCAGACTTAGGTTTAAACCCAATGAGTGCAGGTGGTGCGATCCGTATTCCATTACCCCCACTTACTGAAGAACGTCGCAAAGACTTAATTAAAGTGGCACGTAGCGAGGCTGAAAATGGTCGTGTTGCTATTCGTAACATTCGCCGTGACGCAAATTCAGATATCAAAGAGTTACTAAAAGACAAAGATATTTCTGAAGATCAAGCGCGTGTCAGTGAAGAAAATATTCAATCTACGACTAATGATTTCATTAAAAAAGTGGATGTAATGGTCAGTGTTAAAGAAAAAGAGTTAATGGAAATCTAAAGGATTATGGAAACCCTAAGCAAGGAAGATAGTGCGTCGGTAACGACGCTCAAATTGCCAGAACATGTTGCCATCATTATGGATGGCAATGGACGTTGGGCAAAGCAAAAAGGAAAATTGCGAACCTTTGGTCATAAAGCGGGTGTTGAAGCGGTAAGAGCTTCTGTCCGTTTTGCTCGTAAACACAAGATCACTGCATTAACTCTTTTTGCGTTCAGTTCAGAAAACTGGAATCGACCGCAAGATGAAGTCTCAGTGTTGATGGAACTGTTTAAACTAGTTTTAACCAGTGAAGTAAAACGCCTCCATAAAAATGGCGTGCGGTTACGAGTGATTGGTGATTTATCCGCGTTTGATGATAAGTTAGTTAAGAAAATTAAAGCAGCAGAAGCCCTCACTAAGCACAATACTGAGTTACATCTTAATATTGCTGCTAACTATGGTGGACGCTGGGATATTGTGACTGCAGCCAAAGCGCTGGCACAAGAGGTTTCGGAAGGTACCTTGTCGGTTGACGCTATCAATGAAACATCGTTTGATGCTCATACTGCGTTTGTTGATTGTCCTGCACTTGATTTAATGATCCGCACCGGTGGCGAACAACGCATCTCAAACTTTTTATTATGGCAATGCGCGTATTCTGAATTTTATTTTACCGATACCTTATGGCCTGATTTTAATGAAGACAAATTTATGGAAGCGGTCGTTGACTTTAGTGAACGCCAACGTCGCTTTGGTAAAATTTCAGAACAGGTTAGTTAACTTTCTATGTTAAAACAACGCATCATTACGGCACTGGTCCTTGCACCTGCTGCCATCCTTGCTATTTTATTCTTATCGGTTGATGCGTTTCAACTTGTCGTAGCTATCGTCATGGGCTTAGGTGCTTATGAATGGGGCAACATGTCTGGTTTGATCCAGCGCCGTATGAAATTAGTGTTTACCATTATCATATCTGCTATTTGTGTCGGATTAAGTTTATGGGTACCGGCGAGTCAAATATGGCAGCAAGGCCAATTGCATGATGTGTTTTTTTGGATCTTGGCTTTGGCTTCGTTGTGGTGGGCATATTCACTCATCATGGTCATCATTTACCCCAAAGCCAGTGCATTTTGGCAGCAATCTCATTTGATACGTAATTTATTCGGGGTCTTCACTTTAGTCCCTACTTATGTAGCTATAGTCACATTACGTTCTAGTTTGTTTGACGTAGATTCGTTTTATGGTGCATCGTTGATATTTTATGTATTAGGTATTGTCTGGGCTGCGGACGTTGGTGCGTTTTTTGTTGGCGTAAAATTTGGCCGCACCAAATTAAGACCCAATGTTTCTCCAGGTAAAACGTATGAGGGTTTTGCAGGTGGTGTAGCTGCATCATTAGCGATAATCGCGTTTGCTGCATTACATTATCAAGTCGAGGCGAAAGCAATCACCTTACACATTGCCATTGGTGTCGTAACCGTAGCGGTATCTGCTTTGGGTGATCTCAACGAAAGCATGTTTAAACGATGTGCGGGTATCAAAGATAGTGGTCGAATTTTACCTGGCCATGGCGGCATCCTCGATCGTATTGACAGTTTGACAGCAGCCTTTCCTGTATTCACATTTTGTTATGTGGTTTGGATGGCGTAATGCAAACCATAAGCATATTAGGCTCAACCGGCTCTATCGGAACGAGTACTATTGATGTCATAGCCCGTCATCCTGAACAATACCAAGTCTATGCGTTGACAGCTCATCGCGACTATCAAAAATTATTAAACCAAGCCCAAGCCGTTAATGCTACACACGTCGTTTTAAGTGATGATTCGGTTATGGCTGATGCACGTGATTATGCCGTAACGATTGGCTGCACAGCGCAACTGCATTTTGGGGCAACCGCATTAGAAACTGTCGTCCAAGCTGATGAGGTCAACACCGTAATGGCTGCGATTGTCGGTGCTGCAGGGTTGTTGCCTACACTTGCAGCGGTTGAAGCTGGTAAGCGGGTGTTACTGGCCAATAAAGAAGCGCTAGTGATGTCCGGACAACTCTTCATTGAAAGCGCCAATCGTAATAATGCGACCATTTTACCCATCGACAGCGAACATAATGCGATTTTTCAATGTTTACCTCATGATTTTACGTATGGTGAACTCGCCGATAGCGGCATTAGTAAAATATTGTTAACTGGCTCTGGTGGACCATTTTTGGAGTATGATATCACTGCTTTTGCTGATATCACGCCAGCTCAAGCTTGTGCTCATCCTAACTGGGATATGGGGCAAAAAATATCTGTTGATTCAGCCACTATGATGAACAAGGGGCTAGAATTTATTGAAGCTCGCTGGTTATTTGGTTTGGACAATAAGGACATCGAGATTGTGTTACATCCACAATCTACTATCCATTCAATGGTTCAGTATGTTGATGGTTCAGTCATCGCACAAATGGGCGAACCTGACATGCGCACACCGATTGCTCATGCTTTAGCATTCCCTCAACGTATTAGTAGTGGCGTTGCACCATTAGATTTTAGTCAATTACGTGATTTTACGTTTTCTACTCCGTGTCCTGAACGTTATCCAAATTTATATCTTGCATTAGCTGCAGCCAAACGCGGTCAGTCTGCTTGTACTGCACTCAATGCATGTAATGAAATCGCGGTAGCAGCATTTTTAGCTGGGCAAATTGGTTTTACCCAAATTGCACAGCTCAATTCACAGATATTATCCAAACATATAGATATACTATTACCAAGTATTCCAGCGGTCCTGGCATGTGATGAACTTGCCAGACAATTAGCACGTCAGTATTTACAGGAATTTTTATGTTAGCAGTGTTGTGGAATATATTATCTTTTATTGTTGCCTTAGGGATTTTAGTTGCAGTGCATGAATGGGGACATTTTTATGTTGCCCGTCGTTGTGGAGTCAAAGTACTGCGCTTTTCAATTGGCTTTGGTAAAGTGTTATGGCGCAGAACCGATAAGCATGGCACTGAATTTGCTATTGCAGCCATACCGTTGGGTGGTTACGTTAAGATGCTCGACGAGCGCGTTGAAGACGTGCCAAGCGAATTACAAGAACAAAGCTTTAACCGTAAAAGCGTCAAACAACGTTTTGCTATTGTTGCTGCAGGCCCGATTGTAAACTTTTTATTTGCAATTATTGTTTTAGCAGTCATGTATATGATTGGTGTGACAACATTAAAACCTGTTGTGGGTGATGTTGTCGAAAACTCCATTGCACAGCGTGCAGGACTGACATCTGGGATGCAGATAACACATGTTGGAGAGCGTTCTGTAAGTGATTGGGAGGCGGTCAATCTTGAGTTAGTATCCGCCATAGGGCAATCACAAGTGACAATTCAAGTTGTCGATACTGGGCTGCAAACGACACCTACATTTGTGGGCTCGCCCTCTACACCACGCTTTTATGACCCTGCGACACCTGAATTATCACCTACTCCCAGTAAGATTACTTTAGTACTAAATGAGTGGGAATTTGCACCAGATAAACAAAGTGCGATGGATAGCTTAGGGTTCTCTACTTTCCGCCCACAACCGACGATGGACATTGCGTATGTCTCACCTGAGAGTGCTGCATCTAAGGCTGGATTACTCAAAGGCGATAAAATTTTACAAATTGATGGAACTCTTTTGCCAAATTGGGGACAAACAGTTGCATATATAAAAGCGCGACCAAGTGAAGATATTGAAATAACAATTGGTCGTGATGGTCAAATTCAACGCATATTTGCTACGTTAGGTGTCCAAGATACCGATACCGGGCGAATAGGTATATTGGGTGTGAGCCCTGTTTTCGAGCAATGGCCAAGCGGGTTAGTATTTGAACAACAACACAATCTTTTCAGCGCAGTAGGCCTTGGGATTGATAAAACTTGGCGTCTGATGACCTTAAGTGTAGATATGATTGGTAAACTCTTTACCGGCGATGTTTCGGTGAAAAGTTTAAGTGGTCCGGTATCTATCGCGCAAGGAGCTGGAATGAGCGCAAGCTTCGGTCTTGTTTACTTTTTAAGCTTTTTAGCCTTGATTAGTGTAAATCTTGGGATTATTAATTTATTTCCATTACCGATGCTCGACGGTGGTCATTTAATGTATTATTTAATCGAATGGGTCACTGGAAAGCCGGTTTCAGAGGAAGTACAAGAGATTGGCTTTCGAATTGGGGCCGTGATTTTATTTAGTTTAATGAGCATTGCGATTTTTAATGACATCATGCGCATCACTTAATTTTGCTCAATGTCGTGCAATTCCTTACAATAATGATAATTAGTCTAGGAAGAATAACAGTTAATGAAGTTAAGACAGTTTTTTTGCGCTAGCGTACTGACGTTATGTGCCTTCGCATCCCAAGCAAACAGTGACTTTGTCATTGAAGATATTCGTATTCAAGGTTTGCAACGTGTTGCACTCGGTGCTGCATTAACATATGTGCCCGTTCAAGTTGGCGATTCGCTAAGCGATTTTCGAGTCAAACAAGTGATCCGTTCATTGTATTCTTCTACTCACTTCGAAAGCATCAGTGTTGCTCGAGATGGCAATACGTTGGTTATCAATGTGACGGAACGTCCAACCATTTCAAATATTATCTTTGAAGGTAACGACGATATTAAAGATGAGCAACTGCAAGATAGTTTGAATGGCTCGAATATCATTGTCGGTGAACCGTTAGATAAAACCGTACTAAATTCAATCGAAAATGGACTCAAAGATTTCTATTACTCAATCGGTAAATATACCGCTGACGTAACGGCAATTGTTACTCCGTTGCCACGTAACCGAGTTGATTTGAAAGTCTTGTTTGAAGAAGGCGATGCTGCTGAAATTAAACAGATCAATATTGTCGGCAATGAATTATTTTCTGACCAAGAATTATTTGAGCTAATGGAGCTTAAATTTGATAAACCTTGGTGGGATTTCATGTCTGAGTCGCGCTATCAACAACAAACCCTATCTGGCGATATGGAAACGTTAAGTAGTTACTATATGGATCGCGGTTATTTGCGCTTTGCCATTGACTCGACCCAAGTCTCAATGACACCTGAAAAAGATGCAATCTACATTACAATGAATGTGTCTGAAGGTGAAAAATACAACGTTTCTGAAATTGAAGTCGTTGGTGACTTAATTGGGCAAGATGAACTGATTAAACAACTGGTTCCATTAAGAGCTGAAACCTTATACAACCAAGCGCAAGTTACTTATGCAGAAGAATTTATCAGTAAGTACCTGGGACGCTTTGGTTATGCATATCCGAATGTCACCACTATCCCCGAGATTAATGACGAAGATAACACGGTTAAATTAACCTTGTCGGTCGATCCGGGTAAACGTATATATGTTCGCCGTATTAATTTTGCCGGCAACAGCGTTACCGCTGATGAGGTGTTGCGTCAAAATGTAACACAAATGGAAGGGGCATGGTTATCCAATCAATCCCTCGAAACGTCTAAAATACAACTGTCACGCTTAACCTATATGGAAGAAGTTGAATTCGATACTATTAGACTTCCTGGTCAAGATGATCAAGTCGACGTTAACTTTTCAGTTAAAGAGCAACCTGCGGGGTCATTTAATGCTGGTATTGGTTATGGTGACCGAACTAAATTAAGCCTCCAAGCAGGTATCCAACAGGATAACTTCTTAGGGACAGGTAAGCGTATTGGTGTGAGTTTAAACACGGTATCTTATCAGCAATCAATCTCACTTAGCTATACTGACCCTTTCTTTACCATTGATGGGATTAGTTTGGGCGGCACGATGAGCTATAGCGAATTTGACGGTAGTGATTTTAACGTTGTAAGTTATAACTCGAAGCAATTTGCGGTTGGAGCTAACCTCGGCTACCCAATTAATGCTGTAAACCGAATTAATTTTGGTCTAACCTATAGTAATGTAGAGTTGTATAATCGTTCTTCATACGAACAAACAGACCGTTTTTATAGTCAGTTTTTAGATGCAAATAACCCAGATGGTGCAGTTAAGTATGATAGCTTACAAGCATCGGTTGGTTGGTTCAGAAATACATTGAACCGCGGTATGTTTCCTTCTGCAGGTTCGTCACAACGCGCCTCAGTGAGTGTTACCACACCTAATTCTGATGTACAGTTCTTTAAATCTACAATCGATACTAAGTTTTACTTCCCGTTGTCACGCAACCAACGCTGGACTGTATTAGCGCGAGCCCGTCTAGGCTACGGTAATGGGTATGGCGATGTCGATGGAGTAGAACAAATCCTACCATTCACGGAAAATTTTACCGCGGGTGGTTCTGATACCTTACGTGGTTTTGAAAATAACACCGTCGGACCTCGTGGTATCCAACGCTATTCACAAGGTTCTATTACCTCGCCTGATGGCAGTGTATTCCCAGGGTTACCTGCAAACGATAGTTTATTTACATCACAACGTAGCCTAGGTGGTAATGCCATGGCAATAGCGGGATTAGAGTTAATTGTACCGACTCCGTTTGTTGAAACTGAGTTTGATAAATCAGTCCGTACTAGTCTTTTCTTTGACGTAGGTAATGTATGGGACACAGAATTTGATTATGATGCCTATAAAGACTTACAATTAGCTTCTGGCAGTGATCCATTGTTAGATTATGGTGACTGGAAAAACTTTAGAAGTTCCACAGGTTTGTCAGTACAATGGATTTCACCCATGGGTCCAATGGTATTTAGTTTTTCTAAGGCCCTTAAACAACGTCCTGGCGACGATGCTAAATTTTTCACCTTTAATATTGGCCAAACATTTTAATTATTAATCTGTATCAATTAGATACATATTCAGGAGTAAACTTTGAAAACATTCACTAAGACAATTGCAACGACCGTATTACTAGCAACGACGTTATTGAGCACAGCAGCAATGGCTGCACAAAAAATTGCCATCATTGATGTGCAAGGTGTGATTCAAGCATTACCACAAACTGCACAAATCGTGCAGGGTATTAATAACGAATTCAAAGAGCAATTTGCTGAAGTTCAAAAATTGCAAAAAGACGGTGAGTTTGAAGTAGAAAAGCTGCAACGTGATGGTGCGACTATGTCTGAAGCTCAAAAGAAAGCGTCACAAGATAAAATAATGGCAATCCGTGCTGAGCTTCAAGAAAAAGCAACACCGTTACAACAAGAAGTACAACGTCGTCAAAACGAAGAGCAAACTAAATTATTGGGTTTAGTTAAGCAAGCGATTGATGCAGTGGCGAAAGCAGAAAATTATGACGTAGTATTAAATGCAGGTGCAGCAACATTTGCTAAGCCAGAGTTTGATATTTCTGAAAAAGTTTTAGCAAAAGTTAGCCAATCTAACTAATTTAGCATCACCAATCTAAGCAGGCCGACAAAATACTTTCTTAGTATTGCGTTGGTCTGATTTGTTTTTAAGGTTTTTACGGTTATTGTTGCGCGCAATATCAATATTTGGAGTTTTTGACCTTGTCAAATGAATTAAACACGATAGAAATTCGTGAAATAATGGATTTACTTCCGCATCGTTACCCTTTCTTATTAGTTGACAGAGTCACTCATTATGAGCTTGGCCAATCAATTTGTGCCTACAAAAACATTACGTTTAATGAACCGTGTTTTACGGGGCATTTTCCGGATCAACCTATTTTCCCTGGTGTGTTAATTCTTGAAGCGCTTGCACAAGTAGCTGGAGTCTTAGGATTTAAGAGCATGGAAAAAACCGATAAGTTGTATTTGTTTGCAGGTGTCGATAATGCTCGTTTTAAAAAGCCTGTTGTCCCTGGTGATAAGCTAGAGATGGAAGTCGAGATAGTGAAGGAGCGTCGTGGTATATGGAAATTCAAGGGTGTTGCACGCGTCGATGGCGCAGAAGTGTGTAGCTCGGAATTTATGTGTGCGATGAGAGATATGTAACCTTGATCCATTCAACTGCAATAATTGATGCTAGTGCAAGCATTGGCAAAAACGTAACCATTGGTCCTTTTTGTTATATTGGTGAAAATGTTGTTATCGGTGATGACTGTATTTTCGAATCACATATTGTAGTTAAACGTGATACCACGATAGGTAAAGGCAATCATTTTTATCAGTTCTGTTCGATTGGTGAAGATTGCCAAGACAAGAAATATGCGGGTGAAAAAACCACCCTCACCATTGGTGATAACAATGTATTTCGTGAATCTTGCTCAATCCATCGTGGTACTACTCAAGATCAACGCATCACTAAAATAGGCTCAAATAACTTATTAATGGTTAACACCCACCTTGCTCATGACTGCATGGTCGGTGATAACAATATCTTTGCCAATAATGCGACCGTCGCTGGACACGTGCATATTGGTGATTTCGTTATTTTGGGTGGGATGACAGCGGTGCATCAATTCTGTCATTTAGGCTCGCATAGCTTTACCGGTGGCGGGGCAGTAATATTGCGTGACGTCCCTCCGTTTGTCATGGTTAATGGCCTTAAACATATTCCACAAACGATTAACTCTGAAGGTCTTAAACGTCGTGGTTTTAGTGCTGCAGCGATTATGAATATCAAACGTGCCTACAAAGCCTTATATCGTCAAAATAATACGATAGCCGAAGCATTGGTAGCAATCAAATTGTTAGCCCAAGACTGTCCTGAGTTAGACATTATGGTTGATTTTTTAAGTCAGCCAAATCGCGGTATCATTCGTTAAAATGAGCACCGCTGTGGTGTCAGATAAGCCTTATAAGATCGCTCTGGTCTGCGCGGAACCCTCGGGGGATATGCTGGCCAGTGGTCTTGTTAATACTCTCTTACAGCGTTTCCCTAATGCGCAAATTAAAGGTATCGGTGGAGATTTAACGCAAGCTAATGGCTTAGAGTCATGGTTTGATATGAATGAACTATCTGTAATGGGATTAGTTGAAGTACTTAAGCATTTACCCCGTTTACTGTCTATCCGCAAACAGCTTAAAGCTCAGTTACTTGCCTTCAAACCTGATATATATATTGGTGTTGATGCGCCAGATTTTAATCTTCCGATTGAAACGTTTTTAAAAAAACACCATATCAAGACCGTGCATTATGTTAGCCCGACTATTTGGGCATGGCGCGAATCACGTGTGCATAAAATTAAACGTGCGGTCGATTGCGTGATGGGGCTGTTTCCGTTTGAAGCACCTGTATTTGCTAAATACCATGTACCGTATCAATTTGTCGGCCACCCTATGGCCGATGCGATTGCACTTAAGCCAGATCAAGAAAAGGCTAGGACAACATTAAAGTTGCTTGCTGACGCGACTGTAGTGGCAATTTTACCCGGCTCTAGAAGTAGTGAAGTACAACATTTATTGCCGATATTTTTAGCCAGCTTTGCGTTAATGCAAGCTCGTCATCCTGAACTTGTTGGGGTCGTACCTGCTGTCAATGCAGCGCGTGAATCTCAAATTAATCAACTTTTAGCAACTTATCCTGACTCACTTCAATCTGCGCTAATCATCACGCGTCGTCCAGCACGTGAAGTCATGATAGCCAGTGATGCAGTATTACTGTCTTCTGGGACGGCGACGTTAGAAGCTATGTTATGCAAACGTCCGATGTTATCTGTGTATAAGATGTCTGGTTTGACGTATAAAATGATGCAACATTTGTACAAACCGGATTATTTTTCATTACCCAATATTTTGGCGAATGAAGCATTGGTCCCTGAATTATTACAAGACGATGTGACGCCTGAGGCAATAAGTGCGTACATGAATGATTTAATAGCGTTGGATCTATCAATAACTCAAGATGCTGGCGCTGTTAGTGAAACACACTCAACCACGATACCTGATCGCACAATTACACGCCTACCTGTACTGAGTAAAGGTTCGTGTTTGTTTGCAATTGATCAAGACCGCCTAGCGTATATTATGCTGCGTTTTACCCAGTTGCATATCACCTTACAACAAAATGCGGATGAGCAATCAGCTGACGTCGTGACGAGGTATTTACTAAAATGATGATAGCCGGTGTCGATGAAGTAGGGCGCGGTCCTTTAGTAGGTGATGTGGTTACGGCAGCAGTGATCCTCGATCCTGCGCGTCCCATCTTAGAGCTCAATGATTCTAAAAAGCTCAGTGAGAAAAAACGCGAAGCGCTATTCCCAATCATTCAAGAGCGCGCACTGGCATGGTCGATTGGCCGTGCTACACCTGCGGAAATTGATGATATTAATATTTTACAGGCCACACTATTAGCGATGACTCGGGCTGTACAAGGATTGGCAATTCAGCCTGATTTTGTTCAAGTCGATGGTAATCGCTTACCAGCTTGGTCCTATGCGGCAGAAGCCATTGTCAAAGGGGATGGAAGTGTTGCCTGTATTAGTGCAGCTTCTATTATTGCCAAAGTAGTTCGAGATAGAGAAATGCTTGCATTGGATAAAATATACCCAGAATATGGTTTTGCCAAGCATAAAGGCTATCCCACCAAAGCACACCTTGAATGCTTAGCTAAATTACCGATATTGCCGAACTACCGCCGTTCATTTAAGCCCGTTGCTAAGCTACTTCAAGCAAAATAAAAATAAATCGCATTTGGATTTGTTTTAGTCGTTGTTCAAGTCTGTTTTTTGATACACTATCCCGATATTAATACTCATTTTAGATTAGGATTGCTCGCTTAGATGTCTTCAGAATTTATCCACTTACGTGTCCATAGTGATTTTTCTATGATGGATGGCCTAAATAAAGTCAAACCATTGTTAGACGAGTGCGTAAAGCAGGAAATGCCTGCGATCGCGTTGACGGATCAAATGAACATGTGTGGCTTAGTGAAGTTTTATTCAGAAGCACATAATCGTGGTATCAAACCTATTATTGGGACTGATTTTTGGGTTCAAGACTTATCACAGTCTGACGATATTTTTCGTTTAACCTTACTGGCAACCAATAACGACGGCTATAAAAACATCACCGTGTTGATTTCTAAAGCCTATCAACGTGGCCATGTTAATCATCTTCCAGTTATTGACAAGGATTGGTTAATTGAACATCAAGCGGGTGTAATTATTTTATCTGGTGCAACGCGTGGTGACGTCGGACAAGCGCTGGTCAAGAATAACCTTAAAGGTGCGCAGCAAATGGCTGCGTTTTACCAAACTCATTTTCCCGACAGATATTACTTAGAGCTAATTCGAACAGGCCGTAGTAACGAAAACGCTTACATTAAAGCCGCCGTTAATTTTGCGCAAGAGCATGATTTACCTGTAGTCGCGACCAATGAAGTATGTTTTATCAGTCCAGATAACTTTGCCGCACACGAAATCCGAGTCAGTATTCATGATGGTTATACGTTAGAAGACTCGCGCCGACCGAAACACTACTCACCGCAGCAATACATGCGTTCTAGTGCTGAGATGGTTGAGTTATTTGATGATATCCCTGAAGCCATAACCAATACTATAGAGATAGCTAAACGCTGTAATGTCACGGTTCAGTTAGGGACGTATTTTTTACCTAATTTTCCAACAGGCGATTTATCTACAGAAGACTTTTTAGTTAAAGTGTCCGAAGAAGGCCTTGAGCGGAGACTGTTAAGTCTTTTCCCTGATGAAAATGACCGCAAAGAAAAACGCAAAGAATATGATGAACGATTAGAAATCGAATTGGTTGTAATAAACCAAATGGGTTTTCCTGGTTATTTCTTGATCGTAATGGAGTTCATTCAATGGTCCAAAGACAACGGTATCCCTGTTGGACCTGGACGTGGTTCTGGTGCTGGATCATTAGTTGCTTATGCCTTGGATATTACCGATCTGGATCCGCTTGAATTTGATTTGCTGTTTGAGCGATTCTTGAATCCAGAACGGGTTTCAATGCCCGATTTTGATATCGACTTTTGCATGGATAGACGTGATGAGGTAATCGATCACGTTGCACAGATGTATGGTCGTGAAGCGGTATCGCAAATTATTACGTTTGGTACTATGGCAGCCAAAGCGGTAGTAAGAGATGTGGGCAGAGTATTGGGCCATCCTTATGGGTTTGTTGACCGTATCAGTAAACTGATTCCATCCGATCCTGGCATGACACTGGCTAAAGCGTTTGATGTTGAACCTCGTCTCGGCGAGTTAGAAGCGATGGATGATGATGTCAAAGATTTATTGACCATGGCGCGCATCTTGGAAGGGGTCACTCGAAATGCGGGTAAGCACGCAGGTGGTGTAGTAATCGCACCGACGCAGATTACGGATTTTTCACCTCTGTATTGTGATGATGCAGGGAATAACCCCGTAACTCAATTTGATAAGAACGATGTAGAAACTGCCGGTTTAGTTAAGTTCGATTTCCTCGGTTTGCGGACATTGACGATCATCCAATGGGCGATTGATATGATCCAAGAATCGACCGGTGTGCAGATCGACATTACGCAAATTCCATTAGAAGATCCTGAAAGTTTCAAACTACTGCAACGCGCTGAATCTACAGCCGTGTTCCAATTAGAATCGCGCGGCATGAAAGACTTGATTAAGCGTCTGCGTCCAGATTCCTTTGAAGATATTATCGCATTGGTTGCCTTATTTAGACCCGGGCCACTGCAATCAGGCATGGTTGATAATTTTATTGACCGTAAGCATGGCAGAGAGGCGATTTCTTACCCTGACGCAAGCTATCAGCATGAATGCCTACAGGTCATCTTAGAGCCAACGTACGGCATTATTTTGTACCAAGAACAAGTAATGCAGATTGCCCAAGAAATGGCAGGCTATTCACTCGGTGGCGCGGATTTATTACGTCGAGCGATGGGTAAGAAAAAACCAGAAGAAATGCAAAAACAACGCTCGGTGTTTGCTGAGGGTTCTAAAAATAACAACATCGACCCTGATTTAGCGATGAAGATCTTTGACTTGGTAGAAAAATTTGCTGGGTATGGATTTAATAAATCGCACTCCGCAGCCTATGCCTTGGTGTCGTATCAGACGTTGTGGTTGAAGACCCATTATCCCGCGTATTTCATGGCTGCTGTTATGTCTGCTGATATGGATAATACGGATAAAATTGTTACCTTAGCCGACGAATGTCAACGCATGGGAATTACGATTTGTCCGCCTGATCTGAATAGCGGTAAATATAAATTTACGGTGAATGCTCAACAAGAAATTATATACGGTATCGGCGCTATTAAAGGGGTAGGTGAAGGCCCTATTGAAGCGATTATTCAAGCGCGTACTGAGCAAGGTGCATTTTCTGATTTATTTGATTTTTGTGCCAAAATCGATATTAAAAAAGTCAATAAGCGTGTCTTAGAAAAACTAGTACTAGCCGGTGCAATGGATAATTTAGGACCACATCGTGCTGCGATTATGGCGACATTACAAGATGCGTTAGACGCGGCAACTCAACATGCACGAGCAGAGAGTTTTGGGCAAGGTGATATGTTTGGCTTATTAACTGAAGCTGAAGATGCTCATCAAGCATTTGCTAATGTGCCTATGTGGTCTGAAAAAGTTTGGCTTGATGGTGAAAAAGAAACGTTAGGGTTATATTTAACTGGTCATCCGATTAATCAATATCTCAGTGAATTAACGCATTACACCGATTGTCGAATTAAAGATATCAAGCCTACTGGGAAGGGCAATCAAGTTGCCATCGCCGGTTTAGTTTTAGCTGTGCGCGTGATGACCAACAAAAAAGGGCGTCGTTGGGGGATTGTTACCTTAGATGATAAATCTGGTCGTGCTGATGTAAGATTGTTCCCAGATCTGTATGATACCTATGAACCACTACTAAAATCAGATAAAATATTGTACGTAAAAGGAGAGGTCAGCTTTGATGAATTCTCTGCTGGCAATACAATGACGGTAAGATCATTGTTAGATATTACCGATGCACGCGAACAATTTGTTCGTGCTTTATCAATTTCGATAGAATACAACCAACAATTAAATCGTAAAATTGATGAAGCATCCCGTATTCTAGAGCATTATCGCGGCGGGACATGCCCGTTGGAGTTTAATGTTCAACATGACGATTTAGAAGTTGCACTAACGTCAAATGCCGAATGGTATGTGACCCCTAGTGATCAACTATTACATGAATTAAGACAATGTATGGGTGAACAAAACGTCAAACTGATGTTTTCTTAACCGATACACCGCACTTTATTAGGATAGTACATGAGCGTACATTTTTTGGATTTTGAGCGACCGGTTGCTGAATTAGAAGCCAAAATAGAAGAACTTAGGTTAGTGAACCAAACGGGGAAACTCGACGTGGGTCTTGAAGATGAAATTAATCGTCTACAAGAAAAAAGCGAGGATCTAACGAAAAAGATATTTAAAGATCTTGGTGCGTGGCAGGTATCACAGCTAGCTCGTCACCCTTTACGCCCATATACCCATGATTACATAGCTTATGCTTTTAGCGATTTTAATGAGTTAGCCGGTGATCGCGCCTATGCCGACGATAAAGCGATTGTTGGTGGGTTAGCCATGTTAGACAATGAGCCGGTGATGATTATTGGTCATCAAAAAGGACGTGATACTCATGAAAAAATCAAGCGTAACTTTGGTATGCCGAAGCCTGAAGGCTATCGTAAAGCACTGCGTTTAATGAAAATGGCAGAGAGATTTAATCTTCCAATCATTACCTTAATTGACACTCCTGGAGCATACCCCGGTGTTGGCGCTGAAGAGCGTGGCCAGTCAGAAGCCATAGCACGTAACCTTAAAGAAATGGCAGAGCTAAATGTACCTGTTATTTGTACTGTGATTGGTGAAGGTGGCTCAGGCGGTGCATTAGCCATCGGAGTTGGCGATCGGGTTAACATGTTGCAATACTCAACTTACTCAGTCATTTCTCCGGAAGGCTGTGCTTCTATACTGTGGAAGAGTGCAGAAAAAGCTCCTCTTGCCGCTGAAGCAATGGGGGTTGGAGCAGCACAAATTAAGTCTCTTGGCTTAATTAACGATATTATTGCAGAGCCATTAGGTGGCGCACATCGCAATCACCAGGCGATGGCTGCAAATTTTAAAGCAACAGTTAAACATCAATTAGCGCAATTAAAAGCACTGAGTCTAGATGAGCTTAAAGCCCAACGTTACGAAAGACTTATGTCGTTTGGCTACTGTTAAGCGTCTACTTGATTTAACTTCTCCTCACTGGACGTTTATTGCTGAGCGTCCAGTGTATTTAGCGCTCAGTGGCGGCAAAGATTCTGTCGTGTTACTTGATGCGTTAATGCAGCAATGGCCGACAAATGCGGCATACCCTCTTACATTGTTACACGTCAATCATCATCTTCAAGTTCACTCATCAAGCTGGGCTGAGCATTGTGTTGCATTAGGTAAACGCTATGGACTCACTTGTGTTGTTCTGGACGTTGCGGTTTCAGTAAACGGTAACGTCGAAGCCAATGCACGTGAAGCTCGTTATACAGCGTTATTTTCAAAAATGTCAGATGATGGTGTATTACTTCTTGGGCAACACGCTAATGATCAAGTTGAAACCTTATTCCTAAACCTTAAACGCGGGGCGGGTAGTCAAGGCTTATCAGGCATGGCTGCTTGGCAGACGCAATTTAATCGTTTTGGTGCTCATCCAGATATGATCATGTATAGACCGCTGTTAGGGATCGCACAGGAGCAGATTGATAGCTATGCGCAACATGCTTTACAAGCAACCGATTGGGTTGAAGATCCGAGTAATCAAGACACTGAGTATGATCGTAATTTTTTACGCCATGAAATTCTGCCAGCATTAAGTCAACGCTGGCCGCATTTGATAAATAACGTGGTGCGCAGTATGCAAGTCTTAACGCAAGAACAAGCGTTATTGCTCGATGCGACTAACGAAAAATTAGCAATTTGTCTGCGCGGAGATGAGCTATCATTAAGTGTATTAGCGCAATTTTCTACCCAGTGGCAAGCACAAGTAATGCGTTTATTCGCTCAGCGGTATGCTGACGTCGTGCTCGGTCAACGGCAACTGCGTAGTCTAGAGCAAGTGCTTAGCGCTAAATCAGATGCCCAAGGCCAGCTCAGTCTCGTCAATCAACATGGTCATAAAGTTCATTTTTTCCGTTATCACGCTCATCTGTATTGTGTCTGGCAGACGAGTTTAGATCATGCCAGAGCAATGTACAGCGAGTTAGTTAACAGCCAAAATCCAGCGGACGCGAATATGACTTATCAAGCTGTGCCACTAAGCTATAAAGTTAAACCTTGCGATGCACGGCATCATAAACCCATTAAACAATGGTATCAGGCTTGGTCTATACCGCCGTGGTTGCGTCCATTTACGTTAGTACTGCAACACAATAGTCATGATGAACTGCTATGGTGTAATGGTGTCGAATATATACTGAGCAAGGACTAGCTTATGCCAACTGAATTTATTTCTGTCCTAAGCTTATTGGTTGTCGCTGTGATTTCAACATGGTGTTTTAAGCGGATTAATTTACCTCCAATTTTAGCGTATTTGTTTGCGGGGATTATCGTTGGACCGAGTATATTAAATCTATTTGACCATATTGAAGAGATGCATGTCTTAGCGGATATTGGCATTGTGTTTTTATTGTTTACCTTAGGCTTAGAATTTTCGCTACCGAAACTCAAAGCGATGCGGCATTTGGTATTTGGGCTCGGTCTGGGGCAAATGTTACTGACCACCTTGGTGGCGGCGAGTATTGCGTATCTGTTAGGTTTTTCAATATCCGCAGCATTGGTCATTGGTGGCATTATAGGTTTGTCTTCAACTGCAATCGTGATCAAACAGACTACCGAAATGGGGACCTTAAATACGCCGCGTTCACAGCTTGCAGTATCGATTTTGTTATTTCAAGATATAGCTGTCGTGCCATTTTTGATTTTAATCCCATTAGTCAATAGTCCTTCCGATACTTCCTTTGCACTATTGGTTGCTATTGCGTGTGTCAAAGGGGTCGTGGTGATTACATCGTTGATGTTGATCGGCAAATGGGTGTTACCTAAATTATTTAGAGAAATTGCCAATACACGTACCGATGAATTATTTGTATTAACGACATTAACCGTCGTGTTAATGGCTGCGGGCTTTACTTATGCGATGGGGCTATCACTGGCTTTAGGGGCATTTATTGCTGGCATGATGCTCGGTGAAAGTCAGTATAAGTATCAGCTTGAATCAGATATACGGCCATTTCAGGATATCTTGATGGGCTTGTTTTTTGTGACGGTTGGCATGCGCTTAGAACTTGCAGTGGTATTCGAATATGCGGGGATTATCATTATTGGATTAATCGCAATGCTAGCGCTAAAAATCTTAATTGTGCGCTTCTGTGCAATGATAGTAAATACTAATGCGAATGATGCGTGGGCTGCGGCATTTAAGGTCTGCCAGATGGGAGAGTTTAGTTTTATTCTTGCTTCACTCGCTGTAACTCATACTATTTTAGATCCTACCACCGCGTCTATTTTAGTCAGTATTGGTATTCTGAGCATGACGTTAACCCCGTATTTAGTCGCCAATAGTGTACGTTTTGCGCATTTTTTTGCACCGGATGATACTGCTAATATTATTAACAATGCCCAGGTATTAGACGTCGAGCGATCTGGGCATGTCATCATTTTAGGTTTTGCACGTGTAGGGCAGTCAACGGCACGAATGTTAGATATGGAAAAGATTAGCTATGTGGCAGTAGACATTGATCCAATTCGTGTACAAGAATCACAAATGGCGAATGAACCAGTGATTTATGGTGATGTCTCGAACAAAGCTATTTTACAAAGTGTTAATGTTGATACGGCTGCTTCCGTCATCATTACGTTCGACCATATTCCAAAAGTAACACAGTGTATTCAATGTATACGGAGTTTTAATCCTACAATCCCGATAATTGTCCGTACACGCAAAGATTATGCGTTAGAGGCATTATATAATTGTGGTGCGACACAAGTTGTCCCAGAGCTTCAAGAAGGAGTGCTCATGTTAGTGTCACAAGTCTATCACTATAGCGGAGTGCCAATAGCACGGATCTTAAAGCGCATCCGCAATGAACGTAAAGGCAAGTATGATCACCTTCATGGTTTTTACCCGGGTGAAACCACAGAACTGAATTATGAAAGCGCGGATAAATTACAATTTATGCATGCGATTAATCTTAACCGTTCTGCTTGGGCGGTTGGGCGCACGATTGCTGCGTGTGACTTAGTCAAATATGGCGTCCATGTGCGTAAAATAAAACGCGGTAATGACGTAATTCAAGATCCAGCTTTGACCGAGGTGTTACATGATAATGACATCTTAGTTATCAGTGGTAAACCTCGGCGAGTCGAGCGTGCTGAAAGGCATCTTTTGGATGGGCATTAATATGCCGAGTATTTATTTGAGGTTATTAAATTCTTTATTTAAGCTATAACTCTCATCAGTGACAATGCGTTCTAACGTTTCAACTCGAGATTTTAAGCTAAGTAGTTCCTTTTCTAACTCTTCCCGTTCAACTTCAGACACTTTGTGTTTTTTATTAGATTTTGCAGCCTCAACGATAGCAACTAATGCCCAGCAACAAATTGCAACGATAGCGATAGCAGTCATATTCATAATGGTTCCTTTTTATAGTTAGTATAGACAAGATAACAAGTTCTGTGCCAAATATAAAACATAACCTTTTCAAGTGGTTAATATTGTAGACACGATATGTGCTATACTAAATTTTGTCAAAATTACTAATAATTGAGTAAACTCACCAATGTCGGACCTTAGCCTAATAGCGCAAGATGAATTATGGATGATTCACGCACTGACTCTAGCGGACAAAGCCGAGGGTATGGGAGAAGTTCCAGTCGGAGCGGTGATCGTATTGGATAATCAGATTATTGGAGAAGGCTATAATCGCTCTATCATTGATAATGATCCCTGCGGTCATGCAGAAATTATGGCTATCCAGTCTGCAGCCCAACATATCGACAATTACCGAATATTAGATGCGACTATCTATGTTACGTTGGAGCCATGTGCCATGTGTGCCGGTGCGATTGTGCATGCCCGAATTAAGCGTGCGGTATTTGGAGCATCTGATCATAAGACTGGTTGCGCTGGTAGTATTTTAAACCTTTTGCAACACGATAAACTAAATCATCAAGTTGAGGTGCAACGGGGGGTAAAGGCTGGTGAATGCTCGAGTAAGATCTCTGCTTTTTTTAAAGGACGTCGTGCGCAAATCAAAGCGCTGAAACAAGCTAACAAAGCTTCACAGGAAGAGTAGTTAGGCCTCAACGTTATCCGCATCAAGATTAAATAAATTGAATAATTTACGACGTTGGAGTATTTTTTTGTGATTGCGCTTTAGCATTAGGCGACGACGCGATGAGCTTGGCGCGAGCGCTCTATTGGAACGGTAAAATTTACTTTTTCTCATTATGGTTTTCCTATGATTACTGACTCGTAGTGCTATCTTGTTGGCTAATATACATTAAACTATCATGATATCTGCGTATATTTTCAACATATTTTACCGCCACATCTCCTCTTGCAAATCCATATTTCGTTTTTTGATAGTGTTGTTTTTGTTTAAGTAGTGGTAAATGTTGTTTTACGTCAACCCATAAATCAGGATCAAATCCCTTTCGTTGCGTCAAGATACGCGCATCTTCAACGTGCCCTAATCCAAGATTATACGCTGCTAGTGCAAAATACAATTTATCAGGATCATTAATACGAGCAGGAATACGATTATATAAACTGCGCAAATAAGTCGCTCCACCACGAATACTTTGCTCTGGATCAAGTCGTGACTGTATGCCTACTTCCTTCGCCGTGGTAAGGGTTAACATCATCAGTCCCCTTACACCGGTAGGTGAACGAGCATTGCGCTTCCAATGACTTTCTTGATAACTGGTTGCGGCCAATAATTGCCAATTAAATTCACCCGAATACTCCTCAAACCAAGGTTGATAAGTGGGTAACTGTTCTTCAATTGCAGCTAAAAATGCGCGTGTATCAACATAGTCAAATTCGCGAATGTGGCCAAAATACTTATCAATCAAACGGCTAAATTCACCGCTCTGTTGTAGTTGTCCAAAATACTCTAATAATGCCCCGAGCAAAGAATCGTCTTGATGAGGATGCAGTAACCATTGCTGTGCTGCGCTGAAATTCAAATCTAGCCCCATTTTAATTGTGGGGTAACGTCGACGCATGACATTGACTAAGGCTGAATTTGCAATCGTCGCATCAATTTTTTGTTCGGCGACCATTAATAACAATTCTTCGTCATCATATTGATCAACTTGTTGCCAATTGAGTGCATCATTGTCGGTTTCTGGAAGCTGAGCCTGTAATATCGCCGCTTGCTGACTATTGCGCTGGACATAGACCTTGCCGCTGAGTTGATCTAATTCAGATAAAGATCGGGCATTACGATGCACCACTACTTGATGAGTGTAATATTGATACGCAGGCCCTAATTTAAATTGAGTCAACGTTTCGGCAGAAAAGGCAAATTGTGAAGCTATGACATCGACCCGCTGGTGCTGCAAATCTTTTAGCATGTTCGCGTCGGAGTAATAAGGTTTAATTTCTAACTTTACACCAATAAAGTCAGCAAAACCTTGTGCCAACTCGTATTCAAAACCGCTGGGTTGATCATTTTGTAAATAGTAAGAATTGGCACCATATTCGGTGGCAATGACGATTTTGTCTTCCTGTAAAATACGTTTTAGCTCATTACTCGGTTTGGCAAAGTCATAACAGCCATAAATTGCTCCAAGCATCAGCAGCACAATAGCAAAACGTAGCCTTGCCCAATGTGGGATTTGTGGCGTCAAACTCGAAGAATAATTCATGACATTGCCTTCTCAAAATATTTTAACCGGACAGTTAGGTTAAAAGTTAACCGATATACTTGCTATGGTAAATGTTTCTTATCAAATTGTCTTATTTATTCTATAATTGGACATTGAAATTTGTCCTTCATCAGTCTGGAATCCACGTTATGTTAATCCTGCCCGGCAGCACCTCGTTATCTGAATTTGCCAACCAAAAATTACTCGACGCTTGTCAATCTCAAGGTCTCCCTGTCACAGCTATTAATGCTCAATATGTGCATTTTATCGCTGTATCTACTGAGTTATCTGATGCACAGCATGCAGTCTTGGGTAAGTTATTAACGTATGGACCTAAGCGTAACGATTTCGATCATGCCGGAGAGCTGTTTTTAGTGACGCCTCGCTTTGGTACGATTTCACCGTGGTCATCAAAAGCAACTGATATCGCGCACAATTGTGGATTATCCAATGTCAGCAAAGTTGAACGTGGCGAAGCGTATTATTTGACGACTAGTGCCTATTTAACTGATGAACAACGCCAGCAAGTCAAAGCACTGATTCATGATCGTATGACGCAAGTTGTACTGGATGATATGGATGATGCTCACAATTTGTTTGTTACCGAGGCGCCAGGGCATTTTGCATCGGTAGACATCTTAGGACAAGGTAAACAAGCCTTAGTAGATGCCAACATAAGCTATGGTCTCGCTTTAGCTGACGATGAAGTGGATTATTTATTTACCAGTTTTACGCGCCTTAAGCGTAATCCAAATGACATCGAATTATATATGTTTGCTCAAGCAAACTCTGAACATTGTCGTCATAAAATATTTAACGCTGATTGGACAATTGATGGTGAAGTTCAGCCTAAATCTTTGTTTAAGATGATCAAAAATACATTCGCTCACACGCCTGAATTTGTTCATTCTGCTTACTCTGATAATGCAGCCGTAATGGAAGGTAATACTGCGGGACGTTTTTTCCCATCACCTGTTAATCATCAATATGAGTATCATGCAGAAGCCATTGATATCTTGATGAAAGTTGAAACCCATAATCACCCAACAGCTATTGCTCCTTTTGCAGGTGCCGCAACAGGTTCTGGTGGTGAGATTCGTGACGAAGGGGCAACTGGACGAGGCTCTAAACCAAAAGCAGGTTTAGTCGGCTTTAGTGTTTCTAATTTACATATTCCAGGGTTGATTCAGCCGTGGGAAATCGCTTATGGCAAACCGTCACGGATCGTATCGGCATTAGATATTATGCTAGAAGGTCCATTGGGTGGCGCTGCATTTAACAATGAATTTGGTCGTCCTAACTTACTTGGATATTTTCGTACCTATGAACAGGCAGTAACTAGTTTTAATGGCCATGAAGTGCGTGGCTATCACAAACCTATCATGTTAGCGGGTGGCTTAGGTAACATTCGTAAATCGCATACACAAAAAGGTGAAATCACCATCGGTGCTAAGTTGATTGTCTTGGGTGGACCAGCAATGAACATTGGTTTGGGCGGTGGTGCTGCTTCATCAATGGCATCAGGCCAATCGAATGAAGATCTGGATTTTGCATCGGTACAACGCGATAACCCTGAAATGGAACGTCGCTGTCAAGAAGTCATCGACCGTTGTTGGCAAATGGGGGATGACAATCCTATTCAGTTCATTCACGATGTCGGTGCTGGTGGTATTTCTAATGCATTCCCTGAACTGGTTAACGATGCTGGGCGTGGAGGTAATTTCGAATTACGCAACGTTCCGAATGATGAGCCTGGCATGTCGCCACATGAAATCTGGTGTAATGAATCTCAAGAACGTTACGTGCTATCGGTTGCACCTGAAAATCTAGCTATCTTTAGCGCATTATGTAAACGTGAACGTGCGCCATTTGCCGTTGTGGGTGAAGCCACACAAGCTCCACATTTGTTACTTACCGATAAAGTTCATAACAACAACCCAATCGACATGCCATTAGATGTGTTATTGGGCAAGCCACCAAAAATGCACCGTGATGTAACAAGTGCTAGCTTTACGGGTTCGCCAGTTGTGCTTGATGGTGTCACGGTTGAAGATGCAATTGGTCGCATTTTACGCTTACCGACGGTTGCAGAAAAAACCTTCCTCATTACCATTGGTGATCGCTCCGTGACCGGTTTAGTTGCGCGAGACCAAATGGTCGGGCCGTGGCAAATTCCCGTCGCAGATGTCGCCGTAACAGCTGCATCCTTTGATACCTATCATGGTGAAGCGATGGCGCTCGGTGAACGTACGCCGGTAGCACTGATTAATCATGCCGCATCAGCACGTTTAGCCGTTGCCGAAGCCTTAACCAATATTGCCGCTTCGGATATAGGCTCATTGAAGCGTATTAAATTATCAGCCAACTGGATGTCCCCAGCGGGTCACCCAGGTGAAGATGCGGGTTTATACGAAGCCGTTAAAGCGATTGGCGAAGAGTTGTGTCCTGCTTTAGATTTGGCAATTCCAGTGGGTAAAGACTCTATGTCAATGAAAACTCAGTGGGAAGAAAATGGCGAAACTAAAACGGTGACGTCGCCCTTATCACTGGTTATTACTGCGTTTGGTGCTGTTCAAGATATTCGTAAAACATTAACGCCACAATTACATCTTGACCAAGGTGATTCACATTTAATTTATATCGATTTAGGTCAAGGTCAGCAGCGTTTAGGTGGTTCGTGTTTAGCCCAAGTCTATGGCCAATTAGGTGATACCGTTCCTGACGTTGATGATCCTCAATTATTGAAGGGCTACTTTAATGCGCTGCAAACATTAGTGAGCCAACAACAATGTTTGGCTTATCACGATGTCTCAGATGGTGGTTTATTCACCACATTAGGTGAGATGGCGTTCGCCGGTCACTGTGGTCTAGACGTCGATCTGTCTGCATTGGGAAATAGCACTCAAGCGTTACCAATTTTGTTTAATGAAGAATTAGGTGGTGTTATCCAAGTCTCTGCGACGCAACTTGATAATGTTCAAGCTGTTCTTGCTGAGCATGGGTTAGCGCACTGTGCGCATGTTATTGGTCATCCGGTTGAAGGTGATGCGATTACAATGACCCTAGCTGGTGAAACGCTTGTATCTGCCTCACGTATTGAGCTTCGCACAATGTGGGCTGAAACCACCTATAGCATGCAAGCAATGCGTGATAACCCGGCAACAGCCAAACAAGAACATGCAGCAAAACAAGATCAAACTGATCCAGGTTTGCATGCCGAATTAAGTTTTGACTTGAATGAAGATATCAGTGCACCTTACATTGCTAAAGGCGTGTTACCTAAAATCGCTATTCTACGTGAGCAAGGTGTAAACTCTCATTATGAGATGGCTGCGGCGTTTGACCGTGCAGGGTTTAGTGCGATTGATGTACATATGTCGGATATCCTATCCGGTAACGTGACCTTAGATCAGTTTGAAGGATTGGCTGCTTGTGGCGGTTTCTCTTACGGTGATGTATTAGGAGCGGGTGAGGGTTGGGCTAAGTCCATTTTATATAACGAACAAGCAAAAGCTGAATTTGCTGCTTTCTTTGCGCGTAATAGCACATTTTCTTTAGGTGTGTGTAATGGTTGTCAGATGTTGTCGAACTTACACAGTATTATTCCGGGTACCGAAAATTGGCCGCATTTCGTGCAAAATCAATCAGCTCGCTTTGAAGCCCGTGTTGCTATGGTTGAAGTACAAGCGTCGCCTTCGGTATTATTTGCAGGCATGGCGGGTTCAAGAATGCCAATTGCGGTATCGCACGGTGAAGGGCATGCTGAGTTTGCTTCTACCCAAGCATTAACACAGATTGAACAGCAACAACAAGTTAGCCTGCGTTACGTGGACAACAATGGCCAAGTAACTGAGCAATATCCAGCGAATCCCAATGGTTCGATCAACGGTATTACAGGCTTAACATCAAACGATGGTCGAGTGACGATAATGATGCCTCACCCTGAGCGTGTATTTAGAACTGTTGCTAACTCTTGGCATCCTGCTCAGTGGCAAGAAGATAGTCCATGGATGAGATTATTTAGAAACGCACGTAAGTATGTAAATTAATCACTTGTAAATATTCATTTATGTTTTAATATAAAAGAAGGTTAGTTATTACTAACCTTCTTTATATGTAAATCTTTGGTATTTATTGCTAGTTTTATATATAAATTAAGAGTATTCCATAATTTTTACTGAAAAATAATAATAATAAAAGTTCAGATGAGTGTGTTAGATGTTAAAACGTAATAAAAAAATCGGATTTACGAGTGTCTTTTTGGCTGTCATTATTCTGACAGTGACTGCGGCAATCAATGCAAGTGCTAACGCTGCGGTGTTTTTCTAACTTCGCTTGGCGTGTTTTTCGCGATTAATCATTTTCTGATGAGGGTTTTTCTTCATCATGACATAAGTGGCTGCTAACCCTCCATGTACTGGATGTGCCGAATGGCAAGCAATGACATGGGGTATAGTGGGTAACCACATGTTGACATAACTTTTCAGTTTTCCGGGTACAGGTTGGCTGTGTATTCCAAGTCCATGTTGAATCAACATGACTCTAATCCCACGTGTGAAATTCATTTCAATAGCTTCAGCAAGCGTATTTTTGGCTTCTTCAATTGTCATTTGCGTCAACTTTAAGCGACTTTCTAACGGGTACTTACCTAAACGTAAGTTTTTAAAGACACCCGTTTGAATACCATCTTGTTTATAACTGATCAAATCATAGGGGCCAATTGGTCGGTTGAGTATCAACGATAATCCATATTGATTGTAATGTTCTTCTTTTTCGATGGCTTCTCGCTTTAGTTTTCGTGCCAAATCTAATACATCATTGGATTTGATTGCCACCTTATCATTGTGTTTAATCGGTACGACGTCGGCCATTTCCTGGGTAAACGCAGCAATATCATCAGCATCATCAAAGCTTGTTTCAACTTGATTATGTGGGCTATGGTTTGCCATGAACAGTCCCTCTAAAGATTTTTTATTTTTACTGATTATAGCGTATTTAGATCACCCTAGTAATCGAAATTACTCGACCACGACGACCCAGTCATTGGTCTGAATATTGTGAGATAAAAATGTGTCTTCAGCTTGAATAACACTGACATCGGGTTGGGTATACACAATATTAAAATAGGTCTCAGTCGGTTGGCTTAATACAATATTGGTACCTACTCCACTGAGGTGTTGTTTTTGCTGAATTAAGGCGAATTTGGTTGTGGGGTTAATTCCTTGGTTTTCTCCAAGGTTAATGATTAATTGTTGTTTATCAATCCCGACAATGCGCCCACGCTTAATGCGGCAGGTTAAATCACTCGCAATATCTTGTTGGACTTGTAACAGTAGCGTATAAATGTGTTGAGCGTATTGCGATTCAGCAAAAGCGCGAGTATGAACATTGACTATCTCGTCAAATGCAAATGGCCATTGTGCGGTAAATTGATACCCTCGATTAAAAACTTGTTCACCTGTAAACGTATCGTATACATGAAAGCGTAATGCCAAATTACGCTGGGCTGTCGGCTTTTGCCAAAAAGCATATTCTGAAGGGAAACGACGACTAGTGGCGGCATCATCGATTTGTCCCACTAAAATATACGAGGCATTGTGGGTTAATCCAAGCATGATACTATCTTTAGGGTTTTGCTTGAGTGCTTGATACCAAGGCTCAGGGGCAATCTGAGCAATCCGCAACGCTGAACCTTGTTGTTTTATCATGTGTGCGAGGCGTTTGGGTAAATACTGACTTAAGTCATGCAGTTGATTATCTTGTGCATCTTGGATTGCCAAAAAAGGCATATCACTGGTAATTATATCGATTGAACCTGGTATCGCATGGCATTGTTGTGTTACATCATTGATGATCACTTCGATATCTAGATGCAATTGTTGCTCTTGTCGAGTTTCAGTCAACACATTCGCTGCCCGTAATACCCCTTGGTGGGCGATTATCAAATGCTTGTTGCGAACGACACCATCCACCACCTCGGTAGTCGCATCAACTCTACCGCCATGTTGTAATAACACCGATTGAATGGCTTGTTTAATAGCCATCTCTCGGGCTGTCGCGTAATCCATCTGTGTTAAATCCATCATTTTTGTTACTCTGTGAGCACTGGCATGTGCTTGCCCTTGGACGGCAATAAAGAGGCAAAATAATGGCATTAGCCAAAGTATACGGACTTTAAGTAGTTCACTGAATACAGGAACGAGAATCATAATACTGACCTATTGTTCTGGGTATACAGTAATTAAGCACAAACAATGCCATGCTCTAATTTTTCTGTTGGAACAAATTGTGCATATAGCTATTTACGGATTAATTCATATATACAAATTTGCGTGTTGTCGTTGCTGTAACGCGAACGCTAATAGGATCGAACATGAACGTAATACTTAAACACCTATGCCATACCAGCATGCTTGTCGCAACACTAACCGTCACCGGATGTTCAACCATTTTTAATTCACATATTGAATACGAAGCCGTAAAGCCGGAACAGTATCCTATGTTGACGGCAATAGGGTATGCGCCAATTGAACAGCAATCAGGGCAAGATATTGAAACTAAAATTTTACAGGCAATGACAGCCTCAAAAGCACAAGCGTATCAAGAATTAGTAGCACAAGTACATGGGCTCGCAGTAACTGGCTCGCAAAATATTGGTGCCTTAGTATTACACGATACGACATTAGCGACACAAGTGATGGGCGTAATACGTGGTGCTAAGGTTAAACAATCCTTTAAGCAAGGAAATAATACTTATGTGACTGAGTTGAGTTTGGATATGCGCAGAGCTGCTGATTTATTAACGATATCGGAAAATCGTCAAACCATCAAACAAGTCCACTATTACTAACGGTGAGTAACGTATCGGTATTTTCGGATATAAAATTAGGTAGGTTAAGCTTTTATGGCTCGTGTAGACGGATTTGAATGAGCTTTGCCAGATCTGTCGTAAGTCATACTTTCTTTGGCTCGAAGCTCTACTAGCACATGGCGTAAATGTTCAAGACGTAATTGTCCATTTTCGACAGCAGTTTGATTGATGTCAGTGCGATACTTGCATTGCTCAACGAGTTTCAAACAATGATTTATATTATCAGTGATATCTTCCGTAACTGTATTGTCAGCCTGAGCAGCAAGGTACATTTTTTGTATCTGTGAATCACACTGTTGAATATCTTCTAGTAACGTTTCTTTTTTTTTCAATAACGCCAATAACGTTTCAGCATCACGCGTACTGATTAAATGTAGTTCATTTTCAAGTAGCTGAATTAAATATTCCAAACGTTGTGTTTGTTGCACCAATTGTTCATGTAAATTATGCATATAGAACCACCTATTTGGTTATTAATACGGTATTAAAAACCAAATATCTGTGTTTCCATTTTAGCAATTTTTGACGCTAGCGCTTCTGGATCGATACGATATTCACCATTTAGAATTGAAGTACGTAGTTGCTCAACTTTTTCTTGATTCACTGGCGCTTCGAATGCTTTGTTTTGTAATTGGTGTAGATTTTGTGCTGACTGAGTTAGCGATACCGAATCTTGAGCAACAGGTTGCGCTACTGGCTTATTCGCTGTCGGAGCAGCTTGTTGCTGTGCTGCTCGTTGATTGTCTAACTGTGCGTTGTTGGTTAAACCATTATTAATATTGTTGATTGACATAATATATTTCCTCTACCTGTTCTTTCTTCATCTATGTAATCGACCAACTTGCCAATTACTTTAAGAGTTTTTTTAAATAGTTACAGCAACTTGCGCGATATTAATAACTGTAGCTGTAATTTCTTTTTTTGAACGACTATTTTTAACAATGATGGTCTCACCAATTGTGCCATCTTGCTGGGCAATACCTTCAGTTTTAATTGTCAGTCCGCCGGTATGTGCTAAAATTTTGACGCTATCGCCTTTACAAACGAAACATAATAAGTTGCTTGCAAGAGGCACGCCAGAACGTATTCTTCGTTTTACCTTTGTCCCTATAATATCGGTCACATTATGAAAAACATCATGCCTAACTTGATGTTCAGGTATAAATTTCTCTGAAATATCATCGCTGCCAATCATTTCGTTCGGTACAAGCAGTCTATTCGTGACTATGGCCCTAATTAAACGCGCTTGTTTGATCGTGCCATAGACAAACCAATTGTTGTCTGTGCATGAAATTCTGACACTAATACTATTATTGTGTAAATCATCAGGGGCAACCGAAAAGGTAAAAGCGGTTGCACATGCGTCGATAATAATACGATTATCCAAAGGTAAAGGGGTAAGCGAAGTGTGCTTATTCTCATCGTTGAGTATCGTAGATTGGGCTTCTAATTGGCTCGCGACATAGTGTGCGGCATCTAGCATCAGGCGTTGATGCATGCTTTTTGCATGCGTGTTGGCATACACGTTAGTAGCAAACATAGTCACTAAAACACTACTTAAAATAAGTACGAAAAAGAAAGGACTAAAAAAGCCGCTAATATTCCTTAATAAATGCTGATAATTTTGTCTCATCTGCCGATAAGCCTTTAGTAAATAAATTCATGAGTGTGTAAAGTTTACTTGTGGTAGAGAAGGTATCGCTCACGACAAGTGTCAAACTTTTGTTATGTGTTAGTAGTGGTATTAATACAGCAATTTGCATGCCTATTTCCCTGGAGGCTATATGTCTAGTATTTTAGATTCGGTTAATCAACGCACTCAGTTGGTGGGTCAAAACCGTTTAGAGCTATTATTGTTCCGACTTAATTCTCGTCAACGTTTTGGTATTAATGTGTTTAAAGTCCGAGAGGTCTTACAGTGTCCTAAATTAACGCGTATGCCGAAGCTTAATTCGTTAGTCCGTGGTGTTGCACATATTCGTGGTAAAACCATATCGGTTATTGACTTGAGTATGGCAACGGGTGGTAAGCGCATTGAAAATGTAGAAAACAGTTTTATTATTATTTCTGAATATAATCGGTCGGTACAGGGCTTTTTAGTCGGGTCTGTTGAACGCATAGTCAATACCAATTGGGATGCTATTTTACCCCCGCCCCAAGGCACTGGCGATGCATCATATTTGACTGCAGTGACCGAAATTGAAGACGAGCTGATTGAGATCCTGGATGTCGAAAAAATACTAAATGAGATTTCTCCTCTGTCTACTGATGTCTCTGATGCAGTGAAAGAAAACTTGAGTACAGTGGGGAATGAAAATAAAATTATCTTCATCGCTGATGATTCTTCAGTGGCGCGTAATCAAGTTAAAAAAGCATTAATGAATATTGGGCTAGAAATTGAAATGGCCAAAAATGGTAAAGAAGCATTAGATAGGCTCAAAGAGCTAGCGGCTGAAACCGGCAATATCAACGATAAAGTGGCATTATTAGTCTCTGATATCGAAATGCCGGAAATGGACGGATATACCTTAACCGCCGAAATTCGCAATGATCCTACACTCGCTAAGCTAAAGGTGGTGCTCCATACTTCATTAAGCGGTGTCTTTAACCAAGCGATGGTGGCAAAAGTAGGAGCTGATGATTTTCTAGCGAAGTTTCAACCTGATGAACTCGCCACATCAGTACAACAATGGTTGGAAAAATAACGACTATGGAAACCAAAACAATGCAAAGCAAAGAATTTTCTGAAAGTACCTATCGCGATTTTTGCACCTACTTAGAAGATCATTGTGGGATTGTATTAGGTGGCAGCAAACAATATTTAGTTCGTAGTCGCTTGTTTCCATTGATTGAAGAATACCAACTACCCGATCTCACTACGGTTATCAATTTAACGATAACAGGGCGAAATCGAGAGTTACAAAAAAAAGTGATTGATGCGATGACCACTAATGAAACTCTTTGGTTTAGAGATGGGTATCCGTATGAGTTGTTACATAATTCGTTACTTACAAAATTAGATAAACTCAATAAGCCTATTCGAATTTGGAGTGCAGCTTGTTCGTCAGGTCAAGAGCCTTATTCGATTGCCATCTGTTACTTAGAATATAAGCAGCGCAATCCTGGTGCGTTTTCTCGTGGCTTTGAAATTGTTGCCACTGATTTGTCTTCAGAAATGTTAGCTGCATGTCGAGATGGTAGCTATGATGATCATGCGCTTGCACGAGGGATGGGTAAAGAACGGTTAGCAAAGTTTTTTCATGTTAATGGTACTGGCCGACATCAAGTCAATGAAGAGGTTAAGCGTTTGGTAAAGTTCCAACCCGTCAACTTATTGCATGCTTATCATGCTTTGGGTAAGTTCGATATGGTGTTTATCCGCAATGTTTTAATTTACTTTTCAACCGACGTTAAGACAAAAATCCTGCAACAAATTGCCGGTTTAATGTCTAGTGACAGTATTTTGTTCCTCGGCGCATCCGAGTCAGTCTCTTATACTGATAATTTATTCTCAATGGTAAAAGCCTCGCCAGGCTTATATTACCAGCTACCAAAGTAAATTATTTGCAGTAAAAGAAGCCTCTATATGAGGCTTTTTTGCTTTTTGGCATCCTCTTTGCACTACTCAAGCAAACGAGGAGTTAATGATGGCAATTAATTTAGACAGAATGGTCAATCTGCATCACAGTGCGGTAAAAGTACGTGAACAGAAAATGGAAGTCATTGCGGGCAATTTAGCCAACGCAAATACCCCAGGCTATAAGGCGCAGTCAGTCGATTTTAAATCGGCTATGGATAAGGCTATGCAATATTCACCCACGTCTAATCCGAATCAAATGGCATCTACTCACGAAAAGCATTTCAATTTACGTTCCAGTTTTGCTGTTGATACTATGTATCGAGTTCCGGATCAACCGGATACAGGTGATGGTAATACGGTGGATGCACAAACCGAACGTAATGAATTTTTGGATAACGGTATGCGCTACCAAGCAAGTCTACAGTTTTTAGGTGGCAAATTTTCAGGTATGAAGAAAGCACTTGGCGGAGGTCAATAATGAGTTTGTTTAATGTAATGAAAATTGCATCTACGGGTATGGGAGCAGAGTCTACTCGCTTAAATACCACTGCAAGTAATATTGCTAATGCTAACACGGTAAGTAGCAGTGCCGATGAAACCTACCGAGCTCGATATCCAGTGTTCGCTACTGAAATGCAAAAAGCATTAGGTGCACAACCTGGCACAGGAACAGGGTCTGAAGTCGGGCAAGGGGTAAAAGTACTCGGCATCGTCGAAAGCAATAAACCGCTACAAATTGAATACGCTCCGGGTAATCCATTAGCCGATGAAAATGGCTATATTTATAAACCTAATGTCAATATCGTCGAAGAAATGGCAGATATGATGTCAGCCTCCAAAGCATATGAAACAAACGTTCAAATAGCTGATACCACTAAGCGGATCCTTCGCCAAGTCTTACAGCTTGGTAAGGGTTAATAGGGTAAGTAAATAAGATGAATATAATCAATAATATAGGGTTAAATAAAGATCTATACTGGCAAGATGAGGCAATCAAAGTGTCCGATGGCACTGAGCAGCAACTTAAACAGGAAGATTTCTTTGCATTGTTAACGGAGCAGCTCGCCAATCAAGATCCGACCAAACCGGTCGAGAATGATCAGTTGGTTGCACAGATGACATCGTTTAGTACGGCTGAAGGGATTACGCAATTAAACCAACAATTTACTGGTTTTGCAGCATCAATGACCTCGAATCAAGCATTACAAGCTTCTGGGTTAATTGGCCAAGATGTCTTAGTGGCAGGTAACGTGGGTTATAAAGGTGCCGGCGAGGGCATCTCCGGTGTTGTGGTCAATGAGCAAACGACCCAAAATTTAAACATTGGGATTTATAACGCAATTGGTGAATTAGTTAAAAGTATTGATGCTGGTACACAACCCGCCGGTAACATTCAATTTAAATGGGATGGGACTGATGCAAGCGGCAATGATTTGCCAGCTGGCAATTATACGGTAAAAGCCGAAGGTGAAATATTTGGCGAGGGCGTCGCTATTCAGACTGCCATTAATCGTCATGTAGATAGTGTAAGCCTAGGCTCAAGTGCCCAAGGCGTTGTCTTGAATTTAGATGGTGACGTGAGTATTTTACTCGATGACGTTATTCAAATTGGTTAATAAGTAGGAGTAAACGAATGTCTTTTAATATAGCATTAAGTGGTGTCTCAGCAGCCCAAAAAGATTTGGATACCACATCCAATAACATTGCTAACGTCAACACGGTCGGCTTTAAAGAGTCACGCGCTGAGTTTGGTGATGTGTATGCTTCTTCATTATTAGCCTCCGGTAAAACCAAAGTGGGTGACGGTGTAATAACCCAAGAAGTGTCACAGCAATTTACTCAAGGCTCACTGGCTTTTACCCAAAATGCATTGGATTTAGCGATTACCGGTAATGGTTTTTTTGCTACGGTACCAGAAATTACCTCGCGTGATTTTTCTTTTACCCGAGCCGGACAATTTAAACTTGATAACGATAATTTCGTGGTTAACTCATCAGGTGATAACCTGCTTGGTTTTCCTGTGAATCCAGATGGCAGCTCATCATCTGTTGCCTTATCGACCACTGTACCGGTGCGGATCCCTGATTCTTCAGGCTCACCACAAATGACCAATGAAGTTGATTTACGCATGAACTTACCCGCAGGTGATCAAACTAAAGATATCAACGCATTCGATCCTGATGATCCGCTTACGTATAATTCGGCAACGTCAGTGACGGTATATGACTCACTGGGTGATAGTCACGTTATGACCTATTATTTTGTGAAAGACAACGATCCAGCGGTAACAAATGAGTGGTACGTCATGGCATCCGTAGATGATGAATTAGTGAATATGCAAAACTCGGATGGCTCTGATAGTGATCCTGCAACAGCGTTGCAATCAGCGGGAACAAATACTGGCAATAGTGTCAGCGCAGCCAAATTACAATTCAGTGAAGGGGGGGATTTTATTGGAATTAGATCGCCTGATGGTTTAACGCAAGCGGATAATAAAATCAAAACCATGGCATTAGGAGATACCATTTTGTTCAATGGTTCTGATGCAACCCAAGCCATTACCATTGATTTTAACCTTAATACAAATGGTGCAACATCGAATGAACCCACCCAATTTGCATCTGCCTTTGAAGTCACTTCGTTAGAACAAGACGGCTTGCCGGTAGGACGTTTGACCGGCATCGATATTGGCCCTGATGGTTTGATTAGAGCGACGTTTTCAAATGGGACTTCAGAGCCTATTGTTCGTGTTGCCCTCGCGCGCTTTTCGAATGAACAAGGATTGACGCAACAATCCGGTACGCAATGGAAAGAGAGTATTCTGTCGGGTGAAGCCTTAGCCGGTGAAGCCACGACAGGCACCTATGGGGATATTAATTCGTCAGCATTAGAGCAAGCGAACGTCAACTTAACGACAGAATTAATTGATATGATTATCGCACAACGAAACTTTCAAGCCAGTTCGCGTGCGTTAGAAGTGAACAATCAATTGAATCAAACGATTTTAAATATCCGATAAACGCAATTTTTAACCATTAAAAGGTCGCATCTGCGGCCTTTTTTCATTTGGTGCGCCAAGTATGGCGCGTAGCGCCCGTTCTGGGTGCTGTTCTGACACGC
>OJFP01000165.1_pt1 | contig 52023 bp, 48 predicted proteins | sample 1594141 | NCBI WGS metagenome assembly OJFP01 (sample SAMN05416843, study PRJEB24817) | seawater metagenome | isolation source: Sea water | place: Canada:Atlantic | collected 2013-07 | reverse complement strand
ACGAGATGTAGAGAGGTCTCGTGGGCTCGGAGATGTGTATAAGAGACAGAATCTCGCCATAGCTCTCAACGAGAGCGACGGCGGGTCGGTTAACTTATTTTCAGTTTTTCAGCCTCTCCGTTTTTCAGTTTTCAACTCTTCCCATGTCCGCTGCTCCTCTCACCGACCTCGATCGGCTCTGTATCCACACCATCACCACAAAATCGTGGGACATCGAAACTGCCGCCAAGAAGTTCTCCGCTGCTGGCGTGAAAGGTATCACCGTATGGCGTGACACCTACGCCGGCCGTGATATCGCCGCGACCGGTCGCATGTTGCGCGATCACGATCTCTCGATCGTATCAACCTGCCGGGGCGGCTTCTTCCCCGGAGCCACCGCCGCTGAGCGTCAGACCGCGATCGATGACAACCGTCGCGCCATCGCCGAAGCTCACGAACTGGGTGCCCCGCTCGTTGTGCTGGTATGTGGCGCCGTCCCAGGGCAACCCCTCGAAGACTCGCGTGCTCAAATAACTGAAGGTATCGCAGCTGTGCTCGACGATTGTAAAGCAACTGGAGTAAAGCTCGGCATCGAGCCGCTTCACCCGATGTATGCCGACAGTCGTTCAGCCGTAAACACTCTCGGCCAAGCCAACGACATGTGCGAGCAACTCAACTCGCCCTATGTCGGCGTCGCCGCCGATGTTTACCATCTCTGGTGGGATCCTGCTCTGGAGCAGGAAATCGCTCGATGCGGAAAAATCGGCGCACTCTTCTCCTTCCATGTTTGCGACTGGCGTTCACCCACCACCGATTTCCTCAATGATCGCGGATTGATGGGCGAAGGCTGTATCGACATCCGCAAGATTCGCGGATGGGTCGAGGCCGCTGGATTCAACGGTTTCAATGAAGTTGAAATCTTTTCCGACCGCCTCTGGGCGCGAGATCAAGACGAATACCTCGCGCAGATCATCCAAGCCTACCGCAACCACACTTAGGCTCAACGCAGAGCGTTGGGCGCTAATCCGCCGAAGCCTTGGCGAAGGTGGATCAATCTTAAAAACCACAACAAGTAACCAATAACTTAATACATATGAAAACAGTCGGAATTATCATGAACGGCGTCACCGGACGCATGGGCACCAACCAGCACTTGATCCGCTCGATCAAGGCCATCATCGACCAAGGCGGCGTCAAAATCGGCGACGACGTGATCATGCCAGACCCAGTCCTCGTCGGACGTAACCAAGCCAAGCTCGAAGCTCTCGCCAAACGGGTTGGCCTCACCAAGGTCTCCACCGATCTCGATGCCGAACTCGCGAAGCCTGAGAACGTCATCTACTTCGACTCCACTCTCACTGGCCAACGCCCTAACGGCGTGCGTAAGGCGATTGCTGCCGGCAAGCACATCTACTGCGAGAAACCCACCGCGACCACCTCCGCAGAAGCCATGGCGCTCTACAACGAGGCCACTGCCGCTGGCCTCAAAAACGGCGTTGTCCAAGACAAGCTCTGGCTACCTGGCTTGATGAAGCTCCAACACCTCATCGACACCGGATTTTTCGGCGAGATTCTCTCCGTGCGCGGCGAGTTTGGTTACTGGGTATTCACCGGTGAGCACGACACCCTACAACGTCCTTCGTGGAACTACCGCAAGGAAGACGACGGAGGCATCATCGTCGATATGATCTGTCATTGGCAGTATGTGATCCAAAACCTCTTTGGTAACATCAAGTCTCTCACCTGCCTCGGTGCTACCCACATCCCTGAGCGCGTTGATGAGAGTGGTAAAAAATACAAATGCACCGCTGACGATTCGGCCTACGCCACGTTCGAGCTCACCAACGGTGTCATCTGCCACTTCAATTCCTCTTGGGACGTCCGTGTTGATCGCGATGATCTGCTCACTCTCCAAGTTGACGGAACGAAGGGTTCTGCGGTTGCCGGTCTCCGCGATTGTAAATTCCAATCCGACGCTGCCACGCCTCGTTGCATCTGGAGTCCCGACACCGACAGCCCAATCAACTACAAGGACGGCTGGACTCCGGTTCCAACCAAAGAGCCTTTCGACAACGCCTTCAAGGTGCAGTGGGAACTCTTCCTCAAGCATGTCGTCACCGACTCCCCGTTCCCTTGGAATCTCCAAGAAGGCGCCAAGGGTGTGCAACTCGCCGAACTCGGTATCCAATCATGGGAAGAACGCCGCTGGCTCGATATCCCGGAACTCTAATTTCTCCCACGAAGCACACTAAAAATACTAAAACCAAAATTCTGCTATTCAGGATTTCGTGAACTTTCGTGTTTTTAGTGGGCAAATAATTCTATGAAAACAGCACTAGTAACCGGCGGCTCTCGTGGTATCGGTTTCGGTATCGCCACCGCCCTCGCCAAAGAAGGTTGGAACCTCGTCATCAACGGTGTTCGGGCCGAAGAGTCGATCACCGGCCCTCTCGATGAACTTCGCGCTCATGGTGTCAATGTGGGCTACGCTCGCGGCGACATCGGCAGTGTCGAAGGTCGCGCTGGCATCGTCGCCACCGCCACTGAACTCGCCGGCGGTTCGATCAACCTCCTCGTCAACAACGCCGGTGTCGCGCCGAAGGTTCGGGCCGATCTCCTCGAGACATCCGAAGAGAGCTACGACTGGGTCGTGGATACTAACCTCAAAGGGGTATTCTTCCTGACCCAAGCGTTTGCTAAAGGAATGGTCGCGGCCAAGCAGGCCGACTCCTCCTTCGAAGCAGCTATCGTGAACATCACTTCGATTTCCGCCACGGTCGTTTCGATCAATCGCGGTGAATACTGTATCGCCAAGGCCGGCTTCGGCATGTTGACCCAGCTCTTCGCCGCCCGCCTCGGTGATGATAGCATCCCGGTTTACGAAGTGCGCCCCGGCGTGATCAAAACCGACATGACCTCAGGTGTGACCGACAAATACGACAAGCTCATCGAAGAAGGCCTCTGCGTCCAACCGCGCTGGGGATTCCCCGAGGACATCGGCAAGTCCGTCGCATCGCTGGCTCGGGGCGATTTCCCCTTCAGCACCGGACAGGTAATAATGGTCGACGGCGGCCTCACCATGCCGCGGCTCTAGTATTACGAACTCAACGCGTCCGACCCGGACGCTGACAAAACTTAGCACGCAAGGGGCGATCCATTGAGGATCGCCCCTTGCTACGTCCGGATAACGAGGGTCAATCTCTGCAACGAATCCTTCGCCATTCACCCTCCCCCAATACCCCATGGCTTTTACAAAACTCACCTCCACGCTCGGATTACTTTCGATTTCGGCCTCACTCTTGTGGGCCCATGGGTCGGTAAAATTTGATCCCAAAGATAATCCCGAACGCGCCATCGAATTTCCCGATACGGCCGAGTATCTTACGCTCACGTTGGATCCCCACACTCACTCGGTATTTTCCGACGGACACGTCTGGCCTAATATTCGAGTTGAGGAAGCTCTTCGCGATGGACTGGACGCCTTAGCGATCACCGAGCATCTCGAATACCAGCCCCATCAGGCTGACATTCCGCATCCAGATCGTAATCGCTCTTGGCAACAGGCCAGTTCCTCCGCCAAGGAAAGTGGTCTACTTGTGATCCACGGTTCTGAAATCACTCGCAGCCAACCTGTCGGCCATTTGAACGCCCTCTTCCTGAGCGACTCAAATGCCCTCGTGCACCAACCGACCGATATCTCGCCGCACTCGAAGGAGTATACCCAAGCGATTAAAAACTGGCCGGCCGAGAACGCCCTCAAGGCAGCCGGAGAACAAGAAGCTTTTGTATTTCTCAACCATCTCGATTGGACCTCTCAACAACCCAGCGGCATCGCGGAGCTGACCGACTTTCATCTCGAAATGATCGATCAAGGACTGATCCAAGGAATCGAGGTCGCCAATACGCACAACTACTCCGAGCACTCATTCGCTATCGCGCTGAAGCACGGCCTCACGGTCATGGGGTCGTCTGATATCCATGGCTTGATTGACTGGGATTATCCTCCGGCCCAAGGCGCGCATCGTCCCGTCACGCTGGTCCTCGCCGCAGAGCGCACCAAAGCCAGCATGCACGAAGCACTCAACGCGGGGCGAACTGCTGCGTGGTTCAACAACTTATTGATTGGTCGGGAAGTCAATGTCCGTCCAATCGTCGATGCCTGCATCTCAATTGAGCACGTCTATTACCTACCAAAGACTCAGATTCTCGCAGTCTCCATCCACAACCAGTCCGACGCCAAGTTCCAGCTTCTCAATGAATCGGACTACACCTTCGCGAGACGAGGTGACCTCATCGAACTTGAACCGCATCAATCTACCCTAATCAAAATCCGGACGGGAGTTACATTGGACCGTTTCGAATTACCCGTTTCGGTGCTGAATGTGTTGGTCGCTCCGAAAACTCCGCTCCGTTTGAAACTGTCGGGCGATGTCGAAGAAAAAACAGATTCACTGTAGTCGGCCGGCGTTCGGGCTAACTCCTAGAACCCTGAATTCCCGCCCTTCCACTGCAGGAAGGGCAGGAATCGAACCAACCGGAATGACTTCCGAAACTCACCAGCACGATGAGCGTAAACAACTACGCCGCTAGCGGACTGAAACTTACGCCGCGAAAACCATCCCGCAGTTGGTTATCGTGCCGCTGCCACAAGACTTCCCGCACCCGACGCAAATCGCGCACCGGCAGATCTAGATCGAGTGAACCCAACTGTTCCAATGCCGCCGAGGTCGACGGCATACCCAACCACTCCAGGACGGAGAAAATATTACCCCGCTCACGCACCGCATTGAGCTCACACCACTCCGGCGCACAACCACGCAGTTCAGAATGGGTTCCGACCAACAGAGCAAGCACGGGCCATTCTTCAAAATCCTCCTGCAACGCAGGGCCCAGAGCCAACGCCGTCAACGCATGCAGACGGTGAAACGAAAATCGCCCGATCAAACGCTGCCAGCTAGGGGGACAAAATTCGAGGTAAGGCTTCCAGCGACGCGCATCGAGCATCACGGCACCGGCACAGAAAATATCTCCACGAGGGTCTGGGGTGAACGGCCGCCACAGGCCTTGGGTGATTTCTTTCTCGAAGGCGACCTCAGGCCAGATTGTCACGCGATAGGCTTGCCCCAGATGGTGCCAGACTAGATCAGGACTGAGATTGACGGAACGGTTTGCGGAGCGGCGACGGGAAGCAGTGGTTGGTTTCATGCCGCCTACATTATCAGCTGGCATGGGACACTAACTGTCCCATACTAAAAAAACTTCAAAATAGTTCTACCCCTTTTCTGAAGGGAGGGATGGACCGCCGGGCCGTCCGCCCCCTGTGTCCATCCGTCTTCTCTTACTCCTTCTCGTTCTCGTTCTCTCCACCCTGCCTCACTGCCTCTGTGAACTCGGTGTCTCCTCCGTGATCTCTGTGACTAAAACCACCCAGTATGTCTGAATCAGCTCCCCAGCCCGGCTTCCGTTCCCGCTTCTCCGTCGAGCGCATGATGCGCATACATGAACGTCTTCGCGACGGGGCTTCTCTGAACTGCACGCGGTTCGCGGCCGAATTGGATGTATCCCGCAAAACGATCCAACGGGACATCGACCATATGCGGGACCGCCTGGGTCTCCCTCTCGAATATGACCGTGCCACCCACTCCTACGTCTACACGGCACCCGTAGAGGCCTTCCCCACCGTGCAGATGAGTGAAGGCGATGCCTTTGCCCTCTTCGTCGCCGAACGGGCCCTCGAACCGCTGCGGGGCACACCGCTCTTCGGTCGACTCCAAGCCACCTTCAAAAAGCTGACCTCCAACTTAAAAGGATCGGTCGAATTGACTGCCGAGGATCACGACGCGGTTTCATTCTCCCAATTTGGCGAAGGCCGCACCAACTCCGAAGCTTTTGATCGTCTGCAAAAAGCCCGCACCGAAGAACGCGAAGTCACCTTCGCCTACAAAAAACCGGGCGCCGCCCGCGCCGAATCACGGCAGGTCCGACCTTACCATCTCACCCATCGGGACAATCTGTGGTATCTGGTGGGTTATGACCTCAGCCGAGATGATATCCGCACCTTTGCCTTACCGCGCATGCAGGATGTGCGAATCACTAAGAAGAAGTTCAGTCGCCCCACGGACTTCTCACCCGAGGATTTCTTTGCCTCCGCGCTCGGCGTGGTGGCGGGCAAAGGCAACTACGACATTCACATCCGTTTCGCCGCCTCCGCCGCCGAACGCATCGAGGAACGGGTGTGGCACGATTCCCAGAAAACCAAGCGACGCCGAAATGGTTACGTGGACCTGCATCTGAGCTTGGGTTCACTCCTCGAGATCGAACGCTGGGTGCTCGGTTGGGGCGATGCCGCCGAAGTCATCGCTCCCGCTGAACTACGCCAAAAAATCACCCAAACCGTCATCGCGATGCGCAACCAATATGACTGACTTTAACCATATTGGTTAAAGTTCTGTGCACAAAAAACCGCCGGTCTAAGCCGACGGTTTTAGGAAATTGACTGCGGAGCGGATCAGCCGAGCACTTCGCTTGGAGCGAAGAAGCGATCGATTTCGATCTGAGCATTCCCGTCGCTGTCGGAAGCGTGCAGAATATTCACCATCATGGTCTCGCCGAAATCACCGCGGATCGTGCCCGCCGGTGCCTTAGTGGAGTCGGTTGGTCCAAGCAGATCGCGCACCTTGGCGACTGCATCAGCACCTTTGAGGATCGCAACCAGCACGGGACGAGATCCCATGAACTTCTCGATATCCGGGAAGAACGGCTTGTCGGCAACGTGAGCGTAGTGTTCGCGCAATTTTTCAGGCGTCAGCTGGATCATCTTGGCGGCAGCTAAAGAGAATCCGGCATTCTCGAAACGGGTCAAAACCTGTCCGACGAGGTTATTCGCCATACAGTCAGGTTTAAAAATAATGAAGGTCTTATCCATACGAACGGTCAATCAACCGCGCCACCCTCGGTAAGGGAAGCCTGATTTTGTCTCACCCGAAGGACACTAGACCTCCCGCTGAATTCTATCAGCAATCTGCTTAGCTACAAATTCTCCACTCTCCATCGCTCCTTGGATAGATGGATGTCGTAAATAATCTCCACACTGAAACACGCCACCCGCGGTCGCTTCTTCCGCTCGCCAGCTCAAAGATCTCCGATCCCTCTTCGCGGATCAACCACCCTCTGCCACTCTTGCTGGATTCGAACCACTACACCAGGCTCAAACACTTGAAGGTCGAGTGCTTCAGTATCCAACCAACGCTGACAAGCCGGATAGGCCGAGAGCATGACTTGAAATCCTCGATCCAACAAAAACCCTTCGACCTTATCGGTCCGGAGCCTACCTCCTACGGCATCCCCGGCTTCAAGAATACTAAACGGTATACCGCTCGCTTGCAGTTGGCGCGCGCAGGTCAGACCAGCCAAGCAGGCGCCAACGATCACGACCGATTTCATGGGGTCTGCAACGTGCCGACAATCTTCCGAGCCAGGGCTAGGCCCGAGATCGCTGCGCCCTCGACTCGAGGTCCACCAAAAGCATCCCCACAGAACCCCAGCCGCAATTCCGGCAACCAAAGGTGATCCTCCGCAAACGTCGTTTTCGGTTCACTGTATCGCCACCGATGCATCGCTTGGCCAACGATTGTGGCGCCGCCCAGCCACGGTTTCAGTTCATCGGCCAATTGAGTAAAAAGCTCATTTTCCGAGGCGCCGTAGTTTGCCGCGGAAAATTCCGGCGTCAGGTGAAAGGTAATCGCACTCGGGACATTTTGCGCCAAGCCCTTGCGCACATTATCGGAAACCCATCTCAGGTTCCCGGTCGTAATGGCTTCGCCGCCTTCCGGCACGGCACTCGGACCATCCAAAGTCGCGAGTAAGGCTAAACATGGATTATACTGGAGGTCATGTAATGAAGCTTCCAATTGCTCCGGTAAAATCACGCCACCTGCTTCGAGTAACGCCAGGCTCTGCGGCACGGGACTGGCCATAACCAATCGCTCCCCGCGCACCAGTTCGCCACCCACGACATCGACTTCCCAACATCCGCAATCATGCCAACGCACCGCCTGCACCTGACTCTTCAAACTGACTCTTAGGTCTTTGGCCAAGGCCTTGGCCAATCCAGTCATACTGGGCCGTGCTACCCAACGTTCCGTCCCCGAGGTCGGATTCGCGATCGGTGCCACGACCCCTTTGCGCGCCCAACAACGAACCCGCGCATCGAAGTGTTCATCTCGCGCCGAAAAGAACTGGGCCCCTTGATCAAACACCGCGCTACCAACCCGCTTGGTGGACATGCGCCCACCTACCCCACGACTCTTTTCCAACACCTGCACCTGCGCGCCCCGCGAAGCGAGTTCGCGCGCCACAAGTAAACCGGATATTCCGGCGCCAATGACTACGGTGTTGTTTTTCATGAGGAGATACCTCTACCGAGAACATAACTCAGTGCTTTCTCAAGCGAGGGATGCAGAAACTCGAAACCCGACTCACTCAATCGACCGGGCAATACGCGCGAACTGGCCAACAACGCCTCATCCGCCATCTGCCCCAGAGCCAAACGCAAGATCGGTGCGGGCAATGGTATAATCGTCGGTCGGGAAATCACATCACCAAGAATTCGAGCGAATTCTTTTTGGCGCACCGGTTCAGGTGCCGTTAGATTGATTGCGCCACTCAGTTCCACGTGAGTCAGGACGAATTGGCAGGCGCGCAACCAATCGGACAACCCGATCCACCCCATCCATTGCTGTCCGTCTCCCATGGGTCCACCCAGCCCCACTTTGAAGGCCGGTAACATTTTGCCCAATGCGCCTCCTTCTGGACTCAGCACAATTCCGGTTCGGAGTTGAACCAACCGCGTCCCGAGTTCTTCGATCGGTTGAGCTGCATTTTCCCACGCCACGCAAACATCAGCCAAAAATCCGGCTCCAGGTGGCGCGGTTTCGTCCGTCGCTGCGTCGACGGTGTTACCGTAGAACCCCGTAGCGGAACCACAGGCAAACACCTCAGGCGGCTTTTCCAACTGGGCCAAAGCCTGCACCAGCGTGGTCGTGCCCCTCACCCGACTATTCAGAATCTCCATCTTGCGCGCCTTGGTCCAACGACCACCGGCAACATTGGCTCCTGCTAAATGGACCACCGCATCACAGTGATAATTCTCGGGCCACTCCACCGAGCCTTCCAATGGTGACCACCGAATTTCCGACCTATTATTCACCTCGCGGCGAACCAATCGATCCACCTGCCAACCCTGCGTCTGCAAGAACACCGTCAACGCTTGCCCAATAAAACCAGACGCGCCACTGACCAAAACATGTTTTTGATTTTGAGATACGGTGGCTAAATCCGACTTGGTCACGGCATGACGATAATCGAACATGCGATTTAGGCGATTCCGCACTGCACCCTTCACCAAACCCGAAAGCGGCGCCAACGGCAGTTCGTAAATGATCTCATCAATCAACCGACAGCTGCCATTTTCCAGCGGCTCAAAGCGATGACAATGCTCCCAACGAGCAAACGGCCCAACCACCGAGCAATCGCAAAATTGAACCCCGACCTCGTAGCCGTAGTGCTCGGCGATCCACCGCAATTTGAACGGGCCCACCCGAGAAAGCATTTCCACTCGAGCACCATCCTCGAGACCACCAGTCGCCGAAACGAGCTCCACTGATTCCCACGGCGGGGTAAGTCGCTGCAACGCGCCGGGTTTAGCATGCCACGCAAAAACCTCCGCGGGCGAGCGCGCGATATCGACGGTTCGAATTAGTTTCTCAGCCATATCATCAATTACTAAAAAAACCTCTACTCAGGGGCGACTTTCCCGGAGTTTCTGGTAGGCGGCCAACGCCGCATTCCGAGCGGCTTTGTGGTCAACTATCGGTCTGGGGTAAGTTTCCCCCAGTGCCACTTTAGCTCGTCCGAGAACCTCTGCCGGAGCATCCCATGGAGCATGCAGATATTTATCCGGCAGGTCGGCAACTTCCGGCACCCAACGGCGAACATAGGTCCCTTCGGTATCAAATTTCAGCCCCTGTAATACGGGTGCAAACACCCGGAAATACGGTGCGGCATCCGCTCCGCATCCGGCGCTCCACTGCCAACCGAGGGTATTGGCAGCAAGATCGGCATCGACCAACGTATTCCAAAACCACTCGGCCCCATGCTGCCACGGTAGCCTCAAATGTTTCACCAAAAATGAAGCCACGACCATCCGCACTCGATTGTGCATCCAACCTGTCGCCCACAATTCCCGCATCCCCGCATCAACAATCGGATAACCCGTTTGTCCGCGTTGCCATGCTTTCAGGAGCTCGCCGTCGGCATCCTCGCGCCACGGGAATCGCTCAAACTCCTGGCGGAGTGGTTGAGTCGGTGTATTGCGAAAGTGAAAGAGAAGATGATGCGCAAATTCGCGCCAGCCCACTTCACTCAAGAATACCCGGGCTCCGTTGCTGGACGGAAACGTGCCCTTCTCTGCTCCCAATTTTTCAGTCGCCGCCCAAATCTGACGCGGCGAAATTTCGCCAAAATGTAGATGCGGCGACAGCCGTGATGTGCCAACCTTACTGGGAATGTTCCGCTGGTCGACATAGTCATCGACCGCTCGATCCAAAAACGTGATGAGGCATTTGCTCGCTCCGATTTCACCCGGTTCATGATGAGCGTCGAATGCATCGGCCCAATCTCGCTTCGGCGTCAGGCTGAGATCCGCCAATTCAACCGAATCCGGCCACTGCGCCGGTGCTGGCCATTGCGCCGGTGCTCCCTCTGCCACGGCCGTTTTATCGAGGCTCAGACAATGCCGCCAATAGGGCGTGAAAACCTGAAACGGCCGGCCTTGCTTATTCGTGATCGTGTGCGGCTCGTGCAAAAGCCCACCATTAAAACTCTCACAATCGATTCCGCGCTCACGCAGTTCATGCTTAATCTGTCCATCGCGCTCGATGACTCCAGGTTCGTATCTTCGGCACCAATACACCGCCCCAGCTCCCGTTTCCACGAGCAAAGCGTCGAGTTCCGCTTGGCTGTCGCCTCGACGCAGGACGAGTCGACCGCCTCTATGTTCGATCTCCTTTCCTAGGTTGAGCAGCGATTTATTTAACCACCATTGGCTCGCTCCACCCGGCGCCCAATCACCTTCACCTGTCGGATCCCAGATAAAGATCGGAATGATGGTAGCCCCACGTTTCACCGCCGCCGCGAACGCGGGTTGGTCTGCTAATCGCAGGTCTTGGCGTAACCAGACAATGGTGGGCGAGTTTATCACTACCCGCACCCAAGGCAGTTTGGGCGCAATCGCAAGGGCTGGAGCTAAACGATATCCTCGTAAAACCGCTCGTAGGTTTCGACCGCATTCTCCCAAGCAAAGTCCTGAGCCATGCCCCGCGCCTGCACCGCCGCGTAGATTTTACGCTGGCCAAACAATTCCAGCGCTCGCTCGAAGCTACGGGCAAACCCAGCGGTGGTTGGCTCTTCTAGGATACCCGTGCCGTTCGCCGGATCGTCGACGATATCCACCACCGTATCAATCAGTCCGCCGACGCGGGTCGCTACGGGAATGGTCCCATAAACTAGCGAATACATTTGGTTCAATCCACAGGGCTCGAAGAGCGAAGGCATGAGGAAGAAATCACTGCCCGCTTCAATACGGTGACTCGCGGGCTCATCCAATTTGGAAGCGAAGGACACCTGCTTGGGTAGCCGCCCGGCCATATCTCGCATGCGCTCCTCCAATCGAGTGTCACCGGACCCGATTACGATCAACTTACACTTTGAAGCGGCGATAAGTTCTTCGTTGGCGAGTAGCAACTGCACGCCCTTCTGTTCGGTCAGGCGGCACACCATGCCGAAAATCGGGCCCTTAAAAAGAGGATCGAACCCGTGTTCTTTGAGCAGTTCCGCCCGGCAGAGTTTCTTTCCCCCCAGGTCATCCGCGGAGTAGTGACCAGGAAGCATCGGATCGGTCGCGGGATTCCAGACCTCGGTATCGATCCCGTTAATCATTCCACTGAGGTCTTCGACGCGCTGTTGCACGACCCCTTCGAGGCCACTGCTAAACTCTGGCGTGAGAATCTCCTCAGCATAGTTCGGACTCACGGTCGTCACGCGGTCGGCGAACTGGATGCCCGCCTTCATCATGCTAGCTTGACCATAGAACTCCACGCCATCGATGCCCTGTAACTCATCCGGCAAATTCGTGCGATAAAACGACCGCAGGGGGAAAAGGCCTTGGAAGGCGATGTTGTGAATCGTGTGCACCGTGCGCACCGCCAGATTGATCCTCCGACGCTCTTCTTCCACCCGGAGCAATAGCGGCATCAGCCCTGCCGGCCAATCATGGCCGTGCACCACATCGGCATCAAAATCGAGCCGCCGCATGACTTCGATAACTCCCTTGCAGAAAAAGATAAACCGGTGATGGTTGTCCTCGTAGTCCCGCTCACCGTTCGTGTAGGGTAGTTTTCGATCAAAGAATTCTTCCCGACAAATCAGGTAGATTTTCAGATTCGGCTCTGGCGAGGACTCCCGCACATCGCCAGACATGAACGTATCTCCCATTTCAATGCGCAACCGCTGGGTCCGGCGCAACGACGCGCCCAGATTTGGGTGCTCGACTACTGCCCGATAACCGGGCAAGAATACTGACACTTGATGTCCTCGTCTTGCAAGGGTTGGAGCCAAAGTTCCCACCACATCCGCCAAACCGCCGGTCTTGATGTAGGGAAACATCTCGCTGGCCACATGCACGATATTCATGAGGTCAAAGTCCGCCCGACAGCCCCCGGTTGTCGAACGCAAAACCACCTTTAATTTTCCAATTTTTAATCTTATTCCGCCTCTCACTTGAGGCTCCGTTATGAAATTCAGCTCCTCTCTCTTCGCCCATCTGGGCTCCGAGACTTACAAACCCGTCAATGAGGCCGCCCTCGGCCGTCAGCTCAAACTCGACAAGAAACAACGTCGGGTCTTCTCCCACGAAGTCCGCCTGTTGTTATCCCGCGGCGAACTCACCCTCGTCGGCGGCGACAAAATCACGATGCCTCGGGCTTCCGCCAAGGCCAGCGATGGATACCTCACCGGCAAACTGCGCTTCCGCACCGGCGGTTCCGCCCTCGTCGTAGTCGATCGCTCGGCCCAAGCCGACTCTCCCGAGGTCGTGCAAATCGCCTCCGAAGACGCCGCCAATGCCTTTCACGGTGACACCGTGCGACTCAAACTCGACAGTCGCCCCAAACAACGACGCAACCTCCGTAATTCTCGAGCCAACGAACCGCGCGGTCGCGTGACCGAGATCCTCGAACGCGGCTCCGACACGGTCGTCGGCACTCTAAGAGGGATCAGCCGCAAGTATTTCATTACGCCCGATGATCCCCGCTTCGTGCAAAACGTCGCGGTCGCTGATCCCTCAGATGGCAAACTCAAGCCCACGCCCAAAGAAGGCGACAAGGTGGTCGTGCGGCTTCACGAGTGGACCAACCGCAGCCGTGACCCGGAAGGTCGCGTCATCGAGCGACTCGGTCGTCAATGGGACCCAGGCGCTGAGATGCTCGGTATCTACCGGAAGTTCGACCTGGATCCACGCTTCCCTAAAAACGTCGAAGCCGAGGTCCGCGAGATTCCAGACAATGTCATGCCCAAGGAGCACAAATCCCGGCGCGACTACCGCAAGATTCCAACATTCACCATCGATCCCGATGACGCAAAAGACTTCGACGATGCATTGTCCCTCGAGTTTTTGCCCGGCGATCAAATCAAGATTGGAGTGCACATCGCCGATGTTTCGAGCTACGTCAAACCTGGCACCGATCTCGACAAGGAAGCCCAACGTCGGGGCAATTCCACCTACCTAGTAGGCACGGTCGTGCCGATGCTTCCCGAGAAGCTTTCTAATGGGCTGTGTTCACTGGTCGAAGGCCAGGATCGGCTCACCAAAGCGGTCTTCCTCACTTTCGACAAAACGTGCGAAATCGTTGATACCTCCTTTGCCAATACGATCATCCGCAGCCGCAAACGCCTGACCTACAAACAAGCGTTCACTCTCCTCAAGCAAGACGACCTCCAAGCGGCCCGCGATCTGCCTCTCCCTCCGAAACACCAAACCGGCTCCACCGGTAAAGCGTTGGCATCTCTGACCGACAAAGAGCTCGGAGATCTGCAATCATGGATCCGCAGCCTATGGTCGATCGCTAGTCGCCTACGCCGCGATCGCATGACTCACGGCAGTCTCGATCTCGAAATGTCCGAGACCAAAATCTTTGTGGACGAAAAGGGATTCGCGGACCGTCTAGAACTCGTCGAAAACGACGAAAGCCATCAACTCATCGAGGAGTTCATGTTGGCGGCAAACGAAGCGGTCTCCAAACTCACGCGCCAGAATCGCCTGCCTTCCCTCTACCGGGTCCACGATGATCCCGACGAAGAAAAACTCGCCGAACTTCAGAAATTCTACGGCACCTTCGGCATCAAGACCGGCGACCTCACTCAGCGCGAAGCGATCACCGAGCTGCTGCACACCCTGCGCACGCATCCTCAAGGACACGTGTTGCGCACCCAATTGCTGCGCAGTCTAAAAAAGGCCGCCTACCGCTCCTCACCCGACGGGCACTACGGCCTGCACAAACGCGACTACGGCCACTTCACTTCCCCGATCCGTCGCTACGCCGATCTCGTGGTGCATCGCGTGCTGGAACACCATCTGATCAAGCAAGGTGAATGGCCATCTCCTCCGGGTTACAAGTTCGCCTACGACGCCGCGAAGATGGACCGCATGGGGCAGCACCTAAGTATCACTGAAGTTAATTCGCAGGAAGCCGAACGCGAAAGTGTGAAGATCAAACTACTCGAGTTCTTCGATCGTGACCTCCGGAAGGAAAAACCCTCCATCTTCCCTGCGATTGTCACCGAAGTTCGCACCCACGGCCTGTTCATCGAACTCGAGGAATCGCTGACCTTCGGATTCCTCCCCGCCAACGCCTTGGGCCCCGACTTCTTCAATCCCAGCAATGATGGCTCCGCCCTAGTCGGACGTAAGTCTAAACGCCGCTTCACGCTCAACGACCGCATCACCGTGGCCGTGGCCAAGATCGACCGCGTGAAACGCATGATAGATTTCAAACTCGTCAATGAAGCTGGTAACCCCGTCGGGTCGACCCGCGATCTCGGCGACGGCATCAAACGCCGCCCACCCAAACGTCGCCCGGCCCCCGTCCGCAAAAAGAAAAGAAGGTAGGCGCGCGCTCCGCGCGCGAAGTAACAAGTATCAAGTTCCCAGTAACAAGAGCCTGAACCGTCGAGCGGGTTCATTCCGCATACAAGTTCAACGCAGCGCGGTATATATTTCACCCAAAGCGTTTGCCTCACCTCAATCGACCGCAGAGCCATCAACTGGAATCCCAACCATGCAAGAAGAACAAAAGATCACTGTTTCGATTTCTGATATCCGAGTATTTGTTGCCTATGCTGCGATCGACGTGCTCATTGCCGTCGGTATGTTCGCCGTCGCACCAAAGGGCTTCGGTCAGGTGATGGGCGTCGCATTCGCTTTAATGCTCCTTCCTCTCCCCCTACTCGTGCTCTACTTCACGCGTTGGCGAAAAGTAGCACACCGCAAACAAGCCTAACCAAATGGTCGAGACGACGACGACCCGTGCCGCTGAGGTGTGATCACTCCCTGCCCCATCGGTTACCATTTCTAATTCGGCGGCTGCCGCGTTTTTACTAGCGTCGGGCAAAGAATGAAAGATGCCGCCCCCAAGTTGGTGCTGTTACTCGCCGGTGCGTATTGCTTCGCGAGCTTCACCCATTTCTTCCACAACGCTGAGTTTTGTGGTGAATACCCAAACCTGCCGACGTGGATTTCTCGAACCAGCGTTTATTGGACCTGGCTGGCGTTGACTGCTTTAGGGGCAACGGGAGTTTTCATCATGCAGAAAATCCATCGCGCGACAGGATTGGCGCTCCTCACCATTTACGGTGCGTTGGGATTTGCAGGTCTCGGGCACTATGGGCTCGCTCCGATATCCAGACATACAGCCGTCATGAACCTTACGATTGGGTTCGAAATTGTAGCCGCCGCAGCCCTACTCACCGTTACATTACGCGCGTTAGCTAAGAGCTACGATGCAGACCAAAATCCTAAGCATAAGAAGGTCTAACCAAACGGTCAGGAAAATTACGGCCAGAGCTTCCGTTGGACAATTACACCCTTCACCTCTGCCACCATCTCAAAGTCGCAAGCCGCTGCGGCTCACATTAAGAATCTAAAAATACTAGAAATGTTTAAAAGCGCCTACGAAAGAATCGGAGGAATCGTTTGGATTCCCCGAATGCTGGAAAAGATCCGCATGAATGCCCGAAACGAACTTCCGGAAGATTTCCTAGCTTACCTTGGCCAAGGATTCGACAGTCGATGTGTATCATTCCTCGGAATTGACTACGAGGAACTCGTTCTCCAGACAATAGCAGGAGGAAGTGATGAAGAAGTTTTCGAATGGATCTTATCCAAGGGCAGACCGATTTCTCGCAATGAAATCTTAATCTGGAATGATTTCATGAGTCAACGTGGATGGCGAGATTCTGACGACGACGGAGAATTCGAAGCTTACAAAAGTAAGTATGGATTGGGTCACCGATCTGACATCCTCACGTATTTTGATTTCTACGAATTTGACGAGGGACGAAAACCCTAGATCCAACTGGGCAGTGGGCCCTTCCCTACCAGCCAACCGGCGACGAATCAGCCCCAGATCACTGTCCTGAGAAAACTTGAAACCCAACAGACGGGTCTAGATTTCCGAGTAAGCTTTAGGGGTTAAGAACCGAGCGGTGTTGCGCGAGGTGCTATCGGCATACTTCGGATTGCTCTTCATCTTCTGCCAGCCTTCCGAGGGACCGAATGTTTGCCAGGTCTTTAAATGGGTTTCGAGATCTGGGCCGCAGGTGATGTAACGGAGGTGCGGTAGATTGGGACCAGCTAATGCCTGCCCGAAGAACATAGGATTCATACCCAAGTCGCGCATCAGTTGAGTTTCGCCTTCATTAAACATCGCCATCTTCACGAGCGCCTTGGCTTCGCTGTGACTTTCATAGTCGCGCATCTCAAAAACACGGGACGGCACACGTCGGCGCGAAAACTCCGGTTGCTCCATCATCGGCATGCTCGCGAATGCGCGTAACAACCAACTGTCGATGCGTTCAAACGCCGGGGTTTTCTTGGGCACATCCAAATACTTCGCACCCGTCTTTCGCACCATAGGGTCCGCATTAATTTCTGCGCTCACACCAACGTAGTCATTGAGCGAAGCATAACGGGTCAACGTCCATACGGGTGAGTCGACCATCGGCTCGGACGTCATTGCCTTTTTATCTACCACGAGCTCCGAAAATACCCCGGCGCCGTGAATACCCCGGCGCTCGAGTGCCGGCAGGTAGGCTTTTTCCAAATAAGTATCCAACAGATCGGCCTTGCCATTGGTCTTGAGTCGAGAGTCGGCCTTCAAGTGATAACACCGTAACTCATAGAACTCCTGCTTCCCGGTTTCAGTCGCCGCAATTAATTTTGAACCTAAGGTCGCAGTGACGGCCGCAGATGCTGCCAAGGATGTTTTGATGAATTGCCGACGGGGTAATGAGTTCATCAACGATTAGAAGCACGTCTGAAGAATTTCCGCAATCCACAACGAACCTATCATCCGACTTGGTGACTCCAACGACGTGACTGCTCACCTGCTCAACGGACGCCCGATTTTCACCGTGATTGCTTTGCCATTTTCGTCAGAAGCCTCAACCTAGTAAGCATATGGTTTTAGTGCACTTCGAATTTCCCGCCAAGTTTCGTGAGCTTTATAAAAAGGGCTTTAAACTCTACCAGGACGGTCAGCGGGGCGCAGACACGTTTTTCGACGAAGGAGAAACCGCTTGGTTGGCCGCAAACGGCATCACGACCCAGCATATGTATGACTACGCGGAAGACGACGTTGTCGACGGTGCCCCTGGATTCGGTAACGCCCTCACCATCGAGACAGTGCGTCGTGACTACTTCCTTTCCGTGCAACACGGAGTCTCATCATCCACGGTTCTCGATCCGGCCACATTACCAACGAAGTCCGAGGAAGTTGACGGTATCCGTTGGCTGCTCCGGATCATACCCAAGGCCAAAGCAAAACTGCGCGGTGAGATGCCTGCCAGCATGATGTATAGCTGTGGCGGTGATCGGAATTTCTGTCTCACCAATAATATCATGCCCGCTGAGTTCCTCGCCTTGGTCTGGCGTCACATCAATGACGACAACGCGATCATCTCCTGGGTCAAATCCCGCCGCGCCAACTAGTCCCTGATTACCCCCCCCCAAAAAAATAATTCCCGGCCATGTCTTCTTATACTCTTAAAGTGAACGGCCAGGCGATGAACGTCGAAGCCGCCCCGGACACCCCGCTCTTGTGGGTGCTACGTGATCATCTCAACCTCGTCGGCACCAAGTTTGGTTGCGGCATGGGCCTGTGTGGCGCGTGCACTGTGCACGTCGGCGGTGAAGCCGTTCGCTCCTGCCAACTACCGGTTTCAACATTGGGCGCCCGTCCGATCACCACGGTTGAAGGTCTCGACCCGGAGGGTGCCAGTGCCGTGCAAGATGCCTGGGACGAAGTTGACGTGCCCCAATGCGGATACTGTCAGGCAGGACAAATGATGAGTGCCTCCGCCCTACTCGCGAAAACACCCAAACCTTCCGACGCCGAAATCGACGGTGCCATGGCGGGCAACTTGTGCCGCTGCGGCACCTACTCCCGTATTCGCGCCGCCGTCCATCTGGCCGCCGCCAAAACCGCATCCGTCTAACTAGAACCGCAATTATGAAAACTGAAATTGCCTCCTCTCTCACCCGTCGCGGATTCATCAAATCAACCGGCGTCGCCTCCACCGGACTGAGTCTCGGCATCATGCTGAGCCAACGCGCCGGAGCCGCCGAAGAAAACCCCGCGTTCCCCGCGCCTTCCGATGACGAATTCGCGCCCAACTTCCACTTGCGCATCGGCCCCGATGGCCAAGTGACGATCATCTCCCAAAACCCGGAATGTGGCCAAGGCATCAAGACGGCTTTACCGATGTTAATCGCCGAAGAGCTCGAAGTGGACTGGAAGACAGTGGTGGTCGAACAAGCCGGCCTCGACGACCGTTATGAACGTCAAGTCGCAGGAGGCTCTGGCGCGACCCCGAAGCACTTCATGGAATTCCGGCGCCTCGGAGCGACCGCTCGCGAAATGTTGATCGCTGCCGCCATGGAACAGTGGGGCGTCGATCGTGCCGCGTGTTCCGCTAAGCACAACGCCGTGCACGACGTCTCGTCGGGCCACAGCCTCTCCTATGCCGAACTCGTCGCTGCCGCCGCTACGATGGAGGTTCCGGATGTGAAGAGCGTCACCTTAAAGGATCCATCCAACTTCACGATTCTGGGTAAGCGCATTCCTGGGGTCGATAATCCCGCGCTGCTCCGCGGTGAGCCACTATTCGGGATCGATCAGACGATCCCGGGCATGGTCCACGCCACGTTTATCAAATGCCCCGCCTTTGGCGGGAAAGTAAAATCCGCCAATCTGGACGTGGTTAAACGCTCCGCAGGAGTGACGGATGCTTTCGTGATCGAGGGCTCGGATAAGATCGATGAGTTACTGCCCGGTGTCGCGATTCTCGGAGTCGATACGTGGTCCGTCTTCAAAGCCGCCAAATCTCTCGTGGTGGAATGGGACACCGCCGATGTGTCCGATCAGAACACGGACAGTTTTTACGCCCGCGCCGAAGAGATTTCAGCCGGCGAAGCCCAATCCAATCTTCGCGACGATGGAGATATCACGCAGGCGTTCCTCAATGCTGAACAGACCGTCGATGCGTATTACACTTACCCCTACGCATCTCACGCCAACCTTGAGCCGCAGAATTGCACGGCAGTCGTGACGGCCGATAGTGCCGAAATTTGGGCCCCCACCCAGCTCCCCAGTTGGGGGCGCGACCTCGTGGCCGGACATCTGGGAGTTCCCGCTGAAAATATCATCATTCACATCACCAAAATAGGTGGCGGGTTCGGCCGGCGCTTGATCAGTGATTATCTGGTGCAGTGTGCGGCGATTGCTCAAAAATGCGGTAAACCCGTCAAGATGACCTGGAGCCGCGAGGAAGACATGCAGCACGATCATTACCGTGCGGCGGGATGGCACCGCTTTAAAGGTGGCGTCAACAGTGACGGTGAAATCGTGGCTTGGCAGGATCACTTCGTGACCCTCGGCGTCGAAAGCGACGAAGACACCGGTCGCGGTGCCGGCATCAGCAAGGACGAATTCCCGTGTCGGTTCGTGCCCAACTTCAAACTCGATCAAACGATCATGAACACCCGCGTGCCGCTAGGCTGGTGGCGTGCGCCCGGATCGTGCGCGATCGCTTTTGCGACTCAGAGTTTCATCGATGAACTGGCTCACGCTGCGTCCGCCGATTCCGTCGACTTTAAGCTAAAGCTGCTAGGCGATGCCTCCCAACCAGCGGCCAACAAGAAACAACCGGGGTATCATGGTGGTCGCATGTCCGGGGTGGTCGCACTCGCCGCCAAGAAGATCGGCTGGGGCAAATCGCTTCCCGCCGGCGAAGGTCTCGGCGTGGCGTTCCACTTCAGCCATCTCGGCTACGTCGCCATGGGCGCTCATGTCGTCGTATCCAAGAACGGTGCAATGAAGGTCAAACGAATCGCGGCGGCGGTCGACGTCGGTCAAACGATCATGAATCTCAGTGGCGCCGAAAACCAGGTCGAAGGCTCAATTGTCGACGCCATTAGCACGGCCATGGGATTGCAAATCACCGTCGCGAACGGCGCCGTGCAGCAGAGTAACTTCCACGATTACCCGTTGTTACGACTGCCCGACACTCCGGTAATTGAGACTCATTTTATTCAGACTGACTTTCCGACCACGGGACTCGGCGAACCAGCATTCCCACCCGTTGCACCAGCCATTGCCAACGCGGTCTTCGCTGCGACGGGCAAACGGATGCGGAGCATGCCCTTCAATCAACACGATCTAAGATGGAGTTAGCCCGTTTTTGGGCGTGCAGTGGCTTGAAATTAGCAAAAGATCCTGATCCCACGCCCTTACCCTGATCTCCTCATGCCCTACAATACCCTCGGCATTGGGAGTAATACTCGAAAACCCGGAACCCCATTTAACTGAAATCGTCTCTTAGTTCGTCTCCACTATAACTCCCCCCTCTTACCACACCCCTAAGTTCAAAATGCCTGATACCCAACTCACCCGCAGAAGCTTTCTCGAAAAATCAACTTTGGCCACAGCGGTTGCGACCGCCTTTCCGGCCATTGGCCGGTCTCAAAAGGACGGCGTCGCCGCCACTAACCGGGTAAACCTCGCTCTTGTTGGCGTGGGTGGACGGGGCAAAAGCGCGATTCAAGCGTTGGCCGACGAAAACTTTGTGGTGTTTTGCGATGTAGATGGTGCGAGAGCAGCTGAAACCTACGAAAAATATCCCGACGTTCCAACATACCGAGACTACCGTGAAATGTTCGCGGAAATGGGTGATAAATTCGACGCAGTGGTCATCACGACGCCCGATCACATGCACTTTCCGATCGCCATGTCGGCGATCGCTCTCGGCAAACATGTTTACGTCGAAAAACCACTGACGCATACCGTCGAAGAAGCACGCTTGCTCACGGAGGCCGCTCGTAAGGCCGGCGTCATCACCCAGATGGGTAACCAGGGTCACAGCAACGAGGGCACCCGACTGACCAAAGAATGGCTTCAAGCGGGCGTGCTTGGCGAAATCCGCGAGGTCCACAGCTGGACCAATCGCCCCATTTGGCCTCAAGGCATCAAGAAGCCTAGCCACAAAGAATTCATTCCCGTCACCCCCAAGACCATCGATTGGGACCTCTGGCTCGGCGTCGCGCCGAAACGCGCTTATGATCCGGCTTATGCACCATTCGCTTGGCGTGGCTGGTGGGACTTCGGGTGTGGGGCTTTCGGTGACATGGCTTGCCACATTATGGACGCAACCTACTGGGGGCTCGAGCTCGGCTCACCGACGGCGCTGGAGGCATTTTCCGCCAAGGACAACGATCAGACCTGTCCGGTCAGTTCCGTGGTTCAATACGAATTTGCGGCTCGAGGTAATCAGCCTGCTCTGACGTGGAAGTGGTATGACGGCGCCCTAACTCCGCCTTATCCAGCCAACTGGGAAGAGGGTCGAGAATACGCTAAAAGCGGCACAATCATTGTCGGCTCAGAGGCGAGTATGGTAAACGCCACCTACGGTGAGAGCCCACGCATATTCCCCTCATCGGACATGCGAAAAATCGGACCAAAGCTCCCGCCCAAAACGTTACCCCGGGTTGAAACGAGCAACCATCATCTGGCATGGTGTAACGCGATTCGTGACGGCCGCCAACCGGCTTCAAGCTTCGATTACGCCGGTCCATTCACCGAAACGGTTCTACTGGGTAATGCCGCAATTCGCGCCAATCGCCGCTTGGAGTTCGATGCCGATAAGGTGCGTTTCACCAATGTCGAATCCGCCAATCAATATCTGTCGAAGAGCTACCGTCCGGGATTTTTCTAGAAACCCCTCGACGTAACGGTTCCGGCAGCGATGGATTCCGAAACAATTCAAGCTGCCCCTAGTTTTTAATACTTCCCCATGAATTCAGAAAAATCAGCACGACCCTCTCTGGTTGAAAATCTCGCCGATACCCTCGGGTATATGGTCCTTCGGGTATGGCTCGGACTCCGAGCTCTCCTGACTGGTCTCGAGAAATACGCCGGCACTGAGATTATCGAAGAGCCCTTGCTCGATGAATTCGGTGACCCCGATTTGAACGGCGCCATGGTGGAGATAAAGACCAAGGTTTACGGCACGGACTACTACCACGGAATTCCACCGCCTCTGGCCGATAAGTTTGCGGCGGAGCCATTACTTCCCAGCTGGGGACTCTCCCTTTTCGACGCGTTGCTTGGACCCGCTCTATTGATTCTCGGTATCACGCTGCTCATCGGGTTGGCCCCTCGCATTTCGCTACTCCTGCAAGGTCTGCTCTACTCCGGTCTTTCGGTTGGCCTGATTCTGCTCAACGAAGGTGGCGGAGTAGCTTGGCTCGCAATTCACGTCCTGCTCGTCGTCGTCGCTCTACGTTTGGTCAAACACGACCGTTTCTCAGTGCTCCCCCGCTGGTAATCTTCCCATGAAAACAACTCTCTCCGAACTCGATAGTTCACACTGGTCCCGTCGCGGATTCTTAAAGACCGGCTTCACCGCTGGAGGTATGGTGCTGGCCGCGCCTACCATTCTCAAAGCCCAAGGCACCGGCAATAAACTCAATGTCGCCTTGATCGGCGTCGGCTCCCAAGGCCGAGTGCTGCTGGATTCCTTGCTCAATATCGAAGGACTGCATTTCCAGGCCGTCTGTGACATCTGGGAACTTTCCCGCCGCTACGGAGTGAACCGTCTGAAAAAGGCGGGGTTCGACCCCAATGGTTACGAGGACATCGAAGACCTACTCGCTAATGAGAAGGATCTGGATGCCGTCATCATCGCGACGCCTGATTTCTGGCATGCTCCGCACACCAACATGTGCCTCAAAGCGGGTCTCAACGTTTACTGCGAAAAGATGATGGCCCACACCATCGAAGCCGCTCGCTCCATGGTCGTTGCTCAGCGGGAAAGCGGAAAATTGCTTCAAATCGGCCACCAACGTCGAAGCAATCCGCGTTACCAGCACGCCCTGAATAACATCATCAACAAAGCCCAGATTCCGGGTCGTATCACCAATATCAATGGCCAATGGAATCGCGCCGTATCCGAGGACCTCGGCTCGCCTCCTCGTTACGCGATTCCCCCCGAGACTTTGAAGCGTTATGGCTTCAAAGATATGCACCAATTCCGCAACTGGCGCTGGTTCCGCGATCTGTCGGGTGGTCCAATCTCCGATCTCGGCGCGCATCAAATCGACATCTTCAACTGGTTCCTCGGCACCGGCCCCAAGAGTGTCATGGCATCCGGTGGATCCGACTACTACGACACCCGCGAATGGTATGACAATGTCATGGCCATCTTCGAATACGACACCGCCCAAGGTCCGGTCCGGGCCTTTTACCAGGTGCTCACCACCACCAGTGCCGGTGGCGGATACTTCGAGCAGTTCATGGGCGACGAAGGTTCGGTTAAGATCTCAGAGAACCCCAAACTCACCAAGGTGTATCGTGAAGATCGCGCGCCTGATTGGGATAAGTGGATCGACCTAAAATACCTCCTACAATCCGAAGCTGCTTATCCCGCCGAAAATACCACGGTGGATGTGCGTGAAACCGCACCACTTGTAGCATTCGATCTCCCCGTTGTGCTCAACAAGCCCCTCCATCAACCGCATCTGGAGAACTTCTTCGGTGCCGTTAAAGGCGAAAACAAACTGAACTGTGATGGAGAGCACGCCTTTGCCAGCGAAGCCGCGATCTTTAAGGTAAATACGGCCGTAGCCGCACGTGCCACCATCGATATGAAACCGTCCGACTTTATCGCCTGATCCGTTTCGTCACCCTAGATATTCCTACACCCTTTATGAAAACCCGCTTCCTCTCCCTCATTCTCGCATGTTCCGTTTCCTCGGTCCTTGTGGCCGAAGATACTGTGATCACGTTGGAGTTCCCTCCACCTAAAGTCACCAGCACCCCAGCGCCGATCAACCTTCCTCATCTGGAGCTTCCTAACAAAAAGCCTCCGGTAATTAAGGTCCCAACCGGCGTCACCAATGTTGCCGCCGGCAAGACGGTCACGTCATCCGACGAATGGCCCATCATCGGTGAACTCGATATGATCACCGACGGTGATAAAGAGTCCGAAGATGGCTACTACGTCGAACTCGGCGAGATGCAGCAATGGGTGCAAGTCGATCTAGAAACCAAGACCGAGATCTATGGCATCGGACTCTGGCACTACCACGCGCAACCTCGGGCTTACCTCGATGTGATTATCCAAGTCTCGGATGATCCTGAATTTAAGTCGGGCAATACCACCGTATTCAATAACGACCACGATGATTCATCCAAAATGGGTCGTGGATCGGATCCTGCGTATGTTGAGAAAAATCACGGCCGCCTCATTCCGGGCAAAAAGGCCACGGGACGCTATGTTCGATTCTACTCTGATGGAAATACCAGCGACGGATTGAACCAATACATCGAAGTGGAAGTCTTTGGCCGTTCCGTCGAATAGTCGCGCTTGGTGGATTCTAATCGTGCTGGCGATCATCGCCGGCACCGCTTGGCGCGCCGCCCACCTCGACAACCGCCCCCTGCACGCCGATGAGGCCGTGCAGGCGTGGCAAACTTGGAATCTACTTTCCGGCGAGGGTTATCAATATGACCCGCTCGACCGACATGGGCCGACGCTTTATTATGGTGCGGCCGCGATGCATCGATTGCGCGGCGGCACGGCAGAAGATTTCGATGACCGCTCGGCTCGACGGGTTTCACTCGCCGCAGGAATCGCAACGCTGATTCTGATCGGGGCCGGAATTCGCACGGCGGGATTCTCGACCGCAACCGGTGCGATTGCGGTAAGTCTCCTCGCTTTCGAAACGCTCAGTTCGGTTTATCATACCTATTTCGTGCAGGAGGCTTCGTTAGCCTTTCTGGTGTGGGCGTTCATTGTTCTCGCCCTACGTCGAGATTTGGAACGCCCCCTCCTCAAGGCACTCTGCCTCGGTGTCATTGTGGGACTCGCGCAAGCGACCAAAGAAATCACGCCGCTCTATTTTGCTGCCGCGATCGGTGCACTTTATTTGACCCGGGATAAGTCCGTCCCGAAGCCCGGCTTCAACGTCCTCGCCGCAGCCGGACTCGGTTTCGCGGTGCCTTACCTGTTGTTTTATTCGAGTTTTGGCGCTCATCCCGATGGGATCGTCGACGGGATCAGACACTACTTCCTCCAAGTTGAGCGGCTCACCGATAGCCCTCACAGTTATCCTTGGTGGCAGCACCTGAAGACTCTCGGTATCTTGGAAACAGGCGGACCGCGTTGGGGCCAATACGTCCTACTCACGTTGGCATTACTCGGAGGAATAACCGCTTTCAGATCCCAGGCGTCTCGGGCTCATCGCGTCGTCGCGTTGTTTACCTTCGGACTGCTGGTTTTTCATAGCGTAGTCTCCTACAAGACACCGTGGTTGTTGGTGACGCCAATGATCGGATTGGTGCTACTAGCTGCTGAATTTGTGGTTTCCCTGATGACCCGATCACGCCTCGGGTTAGCTGGTGGCGTTATTTTAACCGGTCTCGCGATCAGCCAATCCTACGCCAAAAGCAGTTTGGCCCTCGACCGGTATCCGGGCGATGTGCGTAACCCCTACTTCTACGAACAAGCTCCCCGTGGTTTCTTAAAACTGCCGGCAAGAATTGCCCTACTCCAAGCTACCTATTCCAGTTCCCTGAATATCGCGGTGGTCAGCGCCGAACATGCGTGGCCTTTACCCTGGTATCTCAGAGATACTCCCCAGGTCGGGTATTTTCCCGCCCCCCCGGCATCCTTAGCCGGTTGGGATATAGTTATCTGGGATGATCAAACGGGGGCGCCGCTCCCGGAATTGGAGAATTATGCGATCGTGGAGTTATACGGACTCCGGCCCAACGTCATCCTCACGGTTCACATTCGGGGTGAAGTGTGGAAGGCAGCCTTCCCTCCTCTCCCGGAATCCGAATCATGACCCCTGAACCGATTGTTAGGCTGCATGACCTGACCGCGTTCGAACGGTTCGAGCATGAGGCCATGGCCACGCGGTTCACCTTGCATCTATGGGTAGCGGACGAAGGCACTGCGCTCCGCCCCATCGCCGAAGAGGCATTCCGTTTACTGGATAGACTGGAAGAGCACCTCAGTTTTTATCAGGAAGGCAGCGACATCACCCGCATCAATCGTGCGGCCGAGGGTGAAATTATCCGCATCGATGAAATCACCCATCGCTGCCTCCTAACCGCGATTCCGGTTTCCGCGGCCAGCAATGCCGCCTTCGATCCATTCGCGGGTCACGCCGCATTGGTCGCCAAAGACCAATCCACTCCTCTCCACCTGGCAGACTTGGAACCGCCTGCGCCGGATGACACAAATCCCGTGCTCGCACTCGATCCGGAACAACCGCTCGTGACGAAACTCTCGGGCAGGCGCTGGCTTGATCTTGGCGCAATCGGTAAAGGGGCTGCCTTGGACGCCATGGCGGATCTACTGCGTGAATGGGATGTCACTTCGGCCGTATTGAATGGTGGCGGTTCAAGTATTTTGGTTTTTGGCCAGCATCCTACTGGCGCGGAAGACGAGTGGGACGTTTCCCTCCCTCAAACGTCCGGTCAGCCCAAAATATGGCTCAAGGCTCCATTTGCGCTGGGTGCGTCCGGAGAGGGGGTTCAACCCGGTCATATCATCGGAACATCGATGCGCCCGCAGGCGCTCGTGCTCGCGCCAAACGCCGCCGAGGCCGATGCGTTGTCCACGGCAGCTCTACTCCTTTCCGACAAAGCTCTCGATACGCTTATCGAGAAAGATCCGCGCTACGGACTGATCGCCACAAATGTCGAGAATCCCGCGATCACCGCTGGGGTGTTCTCTGAAGGACTTCGCTTACCGCCTCCCGCTCTCTCGTTGATCATTCCGTGCTGGTGCGAATCGGAACGACTCCCTCCCTTTCTACTCCCGCTGGCGGAACGGATAAACGCCGATAATCTGCCAATCGAAATCATCGTCGTTGATGATGGTTCTCCTCAAGCTGAAGCTGATGCGCTCAGGAATAAAGTCGCCGCTATTCATCGTCAGTTCCCGCAGGTCCGCCCCATGGAAACAGCCAACGACCATCGCGGTAAAGGTGGCGCGATCTATCACGGTTGGGGCATAGCTCATCCAGAATCGCAGTGGCTTGCTTTCGTTGATGCTGATGGTGCGGTGCCCGTAGATGCTGTGATCACGGGAGTCACCCATGCGTTCTCGGCTTCATCTCCCTTACCGGTGATAGCCGCCAACCGCTACCACCGGGATCGATCCCAGAAGGTGCAACGTGGTTGGATTCGGCAACGCACCGGCGGCTGGTTTGCGAGCTGGGCGCGAAAGCAACTGAAGCTCGATACGATCGATAGCCAGTGTGGTTTTAAACTCGTGCCGGCCGAGTGGTGGCGAGGTCATCAGGAGGCTTGGATCGAACAAGGATATGCCTTCGACCTGGAACTGTTACTCGCCGCCCAAGATGCCGGACTTCGAGTTAAGAATTTCAATATTGCCTGGCGAGAAGTCGGGGGATCAAACGTCGGACCGGGCGACGGTCTGAAACTGGTTCAAACCGTCAAGGCGCTGCGCAAGAAACGCGGCGACTAACTACGCCACACTTCGGCACCGAAGTCCCAGCCCGCCCGACAAGGTCGTCGAATCAGATCGCCCAGATCGTCGTGATTGGTGATCTGCATATTCGCAGCGTCGTATTCGATATCTCGATTGGTTTGTTGAGCGATCACGCCGACCAACGACATTTCCGTAAGCGGTGCCGCATAATCGAAGTTTGATCCGGGTAATGGTCCTTCACCTTTAATTGCTCTTAACCATTCCTGAAACGGTCCGCCTTTGACCCGCGGAATCGTTTGCTCCGGGAGGTTTCGACGAAAATCGTTCCATACCTCATCATCAAGTAGGCGGGGGCTATTTGGCCGAGTTCCTGTCATCAAGGTATGTTTGCTACCGATCATCACCATGCCTCCGTCGGGAATCTCCTTATCCTTAGGCCATTCAGGAATATCGGCCGCTGCTGGACGGTTACCGCCGTCATACCAATGGAGCTTTACGGGTGGTTTATTACCCCGGGCCGGGAAATCAAAAACCAGATGCGAAGAACGAGGACAAAAGCTCTCATGAACGACGGCCATTTTCTTGACCGTGATCTTGGTAGGTTGCCCTAGATCAAGCGCCCAGAATGGAGCATCCAAAGTGTGGCAAGCCCAGTCACCCAGTTCGCCGCAACCAAAGTCCCACCAACCACGCCAAGTCAAAGGGTGGTAGGTCCGAGAAAAAGCCCGAGGAGCTGCGGCTCCTAAAAAGAGATCGTAGTCCATCCCGGCCGGCACTCTATCTACTGGGGGTGGGAAACTCTCAGGAATTTTAAAATATCTGCCGGAAAAATTGGGGCCCTTGAACCATGCATGAACCTCCGTGACATCTCCGATCACATCCGCATCAAACCACTCTTTCACGAAACGAATTCCGTCCGTGGCGTGACCTTGGTTTCCCATCTGGGTGATCACATCAAAGTGGTGAGCCGCTTTCTGGAGAGTTCGGCATTGCCAAATATCATGCACCAAAGGCTTCTGCACGTAGACGGGAATGCCCATGGACATCGCTAAATAGGCAGCGGGAAAGTGATGATGATCGGGAACCGAAACGACCACGCCATCGAGCTGGTGCTCGAGCTGCTCCAGCATCACGCGGTAGTCTTTATAGCGCCGAGCATTGGGGTATTTGTTAAAATACTCAGCCGCCCGTTCGTCATCAATATCACAGATCGCGACGTAGTTTTCACCCTCACAACCTTGAAACGCTACCTTAGCGATCCCGCCACCACCGATAAAAGCCAGATTCGCCTTCAACGAGGCGGGCGGACCAGACTGCCCAATCGCGAAATGCGGCAGGCTCGAAGCGGCAGCCACCGTGGCTCCCGCTTTGAGAAATGATCGACGGGATGAATGGGGTAATTCGGGAAGTATCACAGTTCTAAAACCATTGCTGATTCTACGGCCCGATCAACCTTATGTGCATTGAGGAAACGTTCCCTATCAGCCTGTGCGCAAGGGTGACCCAATTTGAGGCTTTTGGTTACGACTAACACTGGCCCAAACTCCGCCTAATCATGCGCACACTGCTACTTCTACCCCTGTTACTTGTTTCGGGCTCAAACCTCTTCGCCAATGAAGGGAAACTGAACCTACTGATAATCACTGTCGATGACCTCAATGCCGATTCACTCGGTCTGTATGGATCCGAACTCGGAGACACCTCGCCGAATATTGATCAGCTCGCTCGGCAAGGTTTGCGATTCAATCAGGCGCACGTCGTCGTCGGAAACTGCTTCCCCTCGCGTAACGTTATGTGGTCCGGACTCTTTCCCCACAATACCGGCATCGAAGGATTCTACCCCGTGCGTGATCCCAAGCACCTTCACCTGTCCGATCTCATGCAGCGCGGTGGTTATTACACCGGAATCATGCACAAGGTATCTCATTCGACTCCCTACCATCCCTATCCGGGATGGGATTCAGACCTGACGATCGCACCCAACGGAAAGGGGCGGGATATCAAGGCCGCCAAATCCTATGCCGATGCAATGAATCAGGGTATCAGCGCTGCGCGGGAATCTGATCAACCTTTCTGTCTGATGATGAACATTTCGGACCCACACAAACCGTTCTACGCAATGAAGAACAAGGGCGAGATTTGGGACGACCCCAACGTGCCTTCGCGCGTTTTCACGCCGGACGAAGTTCCGATCCCAGGCTACCTATTTGACGACCCAAGGGTGCGTCTAGAATTGGCCCACTACTACTCAAGTGTGCGCCGGGCGGATGATTGCGTGGGCGCAATCATCGAAGCATTGGAAGACTCAGGTGAGCGCGAAAATACCATCATCATGTTTCTGTCCGATCACGGTATGCCGCTGCCTTTTGCTAAGACTCAGGTGTATCACCACAGCTCAGCTACACCGCTCTTTTTCATCATTCCGGGTATGACCAAACCCAATACGATTGATAACGAGCATCTGATTTCCGCGGTGGACTTACTCCCTACGCTTCTCGAGCTCACAGACATCTCCAATCCCGGAGAAATGGACGGAACGTCTTTCGTTTCACATCTCCGGAACCAACCCGGGTTCGAACGCGAATTTGTGGTCAAGGAATACAACGAAAACTCCGGCCACTGGCGCGATCCGATGCGGGCACTCCAGACGCATGAATTTCTCTATATCTTCAATCCTTGGTCCAACGGGAAACGTATCATGGCAACCGCCACTACCGGCACGCTCACCTATCGACGCATGGCGGAACTGGCCCAAACCGATCCGGTCATCGCCGCACGCCACGAGGTCTATCAACACCGCACCGTTGAAGAATTTTACGATATCGCCAACGATCCCGATTGTCTCACCAACTTAATCAACGAGGAATCTCATCAATCTAAGGCGGACGATCTGCGCGCCAAACTCACCCAATGGATGATTGATACGGGTGATCCTATGCTGGATGTATTTCGCAACCGTCACGACGATGACTATCGAGCCAAATTCATTGATACCGAACAAGCCAAGGCCGATGTGCGTAAGGCAGCGCGACGAGCGAATCGAAAGTAATTCTTAATGCGCTAGGCCCTAGAACAAACTGCCTTGTTCGTCCGGCGGGGTCAGCTTTTCAGATTCTAGGAAACCGCCATAACGCTTGGCCCAATCTTCCAGTTTCTTGAGGTAATACTTGGGATCGTAGGGAGCATTCGTCTTATCGAAAACGGCGATAGGGCGAGCCCGTTGCCAATTACTGGTCTGGCCTTTCCCTCCCGGCTGAATGTAATAGCTCACCCGATCTCCCATGCGTGGGCGCGGATCCATCTTGAGCGCAACCTCTCCCGTCGCCCGCCGCGGTTTCCCTCCTCCCGCAATAAGCCTCTCGTAGGTTTCGGGGTTTTGATTAAGCGATTCGGTCTTAGCCAACTCATGGATGGGAGCCGTGTGGTTCTCGATCACCTCCCGATAGTGTAGCACCAAGTCAGTCGGTGATTCCCCTCCAGCACCAAGCAGGTGTGAAATCAGACTATCACTGAGTCGGCGCAGATAGGGCTCAATTCCCCTGGAACGAAGTGCGCTGCCTTTAAGGGTGATTTTCTCACCATCATACAGTGCATAATTCTTGGCCTTGTAGCAGAACATCGCCGTGTAACGTCCATCGTATTCTAACTCGATTCCTGGTGGCAGCACTTTGGCGGCAAGCGCGAGCAAGTCTTCGGGCTTTTTGAAATACTCCTCACTGGACAAATAGATTCCGTCCGTGTCGGCCTCAAGAATGGTCGCACCTTGGTCGCCCAATTCGGCAATCAAGGCCTGCAATAACTCACGGCCCTTGCGGGTGACTTCCGCGGCTAGTTCGCCATCGCCAAATCGGGCACCGGAGAATCCCAGATATCCGTAAAATGAATTGATCAGAATCTTAAAACTAGACTGGCGAGCATCTGCCTCGGCTCTTTCCTCTGCGGTGGGCGCAGTTCGGACCAGCTGCTTATATTTAAGCCGATATTCCCGCAGCTCTTTTAGCATGGGAATAAATACCCCCAGCACATCATTCACGGGGTTACGATCGATGTGCATTAACAAGCTGGGATACAGCGACGCGACATCGAAATGAAGCACGTGACGAAATACGCCTTCTTGGAAACTTTTGGAAAACCCACCCTCAAACGGACTCACCATCGGTGGAACCGGTGTCGCCTGGCGGGCATGAAAATAGTGCTCCAGGAACAACAGGTCGATCTTGCCGGTGGTGCCTCGCAGCGTGGCTTCCTGCAACGTGAGCGGAAACGTTTTCACTTGCTCAAAATAAGTCGGCAACAACCGATCTGCGATCCCCTTGGTTTCCCGTAGGTCGTCGGCCAGGTATTTCAGGAAGTTCGCCCGGTCTTCGACGTAAGCTTGATGGATTCTATTGCCCGGAATGTAAGTTCGTTCACTTCCCTCCGCCGAAGTGATACCAAAATGGACGGCCACATCCTTAAGCCCAAAAGCGGACAATTCGCGCGTGCTCACATCATACAACTGCACCAACAAAAAGGTATCCACGACCGTGCGGCCCGGCAGATCACACCGCGGAAAATCGATCCAACGTTCGGCCACTTTTAAACGGCTGCTCCGAAACGAAGCGTTCTGTCCAAATCGGCCCCAGCGACACGCCACTTTCAATCGCTTCGCTCGACCCTTGAGAAAGTCCAAATCGAATTTGAACACATTGTGCCCTTCAATCGTATCGGGATCTTCTTCCGCAATCACGACGTTGAGCTGTTCCAAGAGCACCTTCTCGGCCTCATCGGTCATTTCCGCCAACACCAATGTGCGATCGCGGTCTCCAAACCGTAAGCCGATGGCCAGCACCCGATCATCGGGTTGATCCGCATTGCTGAAAGCATCTCCGGTGGACGCGGTTTCGATATCCAACTGACACCGTTTCAGTTCGGAAAACTTCACCTCCGCAAACACGCGACTGCGTTGCCGTAGTAGAAACTGAGATTCTCGTGGTTTAACCACATCGACTGACTGACTGCCGCGGACACTCTTGGCTAACCGATCAAGGGTCTCCCAGGAATCAGCTTCGACGATATGAGTAAAAACGCCCTCGCCTGCTAATTCGTGCGATTCCGTTTTCTCGGCAAATTCAGTTGGTGCGGGCCCGCCTAACCAAGCGAACCAACGCATATCTTCGCATGCCTCAGCCCGACCACCTTGCTCGGTGCGTCGGCTTACCCAAACCTTCCCTGTTCGATCAACCCAAACGCCGCATATGGGCTCGGCGTTCATCGTAAATTGTGAGGGTTAAATGGCCCGTTTATAGACCGCAACCAGCGCGACTGCGATAATCGCGACAATAATGGTCATAAATAGTCCTGCTTTGTCGCGCTTACGGTAGCCGATACCTGCGAGGGCACTCAGGGCCAACCAGCAGACCAATTTCACAATCGCCCAGGGTGGAAAGCCATGTCCCAGCTTATGCAGAAGTCCAACGCCACTCACCAGCTGAAGAATACTGGCGATACCAGTAATCATGAGAACTTTCTTCCGCGTTTCCGGTGCTCCCGCGAAAGCGTAAAACACGCCTCCCGTTACAACGATCAAGGCAAGCAGGTGGAGGATTTGGTAGAAGGTAGGACTCATAATAGTAAAAAAAAGACACCCCACTCGTGCCGTATGCCAAAAGGCTCGGACCTTTTTATATTAAGGTGGGCACCTCCGGCAGCAGATCCTGCCTTCCGATTTACGGCCCGGCATTTTCCACTACCTCTTGGTTCCCGAAGAATCTCAAAGGCGAAGAGCTGTATAAGACACCTCGAACACAGCAGGGTGAGGCAAAAAGGTAGGTTCCCGAAGTCGCGCGTCAAACGCTAACGCACGCTCAATCGATTTCGCTGCCCAGCGCGGTACTGTCCAAATGCTCAATCACCAACTCCTGCACCGTAGCCAGGAACAGATAACACATGAAGTAGCGGCGCTCTTCTTCGGCCATCTCTTCCAATAGGACCTCTCCTGTTTCCAAAACTTCATCCGTAAACGAACTCAAGAACTGATCCCGTAACCGGAGCCGCACCGCCGAACAGGAACGCAAAATCGCATCCGCATTATCTTCGTCGAAGTTCACGACGCCGGAGGCAAAAAACTCCGAATCGAATAAAGCCAATAGATTGCGAACATCTCCGTTCTGCGACGCGATCAATTCATCCCGCCACTCGGTGCGTAAATCGTCATCGACTTGATCGAGCGCAATCGGAGCGGCGAGTTCGTCATCCAGCGAATCTTCCACGGTTTTGATTACATCCAGTAACGGAGCAACCACGCCGAGACTGAGTTTAACCTCAATCCGTTTCATTACGTTCCAAAACTGCTGTAAGATGCCATTGGTGTAGGATGAAAGCAAAGTGCTCGGCCTTCTCGCGCAGACCACACCATACAATCGAGCGGCCATTTTCGTGAACTTCGAGCATGTGTTTGCGGGCCCGAACTTCATCGAAGCCGAAGACCTTTTTGAAAACCATGACCACGTAGCTCATTAAATTTACCGGATCATTCATCACCACCACTTTCCAAGGGCCCATCAATGATTCAACCGTCTCCGACTCAATGGTCGGAGCTGGCATGGTCTCAGTTTGATCAATTGTCATGAGTCAATAAACCGCGTCCTAGAATCAGCGAATAGAAGGTCTTAAGAAGTTCAATCGGTTGGCCCGAATTATCCGGTAATTAGGAAGGCGCGTTGGCTTGGTCCACCAAATCAGCGACATGGCTGGCCACTTCCGTGACGGGCACCTTTGTCACTTCACTTTCGTGACGCCACTTAACCTCCACGACACCCTCTTTCAGCCCGCGACCACCAATGGTAATCCGCAGAGGAAAACCAATCAGATCGGCATCCTTGAACTTCCCGCCTGGACGGCCATCGCGATCGTCGACCAATACATCGGCGCCCGCTAATTCTGCGGCAACGCCGATTGCTTTAGCTAAATCAGCTGCCTCCGTCATGTCGGGATCGAGTAGGGTTATCAGGACCTGGTAAGGCGCGATCGCCCACGGCCAAATCACGCCATCCTTGTCATGGCTTTGTTCGATCACGGCTTGGAGGGTGCGACTGATACCGATGCCGTAGCAGCCCATCACCAACGGGTGAGACTGTTTTTGATCATCCATGTAGGTTGCGTCGAAGCACTCGGCATATTTTGTGCCCAGTTTGAAAATGTGTCCGACCTCGATGCCGCGACGGCTTTTGAGGGGCTTGCCACATTGCGGACAAGGCTCACCGGCTTTCACGGTGCGAAAGTCTCCGAAGGAAGTGATCGCTAAATCACGCGCGACATTCACATGGCGCAGATGGATACCGTCTTCATTAGCGCCGGTGGTTCCGTCGCTAATCAAGCGGATGGCATGATCACCAAAGATTCCTGCGAGGGTTTGTTGATTCTTAATCGTGCCCTTAACCGACCCCAAACTGCCAGGCTTCGCGCCCATGATTGGTTCGATTTCGGCAGGCGTTGCCGGACGCACCGCCGAGAAACCAAGGGAGCTAAGCTTGGCCTCCTCCAAATCATCATTACCGCGCAGAATAACCAAAAACGGTTTTTCATCACCCATGTAGACTAACGTTTTGAACTGCTGATCAGGAGCGATGTTGTGGGGATCGCGCGCAAGACCTTTAATGGTGGTGACTCCGGGAGTCGCAAATTTCTCGGTCTCGGCTTCGAGAGCCGCATCCGCCAGATCTGCTGGCACTAAACCGCTCGTCGCTTTCTCACGATTAGCCGCATACCCGCTCTCTTCACAATAGATGACATCGTCATCACCAATTTCTGCGGGCACCATGAATTCATGGGAGAAGCTGCCTCCCATGACTCCCGTGTCAGCTTCGACGGCGATCGCCAATACCCCGACGCGTTTGAAGAACGCTTCATAGGCGGCCTTCATTCTGCCGTAGGCCGCGATGGATGATTCATCATCAACATCGAACGAATACGCGTCCATCATGACAAATTCCCGCGCCCGCATCAGACCGTAACGCGGACGAATCTCGTTACGGAATTTAGTGGCGATTTGATAAAAATTTTTGGGTAAATCCCGGTAGCTACTTACCTCCGATTTGACGAGTGGAGTGATCACCTCCTCATGGGTTGGCCCCAAAACAAACTCAGGTTCATCAGACGCCTTCTGCTGGGATCCAGCATGATCGGCTCGGAACATGATCTCTCGAGCGGCCGGCCAACGGGGGCCTTTTTTCCAATTCTCAGCTGGGTGAACGTGGGGCATCCACAGTTCGATCGCGTTTGCCCGATCCATTTCTTCGCGGCAAATCTCGGTGATTTTTCGCATAACCCGCAGGCCAGCGGGCAAATAAGTGTAGAGTCCCCCCGTCAGTTTGCGCACCAGGCCGGCACGGACGAGTAGCTTGTGTGACGCAATTTCGGCGTCTGCAGGACTTTCTTTGAGGGTGGGAATGAAAAATTTGGACCAATACTTCATGGGAAACGAATACGAGAGCACTCGCACCGCAGGGCATCAACCGAATTTGCCTGATCTTAAAGACGAGCTGATATTGCATTGAAAAGCCCGCCTCCAAAGGCATGTTGGCCCTTTATGACCAAACCCAAGGCAAACGAGCCCTCCTTTGAGGAAGCTCTCGAGAAGCTCGAATCCATCGTAAGCAAGATGGAAGACGGCGACGTGCCCTTGGCCGATCTGCTTACGCAATTTGAAGAAGGCTCGAAACTGCTCAAACAGTGTGAATCTCGACTAAAAGAAGCGGAGCTTCGGATCGAACAACTTAAACTGAACAAAACAGGAGGAGAGAGCTTCGAGCCTTTCCAAACCACGGAATCCAACGACTGATTCCTTTCCTGCGCATCGCCCATGAGTCAATCTGCCGACCACCCGGCCTCATTCTCCCCGGAGCCCCTGCTCCCTACCATCAACGGTCCTGCCGACGTTAAGAACCTGCCGGTCGAAGCTCTCCCGCAGCTCGCCCAGGAAATTCGCGACGAGATCATCGACGTAACGTCCAACAAGGGCGGTCACGTCGGGCCAAACCTGGGCGTCGTTGAGCTCTGCATCGGGCTACATCGCGTGTTCGAAAGCCCCAAGGATCAATTCGTGTTCGACGTGGCTCACCAAGGATACGTGCACAAACTTCTCACTGGGCGCGGCGGCGAGTTCTTTTCCAACCTGCGGCAAACCGGGGGAGCGAGCGGATTTCTCTACCGCGCGGAGAGCAAACACGACTCATTCGGCGCGGGCCACGCCGGCACCGCATTGAGCGCTGCTCTCGGCATGGCGACCGCGCGTGATTTACGCGGGACCGACGAACATGTCGTAGCCGTTTGCGGCGACGCTGCATTCACCTGTGGTGTCACCATGGAAGCGCTCAACAACGTCGTTTCATCAACCAAACGATTGGTTGTCATCTTGAATGATAACGAGTGGTCTATCGCCAAAAACGTGGGTGCGATTGCCCACTATTTAAACCGGCTCTCCACCAATCCAACTTACAATAAGATCCACCACGATCTTGAGCGTTTCTTCACCAGCCTCCCCAAGGGCCAAGAGATGAATCGTCTCTACATGAAGTGGAAACGAGAGACCAAAGACTTCTTCATGGAGTCGTCCCTCTTCGAGAAGTTTGGACTCCGCTACGTCGGCCCAATCGACGGACACAATCAAGAGGAACTGATCAAGAATTTGGAATTCGCGAAAGCGTGCGATCAACCGATCCTCCTTCACGTCATCACCAAAAAAGGTAAGGGACTTGATGCCGCGATCAATTCGCCGGAGAAATTCCACGGAGCAAGCCCCTACGATCCTGCGACGGGCGAAAGCACGAGACCTGCGGGCAAGGCGCCCAACTATCAGGACGTATTCGGCCACGCCCTCACTCGCTTCGCCAAAGCTGACCGCAAAGTCGTAGGCATCACCGGGGCCATGCCCTCCGGCACCGGCCTCACTCATCTAGCCAAGGGAGTCCCCGAACAGTTTTTCGATGTGGGAATCGCAGAAGAGCATGCGGTGCTTTTTGCAGCGGGACTCGCGACGAAAGGTTTAAAACCCGTGTGTGCGATCTATTCCACGTTCCTCCAACGTGGTTACGATCAAATTATCCACGACGTCGCGCTTCAAAACCTGCCAGTGACCTTCTGCATGGATCGCGCGGGTCTCTCGGCGAACGATGGCCCGACTCATCACGGCTTATTCGATATCGCCTACCTGCGTTGCGTGCCGAACGTCACGATAATGCAGCCCAAGGATGAAGATGAACTCGTCGATATGCTGTACACCGGCCTGGAACTCAATTCTCCGGCCTTTATTCGTTACCCCCGTGGTGCCGGCGAAGGCGTGACCATCAAGGACACCCCCAAGGCTCTTCCGATCGGAAAGGCCGAGCCCGTACGTGACGGCCATAATATCATTATTTGGGCACTCGGCCCGATGGTCCCTTTGGCAGTAAAACTGGCCGAGGAAATCGAGCAGGATTGCGGCATCACCGTCGGGGTCGTGAACGCTCGTTTCGCGAAACCCCTCGATGTCGAATTACTGGAACAACATTCCGCCAAGGCGTCATTGCTGGTAACGATGGAAGACCACGTCGTCACCGGTGGGTTTGGCTCTGCGGTATTGGAGGCGCTTCAAGAATTTGATCAACCGACGCCACTGGAACGTATCGGCTGGCCTGATCGCTTTGTCGAACACGGTAGCAGTATAGACATACTGCGCGACGCCCATGGACTGTCACCTGAAGAGATCAAACGTAAGGTGCTTTGCCGTTGGCAGCGCTTAGGCGCAGTCCCGGTCGAAGCTGACGCGTAGTTCGACGTTGCACGAAGACCTGCATCCGGGTTAAACTCCAACGATCTTAATCGCGCCGGTAGTTCATCGGTAGAATGTGAGCTTCCCAAGCTTGAGAGGCGGGTTCGATTCCCGCTCGGCGCACCAACCTTCGTCCCGCCTTGTGGGACTTCGGCGGGCAGGCCAACCCCTCCTATATTTGGACTAAGAGTAAGATCTACGGCCGTCCAACGCACTTTTGAGCGTGACTGAATCGGCATAAAGCACACCGCCTCCACTGGGGAGTCCGAATCCGATCCGGCTAACAGCGATTTCCCGATCCTTCGGAATCAATTCGTCGGTGAGATAATGACAGGTGGCTTCACCTTCCACGTCGTTGGATAACGCGAGTATCAGTTCTCGAACTTCGCCCTGCTGCATTCGAGCCTCCAGTGCTTTCAAATTAAGATGCTCGGGCGCGATACCTTGCAGAGGTGACAACTTGCCGTGCAGCACGTGATACCCCCCCAAGTAGGCACCGCTCCGCTCCAATGCGATGACATCGGGCACTTGTTCGACCACGCAAACGACGCCGTGATCACGTTTATCGTTCTGACAGATATCGCAGTGCGTCTCCTCCGCCAAGTGGCCGCAACGCTCACATCTTCTCACTGCGGCGGCGGCTTGTTGCATCGCATCCACCAGTACCGGCAGCGATTCCGGTTTCTCGAGCAGGAGATGTAAGGCTACCCGTTCAGCCGAACGAAATCCAAGCCCCGGCAATTTCTTCAACAAATGCTGCAGATGTTCGAGCGATGGGGTCATGGTATTTACGAAGTGCGATTTACGGTTTCAGATTTCTTCAGTCGATTAGGGTTTCATACAACTGCAGCAATCGGCTGCGACAGCGAATCGCCTCAACTTCGTAAATCGTAATTCTAAAATCCACCTCACATCCCCGGCATTTGGAATCCGGCGGTGGCTGACTTCATTTTTTCGTCATTGAATTCCTTGGCTTGTTGAGCCGCGTCCTGCACGGCCGTCAGCACGGTTTCATTCACCAATGAGGCCTCTTCCTTCAACAGTTCCGGATCAATTTCTAGTGAAAGAAACTTTCCAGCGCCGTTGATTTTGATCTTAACGGCTCCGCCCCCACTGGTGATGTCGAGCTCCTTGGCTTCGAGCTCCGCTTGCACCGTCTCCACTTGGCGCTGCATTTTCTGAGCTTGTTTGAGAAATTTTCCGAGTCCGGCCATGTCTTTAAATGATGAGTGATACTAAAAGTTGAACTTCATTGGGGCGTTAAGCCGGGCGAATCTTCAAGCCTCAAGTAATTCAGCATATCCATCTTTGAATGTTGGGTATCGTGGACTCCAGTCCAGCTGCGCCTTGATCAGTTGATTGGATATGGTTCGATCCAGCGGGTTTGGACGACGCGAAGACACCATATCGCTGCGAAAATTAGGTGGCGGAAGGGAAAGTTGCTGAGCTAACCAACCCACCATCTCTTTTTTACGGGCCCGGCCGTTATCAACTACGTTGAAACGACGATGGCCTACCTCAGACATATCCGCCAAGGCGGCGATCACCGCCGAGACCGCATCATCCCGGTGGATTAGATTCAGGTGGTGATCGCCCGAACCAGGAAAGTCCGTCACGCCTGATCTCAGTTGGTCTAAAAGATGATGCCGATTCGGTCCGTAGATTCCAGCCAATCGAAGCACACAACTCGGCCCACTCCATTGTCTCACCAGCTCTTCTGTTTCTACCAACAGGTTTGTGCGCTCATCAATTCCGGCAACCTGATCCGATTCGGATATTTCGACGCCCCCACCCTGCGGATAGACCGATGTGCTCCCGGTATATGCTAAACGTCCGGCAGTGCCCGATTGGCTGCCCCAGGTCAAAACGGAGTGCATCCCTTCCAAATACGACTGACGGTATCCATCCAAACCTCTTCCGCCTCCACTCACGCTATTTAAAACGAAGTCAGCCTGAGTAATTTTGGTGTGCCATGTCGAATTCTGTAAATGGTCGATAACGGCCTCGCACCCGGCCGCCACGAGTTCAGCCGCCACTAACGGGTTTCGAGTAAGAATCGTGACTCGTGCCCCAGATTTCCTCGCCATTCGGGCCACCTCTCCACCGACGTAACCTGCCCCAAACACCACGAGGTGCTTTCTACTTAAAAAACGGTGGGCATTGGTATCATTCATCTGCGATAATTCTCCACGATGATCTCTATTTTGACAATTTTGCCAGAGGGATTTGAGGAGATCGAAGCGATTACGCCCATCGATCTTTGGCGCCGTGCGGAATTCGACGTCACCGTCGTGAGTTTAGACTCAAAGACCAAGGTCACCGGTAGATCCGACATCACGGTGCAAACCGATCAGACTTTGAGCGCAGTGAATACCGCCCAGATCTTCGATCTGCTCTTTCTCCCTGGTGGTCCCGGAGTGGCGCGGTTGCGGAAATCACCAGAAGTTCGGGAGTTACTGGACCTTCACTTCGCCGCGGGAAAATGGATCGCAGCGATATGCGCCGCACCGCTGGTGCTCCACGATGCGGGACTGCTGAACGGTCGAAATTTCACCGCCCACCCCAGCACTGCTTCCGAATTGGGATTGAACCCTGAAGCCCCGGCCGTGGTCGTAGACAAAAGAATCATCACTTCACGAGGGGCGGGCACGGCCCTCCCATTCGCTTTGCGCGTAATTGAACTGCTTGGTGGGGAAAATCGAGCTGAGGAGATTGCCCTAAGTATTTCTACGTAGTTTATCGCTTAAATATCGATCCCAGAGCATTTGACGTCCACATTTGACCCTAATTCTAGGCGACCCAGAACCGCCTAACTGCCTCATGGCAGGCAACAAACAATTTCAACTTATGGTTGCTTCCCGTGGAAGTGACGGAGCGAAGCATTCGATGTGATCCAGCATGACTTATTCTTCACCTCACCTCATACTTGCACCCGAAATGTTCCGGGCCGAGGGAGGAATTGCTCGGGTATCCAGAATTTACCTGCAAGCGATCGCCGAATCATCAAGATCAGCGCGCTGCTACGGAAAACCCGACTAGACGAATTCCCCCAACGCTGGAACGTCATCAAGGGGGATATGAGCCTGATAGGCCCTCGAGCAGAATGGGATGAATTGGTTACGGACTACCAGAAGCAGATTCCTTGCTATCACTTCCGTCATCTTGTGCGACCTGGGGTCACGGGTTGGGCCCAGATCAACTACCCTTACGGTGCGAGCATCGATAACACGTTGCGGAAGTTGGAATATGATCTCTACTGCATCCGCCATTTTTCGTTCGTCATGGACGCTGCCATCGTGCTGCGCACCATTCACTTAATGCTATTCGGTAAAGGCCGATAATTTCCCTTTATGCCTAAAATAAAAAAATTCGATTTCATCGCCATAGGCGGAGGTTCAGCCGGGTTTAACGCTGCTCGCGTGGCAGCCGACTCGGGGAAAAGTGTAGCCATCATTGATGGTGCAGACGAGCTCGGTGGACTCTGTATTCTAAGGGGCTGCATGCCATCCAAAACGCTACTCTACTCGACTGATGTGCTACACCTTGCTCAGCATGGTAAAACGTTCGGGCTATCAATTCCCAAAGCCGAAGTCGACATGACTCGACTACATCGCCGGAAAAAAGAGATCATAGGAGAATTTGCGTCATATCGTCAAAAGGCGATGCACTCGAAACGGTATACTATCATACGTGCGTTCGCCAAGTTTGTGGATCCACACACATTGAAGCTAAGTAACGGTCAACAGGTCCGAGGGGAAAAATTCATTATCTCAACGGGTTCAAAGGTATCCAGCCCTCCTCTCCCCGGCCTTGATTGCACTCCTTTCTGGACAAGTGACGATGTGCTGGATTTAGACCACGTTCCCGAAAGTGTAATCGTTCTAGGTGGCGGAATCGTCGCATGTGAGTTGAGTCAATTTTTGCGCCGAATCGGATCACGTGTCGTTTTAATCCAACGCAGTAAACACATTCTAAAGGACAATTCACCCGCCGCGTCCCAGGTTGTAGAAAATGCCTTTCGCGACGAAGGAATCGATCTCCACACCAACACCAAAATCCAACGAATCTCGTCCTCACCATCAGGTGTTTCGATTACTTTCGACAGTAATGGCAAACGCACGACGCGGCGCGCCAAGCATCTGTTTAACGCTCTGGGCCGGAGCCCAAACTCGTCCAACCTAGGCTTGGACAATGCCCATGTAACGGTGAGTGAAGCTGGCCGAATCAACACCAACAAGTGGCAACAGACATCGGCTCCCCACATCTATGCCGGAGGAGACGTATGTGGACCCCACGATATCGTGCATCTCGCGGTCGCACAGGGGGAACTCGCCGCTAAACACGCTTTTGGGGCCAAGAGGCTGAAACCGATCAACCAGGATTTGCTTCTGAGTGTAGTATTCACCGACCCTCCATTGGCTTCGATTGGCCTTACCGAGAGACAACTCAAATCCGATGCGACTCCATACGTAGTTGCAGACTATCCTTTCGATGATCACGGAAAATCCATCCTGATGGAAGCGAAACGAGGCTACGTAAAAGTGATAGCAGAAGCCAAACGCGGCCGAATCCTCGGCGCAGAAATTGTCGGCCCTCAGGCTGGAGAACTTATTCACTGCTTTAGCGGACCACTCGCAATGAGAGCTACCGTGCATGATCTACTGAAGGCTCCGTGGTATCACCCCACACTCGCTGAAATATTAACTTATCCGTTAGAAGACATCGCCGATAAACTCGCGAAGTAATTTTGCCCATCAGGGCTTAGACCAAAGCCCGCTTCGGCCTTACCAATGATGCCTTCAGCCGCAGCTTCGGCTAAGTAATCTCCAATAACTCTTCTACCGTAACGCGATTTTCATAAATTGCTTTACCCACGATGACGCCGTTCAAATTTGAGCGGCGTTTTTCTATTTCCGTCAAAGCCACGACGTCGGACAGTCGACTGACACCACCGCTAGCGATTACATTCGCGCTAATCGAATTGGCCATCAACTCCTGCGCCTCTAGATTCGGGCCGGTCAACATTCCATCCGTGCCGATATCTGTGTAAATAATTGTCTGCACTCCGATATCGCTCATTCGACGCGCCATTTCCAGAGCATCCTGCCCGGTCGTATCGACCCACCCTTTCACGGCAACCTTACCGTCATTGGCATCAATACCGACGGCGATACGCGCTCCGAATTCACGCACCAATTCGGCCACAAATTGAGGATTCTCCGCGGCCATGGTTCCAATCACCACCCGGCTCACACCGGCCGCCAGGGTTTGCTCTACAATTTGCAACGACCGCTGCCCGCCGCCCAATTGCACCCTCATGCCGACCGCAACGATTTCTTTAATGCGAGAAAGGTTTTTGGGCGTGCCTTCAAAGGCTCCATCCAGATCGACCACATGCACCCAATCGCTGCCCGCTGAAGCAAATTGTCGTGCAACAGCCGCTGGCTCCTCGGCATATACCGTTTCTTGATCGGCTCGTCCTTGTAGGAGTCGCACCGCTCGCCCGTGTTTGATATCAATCGCTGGATAAATCGTCATTGCTGGAAATTGTAGTTTTCGCTGCCGGATTTCCGCCGTAGCCTTTAATAAAAGCAACCGTTCAATATGCCAAAATCTCAATATTCCCCACCCTCCTTTCTGGTCGACCTCCTCAACGCTCGATCCCCTTCCGGCGATGAAGCGGAGACTCAGGCCGTTTTCGACCACTATGTGAAGCCTGCGGCAGACCAATACGATCGTGACGCGATGGGTAATCGGATTGCCCGTCTGAATCCATCCGGCGACCCCGTCCTCATGTTCGCCGGGCATCTGGATGAACTGGGCTTGATTGTAACCTACATCAATCCCGCCGGATTTCTGTATTTCAATACCATCGGCGGTCACGATCGCTCTATTATTTCGGGGCGGCGCGTCTTGATCCGCACCAACCGCGGCATCGTCAAAGGAGTCACGGGTAAGCGAGCGGTTCACCTAATGAGCCCGGAAGATCGCAAGAAGGTCCCTGAAATTCACGAAATGTGGATCGATATTGGCGCTTCTTCCAAAGCCGACGCGTTAAAGCGGGTGAACATCGGAGATACCGCGACCTATGATCATGATTTCGAACTTCTGAACGGTAGTATCGGAGCCGCACGGGCTTTCGACAACAAGGCCGGTGCTTACATTGTGGGTGAGGCCTTGATCCGCCTCGCGAAAGGGAAAAAGAAACTCGCAGCACAGGTGGCTTCAGTTGGAACCACCCAAGAGGAGATTGGCGTGCGCGGAGCGATGACTTCCTCGTTCGCGGTAGATCCCCATGTCGCGGTCGCAGTAGATGTGGGACATGCAACGGATCACCCTGATTGTGATCACCGTAAGTTCGGCGAATTCAAACTGGGCGGAGGCCCCGTCATCTGTCGTGGACCAAACATCAATCCTTTGGTTTTCGATCGACTCGTAAAGGCAGCTAAAAAGGCCAAAGTCCCTTACCAACTCGAAGCAGACCCTCGCCCTACGGGTACCGATGCGCGTGCGATACAGGTTACCAGAGGTGGCGTTGCTACGGGCTTAATCAGTGTTCCTCTCCGTTACATGCACACCCCTAGCGAGGTGGTCGACTTGGAGGACATCGAGTCATCCGTCAAAATATTGGTAGAATTCGCGCGCGCACTGAAACCCGGCGATTATCTGCATTGGTAACTTCGCGGTGTTTCCAGACCCATGCGCTGACGCCACGTCAACCTCGGCATCGGGATGAACTATCCGACAACGCGTGCAACCGCAACGGTGCGGTTGGCGCCACTGCTTCATAATTGACCTAAAACGCCGAACCATTTGCGAAAGCTGCATCCGTCGCGACGTATCCCCCTTGAAATGTCGCTAGCTTTCTCATCTCAGCCGAGACGGATCAGTTCGGACAATCCGTCTTTAACCGTCACCTCCGCCGAGAATCCGAGCTCCTTGGCAATGAGATCCGCTTGGCCTCTAGAATGAATGATATCGCCCTTGCGCGGCTCACCGAGAATCGGCGCGGGAGCTTCCGAATAGTGTTCAGCAAAAATCGCGGCAACTTCGAGTAATGAAGTGGCCTTGCCAGTGCATACATTCGCCCAGCCTGATTTAATCCCGTCGGACGTGGCCGCCAACACGTTGGCTCTGGCAACATCGTGGACCGATATGAAATCACGAGTCTGTTGGCCGTCGCCGAATATTGTGACTCCCTTGCCGTCGCGGTAGCGTTTATCGAAAATGGAAATCACCCCGCTGTATGGAGAGGCCGGGTCTTGGCGTGGCCCGAAGACATTGAAGTAGCGTTGGCAACGGACCGTAATACCAAAGGCCGCACCGTGGGAAAGTAAGATCGCTTCGGACGCCAGTTTGGCGCCGCCATAGGGACTAATCGGGAGCTTGGCCGCTTCTTCCACTATCGGCATATCCGTAGCGTTTCCATAGATCGCAGCAGAGGATGCAAACACAACACGTTTGACGTCGTGGGCACGCGCTGCCTCCGCAACGCGATGAGTCGCCAGCACGTTGAGCTGATAATTCAACTCCGGGTTATCTATGCTGTCCTGCACACTTACGAGAGCAGCCAAGTGGATAATTGCACTCGGAAGGGTATCAGAAACGAGTCCGTCCAATACACCGTCGGCCGACACGTCGGCTTCAACTAACGTAAATCGCTCGTTCGAATCGGCTCCCGCCAAGTTCGATCGGTGTCCCGACCGAAAGTTATCGACTCCAATCACCTCATGTCCAACCGCCAACAATTTGTCGACGGTGTGACTGCCAATGAAACCTGCTGCACCTGTTACCAAGACCTTAGTCATCGGTCGCTAATCTAGAGCATGAGAGCCGTTCAGCAAGAACTGGTGGAGAAAAAGCACCCAGCTACCGTCCGCGGAGTGGGCGTAAGATCACTCGACGCTATCGCAAAAAGTAGATCTCCGCGAAGACGCCGCTATTGGTATTTTGCCCTTCTCGCTAGCCAGAAAGAGCTACGGAGGTTGACGCGAAGAAACGCTAACTTGTTTCAAAAAAAAGGTATTTTATCGAATTGGAGCAGATCGCGATCTGCCCCATCGAGAACGAGAGCGACTAGGAATCGGCCACAAATACGCCATCCTGCATCGGCCGGATGAAGTCGCAGCGATTCGCGATATCAGGATTGTGCGTGACGAGAATGATCGCCTGATTGTTCTCTTTGGCGAGTCGCGTGAGTAGATCGAAGACCATGGTGGAGTTCTTCAGATCCAAATTACCCGTTGGTTCGTCAGCTAAAATAACTGAGGGCTGATTGGCCATCGAACGAGCGACCGCAACACGCTGTTGTTCGCCTCCCGATAGGTGGTTACCGAGACGGTGAGTCTTCTCGCCTAGGCCGACTGATTCGAGAAGCGAGTGTGCGCGGGTTTCCATTTCCGCCTGACTGAGCAGGCCCTGTTTACGCATCGGCATCATGACGTTCTCTAACGCGGTGAATTCGAGCATCAAAAAGTGAAACTGGAATACGAATCCCAAGTGTTTGTTCCGCGCCGCCGTGCGGGCTTCGTCACTGCTGTTGGACATCAGTTCGCCGTCCAACCAAATCTTACCTCCGTCTGGTTGATCCAACAGCCCTAGTTGGTAAAGCAGAGTCGACTTACCACAGCCCGAAGGTCCAACGATAGCATAGACATGCCCTTTTTTTGCCTCAAAAGAAACCCCTCGCAGGACATGCACGCGTCCCTCGCCCTCGCCCAGATAGCGCTGAAGCCCTTCACACCGGAGCACGACGTCTTTATCGGGAGCATCGCTCATTGCGCTGTCCCTCTGATAACATCACCTGGTTCCAGTTTCGCGGCTCGGCGCGCAGGAACGATACTAGCCAGCATCACCATGATCGTTGCCGTCACAACAGCACTCACGTAGTGCCACCCCGACCACGCCACGATAAACGTATTGGTGGCAAAGATTCCAGTGATGCGGACCGGGACAGTCGAAATAGCATACGTCCCCGTAACCCCCAGTAGACATCCCAGTAAAGTGCCGATGCAGAGCACGATGACAGCCTGCCATAGAAAGATCTGCAGGACGTCATCCTGAGTATACCCCATCGATCGCAGAATCGCGATGTCCTTGGTTTTCTCCATCACGATCATCGCGAGGGTATTGAACATGGCCAATCCCGCGATTAACGTGAACACGGAAACCGTAATCGCGCTGGAAATCCGAAGTGCCCGAAAAACCTCTAACCAAGTCTTCTCCCGCTCCTGCCAACTCGTGGCACTGTGCCGCAACGTTTCCACCATGAGAGCAGCATCGGCCGGGGCGCGCTTTGGCTCGATAAGATCCACCTGCAGGAATGAAGCCCCCGTGGTTTTCTTAAGTAGCGATCGAGCCTCCCCCAGATGAGCGTAAATCCTCTCCTTATCGATATCCGAGACACCGGTCTCATAGATGGCCGCGACCGTATAGCGGCGATTCTGTTCGCGTGTTTTTAATGTCAGCGAATCGCCTGGATCTATCCGAAGTCGTTCGGCCAAAACTTTGCCGATCATTATCCCCGAAGGTGTCACTCGAAATTCAGCCATATCACCTCGAACGATTTGGTGCTCGAGATCAGAAACCGAAATATGGTCATCAAGGATGATTCCATAGATTTTCGCCTCTTCTGCTTTGAAGGAACTCTCGATCGTAACCGAGCCCGTCACTACTTGAGAAATTGCTGCTACATTGGCGAATGGCCTAAGCGCTTTGATCAATAATATGGGTTCGTCGATTCCCTCGATGTATTTAAAATTCTCCCCATTCGAGATCAGCATGCTGGACTCGCCGGGATCGGTGCCGGCCGCATACATGCTCCCCATGGTATCCTGCATTTTATCCGCGATTCGAATGGCACCATTGGTGCCAAGAATTGTGCGGATGAAAAATTTCTCAAACCCGCTGGTGGTGGCTTGGGTGATCACGAAGAGACCAACGCCCAAAACGATACACGACAGGCTCATCACCATCGCGCGCTTCTTTGCGGTCAAAAACCTTAGAGCGATCCGAAAATTCGGGGACATCGCTTGGGTTAATTCCGTTCGATCGGATTCACCCGATCGCCGTCGCGGAAGAGATCAAGCTCTTCGATAACGACTAATTCACCAACCGCTAAACCAGAAACAATCTCCACCTCGTTCAGGCTTTCGTATCCCGATTCGACGGTCCGTATTTCGATTATCCCGTCGCTGACGACCATAACCTTTTCGCCGATTAACGCACGACGAGGCATGATAACCGTATTGGAGCGTTCAGCCGTAATAATGCTAACTTCCCCGGTGAGCCCGGGAATCAATTTAGCCAACTCGATCTCCACATCCAAATGCACGATATACCGCTGTGTCTCAGAGTCGGCAGAAGGCAAAACCTTCGAAACCTCGGCATTAAATTGTTCATTACCGTATCCCAGCAAACGAATGGAACTAGATTGCCCGATGCGAATGTTTGAGAAATTTTCCTCACTAATCCGGGCCTCTACGGTCCGACTGGTAGAAATCAACAGCGCAATCGGCGCCCCACCGCTGATCAAATCACCAGGTCGGGCATAGACTTCAGACACGACGCACTCAAAAGGAGCGACCACCTGCATCTTCTCTAATTCCCGTTGTTTCTGGGCCAGCGTATTTTCGAAATTCAATATGAGCAGGTCATTAGAAACACGCTCGAGTTCCAGTTTCTTCTCAATCTGCTGCACCTCTCGTTCCAGCTTACGAAATATTGACTCAGACATGTTACCGCTACGCATCAGACGTTCAGAAGCGGTTAAGTCCTCTTGTGCGGAAGCCAAATCAAGAGCAATTGACGAGCCGACTGCGATACGCGCCTCAGCTGCCTCGAATTCCCCCTGTATCCGCTCAATCTCGAGCTCAAGATCGCTGGAATCGATCAGAACCAATATAGCACCTTCTTTGAAAGCCGCTCCAGGATTCAGCTCGGACAAAATCACCCGGCCTCCCACCGCGCTCTTCAAATCCATCTCAAATTCAGCCAGAACCGTCACACTCCCCGGCACAGCCTGAACCGCTTTCCCATTCCAAGCTCCCCGGACGGTAGCTTCAGTTTTCGAAGAATAAAAATACGCCCCAGCCGCGAGTGCGAGGATAACAAATACAGCAAAGAGTTTTTTCATTTTCTAGAGAAAGGAACCCGATCTAAAATCGGATCCTCGTCTATCAGACCCACTAAACTGCTCAATTTGTTCCAATAGTTATGTCGGGCGTAGAGCGCCGTACCGACTGCGTCATGAACTCCTAATTTGAGAGCATTAATCTGCGCCTCAGAGGCCTCTCCTCTCGCCTCGGACTCAATCATCGCTTTCAACTGAAGCCGGGCCGAATCGAGCTTCCGTTCCTCTATCACGACAGCTAAAGCAAGCGTCTTCAATAGCCGCGCATGGCTTTCCACATTATCGATCAATGCGCGCCTCATGTTCTCAATCCGTATTTCCGATACACGAATTTGAGACAATTTAGACCTAATCCGCCTCTTTGTCGCAAAACCATCGAAGATCGACCAGTTGAGATTAATTCCTACATATTGAGATTCAACCTGATATCTATCAGCCACACTTCGACTATAAGCTTGGTCATCCAAAGAGATTCCTGCCGAAACACTAAACTTAGGCCGCAATGATACCTCGGTATTTTTTAGGTTATTTTGCTGAATCTTGAGGTTTTCTAGAGCCGCTCGTAAATCGGTGTTATTTGGCTCAGCATCACTAATAAATTGAGCAATTTCTCGCACAATAATCTCCGCGTCTTGAGCGATCGCAGGAGTAGGAATATCGTTTGGCACCTCTTCGAAGCTTAGCCTCTGAGTCCCCGACAATCTGGCCAGGGTCGCACTGGCTACCTGAAACCTGTCTTCCGCGATACCCGCATTGTAAGATCCATTTTGTTGCGTTATCTCGGCATTGTATACGTCGAAATCAGAGCCAAGATTCTGAGCACGCTTCTCTTCAATTTCTCGTAAAGCACTGTCGTTCAAAGATAAAGCGAAACGAGCGCGCTCTAATCCACGACGTGACCGAACCAATTCAAGATATGCCGTTCTAACCTCTGCTGCCAGAAATGCGTATGCCTCCCGGGTTTCTCCTTGATCAATAGCCAATCGAATCTCCGCATTTTGAATATTTCGGGAAACTTCACCCCATCTAAACAAATTCTGATTAATGGAGAAATTGTAATAAGTTCGGTCCGTAGGAATGGGCCCGAGTGTATCTCCTCGATCTTCCTCAGATTTTTGAAAACTCGCACTCCCTCCCACCGTCGGGAGGCGAGCAGATTTTGCAGTCTGCATGTCGGCATAAGCCGCAGCAGCGTTCGCATTCCGAATCATCATCCGAGGTGACTGACTTAACGCCTGCTGAAGTATTTCACTGAGCTGTGGACTAACCGCTTCAGGCAAAGCGGGGCGCGACAATCCTTCAGAAAAGAAAAGAACCAAGCCAAAGAAAAGGCCTAGGCAGCGAGAATGATTGATACTCGTAAATGTTTTCAAAATGGATCGATTCTCGGTTGATGTAGGTATCAGCAAAGACATTGCCTTCCCACTAGGCACGACCGCACGGGCCGATGGGCACTGGCAAGCCAAATCTCGAAGAACCAATACGGAAGAATATTTGTAACTTAGCACCATGATCTTTCGACAGGATTACGAGTGAGGGAACGTGAACACTTGCGTGCTCTAAAAGTGGTGCCGTTAACAACCGATCGAGTAGGTTGTGACCAGCCCATTGCCTTCAAAATCGAGCCCCACGCAGATATCCGCCGAGATCGACCAGAAGCACAGGCCGTTGGCCAAAAAACCAGATTAATGAGATATCTTAAAACGGTGAATTACTTGGCGACGATCATGGATCTGTGCACCCGGCGCATCGTCGGTTGGAGTGTATCGGA
>OJFP01000158.1_pt1 | contig 53689 bp, 62 predicted proteins | sample 1594141 | NCBI WGS metagenome assembly OJFP01 (sample SAMN05416843, study PRJEB24817) | seawater metagenome | isolation source: Sea water | place: Canada:Atlantic | collected 2013-07 | reverse complement strand
GAGATGTAGAGAGGTCTCGTGGGCTCGGAGATGTGTATAAGAGACAGCCTATAACGTAACTGTTTATGTTGGGAAATATAAATTATTAAAAGATGAATATATAGGTGTTAATGGAAAAGCACTTCATCTCAATCATTATGTTCTTAAAAACAATTTTGAAAAAGCAAAAAAACACTTCAAACAACTACACTCTCAATTAAAACTCTATGAGTTACGTTTCGGAGAATATCCATGGTATAATGATGGCTTTAAGCTTGTAGAATCTCCTTATGCAGGAATGGAACATCAAACCGCAATTGCCTACGGCAATAAGTATAAAAATGATTTAACAGATTCCATTGACTATATTATTCTTCATGAAACAGCTCACGAATGGTGGGGAAATAGTGTTACCTCAAAAGACCTTTCAGATGTATGGCTTCAGGAAGGTTTTGCTACTTATGCAGAAGCATTATACATGGAAAGTATCAGTTTCGATGCATACTTAAATCATCTTTATTTTTTACGAATTTTTATCAAAAATAAATATCCGTTAATAGGAGTAAAAGATAGAAGGTATTTCCACTATAGAAAAAGCTCTGATGTTTATACAAAGGGAGCTTGGGTACTTCATACTCTGAGAATTCAACTTAATGATGACAAACTGTTTTTTGATATTATAAAAACATTTGCTACTAAATACAAAGAAAAAATTATTACTTCAAAAGAGTTTATAGAACTAGTTAATGAAAAAACTAAACAGGATTATAACTGGTTTTTCAATCAATATTTATATAAAAATAAAATACCTACTAAAACAATGGTGATATCCGCTAGACTCCTTGAAAAGATCAAAAGCAATGGCAGAAGATAGGGGAAATAATTTTTTATACTAGCAGTCATGATTTAAGATCGGAAATAAGTTCTTTCAGTGGCTCTCTCCAATCCCCTAAAGTTGATTGTCTAAAAATTTTAATTGATGGATACCACGGTGAATCTTTTCTTTCATTCATCCATAAAAAACTTGATTTGTCCGGAAGGAGTAAATAAGTTTTTTTACCTAAAGCACCTGCAAGATGTGCAATTACTGTGTCAACGCATATTATAACATCCATCATCTTAATAAGTGATGCAGTGTCACAGAAGTCCTTTAATGAATCTTGGTGACCAATTACGTCAGAATTTTTAATAATTTTTTGCTCTTCATGAGTCATCCCTTTTTGAAGAGAGTGATACTCAAAAGGAAGAGATATTAATTCAGAAAAATCATCAAGTAACATACTTCTGTTGTGATTATTTTTATGTAATGGATTTCCAGCCCAACATAAACCGATTCTCAAATAATTACTTTTTTCAAATTTCTTTTCCCAAATTTTATTTTTATTTAAATTTGTTAGTAAGTAAGGGCATTTATTTGGAACATTCGAAATTTCAGTTTTGAAGGCTAAGGGGAGGCTCATAATAGGAGAATAAAAATCAAATTTAGAGGGTTGAATATTTGGGCCAATCACCTCTATTCCAAGATCCTGAGAGCTTATTAATTTATAAAAAGGTTCTGTGACTTCTAAAATTATTTTCTTTGGATGTAAATCTTTTAATAAAGCTATATATCTATAACATTGAATAAAATCACCATGGCCTTGTTCAGGATATATGAATATGACTTTATTTTTTATGGATTCATTTCCCAGCCATAACTTTTTAGGGTAATCTCTGGCCCATTCTTTTGCAAAGCTTTGCCACCTATATTCATAAAGTTCCCAGCCATCTTTATAATTTCCTTGAAAAAGATGGATTAAAGATTTATTCCAATAGGACTCTGGATACTTAGGATCAAGGGAAGTACATTTATTAAAATCTTCCATAGCTAAATTTAATTTTTTTAATGCCTGAAAAGATAAACCACGATTATTATAAAAGTATCCTGTATTCGGAGACTTATTAATGCATAGGTTGAAGTATTCAATTGATTCATTAAAGCTATTTATTTTGTAAGTAGCTAAACCAGCATTGTTATAAAAGATTGCAATAGTTTTATCGATTTTTATGCATTGTTTAAAATATTCTAAAGCATCCTCTGCTTCATCAAGTTCTAGTAGATTAATTCCTATGGAATTTAAAATTTGTAAATTTTTAGGAGCCAGTTTGAGCGCATTCTTAAAACAAGCAATAGCTTCATTATAAATTTTAAGACCAGTCAAAAGCTCCCCTTTTTTAATGTAAGCGTCTATATAGTCTGGTGCTTTTAATATTGTAATTTTAAAAAACTCAAGAGCTTTGGGGAAATTTTTTTGAATAGCGTATGAATTTCCTAAGTTAAAGCTAATCATGGGTTGGTCTGGATTTATTTGCAGAGATTTCTCAAGGAATGAACATCCTTTTTTGTCTTCACCCATTTGAAGATTTAAAGTCCCAAGGCTATTGCATAAGTCAGTGCTCTTTGGATATTTGGAAATTAAATATTCAAATCCTTTTTGTGCATTACTTAAGTCTCCAGATTGATGAAACCGAATACTTTCTTGAAATACTTCGTCATCATTTTTTTGTTTGTTTGATACCATGAAATTTCTTTATGATTTAGACCAATTGCCTGATTTACCACCTGTTTTCTTAAGCAACTTTATTTCAGAAATAATTAAATTTTTACTGAAGGATTTACACATATCATAAACAGTCAGCAAGGCAACAGAAACAGCTGTGAGTGCTTCCATTTCAACTCCTGTTTTGCCTAAACACCTAACTAAACTTTTGCAAATTATTATATTATTTTTATTATCAATAGAAAATTCAATTTCAATTTTTGTAAGATTTAAATTATGTGCCAATGGAATTAAATCTGAAGTTTTTTTTGCTGCTTGGATACCTGCAAGTCGAGATGTTGGTAGCACATCACCCTTCTTATTCCTATTATCAATAATAGCTTTAATTATTTCTTCATTCAGTATTATAGAACCCTGAGCAATCGCCTCCCTTAAAGTATCGTTCTTTTTTGAGACATCAACCATGTTGGCATCACCGTTTGCATCAATATGAGTAAACATCTATTTTTCTTCCGCTATAATTAAAATAATATTTACAATAATAATATCAATGTATGAAAAAAACTCTATTAATATTTATTTTCTTAAGCTTTATTGTAACGGCTAATAACTTGCCTGAGCTAGGTGACTACAGCTCTTCCAAAATAAGTGAAAGTGATGAAATTTTTATTGGTAGACAAATTTTATTTCAAGTTAATCAAAGTGACAGCATTATTAGGGATATTGAAATTTCGGATTATCTTGATTCATTAGGTAAAAGACTTATAAACGCAAGCACAGACCCTGCAAAAAAGATTGAATTTTTTATTGTAAGTGATCCATCAATAAATGCTTTTGCAATGCTTGGTGGTGTTATAGGAGTACATTCAGGATTATTCCTTGCTTCAAATACTGAGTCAGAATTAGCTAGCGTTATAAGTCATGAGATAGCTCACATAAATCAAAAGCATATTTCAAGATTTCTATTGCAACAGGAAAGGGCTTCTTACCAGTCAACTTTTATTATGGCGGTAGCACTGTTATTGGCTAGATCGAATCCTCAACTTGCAAGTACTGCTATGGCTGGAGCTTCTGCGGGCTCAGTTCAAGGAGCGCTTGATTTTACAAGGGAGAACGAAAAAGAAGCAGATAGAGTTGGAATTCAAACGTTAAATAATGCTGGCTTCGATGTGAGGGGTGCTCGTGATTTTTTTACAACACTTAAACAGGCTAACCAGTTTTCTGGTGGGGCGGCCCCAGCTTTTTTACAAACGCATCCTATAACAAGTAACCGTATAAATGATATTGAAGATCGATTAAAAGACTTTCCTTATAAACAAAGGGTAGATAATCAAACTTTTCATTATGTAAAAGGAAAGTTAAAAGCCTTATTAGACAACAAGGAGGATACGAAAAATATTTTAGAGAAAAATATTAAAAATAAGATATATATAAATGAAGGAGGAGAAAGATTTGCACTTGCATACATCTATTTAATAGATAATGAGTTTATAAAATCATATGAACAAATGCAGTGGTTATTTGATAACGAACAATCAAACCCAATGTTAAGTCAGCTGTATATAAATTATTTGATAAAAATAAACAAAGTCACAGAAGCAAAAAAAATATACGAACAAAATTTAAATTTCTTCCCATCTAATCGATCTTTTATTTATGGCCTCGCTGATTTATATTTAGAAACTCAAGATAGCGAAAAAGCAATTAAACTTCTGAAAGAGAATGAACAAAAATTCTCACAAGACCCTATTCTCTATAAATTATTTGCAAAAGGTTATGCAAATCAAGGAAAAAAATTACTGCAATATGAGAATTTAGCAGAAGCCGCTTATTATAATTTTAATCTTCAAGAGGCTATTATTAGGATGGATCTAGCAATTAAAGCTAATGATGGTGATTTTTATCAAAAATCTAGAGTTGAATCAAGATTAAAACAATTCCAAAAAGAGCAACAAATTCATACAAACGATAATTGATAAGTTTTACTTATCAACATCATTTTAAGATAAAATTATACTAAGTACCTTAGATAAACTATTGTTCAATACTTATTCACTATTATAGGAAAATTAATTATGTCTTCACTTATAAATACAGAAATAAAGCCTTTTAAAGCTACAGCATTTCACAGCGAAAAAGGTGGCATTGAAGTAACAGAGGCTGACCTGAAAGGAAAATGGTCTGCTGTTATTTTTTACCCAGCTGATTTTACATTTGTTTGTCCAACTGAGTTGGGAGATCTTGCAGATCATTATGACGAGCTACAAAAAATGGGTGTGGAAGTGTATGCCGTATCAACAGATACACACTTTACGCACAAAGCTTGGCATGACACATCAGAGACAATTAAAAAAATAAAATTTCCGATGATTGGAGATCCAACAGGTGCAATATCAAGAAATTTTGATGTAATGATTGAAGAGGAAGGGCTAGCTTTGAGAGGTTCCTTCATAGTAAACCCAGATGGAATTATTAAAACTGCTGAAATTAATGATTTAGGTATTGGCCGTTCGGCAGCTGATTTAGTGAGAAAAGTTCAGGCAGCTCAATATATTGCAGCAAATCCAAATCAAGCTTGTCCTGCTTCTTGGAAGCCAGGAGAAGAGGCATTAACACCATCACTTGATTTAGTAGGGAAAATCTAGAACCCCTTTAAATACTTTAGTTTGGTTGGGCACAAATTTAGCCCAACCGATACTTATCTCTGGAACATTATTTATGTCACTTTCAACTGAAATTAAAACGCAATTAAAAGAATACTTAGCGAAGCTAAATTCTGGCGTAGTGATTGAGGCATTTGTAGATGAAAGTGAAGTCTCAACTAATATGAGCGAATTATTGATTGAATTAGCAGAGATGACAGAGAAAATTTCTCTAAATATTCATAAAGACACAGCTGAGAGAACGCCATCTTTTAAAATAAATAAACCTAATGAAGTAACCGGGATTCAATTTGCGGGAATCCCTTTAGGACACGAATTTTCATCACTAGTACTAGCTTTGTTACAGGTGGGTGATCATCCATTAAAAATTTCAGAAGATTTAGTTGATCAAATTAAAAAGATAGAAGGAGAATTTGTTTTTGAAACCTTCATTTCTTTGACTTGCCACAACTGTCCTGATGTTGTTCAAGCACTAAATGTCCTATCACTTTTAAATCCTAATATAAGCCACTGTATGGTGGATGGTGCATTATTCCAAGATGAGGTTAAAAGAAAAAAAATAATGTCAGTTCCAACAGTCTTTCTAAATGATATTGAGTTTGGACAAGGCAGGATGGAATTAGAAGAAATTATCAGCAAGATTGATTCAAAGGCTGGTGAAAAAAAAGCTGATCAATTATCCCAAAAGGAGCTTTTCGATATCCTCATTGTTGGTGGAGGTCCAGCTGGTGCTTCAGCAGCAATTTATTCTGCAAGGAAAGGAATAAAAACAGGCATTATTGCTGAGCGTTTTGGTGGACAGGTTATGGATACACTTGGGATAGAAAATTTTATTTCAGTACAAAAAACCGAAGGCCCAAAGTTAGTGAAAGCACTTGAAGAACATGTAAAAGAATATGATGTTGATGTTATAAACCTTCAGACAGCAAAAAAAATTGCAAAAGTAAATGATTTATTGTTTGAAGTTCACTTAAATGGCGGAGGCATTCTTAAATCTAAGTCAGTTATTATTGCTACTGGTGCTAGTTGGAGAGAATTGGGTGTCCCTGGAGAAAAAGAGTTTAAGGGAAAGGGAGTGGCCTATTGCCCTCATTGTGATGGCCCATTGTTTAAAGGAAAAAATGTAGCTGTTATTGGAGGAGGCAATTCCGGTGTTGAAGCCGCTATTGATCTAGCAGGTATTGTGAAACATGTCACTATTTTAGAATTTGGTTCCGAGCTAAATGGCGATCAGGTGTTAATTGATAGATTAAAGAGCCTAGATAATATTGAGATTATACTAAATGCTAAAACCAATGAAATTGGCGGTACAGATAAAGTAACGCACTTAGTTTATACAGATAGAAAACATGAAAAAGAAGAGAGAATCAATATTGAAGCGGTATTTATTCAAATTGGTTTGATTTCAAATAGTGATTGGGTAAAAGAAGATTTAAAATTAAGCCAATACGGTGAGATCGAAATCAATGATCATGGTGAGACATCAATGTTAGGTGTCTTCGCAGCAGGAGATGTCACCACCATACCTTATAAACAGATTATTATAGCTATGGGCGAAGGCTCAAAAGCAGCATTAGGAGCGTTCGATTATCTAATAAGGCATTAATTTAATAAACTTCACTCTTTTGTTTCAAGAAGTTTTTTTAGAAGGGGTATGGTCATGGGCTTTTTTGTTTTTAAGGACCAATTGTCTAATGCATCTAAGGTTGCAATTAAGTAGTGCAAATCTCTTTTTAAATTTTTCATACAGTATTCAATAACTTTTACGTTAGATGACATTCCCTTTTGTTTTGAATGGTTTAATAAAGCTAATTTTTTCTCGTTATCTGTTAATGCTTTAATTTGATAAACAATACCCCAGCTAAGCCGACTTGCTAAATCACTTCGTAAGCCCATATTATTTGGTGAGTTAGACCCCGTTATAAAAAGTTTTTTGCCATTTTCTTTACAATTGTTAAAAATACTAAAAGCTTGAATTTGTTCGATATCACTCATACTTTCAATATCCTCAATAACTAAAATGTTATTATTTTTTACTACACTGGATAAATGCGATTTTCCTGAGCCCTGAACACCCCATAAATAAAAAAATTGAAGATTTTTGTCTGTTGTAAATTTTTTTATAACGCTAATTGCTTCAAAATTATCACCAATAACAAAATTTTCAAGTGATTTAATCGAAGGTGGATGAATGTTGAGTAAAAGTTGATCCATTATTGCTCTAAGGCACCATGTGCCTATTAAGTAAAATTAAGTTAAAATCCTACTATACATAAATTCGCAAATCTAATAAGGATTAAACTAAATTGCCTCAAAATAAATCTGAAGATACCTCAATTACTTACAAGGATTCTGGAGTAGATATTGAGGCTGGAAACAACCTTATTGATAGAATTAAACCATATGCAAAGTCTACTTTTAGAAAAGAGGTTTTAGGTGGATTGGGTGGTTTTGGCTCAATGTTTGAGATGCCAAGTCATATTAATAATCCAGTACTTGTTTCTGGCACTGATGGTGTGGGAACAAAGCTTAAATTAGCATTTGAACTTAATAAACATGACACTATAGGACAAGACTTAGTTGCAATGTGTGTCAATGATATTATCGTTCAAGGAGCTGAGCCTTTATTTTTTTTAGATTATTTTGCTTGTGGGAAATTAAATACTCAAATTGCTGAAAAAGTTATCAAGGGAATTAGTGACGGATGCAAGCTAGCAAAATGTTCTTTGGTTGGAGGTGAAACTGCAGAAATGCCGGGTATGTATCAAGGCGATGAATACGATTTGGCTGGCTTTTGTGTTGGCGCAGTAGATAAAAATAAAATAATCGATGGCAAAGGTGTAGAAGAAGGAGATATCTTAATTGGAATAGGCTCATCTGGGGCACATTCAAACGGATATTCCTTAATTAGAAAAATTATATCTGAAAAAAAAATTAATTTAGATTCAAAGCTTGGTAATAAATCTATAGGTGATTTATTAATTAAGCCTACGAGAATTTATACACAATCAATTTTAGAAGTTTTAAAAACTGAAAAAATAAATGCAATGGCACATATAACTGGAGGGGGGCTGATTGAAAATATTCCAAGAGTCATTCCTAAAGAGTACAGGGCTGTTATCTCCAAAAATTCCTGGAAAATTCCTGAATTATTTGATTGGATAAAGTCTGAAGCAAACCTAGATGATGATGAGTTATTTAAAACATTTAATTGTGGTATTGGTATGGTTATCATAGTAGAAAAAGAATCAAAAAATAGGGTAATGTCATCTCTCAGAAATTCAAAAGAGAATGTTTTTGAGATTGGGAAAATAACTAAAAAAAATGGCAATGAAACACAAATACAAATTCTCTAAGTATTTATTAGTATTAGTTCTTTTTTCTCAAACTCTATTTGCCTTCAAGAAGCTACCGGAGAATTTTTATATTAACTATGAATTATTCCAGTTTATAAAGCTTAGAAATATTGAGGTAGAAAAAACGCAAATATCTACTGGTGAAATAAAATTACAATATGAGGAGAAAAAGAAACAATACGATTTGAATATTTTGTTAAAGACGAAAAAATTCCTAAAATTTTATGGTGATAAAGACATGCAAAGCAATGGCTTTGTTAGTCAAAACGGACTTTTATTTAACTCATTTAAAGTTAACGACTTAAGAAAACCAAAAAAAAATATACAAGTGGTTTATGACAGAAAGAAAAATCAACTTAAAGTTGATTACAAGAAAAAAATAACAGAAAAAAAGTATGATGGAAAATTATTAGATATTCCTACATTAATTCTACAATTTCACTTTGAAAAAACTAAACCAAAATATTCATTTGATTTTGTTGTAGGGAAAAAAATTAATAATATTAAGTATAAAAAAATAAAAGATGAAAGTATAAGGATCAACGGAAAAAATTATCTAACTGAACTATACGAAGGCGAAATTAACTTAGTAAAAAATTCAAAGCATTTTATTTGGCTTTCAAAAGGGCCCTATAGAGTTCCTATTAAAATAAGATTAAAAATGAAAGGCGGATTAATGATTGATCAAAATTTAAAAACAACAGATCTTAAATTGAAGAACTAGATGAATAGATTTTCTATAAAATCATGTGCCGAGGTTTTAGAAGAAAGCTTTTCTAATAACTTTTCGGCTGATTCTCAGTTGAGTTTATTTTTTAAAAAAAATAAAAATATAGGAAAATCTGAAAGATCACTAATTGCAGATACTTACTATAATGTCATCAGAAATAAAAGATATTTAGAGGCTTTAGGATCGACATCAAATCCATTTAAATTAATTCTTATCTATTTAATTAAATTACAAGGAAGGAGTATTCGTGATTTATTACCCATGATTAGTGAGGAAAATGGAATTTGGCTAACCAAAATTAAAGCAAATAAATTAACTAATATAGATCTTTCAGTAAAATTGAGCTTACCTGACTGGTTCTGGTCAAAACTGTCTACTCAATACAATGAAAAAATTGCTATTAAAATAGCCAACTCGCTTCTATTACCAGCTCAACTCTGTGTCAGAGTAAATGCCCTCAAAGGGAAAAATAGGCAGGAGGTAATTACTGAACTTAAGGAATCATTTCCTGAGGGGCAGGATCAAATTTTTGAAACTAAAATATCGCCTATAGGTATTATTTTACCTAGAGGTAGCTTCATACAGAAACATCCACTTTACCTTGAGGGTAACGTCGAAATTCAAGATGAGGGAAGTCAATTATTATCATATTTAGCTGATGCAAAAAGAGGGCAAATGGTCGCAGACTTTTGTGCTGGAGCTGGAGGTAAAACGTTAGCTATGGCATCAATGATGAAAAATACGGGAAGAATTTATAGTTTTGATATCTCAGGTAAACGATTGGATAATCTCAAAGTTAGATTAAAAAGATCAGGCGCATCAAATATTTCGATGCAAAGAATTTCAAGTGAAAATGATAATAAAATTAAAAGATTAAAGGAAAAGTTTGATAGGGTGTTAGTCGATGCTCCATGTACCGGTTTTGGGACTTTACGAAGAAATCCAGATCTGAAATGGAAGCATTCAGAGAAGTCGTTAATGGAACTAATTGCTAAACAGAGGAATATCCTTCAATCAGCAGCTAGATTATGCAAAAAAAAAGGGTTATTAATTTATGCAACATGTAGCCTGCTTAATGAGGAAAATGAGGAACAAGTGACAAATTTTTTATCTAAAAATTTAGATTTTAAATTATTATCAAAAACTGTAATACTTGAAAAGTATGGTATTTCTTTGAATGATAAAAAATATCTAAAGTTAAATCCATTTGAAAATGACACGGATGGTTTTTTTGGCGCAGTTATGGAGAAAGTTAGATAATGAAAAATGCAAATAAATATATACTGCTTGCTGCGTTAGCGGGAATAATAATCGGATTAGTTATAAAAAAATTCCCCGATTCATTAATACTTCAATATATTTCAGATATCTCCATTCTGGTAGGCCAAATTTTTATTACTGCCCTTAAGATGATTTTGGTTCCTTTAGTATTTTTTTCTATTGTTAATGGAATTTCAAACCTAGCTTCCTCAAATAAAGCAGGCACTATCTGGAGATCAACTCTTTTATATTTTGCAGGCACTATGTTTTTTGCAGTTTTTATTGCAATGTTAGCAATGAATTTTTTTAAGCCAGGCGTAGGAGTTTCTATAGATACTTGGCAACTAAATGAGGTAGCAACGTCTGAAGCTCTATCTTTTAAAGATTTTATTTATCAATTTATTTTAGGTTTATTTGAAAATCCGTTTGCATCACTATCTGAGGGGAAAATCTTACCTCTTATTATATTTTCTATCTTGATAGGCATAGCTCTTAACGAGAAAAATAAAGCATTAAATTCAGCAAGAGATTTTTTTAAAAGCTTCTATGAAATAGTTTTTAAAATTGTAAATTGGATTATGTATATTGCTCCTTTTGGGATATTTGGTTTGTTGGTAAATATGGTCGTAAGTCAAAATATAACAATCTTTTCTCAAGTTGGTATTTTTATGATGATTGTTATTGGAGTAATTTTATTTCATGGAATAATATTTTTACCAACACTATTGTTTATATTTAATAGAATAAATATTATTTCTTTATGGAAGGGAGGGAGAGTGTCGTTTATCTCGGCATTTGCGACGAGTTCGAGTAGTGCCACTCTTCCTATTACACTCAAGGCATCACAGGATAATTTCGGCACATCAAAAGATGTCTCTAATTTTGTTTTGCCCATAGGGGCTACCATGAATATGGATGGAACTGCAATGTATGAGGCAGCAGCAGCGTTATTCATTGCAAATTTAGTAGGACTAGACTTAGCATTATCCCAACAGTTTATTTTATTTTTTATTGCGATGATTGCCTCAATCGGGGCACCTGGAATCCCAAGTGCGGGAATGGTGACAATGGCCATGGTACTTCAAGTATTAGGACTTCCATTGGAAGCGTTAGGCATATTAATTCCTATGGACCGTTTGTTAGACACTTTTCGCACAACGGTTAATGTTGAAGGCGATTTAGTAGGCACCTTAATTATTGATAAATTAGTTAAGACTTAACTTTTTTTTCGTTCTAAAAAATCTAATGATAATGAGTAAGCGGAAGGTATGACCACTAAAGTGAGTAACGTAGACGACAACATACCTCCAATAACAGCAACTGATAATGGACCATTAGTTTCTGATCCTGCACCATACCCCATAGCCGCTGGTAAAAGAGCAAGTATAAGTGTAAGTGAGGTCATAAGAACAGGCCTTAGTCTAATAGGGCAGGCTTCTAGAAGTGCTTGATTAGTGCTCTTTCCCCTTGCTTTTACTTGATTGGTCATATCTACCAGTAGAATTGAATTTTTGGCGACCAGGCCAATTAATAAAACCATTCCAATCATTGAGTATATATTCAGGCTATTTCCAGTAATCCATAACAACATCACACCTCCAATAATTGCCAGAGGTTGAGCGAGCATTACGATTAAAGGTAGGAAAAATGAGTTAAATAGACTTGATAAAACCATATATAAGAGAACTGTTGCTAAGGAAAAAGCGAATATAATATTACTTGTAGTTTTGGCAAATTCTTTAGCCTGACCAACAAGCTTAATAGAATATTCACTGGGAAGTATTTTTTGACTGGCATTGTTTACAACTTTGACGGCTTCACCAAGAGAAATTGTTGGGTTGGCATAAAAGTTGGCTGAGTATTGTAAATCTTGTCTACCCATTACAGCTGGACCTAGCGACTCTGTAAAGCTCGCAATAGAATCAAGTCTTACAAGTTCACCCGTATCACTTTTTAAATTAATTTTTTTAAGGTCAGCTATTTCTTCAATAATGCCATCTTTTGCCTTCATTCGAATGTCATATCTTTGACCATCTCCAGGTTCATCATTAAACCGAGCCACATCAAGCCCATTACTAAATACGGAAATTGCATTTGCAATATTGGCTGCACTAATTCCAAAACTAGCTGCTCTCTCCCTATCAATTTGAAGGTTCATTTGAGGTAGGTTGAGTTGTAAATCTAAATCAATGCGACCTAGACCTTCGATTTGTGATAAATCGTATTGTAGCTGATCTGCCAAGGATGAAACGGTCTCAATATTTGGTCCGATGAGAGAGAATTGTAACGGCTCAGATCTTCTTCCACCTGCAATAGAGGGAGCAGATATAAAAGCCTTTACTCCAGTTAAAGAATCAAAATCATTTTTAATTTGTTTTATTATTTCTGATTGTGACAGTAAACGATTATGTTTATCTTTAAGCATCACACTTATAAACCCTGAATTAACCTGACCTCTACTTCCTAAACCAATAGAAGAAAATACACCTTTAATAACTCCATCGTATTTATTAAGAACACTTTCAATTTCAAGTAATTTTTTATAGGTATAGTCCATATTAGATCCGAGTGGAGTTTTAAATCTAACGCTAAATCTACTTTCATCTTGTTCGGGCAAAAAAGTTTTTTCGACTTTTGAAAAAAAGAATCCACTCGATAGAACAATAAGAAAGCTCAACAAAAGAACTTTCCAACGATGATTTAGTGACCAAGTTAAAACTTGCTTATAAAATTTTTCAAGCTTCGTAAAGGTTCTGTCAAATCTTGACAAGAAGCTAATTGTTTTTTCATTTTTTGCTAAGAACTTTGAACATAGCATTGGGGTTAACGTAAGTGAAACGACTAATGAAACAAGCACTCCGCTGGTCACGACAATAGCAAAAGATTCAAAAAAACGACCTACAATGCCTTCCATAAAAATAACGGGACCAAAAATACATACTAAAGCAATAGATGAAGCCAATACGGCAAAAACTACTTCATTACTTCCATTAACAGCTGCATTAAAAATATTCTTATCAATTTTTTTATGATGTCTAAACACGTTCTCAAGAACAACGATGGAGTCGTCAACTACAATTCCAATCAGAAGAATCAACGCTAATAATGTCATGCTGTTAAAAGTAAAATTATAGAAATACATAATGGCTATGGCTCCCAAAAGGGAAATTGGTATAGCTACAGCTATAATAAATGTTGATCTTATCGAACCAAGAAATAAAAGAACAATGAGTGATGCAAGAATAGTACCTTCTATAATATGTTCTTGAAGTGACTTCACCATGGATTTAATATAAATTGAATCATCTGTTGAATACTGAATTTTTAATCCTGGAGGTAAATTTGGTGTGATTTCATTTTCAATTTTTTCACGTACTTTTTTAATGATATCTACAGTGTTGGTGTTTGCGACCTTTACAATACCTAAGCCAATACTTGTTTCACCATTGAACCTAGCTGTCTCTCTATAGTCATCAAGACCATCTTCAACCTCAGCAACATCTCTAACCTTAATTGCTCCCCCATCTCTGTATGCAATAATCATTTCTTGAATATCTTTGACATTATGAAATTCTAGGTCAAGTTTAAACATTTTTTCTGATTTAGATCTTACAAGAAATCCTCCTGGAAATTGGACGTGTTCATTATCAAATGCAGAGATAAGATCTTCAGCTGAAATTTTAAGTGCTGACATTTTTTCAGGTAAAAGATTTATTCTTACAGTCCTATCTCTTTTACCGCCTAATCTAATTTCACCTACACCGTCTACTGTTTCAATTTTTTTCTTTAAGATATTTGACGCATATAAATTGAGTTGTTGTATTGTTCGGTTTCCTGTTAAAGATAACCACATGATTGCACTTGCATTTGTTTCGACTTTTCTTACAACTGGTGGGATAACATCTTTTGGAAGTCTGCGAGCAACTTGGCTTACTTTTGATTGAATTTCATTAAAAGCAACCTCAATATTTTTATCTAAATTAAAAGTAATACTTACTACTGATACGCCTGGAGAAGACTCAGATCTAACAGACTCAATTCCTGGCGTTGTATTGACAGCATTTTCAATAATATTAGTAATACTAGAATCTATAATTTCTGGATTTGCACCCTCAAGAGAGGTTGTTACAGACAGAATAGGAAATTCAACCATAGGAAATTTATCAATCCCTATTTTTTGGAAACCTATAATACCTAACAGTACAAAGATTCCAGATATCATCCAGGCTAAAACATGTCTTCGAATTGAAATTTCAGGCAGTGTCATTTATTTATTTTTGCGTAATATTAATTTTAGCTTCATCAGTAAGATAAGCAGCACCATCGACAGCTATTAATTCACCAAGCTCTAGACCCGCAGTAATTTCAGTATTCCCATTCTGGGTAATTCCTGTTTGAACAGACTTTTCAAATGCAACATCATTTATAACCACATAAACAACTTGTCCAGCTGGCCTGAGAATTATACTTTGCTCAGGAACACTTAAATTTCTTATCTCTTTAAAAACTACTGTTCCTCTAACACTGCCTCCAGCTTGCCAATTAGGTTGATTTACAACATCAGCAATAACATCAATTGAAAGAGTGTCAGAAATTAGTTGTGGCTTTAATTCTGCAATTTTTACTATAATTTTTTCTTGTACTATCGGGCTTTTAAGTTCAATAGGTAGTCCTGGTTTAAGTTTTGTCGCTAACCTTTCTGGAAATGGAACATGAGCTCTTAATCGATCATTATTCATAATCTGAATTATTGGATCTCCTACTTTAAGAAAATCTCCAACTGATGCTATTTGTTTCTCAACTTTTCCATTAATCGGTGAATAAATTTTAGTTTTACTTAATCTATAATTAGCTATTTTAGCTCTTGCCTCTGATATTTTAATTAATTCTTCTGTTTCATTTTTTTGATTTACTATTTCATCAAGCGCATTAGGTGATATAAAATTCTGATCAACTAATTCAGCATTTCTTTGGTAGGTTTTATTTTGACCAATTAAGCGTATTTTAAGTTGGCTTAATTCAGCTTCAGCTAATTCAAGTTGATAGCGATAATCTTGATCATCAAGCTGAGCAATAAGATCTCCTTTTTTAAGGATGAAACCTGTTTTGGTATATATTTTTTTTACTGAAGATGCAATTTCTGATCTGATTGTGGGATCCATTAAGCCTTCAATAGTCCCTATGGCTGACTCTTGATCTTTAAAATTATAGATTTGAACAAGTGAAGTAGTGATATTAATCGTTCGCTGTTTCTTTTTTTCTACCACCTCATCTTGCCCGCAACTAACAAAAAGAAAGGTTAAAAAAAACAAAATAAAAACTTTTTTAAACATTAAAATTTTCCGCATTAATTAAATTCCAATCAAAAACATCACCCGGATCAGTTTTTCGACCAGGGGCTATATCACTGTGCCCAACAATATCTGTTACAGGATATTTCATGCGCAATGACTTTAAAAGATTTATTAAAACCTTATATTGAATATCTTCGTACTTTACTATGTCTGACCCCTCAAGCTCTATACCAATTGAAAAATCGTTACAATTTTTTTTATGTTTCCAAGATGACCTTCCTGCGTGCCAAGCTTTGTTAAGGCAAGAAACAAACTGTATTAGTTCACCTTTTCTCTTAATTAAAAAATGTGAGGAAACCTTAAGGTCTTTTATTTTTTTAAAATAAGTATGCTCGCTAATATCAAGATTATTTAAAAAAAAATCTTCTATATACGAATTACCAAATTTATTTGGTGGAAGGCTGATGCAATGAATAACAATTAATGAAATGCTTTGCTTAGGTGCCCTTAAATCATAATTAGGAGACTCAATTTGTTTAACATGGGGTAGATAGCCATTTTCATCAATCGTAAATAATTTATCTTGTGAAGTCATTGATTCAATTATAATCAAGTATTAAATAATTAAGTAATGTGATTTAACTTTTTAAAGATATGAGGTGATGTTATGTTTACAGACGAATTTTTAAAACTTTTTTTTGACGCAGTTTTGTTTGGAATTGTAGATAATGGGGTGATGCTTGTGGGCGCGTTTTTTGGACTTGGGCTAGAAAAATATCTACCTGAACGCTTCCAGGTTGGTTTAGGAGCAATTATTGGGGCTGGCCTTGGTAATACCGTAAGTGATTTTATGGGGGGTGCGGTTAGTTTAAATTGGGCATTAGCATTTGGAACAGCGATAGGTTGTTTGATTGCATTAATACTAATTCCAGTCATTCATAGTATAAAAAATAAAGCATAATAGTTAGTCAGTTAAATGAAAACTAATTATATTTTAAGGCTATACGGTTGTTTATTTTATGAAATCCTTATTCAAGCTGCGTTATGGTTTTTAGTTGCATTTATTACGATATTTATATCTACAATCAATTCGACAGACCAACCTCATATTTTTCAGTTTATTTTATGGGTAGCTTCGGGAGTTTATTTTGTTTCTTCTTGGTACTATGGAGGCCAAACTTTGGCTATGAAGGCTTGGAAAATAAAGCTTGAATTACCTATAAAGAATAAATTTATTTTTTGTGTACTGAGGTATTTTTTAGCCTGTATTGGATTAATTTTATTTTTTATTTTTTATATGAATATCTTATTTGGATCAAAGCAATATTTGCATGATTTAATTATGGGATTAAAAATTAGAGACGTTCGAATCTCATAATCATATAAATGCCCAAAGATAAAAATAAGAAAGAGGGAAGGAGGGAGCTTAAAAAAGGAGGCCAGTCATTTAATAAGCCTAAATGACGGAATAATGTATTTATAATTTGATAAGCAATTCCGATAGAAATGCCAATGAACATTTTTAAAAATTTACCTCCAGATCGTTGTTGCAAAAAACCAAATGGAAGGGCAAATAGAATCATTACTATTGGCATCAGTGGATTAATCAATTTTTCCCATAAAGCAGTTTCGTATTTAGATGATTTTTGATTATTGATTTTAAGATAATTAATAAATTTTACTAAGTTAAATATTGACATTTTGTCGGGTGAAATTATCAAAACATTCATCATTTCTGGGCGTATCAATGACTTCCAATTTCCCTTCTCAATTTTTTCTGCAATGATTCCATTTTCTTTAAAATTCTTAACTGTTATTTCAGTTAGATCCCAATTCCCATCTTCAAATTTTCCATTTTTTGCATCAATAATGGTTCTTAAATTAAACTGATCATCAAACTCATATATATGTATGTTTGATAATGTCGCATCAGGAAGTACATTCTCAATATTGACAAAATTATTACCATCCTTCATCCAGAAGCCAGATTTAAATTCCATACTGATTGAGGAGTTAGTTGCGCTTGTTTTAAGTTGTTGGGCATTTTTTTCACTATTTGGTGTAATCAAATCTCCAACTGCAAACGTAAGAACACTAAAAAAAACAGCAATAGGCATTACAGCTTTTGCAATCTGTTTAATTGAAAGGCCGCTAGACCTTAAAACAATTAATTCTGATTGATGGGATAATTGACCAAAAGTATACATTGCACCAATTAAGACGGCAGTTGGAATGAGTTTGTAGATATGTCCTGGAATTGTTAGGAGGACGTATACGATTGCTTGTGTTACCCCGTATTTCTTATCATCTAAATCTGAAATCTCTTGAATGAATTCAAAGAAAGAAAAAAGGCAAATACCTCCAAACAAGAACAAAGTAATGCCTAAAAATAGCTCTATGTTTAGGTACTTAGTGACTTGATTCATTTGTAATTTTTTTGAAAAAAAGTTGGTATTAAATTTAAATTAAGTGATCTTCTGTACATAAAATAAATAGCAATGCTAAGAAAAATAAAATGTGAAAGCCAAGAGCCTATCCAGATACTAAGTTGACCAGTTGCAATTAAACTATTTGAAATACTTACAGCATTATTATAAATGACAAAAATTAATATCGCAGAGAGTATATTCATTGACCTGCCAGATCTTGGATTATTAAAACTCAATGGAATTGCAATTAGTATAAGAATGAATGTAGATATTGGAAGAGAAAGTCTCCAAAGAAATTCCGCTTGAAACTTTTTATTTGAAAGATTACCTATGAGCTCAATCGTTTTTTTTGCCTCCATTTTTGAAACTCTTGCACTAGCCGCAGAGAGTGAGGGGATATCTTTTTCAATTAAAATGCCATATTCTTTATATTTAACTGTAGTGAACTCTTCAGTTTCCCTGCCACCTTCATATCTTTTTCCATCAAGTAAAACGATATAATTTTCACCCTTTTCGTTGGTATACCTTTTTCCTTTACTTGAAACCATAACTCCGAGTTTTCCATTCTGGTAAGATTGAATAAAAACATTATTGACGGTATTACCAAGCTCACTAAATCCTTCCACATATAAAATTCTATTATCAGACTTTGATTCTTTAAAAATTCCTGGACTAATCGCTGAAAACTCATCACGAGTTTTCAGCCCATTCTTATATTCTTCAACCTTTTGCACCGCCCATGGGCTTACAAGTAAAGAGAGAAAGCCAATTAACAAAATAGTAGGAATTGAAAAATAAATGATAGGCTTTACAAGCTTTGAAAGACTTAATCCAGAACTTAACCATACAATCATTTCACTATCCTTATACCATCGACTAAGTGCCATTAAGATGGTCAAAAATAAAGTAATTGAGAGTAAAAGAGGAAGGTGTTTTAATAAATTGAAAACTAAAATCGTATCAATCGTGTCATTAGGTATAATACCTTTTGCTGCAAGGCGAAAAACATAAACAATTCTTTGAGCGACCACGACTCCTGTAAGGATAAGAATTGTTGCTATAGCTGTATAAAATAATTCTTTATTTAATTTTGTTTTATATAGCATTTTTAAATAAGTTTAATTCGTTATAGACAACATTAAGGAATGTTAAATGAAATTTCAACTAAAGTCAGATTCAATTTCAAAATTATCAGCTGATATTATCATATTGGCAATTAATAAAAGTAATGAGCTATGCTCTTCACTGAGTTTAAGCAAATTTATTCAAGATGACCTTAATTTAATAATAAAGTTAGATGATCTTTCTAAAGATGCAGGCTCGGTAAATATTGCACATATGCACGACGGGGCATTTAAAAGGGTTTGTTTTGTCCGTATACAAAAACAGGATAGCCTTGATGAAGAAGGTTTATTTAAATTAGCAAAAAATATTTTTAAATCCTTTAAATCAATTAAATGTGGAACAATAGCTTTACCGGTAAGCCAATTTATAAATAAAAAAATCAATGAGGGTACTGTGGCCAATCTATTTACAAAAGCAGCCATAGATGAATCTTATGAAATTAATTCTCTTAAATCCGATAAAAAAGCTTCAAAAAATAACTACCAAATAAATTTTCAAGCTAATAAGTTGGATAGTAATTCTATTAAATTGGGGATAAAGGAAGGTCAAGCTATTGCCGAGGGTATGAATCTAACTAAAGATTTAGGTAATCTACCTCCTAATATTTGTACGCCAACATACCTAGCAAACCAAGCAAAAGAAATTGCTAAAGATTTCAAGATGAAATCAACTACATTAAGTCAGAAACAGATAGAGAAATTAAAAATGGGTTCCTTTTTATCGGTTGCAAAAGGGAGCCGAGTAGAGCCAAAGTTCATCATTATAGAACACAAAAAAGGTAAAAAGTCTTCAAAACCTCATGTTTTAGTTGGTAAGGGAATTACATTTGATTCAGGAGGCATCTCTCTAAAACCAGGTGCAGCAATGGATGAAATGAAATATGATATGTGTGGTGCTGCAACAGTACTAGGAGTTATGAAAACTATCGGCCTTTTGAATTTACCACTTAATGTAGTTGGATTAATCCCTGCGTGTGAAAATATGCCAGATGGACTTGCTGTGAAACCAGGAGATATTGTAACAAGCATGTCGGGGCAAACAATTGAAATCCTTAATACTGACGCTGAGGGTAGGTTGGTTCTGTGTGATGCATTAACATATGCTGAAAGGTATAAACCAGAAACAGTAATTGATATAGCCACACTAACAGGAGCGTGTGTAATCGCCCTCGGTCACCATGCATCAGCAGTTTTTAGTAAGAGCGATGATCTTGCAAAAGATTTGCTTGAGGCTGGTAAAAAATCAATAGATAAAGCATGGCGAATGCCTCTTTGGGATGAATATCAACCACTTTTAAATAGTAACTTTGCGGATATTGCTAATATAGGTGGAAGAGCAGCAGGCAGCATTACAGCTGCATGCTTCTTATCAAGATTTACAAAAAAATATTCATGGGCACATATTGATATTGCGGGGACTGCTTGGAATTCTGGATCAAATAAAGGTGCGACAGGACGACCTGTTAGCTTGCTAAGTCAATTTTTAATCCATAAGACTAAAAAATAAATTTACACTTTTGACCAATATTAAATTTTTTTTTAACGTTGAAAACAAAATTGACTTAATTTGTTCCATACTTCCAGAGAGACTAAATAAAAAAAGAAATTCCCTGATTTATTGTCTTGATAATATTCAATTAAATCTTTTGTCTGATCAATTATGGGGAAATAGTGTAGAGAGCTTTTTTCCTCATGAGGAAAATAATCATCATCATTTCAGTAAGATTATATTAAGTAACAAAAATATTGAGTGGATGGACGACACAATCATAAATATTTCATCTCAGATGGTTGATGGCTTCAATAGATACTTAAATTTATTTGAAATAGTATCTACTGATGAAGAAGATAAAAAACTAGCGAGAATTAGATTTCAATACTTTAAAGATCGGGGGTACAACATTCAGAGTATTGATGCAAAAAAAATTTAAGCCTTGATTAGATCTAAGTATTTATCTTTTGATAAAAAATCAGTCTCCTGAACATTCTTCATTAGCTCTACTTGGCAAATCCAAATTTTAAAAGGGTCTTCATTGACTTTTTCTGGCGCGGACTCAATTTCAGGATTAATCAAAACTATTTTACCATTTTCAGGAGCAATAATATCTGATGCCGTTTTGACAGATTCAATTGATCCTAGGGCTTGATTTTTTTTGAATTCGCTATTTTTATTTATTTCCACGTATACGATGTCCCCAAGCAAATCTTGAGCAAAATCAGTAATTCCTAAAAAAAAATAATCCCCATTTGGTTTTAGCCAAATGTGGTCTTTTGAATATATGATGTTATCTGGATATGCCATTTAAAAGTCTTTTTATGAGTAACTAATATACTTTTATATTGTTTTATAAAAAAAAATTGTATAATTTGATTAATTATAATCGAGGATTGAAATTATTTATGCATAAATTTTTTAGTTTTTTATCATCCTTCATCTTCCTCCTTAGTATTTCGTTTAATTCCTACTCTGACAATCAGCTTAATAGCTTAAATAGCAAGTTTGCAAAATATAAGTCTGACCCAAAAGTTAGGTCAGCGAAAGCGATGGTTGTAAATCAAAATAATGGCAAAGTAATATATCAAAAGAATGCCTATTCAGAGGCATCGATTGCATCTTTAACAAAGCTAATGACGGCAATGGTCATAATAGATTCGAAAATTGATTTAAATAAGAAAATTAAAATTACAAAGCAAGATATTGATAGATTGAAGGGAACAGGCTCAAGAATTCCGATTGGTTCATTGATAACTGGACATGATTTACTTAAAATTTCTTTAATGTCTTCTGACAATAGAGCGGCCTCTGCTTTAAGTAGAGCTTACCCTTCAGGCAAGAAAGGTTTTATAAAGGCAATGAATATAAAAGCCCTTAAATTAGGTATGCATAACAGTAAGTTTGCAGATTCGACAGGCTTAAATAAAAGAAATAAGTCTACAGCTAGAGACCTTGTTAGGATGGTTGAGGCTGCTTATCAATACCCAAAAATTAGAAAAATAACTACAACATCTCAAGAGACTTTTAGAATAGGTAAAAGAAAAAATGAAATTGGATTCGTAAATACTAATAGGCTGGTGAGGAAGGGTACTTGGAATATTGGATTATCAAAAACAGGCTTTACGAGAGACGCTGGTCGATGTTTGGTGATGCAGACGACAATTAGCAATGAACCAGTAATTATGATTTTTTTGAATTCGTACGGTACATTAACAAGGTTTGCAGATGCGCAGCGAGTAAGGAAATGGATAAAAAAAGAATCAATAATGAATAAAATTAGCCAGATTTCTGATCATTAACGGCTTTTTTCTTAACGGCTTTTTTCTTAACGGCTTTTTTCTTAACTGATTTTTTCTTTTCTTTTTCTTCTAGTTCTTTTTTTGTGATTAATTGAATGGCTTTATCAAGCTCTATATTTTCATAATTTAGATTCTTTGCAATATTAACTTTAATCGCATCTCTTTGAAGATAGAATCCAAATCTACCCTTATAAATATCAATCGTTGAATTTGTAACTGGATCAATACCTATTCTTCTTAAAGGTTTTAATAGTTCTACAGCCTCGTCATGTGTAATTTCAAAAATATCGTCAGATTTCGGAATAGCTTTGAATTTACTATTGTGATTCACATAAGGCCCAAACTGACCAATGCTCGCAATAATTTTTTTACCTGTATCTGGATGAATACCTAGGTCACGAGGAAGTGAAATTAGTTTTTGTGCAATTTCCTCATTCAGATCAGTCAAGGGTATTGTTGGAGGAATAGTTACACGTTTCGGTTTAATTTTTGAATCTTCATCTTGAGTGCCAAGTTGGAGGTAGGGACCATAGGGGCCAATAAGAAGAAGAATATCAATATTTGTTTCCTTATCTTTACCAACGAGTTTTGGTTCTTGAGGTAAATCACCATTAGCACTTCTAGTAAATTTACATTCAGGATAATCAGAACAAGCAATAAAGTTACCTCTTCTTCCAAGTTTTGAAAGTAAAGGCTTACCACATTTAGGACAATCTTCATCAATAGATTTTTGGGTTATTTTCGTTCTATCCAACTCACTTTTTTCTTTTATTTTTTTATCAAAATCTACCCAAAATTTTCGAAGTACTTTTATCTTGTCCTTATTATTAGCAGCGATATCATCAAGTTCTGCTTCTAAATGGGCAGTAAAATCATAATCGACATAGTTGCTAAAATGTTCTGTCAAAAAATCAATAACGACATTACCAACATCTGTAGGAGTAAATCGCTTTTTATCTAATACAACGTAATCTCGTTCCTGAAGGGTTGAAATAATGCTTGCATAAGTCGAGGGTCTTCCAATACCAAACTCCTCAAGCGTTTTTACTAAGCTTGCCTCACTGTATCGGGGGGGAGGATCAGTAAAATGCTGAACCCCATGAATGCTATTAACTTCAAGTTGATCACCTACTTCAAGTGGGGGTAATTTTTTTGATTCATTATTTGTGTCATCATTTTCTTGATCTTCAATATAGACGGACATAAATCCTGGAAATTTTATAGTTTGCCCATTGGCTCTAAAAATATTTTCATTAGATCCGATTTCAAGATCCACGCTAACTACATCGTAAACTGCAGATGTCATTTGGCAAGCTAAGGTTCTTCTCCAGATCATTTCATAAAGTTTAAATTGCTCCTCTGTAAGAAAGCTTTTAAGTTCTTTTGGGGATCTTGAAATATCTGTTGGCCTAATTGCTTCGTGAGCTTCTTGTGCATTTTTTGATTTCGTTTTATACGCAATTGCTTTGTTCGGTAAAAAATCTGGAGAATAGTTTTTTTTCAAATAGCCTCTTGCTTGTTCAATTGCCTCTTTAGAAAGCGTCATTGAATCAGTTCTCATATAGCTGATTAAACCAACCGCACCCTCTCCAATTTTAATGCCTTCATAAAGTTGTTGAGCGATTATCATAGTACGTTTGGTTGTAAATCCTAATTTTCTTACACCTTCTTGCTGCATTGTGGATGTAGTAAAAGGGGAGGATGGTTTTCTAGTTCTTTGTTTTTTATCAACACGACTAACTTTTGTTTTACCTGCACTTTTTAAAATTAACTCACCCACAATTTCTTTTTGATGTTTTTCGGTAGTAACTGTAAATTGCTCTACCTTTTTATTTTCAAAAGTCACTAATTTTGTTGAAAATTTTGAATCTTTTTGAGTATCAAGATGAATAGACCAATATTCTTTTTTAATAAATTTTTCAATCTCTTTTTCACGTTCAGTAATTAAACGAAGTGCAGGGCTTTGAACTCGACCGGCTGATAATCCATAGCGAATTTTTGACCATAATAAAGGAGATAGATTAAACCCGATTAAATAATCAAGTGCTTGTCTAGCCTGTTGAGCATGAACTAGGGCACTAGCAATCTCTCGTGGTTTTTGAAGTGCATCAATAATTGCATTTTTAGTAATTTCTCCGAAAATAATTCTAGCAATTTTTTTATTTTTAATGAGTTTTTTAGAATTTAGAATTTCAGCGATATGCCATGCAATTGCTTCTCCTTCGCGATCAGGATCAGTTGCGAGAAGGACTTCTTCTGAATCTTTGGCCGCCTTTGAGATAGCATCCATATGCTTCTTATTTCTTTCAATTAACTGAAAATTCATCTCAAAATTTTCAGTATTGATTCCCTCTGACTTCGGTAGAAGATTTCTTATGTGACCATAAGAGGCAAGGACTTTATATTCGCTGCCTAAATAGGTACTAATTGTTTTAGCTTTAGATGGGGACTCAACTATTAATAATTTTGTCATATAAGCAAAAATGATTCATTTAAAAATTAAGCATAATAGTTACAAAAAACTAACTATACAAGCTCCAAATTAAAATAGATCTTTTGAAAAATAAATTTCTTAATTAAAATCTACTCACAAATAATATTTTTTTCTGTTATTTATGGGTGCTTCCTCCATCAACATGAATTACTGCTCCTGTTGAATATGTGGCAGTAGTTAAAAGAAAAACAACAGCTTTAGCAATATTTTTTGGAACACCTTGTTTTTTTAAAAATGTTTGTGAAATAATATTCTCTCTATATCCTGCCTCAGATTCTTGATTATTTTCAGGCCACAATATTGCACCAGGCGCTACAGCATTTACTCTAACATCGGGTGCTAAGTCTATTGCTAGTGATCTTGTAAGAGAAACCAAACCGCTTTTTGCAATATTATAAATAATGTAGTTTTTCTTTGGGTTATTTTCCTTAGCATCAGTAATATTGACTATTGATCCCTTTTGCTCTTTCAAAAATTTTGCTGCTGCCTGACATAAAAACAAAGGTGCTTTTAGGTTAGTTGAAATTAAATCGTTCCAGTCACTTTCATTAAGGGCATTGAGTTGAGTGGGAAAGTAGCTCGAAGCATTGTTGACCAAGTAATCAAGTTGACCAAACCTCTTAATTACATTTGAAATAATATTTTCGTACGAATCTATTTTACATAAGTCACCTTGTACGATATCTGTTGAATTAACTCTAATTTTATTGAGTTTGTCTTTCAGATATACGGCGTTTTCTTTTGAATTTCGATAATGAATCATTACATCGACATTTGACTTATGTAATTCTTCACAAATTGACGCACCGATTCTTTTTGACCCACCTGTGACAAGAGCTATTTTTTTGTTATTTGTTTTCAATTAGTTTAATTTAAATTTTATATATTTCTAGTAAAGTTATTATAATCTAAGGATTATGACGAATTTACCTTCCCTTAGCCAACTTGAAGAATCAGTCCATGATGCCTTAAATCAGAGGTTAAAAAAAGAAATTATTCAATCAGGTGGCTCAATTTCTTTTTCATTGTTAATGGATACTGTACTTTATGATAAAGAACATGGTTACTACACTGGAAATAAAGAACAATTTGGAGACTCTGGTGATTTTATAACGGCTCCCATGATTTCAAATATATTTACGAGATGTTTTTTGAATGCGTTTAAAGAGAATTTTCTTCATCTTCCATCATCAATATTAGAGTTAGGAGCCGGTAATGGTCAATTCGCAGTTGATTTAATGATAGCTGCAGGAAAAAATAACATCGTAATCGACCAATATTTAATCTATGAAATAAGTAACAATTTAGTAAAAAGACAACAAAAGATCTTGAAAGAAAATCTATCAAAAGAAATTTTCTCGAAGGTTGTATGGGTTTCTAAAATTCCTGAAAGATTCGAAGGAATTATTTTTGCAAATGAATTTTTGGATGCGTTCCCAACTAATATTTACGAAATTAAAAATAAACAAATTTATGAAAGAAAGGTAGGCATTAAGAATAACCAGTTGGGTTGGAAGATAGATAGTAATCCTAGTCCGGAACTTGAAAGCTTTATAGATATTGAAGATCTTTCTTCGGGGTATATTTTTGAATATTCTAAAAAATTAGATGACTGGCTAAAAGATTTTTTTAAAATAATTAAAAAAGCCATAGTTTTTTTTGTAGATTATGGATTTTGTCAAAGTGAATTATTTCATCAAGATAGAATGGAAGGCACATTGATGTGTCATTACAAACATTATGCACATACTAATCCATTTGCATGTTTGGGAGCGCAAGATATAACATGTCATATTAATTTCTCACACATCTCAAGGTTGGCGAAATGTGCAGGATGTACGGTCGGTGGTTTTGTTTCCCAGGCTAATTTTTTGATAAATACTGGAGCTTTAGATTTTTTAGGTGAGCATGATCCAAATAATATTTTAGACTTTAAGATACAGACAAATGCATTCCAAAAACTAACCTCTCCAGCTGAGATGGGTGACTTGGTAAAGGTAATAGGTATTACAAAGAATACAGAGTTAAGTCTATTTGGGTTTAATAAAAATGATAGGAAATTTCAACTTTGACAGATTTAGATAAAAGACCAGTTAGAAGTTATATTCTTAGACAAGGGAGGCTCACTAAATACCAGGAAAGCGGAATAAAGAAGTTTGCACCTAAATATACAATTCCCTTTCAAAAAATGCCGTTAAATTTTGATCAAGTTTTTCATAAAAAAAATAAAATAATTTTAGAGATTGGTTTTGGAATGGGCGATACGACATTTAAAATGGCTCAAGAAATGCCAGATTCAAATTTTTTGGCTGTTGAAGTCCACTCACCTGGCGTTGGAAGTCTTTTGAATAAAATTAACCTTAGTCAGCTTGAAAATCTAAAGATTATTCAGCATGATGCCATTGAAGTCATGAATGAAATGATTCCTAATAAATCATTAGATGGAATCCATATTTTTTTCCCTGATCCCTGGCCAAAGAAAAAGCATCATAAACGAAGATTATTAAAAAATTCTTTTTTAAAACTTATGGAGATTAAGCTAAGCCAATTAGGTTATATTCATATAGCTACAGACTGGGAAGCATACGCTTTAGAAATTATTACTTTAGTTGGGGAGAGTAAATCTTATAAAATGTCCAAAAGAGATTTAAATAAAAAACCTCAGTCGAGGCCTTTAACTAAATATGAAAATAGAGGCTTAAGGTTGGGGCATCAAGTTTGGGATATTATTATTACTTTACGATAACCACTCTTCTATTTTTTGGGAAGCTTGCTCAATTCCTTGTTTTTTTAAGCTTGAAAATAACTGAGCAGAACATTCTGTTTTATGAACCTCACCCCATCTACCCTTCAACTCCTGTTGAATTTTTTTAAGGGTTCTTAATGACTTATCTTTTGAAATTTTGTCACTCTTTGTTAATAAAATATGGATAGGTTTTTTTTGAGGCGCAAACCAGTCTAACATCTGAGTATCAAGATCTGTTAGTTCCCTTCTTATGTCAACAACTATAATTAGACCAATTAAGCTCTTCCGTTCTTTGAGATATTTTGGTAATAGTTTTCTCCAATGATCTTTCATAGGTTTAGGAACTTTTGCAAATCCGTATCCTGGCAAATCGACTAAAGATTGCATGTCGTGAATTTTAAAAAAATTAATGAGTTGGGTCCTGCCTGGCTGTTTACTAACATAAGCTAATCGCGTTTTGTTAGTAAGTGTGTTAATCGCGCTTGATTTGCCTGAATTAGATCGACCTGCAAAAGCGACCTCTCTACCGATATCCGCCGGAAGTTCATCAAAGTGATTTGTAGAAATGATAAATGATACATTTTGTAGAAAAGACATTTCACAATTTTAACTTGATTTAGATCAATTCGTCTGGAACATTTGTATATAATATGTGTCTTTACAAAATAATTTCAATTTAAGGTTAATATGTTCTCGGATAAATACATTTTCTTGCTACTTCTGGTGCTTTTTAATTCCACTTCGTTTGCTGAAAGTAGACTTGATAACCAGAAATTTACAAAAACCCAAAAAATAGTAAAAAATGTTTGTATGGCGTGCCATGGTATGGATGGGAATAGTCTTAATGGGAAAATTGCCCCAAAAATTGCGGCCCAAAATGCTCGTTACCTAACAATACAGCTTAATAAGTTTAAGGATGGCGTAAGAAAAAATACACTTATGCAGGGTATAGCTGCAGGCCTGTCTGCTGAAGACATGGATAATTTAGGTATTTATTTCTCAGAACAAAAACTACAATTATCAGCTGCAACCTCTAACGGAGTCGGCTCGATGGGCGAAAAGATTTTTCGAGCAGGTATAAAGGATTCAGGAGTGCCTGCATGTGCAAGCTGTCATGGTCCTGCCGGGCATGGAGTACCTAATCTTTATCCTAGGCTTAATGCTCAGCATTCAGATTATATATTGAGCCAATTAAATCATTTCAGAGTTTTAGAAGACAAGCCTGGAACTGTATATGCCCCCATGAGAGCAATTTCAGTGAAGCTAACCGAACAAGAAATGAAGGCTGTCGCTGACTATATCCAAGGATTACAATAAGCTAAATAGTGAACTATTGTTCTCTAATCAATCTCTTATTAGTATATATTTTCTAAAAAAAACATAAGATTTTAAATTTGGCTCAATCAAGAAAAAATTTCTCCTCTTTTTTGCACTTACTAAGCACAATGCGCTTTGCAATCACTATGCTTTGTTTCATTGGTATTGCATCGGTTATCGGGACTATCCTCAAGCAAAACGAGCCCTATGAGAACTACATCATTAAATTTGGACAGTTCTGGTTTGAATTTTTTGAAGCCATGGGTTTGTATAATGTATACCAAGCATTCTGGTTTTTATTAATACTTATTTTTTTAATTATTTCTACTTCATTCTGTGTATCGAGAAACTCACCAAAAATATTAAAAGAGTATAAAAAATTTCAACTGAATGCTCGTGAAAAATCTCTAAAATCCTTTAAACATAGTTATGAGATTCCTGTTAAGAAATTTGGCATCATTAAATTAGAAAAATTACTTCTTGAAAATAAATTTAGGCTGAAGAAGCAGACAAATAAACATGGAGACTTAATTATTTCTGCAAAAAAGGGAGATTTTCAAAAATTAGGATATATTTTTACCCACCTGGCAATTATTATAATTAGCATCGGTGGACTGATGGATGGCAATCTTATTTTAAAGATGCAGGAATTGACAGGTTCAAAAAAAATTATTTATGAAGACCTAGCTCTTAATGATGTGCCGGCGACTGGAAAATTAACGACTTCAAATTTTTCATATCGAGCACAAATGTTACTTAGAGAAGGAGAAAAACAAAGCGTAGCAGTTTTAAAGGCAAAAGAAGGTTACTTTATTCAAGACTTACCTTTTATTGTTGGATTGAATGATTTTAGGATTGAACATTACAGTACTGGACAGCCAAAATCTTTTGAGAGCGACTTAATTGTTGAAGATAAAAAGTCTGGTCAATTGATAAAAAAAACAATCAACGTAAACAGTCCTCTAACTTTTAATGGTGTGACAATCTATCAATCATCATTTGAGGATGGTGGGACAGAATTAGCGCTTGATGTTTGGAATTTACATTCTTCTGAAGAAAGTTCAAAAATGGAAAGTATTATTTTTAAAAAAAATGAGTTAGCAATCAATGACCAAAAGTATTTTTTTGAATTTAATGACTTTCGTAAATTTAATATTCTAGACATTGAAATTGGCAATGAGAAAAAACCTACAAATGTAGGGCCAAGTTTTATATACAAAGTTAGAAACGAGTCTGGTCAGGCAAATGAATACCAAACTTATCAATATCCTATGAAGATGGATAATTCTTTTTACTTTATCAGTGGAATGAGAAAAACGCCTCAAGAAGATTATCAATATTTAAAATTGCCTGCCGATGCAAATGGAGAGATTAATGGTTTTATGTTATTCAAAGGACTTCTTCATTCGCCTCAAATTTTAAAAAATGCAATTAAAAGAGTTGTCGGGCAATCTTTCCCTGATGGTGGAGAGAGGAGTCAGATTTATTTTGAGGGCGTTGAGAGAGTAATGTCTGGATTTATCCAGGGAGGTTATAGTCAGATTGCTGAATCAATTGATACATCTTTGTCAATTGAAGATCAAAAGAGAATAGCTAGTAGTTATATAAAAATAATTTTTTTAGTAGGGAAAGAGCTTATCGCAATCTATCAATCAAACAATTTAGAAACTGATACTTTTTTATTTGAGAGTAATCATCAATTTGTACAAGAGGCATTAACAGGATTTAACGACAGTTTTTTTTATGGCCTACCAATATTTCTTGAATTAAAAAATTATGTCCATGTCCAATCAAGTGGATTGCAATTAACTAAATCACCAGGCCAGTTTTGGGTTTATTTGGGATCAATTCTTTTAGTGCTTGGCATATTTTGTATGATTTATATTCAAGAGGTAAGGTTGTGGATTATGAAGAAAAAAGATAATAAAAATATTCTATTGGCACTTACTACTAACCGACATAGACTTGAGTTTGACCAATTTGCTCTAAAAATTAGTCAACAAATAAAAAAAACTTTTAATTAATGGAAATGAATATGATCTTCAAACAAACATTTAATTACTTATTTATTGTTTCTATGTTGATGCTTCCTGCACTAGGCCTATTTAAATTTCATCAATATATGGATTACTACGAAATGTTTATCCTAGTTGGAACAGGGTTAACATTTATTTGGATGAGTAGTTATTGGCAAAACTTTAGGTATCTAGTTTCATCCGTTTTAGTTCTTAGTTTCATATCAATATTTTTGTATGAAGGGAACCTATTTTCAGGTGAAGAGCAATTTATACTTAAATACTTCTTATCTAGTCAATCTGCAATTATGTGGATGTGCTCTTTGTACCCTCTAAGTCTTTTAATGTATTGGATTTACTTATTTAAAAAACAATCATTTTTTGGAAATTTTGCTTCTCAATTGACATGGATTGCAACAGCAATGGGTTTTATAGGTTTGCTGGTGAGGTGGTTTGAATCCTACTTAATAAGTATCGATGTAGGCCATATACCTATAAGTAATTTATATGAAGTCTTTGTTTTATTCTGTTTGATTACAGCCTTATTGCATCTTTACTATGAAGAAAAAATGAATCGAAAAGAACTAGGAGCCTTCGTTTTAATAATTATCACTGTCGCAGTAGGGTTTATATTGTGGTACACCTTTTCAAAAGGTGCCGATGCAATTCAGCCATTAGTCCCTGCACTTCAATCATATTGGATGAAAATACATGTGCCAGCAAATTTTATCGGTTACGGTGCTTTTGCAATTGCGGCTATGACTTCGATTGCTTATTTGTTAGCTGATAAAGGCATACTAAGTTCAAGATTGCCTAGTTTAATCATTCTAGATGACTTGACTTACAAAGCGATTGCAATTGGCTTTATATTTTTTACTATTGCGACTATTTTAGGCGCTGCCTGGGCAGCAGAAGCATGGGGTGGTTATTGGTCTTGGGACCCCAAAGAAACTTGGGCGCTTATTGTATGGCTAAATTATGCAGGCTGGTTACATTTAAGATTAGTCAAAGGCCTGAGAGGTCCAATTTTGGCATGGTGGTCAGTGATTGGCCTTGTAATTACAACATTTGCATTTTTAGGGGTTAATCTTTTCCTCTCAGGCCTCCATTCTTACGGCGAACTTTAAAGTTGCAAAGAAGTTTATTCTAAAGTACGATTGCTTCAAGTTAACAGCAAAGCAAAAAATTCGCGTATGGACGAAAATTTAATATCAATAAATAATTTATCATTTGGTTATGGTAAAGACCTTCTTCATAAAGATATTAATATGCAATTTAATCGAGGTAAAGTCTCTGCGATCATGGGTGGAAGTGGATGTGGTAAAACAACTATCCTTAGGCTTATAGGTGGTCAATTAAATCCAAATTCAGGAAATGTCATAGTTGATGGCAAAGTTGTCCACGAGCAAGGTCGAGAAGGGCTTCGTAACATAAGAAGGAAGATGGGCATGCTATTTCAGCATGGTGCGTTATTTACTGACTTATCTGTTTATGAAAATGTAGCCTTTCCAATGCGAGAGCATACTGACTTACCAGAAAATGTGATTAAAGATCTTGTGTTGTTAAAGCTGAACGCAGTTGGTTTGAGAGGCGCACATAAAAAAATGCCTGCAGAGTTGTCGGGGGGGATGGCAAGAAGAGTAGCATTAGCAAGGGCTATTTCACTTGATCCAGATATCATAATGTATGACGAACCATTTGCGGGTTTAGATCCAATATCTATGGCCGTAATTTGTGATTTGATTAGATCTTTGAATGATGCATTGGGGGCAACGTCAATTATAGTGACTCACGACGTAGCTGAAACTTTTTCATTCGCAGACTATATTTATTTCTTGGCTGACGGGGAAGTGGCTGCGGAAGGATCTCCAAAACAATTATTAGCATCCAAATTGCCCTTTGTTAAACAATTTATTCACTCAGAAAAAGATGGCCCTGTTCCTTTTCATACTAAAGCACCCAGCTATCAATCGGATCTATCACTTTAAAATAATGAATAACATATTAAATTTTTTAGAAAAGTTAGGCGCATCAGCAAGAAGTTCTTTGTCAGGGCTAGGGTCATGTACTAGACTTTTCTTTTTAACAATTATTTATTCATCTGATAGCTTTAAAAGATTTAATTTAACAATTAAAGAGATATATTTTACGGGCGTCCTATCTCTAGTTATTATTATTGTGTCTGCATTTTTTGTAGGAATGGTATTAGGCCTTCAAGGCTATTACACACTTGAAAAATATGGCTCATCTGAAGCGATTGGTGTTTTAGTTGCATTGGCTCTTGTAAGAGAATTAGGCCCTGTAGTCACAGCATTACTGTTTGCAGGAAGAGCTGGAACCGCAATTACAGCTGAAATAGGGTTGATGAAAACAACAGAGCAATTATCAGCCATGGAAATGATGGCAGTGAGTCCAATTGCAAGAATTGTGGCACCAAGATTTTGGGCAGGGATGATAAGTATGCCAATTTTAGCAACTATATTTTCAATGGTTGGTATCTTAGGTGGCTATTTTATAGCTGTGTTAGTTATTGGTGTTGATGATGGTGCTTTTTGGTCTCAAATGCAGGCAAATGTGGATTTTCATAATGATATAGTTGATGGTGCGATAAAGAGCCTAGTTTTTGGTTTTGCTTGCACATTAATTGCCTTATACCAAGGATTGGTTGCGCCACCTACAGCTGAAGGCGTTAGTAGAGCTACGACAAAAACTGTAGTAATTTCATCACTTAGTGTATTGGGACTTGATTTTGTATTAACGTCATTTATGTTTGTTTAAAATTATGGGAAAATATAGTTATGGATAAAGTTAAATTAGATATTTGGGTTGGAATTTTCGTTACATTAGGAATAATAGCAATGTTTTATCTGGCAACACGTGTTGGAAATTTAACTTCCAATGATGTAAAAAAAACATATGAAGTAAAAGCCTACTTTGAAAATATTGGTGGTTTAAAACCAAGGGCAGCTGTAAAAGCTTCTGGAGTTGTTGTTGGTCGAATTGGTTCTATTGTTTTTGATCCTGAAGCTTTCCACGCAGTGGTTAAAATTAATATTGATGATCGATATGCGTTCCCAACAGATACCTTTGCTAATATTTATACTGCAGGTTTGCTAGGCGAACAATATCTTTCTTTGGAAGCAGGTGGGGATGATGTTAACTTAAAAGCCGGAGATTTAATTGTGCATACACAAGATGCTGTAGTTTTAGAAAAATTAATTAGCCAGTTTTTATATAATAGTGCTGGTGATGATAACGATAAGGATAAGGATTAATTTATGTTCAGTTTAAAAAAGTGGTTTATTGCATTAACGGTGGTATTTTTTTCAGGAGCAGCAATTGCTGAACTAAGCCCTGATGAGGTGGTGAAAAAAACTGCTGACGATGTCATTAGTGCGATTAAATCTGACAAAGATATTCAAGATGGAAATAAAAAAGCAATATATGCACTTGTTGAGTCTAAGATTTTACCAAGTTTCGATTTCAATAAAATCTGTCGTCTTGTGATGGGAAAGAATTGGAGAAAAATGTCAGCCGATCAAAAAGAAGAATTTAGTACAGGTTTCAAAATGCTTTTATTGAGGACTTATGCTGTAGCACTATCTAAGTATACTGACCAAAAGATAACAGTGCTTCCAATGAAAAAACAAAAAGGAAGTGTAGTTACAGTCAAAACAGAAATTACTCAATCAAGCTCTCAGCCAATTAATGTTAATTATGCTTTATCGAATAGTACTGGAAAGTGGTTAGTAATAGACCTAATCATTGAGGGGGTTAGTATGATAACTAACTACCGTAGTCAGTTTGGGGGTTCAGTTAGGTCAAATGGTATTGATGGACTTTTAAAAGAGTTAAAAAGTAAAAATAATGCCGCTTAATATAGAATTTGAACCTAACTTATGGAAGCTGTCTGGATCCATCACATATGATGAGATTCCAAGTTTAATTGAAAAAACAAAAAACTTTAACTGGTCTGATTCAATCCAGGTCGATTTTTCGCAAGTTAAACATGTAGATACTTCAGCCTTAAGTTTGATCTTTGAGTTAAAAAGAAATGCTAAAAAACATAATCATAGTGTAATGATTAATACTCCACCAAAAAATTTGCTGAAGCTCGCAAAACTTTATGGGGTAGAAGATTTAATTTAAATTAAGAAATCTTTCGACCCTCTTGAATTTTTCTCTCAAGAAATACGTCTGTTAAATAATGAAAAAAGCAATAGTTTTTAAAAATGTAAGAAAAAATTATAAACAGTTGAAAGCTGTTGACGGCATTTCTTTGTCAATTGAGCAAGGTGAGTTCTTTGGTTTGTTGGGACCAAATGGTGCAGGTAAATCAACATTAATTAATATGATGGCAGGATTGGTAAAGCCAACTGGCGGCAGTATTTCTGTGATGGGTTTTGACGTGAATAAAGAATATCAAGAAGCCCGTCATTCAGTGGGTATTGTCCCACAGGAATTAGTATTTGACCCCTTTTTCAATGTCAGAGAAATGTTGAGATTTCAGGCGGGGTACTTTGGTAAAGATAAATCAAATGATAAATGGGTAGACGAAGTAATTGAAAGATTAGATCTAACTGATAAATCATCTACAAATATGAGAGCACTTTCTGGTGGAATGAAGCGAAGGGCTTTGATCGCGCAAGCCTTAGTGCACCGACCGCCTGTGATTGTTTTAGATGAGCCAACTGCAGGCGTTGATGTAGAACTGAGGCAAAAATTGTGGGGCTTCATAAAAGAATTAAATAATGAGGGACATACAATCGTCTTAACTACTCATTACCTTGAGGAAGCCGAAACGCTTTGTAATCGTGTGGCTATGATGAAAAGTGGAAAAATTGTTGCATTAGATTCAACAAAAAATTTGTTAAAGGAATTTTCCTTAAAAAATTTAAAAGTAAGATTGCAAAAGAATAATATAAAAAAAATCGCTGCACTTTTGAAGGGGGCTACTTTTGAACAAGAGGGAGATTGGTGTACCTTTAAATTAAAAAAAGTTTCTGATGCATCAAGCATTATAGAAAAATTAAATGCATTAAAAATACAAATATTAGATTTGCAGCTGATTGAATCTGATTTAGAAAATATTTTTCTAAAGCTAACAAGTAAAAATTGAATTTAAAATGAATACTTTACGAGATCAATTAATAGGCACATGGACACTACTTAAAAAAGAACTATTAAGGTTCTGGCGAGTTGCATTTCAAACCGTAGCAGCTCCAGTAATTACAGGAATTCTATACTTACTCATCTTTTCTCAAGTTTTAGGAGATCGTCTGGAGGTTTATGATGGTGTTAACTATTTGGTATTTTTGATTCCTGGATTAATCATGATGTCGCTTTTACAAAATTCTTTTTCTAATAGTTCATCGAGTTTGATTCAGGCAAAAATTATGGGAAATATTGTTTTTTTATTATTAACCCCTTTAAGCTATCTGCAACTTTTTTTTGCATTTCTGATAGCCGCAATAGTTCGTGGTATGTTTGTGGGAGTTTGCATTTATCTTATTGCAATGTTTTATGTTGATTTGCCTGTAGAGCACCCCTGGTTTGTATTTATATTTGCTTTTTGTGGGGGCGGACTAATGGGTGCCTTTGGAATGATTGCGGGTATATGGGCGACAAGATTTGATCAAATGGCAGCTTTCGGAAATTTTGTGATTATGCCACTCTCAATGTTATCTGGAGTCTTCTATTCTATTCATTCGTTACCTCAGATGTGGCAAAATATTTCTCACTTTAATCCATTCTTTTATATGATTGATGGTTTCAGATATGGCTTTTTTGGCCAGTCCGATACATCCCCTTATTTAAGTTTGTTGATAGTTGTATCATTTTTTATTATTTTGTCATTTATTACTATCAGAATGTTAAAATCCGGTTATAAATTAAGGAATTAGTATGTTACAAGCTATTGAAATTCAAAAAATCATAGAAGCTAATTTAAATTGTAATTTTATAAAAGTTAATGGCGATGATGGAACACACTTTGACGCAGTTATTGTCAGCGATGTCTTTAACGGCCAATCGATGATTAAACAACATCAGCGGGTTTATTCAGCGCTTGGTAATATGATGCAAAGTGAAATTCATGCACTTTCAATCAAAACATATACTCCAGATGAATGGAGTCAAATGAATAATATTTAAAGGTTAAAATTTATGACTACAAATGCGAAAATAAAAAAATTAATTGATGACAATGAAGTTCTTCTATTCATGAAAGGTAACCCAACTTTTCCTCAGTGTGGTTTTTCTAGTGTAGCTTGCCAAGCACTAGGCTCTCTAGATACCTCATTTGAAACGGTTGATGTTTTGCAAGATCCAGAGATTAGGGAAGGCATAAAGATATATTCAAATTGGCCAACAATCCCGCAGCTTTATATTCGCGGTGAATTCATTGGTGGCGCTGATATTATTCGCGAACTTTATGAATCTGGCGAGTTAGCAAAAATAATTTCTAAAGAATAGCTTTGGACAAACTCGTTATAGAAGGTGGCTTTCCTCTTGAGGGAGAAGTCTGTATTTCGGGTGCTAAGAATGCTGCCCTTCCTATACTAATTGCATCGTTATTGTCTGACGAAGCGCTCAATCTGCAAAACGTTCCTAACCTTCAAGATATTGAGACATGCATAGATCTTTTAAGTGCGCTGGGGGTAAGTGTAAAACATCAAGATAACTCCTGTATTTTACAGGCCAATCGTGTGACTAATTTTGATGCGCCCTATGATCTAGTGAAAACTATGCGTGCATCAATTTTAGTTTTGGGCCCTTTGCTTGCAAAATATGGTGAAGCAAAAGTTTCATTGCCTGGTGGGTGTGCTATTGGATCTCGGCCTGTAGATATTCATATTAAAGGACTTGAGTTAATGGGTGCCAAGATAATCATCGATAAGGGTTATATTAGTGCTTCAACAGCGCAACTTCCAAACAAAAAACTCCAAGGCTGCAGGATTTTTATGGACCAAGTTACGGTTGGAGGTACTGAAAACTTGATGATGGCAGCTGTTTTGGCCGAAGGCGTAACAACTTTAGAAAATTCCGCAAAAGAACCTGAAATTGTAGACTTAGGAAATTGTCTTATCAAAATGGGAGCGATTATTGACGGCCTAGGTACTGATAAAATTAAGATCCAGGGGGTTTCATCTCTTAAAGAAGCTTCTTACAAAATTATGTTCGACAGAATTGAGGCAGGTACTTTTATGGTTGCAGCTGCAATGACAAGAGGGCATGTTGTTTGTAATAATGTGAATCCTGAAGAAATGGAATCAATCACACAAAAAATTAAAGAAAGCGGAGCTAAGGTAGAATTCAGTGAGAATAGCATCTCAGTCACTGGGAAAAAAAAATTAGAAAGTGTTAAAATTATTACAGCCCCATATCCGGCTTTCCCTACAGATATGCAAGCACAGTTTATGGCACTAAATGTGGTTGCTGAGGGAGTAAGTGAAATTACAGAAACTATTTTTGAGAATAGGTTTATGCATGCACAAGAGCTTATAAGGATGGGAGCAGAAATTGATATCAAGCAAAATACAGCAATTACAAAAGGGGATAATATTTTAACCGGTACAAATGTGATGGCGACTGATTTGAGAGCTTCAGCATCACTTGTTCTTGCAGCTCTTGTCGCGAATGGAAAAACAACAATTGAAAGAATTTATCATCTTGATAGAGGATATGAAAAATTAGAAGCCAAGTTTAATGCGTTAGGTGCAAATATAAAGAGATTAAATTAAATGATTACTATAGCTTTATCAAAAGGAAGAATTTTTACAGAAACAATCCCAATACTTAATAAGTTGGGCATTTCTTGTGAGGAGGATCCAGAAATATCAAGAAAATTAGTTTTTAAAACAAACAAAAAAGATCTGCAGCTTATTATAGTGAGAGCTTCCGACGTCCCTACCTATGTAGAATGGGGAGGTGCGGATATGGGGATTGCTGGCAAGGATGTATTAGATGAATTTCAAGGAAAAGGCCTCTTTCAACCTTTAGATTTAGGAATAGGAAAATGTCAGTTAATGGTTGCAGCTCGAAAAGAGTTTGACTATGAGGCGAGTATTAAACGAAAAACAAGATTACGTGTTGCCACTAAATATCCACAAGCAGCGAGGAAATTTTTTTCCAATAAAGGAATACATATCGACGTCATCAAGCTTTACGGCTCTATGGAATTAGCACCAATTGTTGGTATGTCAGATGTGATTGTAGATTTGGTTAGTTCAGGTAAGACCCTTGAAGCTAACAATCTTAAAGCATTTGAAAAAATCAGCGAAATAAGTTCAAGACTTATTATCAATGAAGCAGCACTAAAAATTAAAAGAGAGCAGTTAAAGCCGTTAATTGAAAATTTTGTGAAAGTAGCTTTGTAAATATTTTGAATATAAAAACACAATTCTCAGGAGATAAAAATTTTTTTAGTGATCTTAAAGATAATCTTGATTTTGATTCTACTGGCAGTAGCGAAGTTCAGAAAATTACAAAATCTATTGTTAGTGACATTAAGAGGAGGGGTGATCAAGCGCTGATAGAATTGACTGCTAAACTAGATCATCTTGAAGTGAAATCTGTTTCAGAGTTGGAAATAAGCAAAGCAAGGCTAACGGAAGCTTTTGAAAATATCCCAGAACAAACTAAAGAGGATCTTAAACTAGCTGCAGAAAGAATTCATAACTATCACCTAAAGCAAAAGGGAGAATCATGGAGTTATGAAGACAGTGATGGATCGAGTTATGGGCAAAAAATAACACCAATTGATTCAGTAGGTATTTATGTTCCTGGGGGAAAAGCGGCTTACCCTTCCTCAGTATTGATGAATGCAATCCCTGCAAAAATTGCAGGGGTTAAAAATTTAATTATGGTTGTGCCTACCCCTGGCGGAGAGCAAAATGACTTAGTCTTTGCTGCAGCAATGGTAGCTGGGGTAGATAAAGTTTTCACAATTGGCGGAGCTCAGGCCATAGCATCAATGGCCTATGGTACAGAGACAATTCCAAAAGTTGATAAAATTGTAGGTCCAGGAAATGCATATGTTGCGGAAGCAAAAAGGTTAGTATTTGGGACTGTAGGGATAGATATGATTGCAGGACCATCTGAGATTACAATTATTTGTGATGGGAAAACAAATCCAGATTGGATAGCAATGGATCTTTTTTCACAAGCCGAACACGACGAACTATCCCAATCAATTCTTATTTCGATAGATGATCAGTTTCTAAAAAACGTTCAAGAAAGTATTAATCGTTTAATTGAGGATATGCCAAGAAAAAAAATAATAAAAACCTCCCTTGAAAATAGAGGTTTGTTTATTTTAGCAAAGGACCTAAGTGAGGCAGCAAAAATATCAAATTTTATAGCACCTGAGCACCTTGAGTTATCTGTTGAAAATCCTAATTTATTGCTTGAAGAAATTTGTCATGCAGGCGCAATATTTATGGGAAAAAATACATGTGAAGCAGTTGGAGATTATTGTGCAGGGCCAAACCATGTCCTACCAACTTCTGGTACAGCTAGATTTTCTTCACCATTAGGTGTTTATGATTTTCAGAAAAGATCTAGTTTAATTAATTTATCGTCGAAAACGGCAGATAATCTTGGCGATGTTGCATCAAACCTTGCAATGGGTGAAGGGTTATATGCTCATGCAGAATCAGCAAAGTATCGAACAAATAAGAAAAAATGAGTAAGTACTGGGGAGACATAGTTGAAAAATTAATTCCCTATACGCCAGGAGAACAGCCCAAAGATTTGAGTTTACTTAAGCTGAATACAAATGAAAATCCTTACGGCCCAAGCCCAAATGTTTTAAATGAAATTAAGAACAGCTGTAATGATTCCTTAAGATTGTATCCGGATCCTGAAAGCATAGAATTAAAAAAATTATTAGCTGAGCATCATAATTTATCAATGGAATCGGTATTTGTAAGTAATGGCTCTGATGAATCTCTAGCATTTATTTTTCAGGGACTTTTAAAAAAAGATAAACCCGTTTTATTTCCTGACATTACTTACAGCTTCTACCCCGTTTACTGTCAATTATATGAGGTCGAATATAAGCAAATATCACTTGATCAAAATTTTAATATAAGCCTTGATGATTACCTTATTGAAAACGGAGGCATTATATTTCCAAATCCAAATGCACCTACAGGCATACCGAAATCATTAAAAGATATTGAATCTCTGCTTTCAAATAATAAGAATAGTGTAATAGTGATTGACGAAGCTTACGTTGATTTTGGAACAAGCTCGGCGATTAAACTAATTAATAAATATGAGAATTTAATCGTGACTCAATCTTTTTCAAAAGGACGCTCTCTTGCAGGTATGAGAATCGGCTGTGCTTTTGGTAGCCCAAGTCTTATCGAAGCATTAAATCGAATTAAAAATAGTTTTAACTCATATCCAATTGATAGGCTTGCTCAAATTTCCGCTATGTCGTCAATTACAGATAAGATTTATTTTGAAGGAAATTGTAATAAAGTCATTGAAGCAAGAGTATATTTGGAGGAGCAGTTAGAAAGTATTGGCTTTGAGGTTCTCCCCTCTGGTGCTAATTTTATTTTTACTCAGCACAAGCAAAAGAGTGGAGAATATATATACGATCAACTAAGGCATAATAAAATTATAGTCAGACGCTTTAATTCGCCAGAGAAAATTTCAAACTTTATTAGGATTACTATAGGAACAATGAACCAAATGCATCAATTAGTCTCAATTGTGAGAGAAATAGTAAAATAAAAAAATAAAATAAAGGCTAGCTAATATGTCAAAAGTTTTTGATTTTCTAAAAAATGATTTCACCAATCTCTATATGAAAAATGTGTTGGAGCATAAAGCAGTAAATAAGGCGATCGCATTTTGTGATGGTGATAATCTAAATTTAATATATACAGGTATGTTCTCTGAGGTAAACAATGGTAAGGGAATCACGGATGACCTTGAATTATATCTAGTAAGTTATTTATTACAAAAACATAATGTAAAAGGATTTGGTAGAGCCTCTGCATATGTGCTTGAAGATCAGACGACTTTTATTGGTTTTGATATAAAGACAGTTGATAATAAAATTTGGTCACAACAAAACCTTTTCTCTGTTGATGAGGAAAGTAAAGTTATCGGAGTAGAGGTAGATTTCAAAGACAGTAGTGATAAGAATCTAATTTGTCCATTAGTCAAAAGCTATTTTGAAAAAATTGATTTTCCAGAAGATACCCTGAAGTATCTTGACAACCTTTATGAGCAGATAAAACCAAATCTACAAGTTACTAAAATTTTGTAAATTTTAAGTCTTTATTTCTAAGGTAGGCTTTAAAAGATGAAAAAAAATTTATTAGAAACTAAAATATGCAAAGTATGTAATAAACCTTTCTCATGGAGAAAGAAATGGGAAAAAGTTTGGAATGAAGTTAAGTACTGTTCCGAGCGTTGCCGAAGAGAAAAATAATCAAACTCATGCTAAAATCCTCCTTATGAAAAGATCAGCGAAAGTATCAAGAAAAACTAAAGAAACCGACATTGAAGTTGCCATCAATATTGATGGTTCTGGAAAATCTAGCTTAGATTCAGGTATCGGTTTTCTTGATCATATGCTTGAACAAATTTCTCGACATGGGTTATTTGATATTGATATTAAAGCAAAAGGTGATTTGCATATTGATGCACATCATACTGTCGAAGACATTGGGATTACCTTAGGCCAGGCATTTGATAAAGCGATAGGAGATAAGTTAGGGATAAGAAGGTATGGGCATGCATACGTCCCTCTTGACGAAGCACTTTCAAGAGTTGTTTTGGATATATCAGGTAGACCTGGACTTAAATTAAATGTTGAATTTACCCGGGCAAGAATTGGAGACTTTGATGTGGATTTGATTCATGAATTTTTCCAAGGGTTTACAAATCATGCAAATATAACACTTCATATAGATAATTTAAGAGGAGATAACGCTCATCATCAGTCAGAAACAATTTTCAAGGCTTTTGGAAGAGCACTGAGATTTGCTGTTGAAATAGATGAAAAAATCAAAGGCGAAATGCCTTCAACCAAAGGCTCTCTTTAAACTCGTTAAAAAATTTAATTTATGATTGCAATTATCGATTATGGTATCGGCAACTTAAAATCAGTTCATAATGCTGTTAGATATATTGCACCAAAAATGCCATCCGAAGTGAGTAGTGATCCCGATTTTATCAAAAAAGCAGACAAAGTAATTTTCCCTGGCCAAGGGGCAATGCCTGATTGTATTAAAGAGTTAGATAAAAGAGGCTTAAGGGATGTAGTTATTGAATCAGCTAAAAAAAAACCTTTTTTGGGTATCTGTTTGGGACTCCAACTGCTTTTTGAAAAAAGTGAAGAGGGGGATGTTGAAGGTTTTGGTATTTTCGAAGGAAAGATAAAAAAATTTCAACCAAGTAACCAAGAGAGAATAAAAATTCCCCACATGGGTTGGAATAATGTGCAACAATCTAAAAATCATCCCATGTGGAAAAATATAAAATCAGGCAGTTCTTTTTATTTTGTTCATAGCTTTTATGCATCAGATGTTAAAAAAGAATATGTCACTGGCACAACAAATCATGGTGAAGAATTTACCTGTGCAATCGCTAAAGAAAATATTTTTGCAGCACAGTTTCATCCTGAAAAGAGCTCAGAATTAGGTTTACAGTTATTAGATAATTTCATTTCATGGAAGATTTAAAATTATGTTAATAATTCCAGCAATTGATCTTAAGGATGGGAAATGCGTCCAACTTCAACAAGGGTTGATGGATAAATCAACTATCTTTTCTGAAAATCCTGCAGAGATGGCTAGAAAATGGGTTGATGAAGGCGCAAAAAGACTTCATCTTGTTGATTTAAATGGAGCATTTTCTGGTAAACCAGTCAACGAAGCGACTATAAAGTCGATTGTTTCTGAGGTTGGAGGCGAAATTCCAATTCAACTAGGCGGTGGTATAAGAAATATTGATACGGTCGAAAGTTTTTTAAATAGTGGCGTTGATTCAGCAATAATTGGAACGGCAGCTGTTACAAACCCAGGATTTTTACATGAGGCATGTTTTGCTTTTCCCGGCCAAATAATTGTTGGATTGGATGCAAAAGATGGCGATGTCGCCATAAATGGTTGGGAGAAAATGACAGGGCATAATGTGATTGAATTAGCACAAAAGTTTGAAGGTTATGGTGTTGAATCAGTAATATACACAGACATAGGCAGAGATGGTATGTTAGCTGGTGTCAATATAGATGCGACCGTTAAGCTTTCGCAGGCACTAAAAATACCTGTCACTGCAAGCGGCGGGGTTTCAAATTTAAATGATATTAAATTACTTTGTGATGTTGCTAATGTAGGCATTCGAGGCGTTATAACAGGGACAGCTATATACAAGGGTACATTAAATTTTAAAGAAGCTAGTGATTTAGCAGAGAAATTAACAGGGTAATTATGACTGTAGCCAAAAGAATTATTCCTTGTTTAGATGTTAATGATGGCCGTGTAGTCAAAGGAATTAATTTTGTTGAATTAAAAGATGCAGGAGACCCTGTTGAGATTGCAAAGTCCTACAACGAGCAAGGTGCAGATGAGTTAACTTTTTTAGATATCACCGCCAGCTCAGATAACAGAGGTTTACTATTCGATATTATCGAAAAGGTTGCTAATCAAATTTTTATTCCTTTAACTGTTGGAGGAGGAGTCAGAAATTGTGATGATATTAGAAATTTATTAAATTCAGGAGCAGACAAAGTGGGTATAAATACATCTGCAATTTTAAACCCTAATTTTGTCTCAGAATCTTCGAGTAGATTTGGATCACAAGCCATAGTGGTTGCAATTGATGCAAAAAAAGTCGATGATCATTATGAAGTTTTTACACATGGCGGTAGGAATTCTACCGGTATAAATGCAATTGAATGGGCAAGAAAAATGGCTGATTTCGGAGCGGGTGAATTATTAATTACAAGTATGGACAGAGATGGAACAAAAGAAGGGTTTGATAATAATTTAATGAAGTCTATTTCGGAAACAGTCGACATACCAATTATTGCCTCTGGTGGAGCAGGTTCGCTTAGGCATTTAGTTGATGGTGTTAAAGATGGCGAAGCTGATGCAGTCTTAGCCGCAAGTATTTTTCATTATGGTGAATATACAATTCAAGAAGCAAAAAACTATATGTATGAGCATGGCATTGAGATGAGATTATGAAAAATTGGATAGACAATATTAAATGGACAGAGGATGGGCTCGTTCCTGTCGTCGTACAAGACTATATTTCAAATAAAGTCATCATGTTTGCCTGGATGAATCGCTTGTCATTGGAAGCTTCCATCAAGGAAAAAAAAGCAATTTATTGGTCACGCTCGAGAAAAAAAATTTGGACTAAGGGGGAATCATCGGGGCACTATCAATATATAAAAGATATGATTATTGATTGTGACAAAGATGTTTTACTTTTAAAAGTGAAGCAAGAGGGAGGCATAAGTTGTCATACGGGAAGGGAAAGTTGTTTTTATTTCAAAGTAGATATGGAAAGTAATAAAATTGAAGAATGTGAGAAGGTATTAAAGAGTCCAGATGAAATATATAAGGATGAAAAATGAAAGATGAATTCTTAGAACATCTCTTGGCTACCATCAAATCTAAAAAAAGTGAAAATCCTGAAAAATCCTATACGGCAAAGCTGCAACAAAGCGATATCAGTGAAACTTTAAAAAAAATTGAAGAAGAAGCATTTGAAGTAATAGATGCCGTGAAATTAAAAAATAAAAGTAATATTGTTCATGAGGTAGCAGATTTATGGTTTCATTGCCTAGTGCTGCTAGCAAAAAAAAATCTAACTGTTGAAGATATAACAAACGAGTTAAAAAATAGACAGGGGATATCTGGCATAGAAGAAAAATTAAATAGAGTTAAAAAGTAAAGTGAATATAGAAAACTGTATTTTTTGTAAAATTGTAAAAAAAGAAATCCCCGCAAGCATTATATTTGAGGATGAAGAATTAATTGCTTTCAAAGATATTAATCCTATTGATAAAGTACATTTGTTGATCATCCCTAAAGATCATATTGAAAATTTGTTTACTTGCGAAGCAAAGCATAAAGAACTTCTTTCTAAAATGTTACTATTAGCCCCAAAATTAGCAAAGGAAAACGGGCTCGAGGGATTTAGAGTTATGATAAATAGTGGAGAGAAGGGCGGGCAAGAAGTTTTTCACATTCATTTTCATGTTTACGGTGGAAGCGAAAAGTTAGCTAAAATTTAAAGGAGCTTAAATTATGATAGGAACAACAGAATTAATAATTATTTTGTTAATAGTTTTGGTAATTTTTGGAGCAGGAAAGCTAAAAAATATAGGTGGTGACTTAGGGTCAGCTATAAAAAGCTTCAAGGAAGGCATCAGTGACAAAGGTGAGCCTAAAAAAAATAAAAAACAAAAAAAACAAACTAAATAAAAATCATGCTTGATATTTCTTTTGCTGAACTATGTATTGTATTGCTTGTTGCGATTATTTTTGTCTCTCCAAAAAATTTCCCAAGTCTTTTCAAATCTATGGCAAGGCTTTATAAAAAATCAAAAAATTCTTTATTAGACATAAAGGAAGAAATTGAAAGAGAGGACAAGTTTCAAGAATTAAAGAAAATTGAAAATGAGTTCAAAATTTTAAAAAATCATGCGAAGAAAAATATAAAAAAAATTTGAAAAAGCAGACATTATTTTTATCTCACTTTAAAGATTTGCGGACAGTTTTAATAAGATCATCCATAATTTTTTTTGTGATATTCATTTCACTTTTCCCTTTTTCAAATGAAATATATCAATTTTTTGCTAACCCATTAAGTAATCAACTCTCACTTGTAAACGGCAGTTTAATATCTACAAAATTAACAGCGACTTTTGTGGCACCTTTCAAAATTACTTTGTTTGTTGCACTAATAATTTCCTTACCATTGATATTCTCTCAAATATGGAAATTTGTCGGCCCGGGATTGTATAAAAAAGAGAAAGGTTTTATTCTTTCAGCTTCGATATTTAGTTTTGGATTGTTTGTAATAAGTTTAGTTTTTGTTTACTTAGTTCTTTTTCCGAATATCTTTAGATTTTTTATAGTAACGGCTCCAGGTAATGTTGATTTAATGATTGATATTTCCCAATACCTCGAAATGATTTTAGCTTTGTTTTTTGCATTTGGTATTGCTTTTCAAATACCCATTTTGCTCATAATAATAGTTAAATTTAAATTACTTAGTGCGAATCAAATAAAATCTAGTAGAGCTTATATTTATGTAGCCGCATTTGTATTTGCCGCGGTTTTTACACCACCAGATGTCATATCGCAAATCTTGCTTGCAATCCCAGTTATATTTTTATTCGAAATAGGATTATTAATTTCCAGTAAATTATTTAAAAGTTAGTTCTTTGTAGAAAGAAAAATCTTTTTTTGAATTTTACTATTTTTTATGGGTCGTTATAACCTATAATATTGCCTTAGCTAAGAAGCTAAAGTCAATAAGATTTTTAAGGATAATTCATGGCAAAAAATAGCAAAAAAATCGATGTTAATCGAAGAAAATTTTTGTTAGCTGCAACCTCTGTAACTGGAGCCGTAGGCGTTTGTGCCTTAGGGGTGCCTTTTGTTGCAAGTATGGGCCCTAGTGAAAAAGCCAAGGCCGCAGGTGCTCCGGTTGAGTTTGATGTTGCTCAAGTCAAAAAAGATGAGCTCAAGACAGCCGAATGGCGAGGTCAGCCAGTTTGGATTTTAAACAGATCTGAAAAGATGCTCTCAAGTTTAAACGACATAGAGATTTTGACAGATCCCGATTCAAAATCACCCCAACAGCCTACGAATTGTCAAAATGAAACTAGATCTATAAAACCTAATTTACTAGTGATGGTAGGTATTTGTACTCATTTAGGTTGTTCGCCAACCCCTAAACTAAAAAATGGTGGTGACATGGGTAATAATTGGGAGGGCGGTTTTTTCTGTCCATGCCATGGATCAAAATTTGATCTTGCAGGAAGGGTTTATAAGGGATCACCAGCACCTACCAATCTTGTGATACCTCCGTATCGTTATATTGATGATAAAACAATAATTATTGGCGAAAGTGAGTCCAAGAAAGGATAAATGAAAAAAGATACACATAAACAAATTAAATCTGCTGGTCTGATAGGGTGGGTAGATGAAAGATTTCCTCTTTCCTCATTCATTAAAAATCATTTAACAGAGTATTACGCACCGAAAAATTTTAATTTTTGGTACTTCTTCGGAGCTTTAGCATTATTTACATTTGTAATTCAAATTTTAACGGGTATTTTCTTAACAATGTATTACAAACCTGATGCAGCACAAGCTTTTGCATCAGTAGAATTTATTATGAGAGATGTATCATTTGGCTGGTTGATAAGATATATGCACTCAACGGGAGCCTCTCTCTTCTTTGTTGTAATTTATTTGCATATGTTTCGCGGGTTGATGTATGGCTCTTACAAAAAGCCCAGAGAGCTTTTGTGGCTTTTTGGGGTAGCTATATTTTTACTTTTAATGGCTGAGTCTTTTTTTGGGTACCTACTTCCTTGGGGGCAAATGTCTTACTGGGGCGCACAAGTAATTGTTAACTTATTTGCAACTATCCCTTTTATTGGTCCAGATCTTGCTGAGTGGGTGAGGGGCGACTATTTAGTATCGGATGCTACGCTTAACCGGTTTTTTGCTTTTCATGTGATTGCACTTCCACTGGCACTTGCTGGTTTAATAATGTGTCATCTCGTTGCATTGCATGAAGTAGGTTCTAATAATCCAGATGGAATAGAAATAAAAGATACCAAAGATAAAAAAACGGGTATTCCTTTAGATGGAATTCCTTTTCACCCTTATTACACTGTTAAAGATTTAATCGGGCTCTCTGTATTTTTAATTGTATTTGCTTCAATCATATTTTTTGCACCTGAAATGGGTGGATATTTCTTAGAAGCAAATAATTTTGTTCCTGCAAACCCCTTAGTAACCCCTTCACATATTGCCCCTACTTGGTATTTCACCCCCTTCTATTCGATCTTGAGAGCAGTTCCACCCATCTTAGGAAGTCAATTTCCAGGAGTGGCGGCAATGGGGTTATCTGTATTGATCTTCTTCTTTGTGCCTTGGCTCGATAAAAGCAAAGTAAGGTCTATTAGATATAAAGGGATACTTTATAAAAAATGGTTAGCTGCCTTTGTAGTCAGTTTTATTATTTTGGGTTACTTGGGGACAGTTCCTTCAAACATCTGGGGACAATTTAGCTCAATAATTCCGTTATTGGGTGGCGTTGATGTTGCAACATTTGTTGCCCGTATATTTACTGTGGTATATTTCGCTTTTTTTATAATGATGCCTATTTATAGCAAAAAAGATGTTACAAAAAAGGTTCCTAGAAGGGTCACGTTTTAATGAAAATGTTTGCGATAATTTTTTTATTATATTCATCTATAAGCTTTTCAGCTGAAAATATTGAGCTTTCAAAGGCACCCATTGATTTAACAAATAATCAGTCACTCCAGCGTGGGGCTAAGACTTTTATTAACTACTGTTTGAACTGTCATAGCGCAAATTTCATGAGGTACAGTAATCTACAAGATATTGGTTTATCTGCAGAAACGATCAAGAATGATTTGTTGTTTACGGGGGATAAAATAGGGGACACTATGTCGGTTAATATGTCTGCTAAGGATTCTAAAAAGTGGTTTGGTGCTTCACCACCAGACTTATCAGTTGTCGCAAGATCAAGGGGGGCTGATTGGATTTATAGTTATATGCGAGGTTTTTATAGTGATCCATCTAGACCGATGGGATGGAACAATACGGTGTATGTTAATTCAGCAATGCCACATATTCTCTGGGAGTTACAAGGTGAGCAGATTCTAAACCCCAAAACAAAGAAGTTAGAAAAATTTAGCTCTGGAAAATTAAATGCAAAAGAGTATGATGCGATGATTGCAGATTTGACAAATTATTTAGTTTACATGTCTGAACCTGATCAACTAAAAAGAAAGAAAATGGGATACTATGTGATCGGTTTCTTACTCTTGCTGCTTTTCCTTACAATTAAACTTAAGAAAGAATATTGGAGAGATATAAAATAATACAATGATGAAATTATATTCAAATTCAACAGACCCCTTTAGCCATCGATGCAGAATAGTCCTTTTTGAAAAAGGGATGGATTTTGAGGTAATCGATGTAGATTTAACTAATCAGTCAGAAGATTTATCAATACTAAGCCCTTATTCAGACTCCCCTGTTTTAGTGGAAAGGGACTTGGTACTCACTGATGCAAATATTATTAATGAATATATTGATGAGAGGTTTCCTCATCCTCAACTTATGCCGCCTGATCCTGTGATGCGCGCTAGGGCAAGGTTATTTTTAAAAGATTTCGAAAATGAATTATTTGTTCATATGATTGATATGGACTCATCTGATCAATCAAAAAAAACAGCTGCAAAAAAAATTATTACTGAAACGTTAATCAAATTGACGCCTATACTAAGCAAACAACCATATTTACTTCATGATGAATATTCTATGTTAGATGTTGCGATTGCCCCATTGCTATGGCGTCTAGACCACTATGAGATTAAATTGCCAAATCAAAGCTCTTCAATCTTAAAATATGCAGATAAGCTATTTAAAAGACCCATGTTTGAAGAGGCAATGTCTCCAACAGAAAAAGCAATGAGGTAGTTTTTTTTGGATAAGAGGCCATATCTCATAAGGGCTATTTATGATTGGTGCATTGATATTGAAAACACACCCTACGTGATGAGTTTAGTTGAAAAAAAAACATTGATTCCAGATGTTTTAGCAAACTCAAAAGAAATAGTTCTTAATTTATCACCAAAGTCGATTCAAAATTTATATATTGATGACGAGGGAATTTCATTCAAGGGCAGATTTAGTGGGAGCTCTTATAATGTATTCCTTCCATTAACATCTATTCTAGGAGTTTATGCAAAAGAGAGTGGGGATGGAATTTTTTTTAGTGAAAATAAAAAGATGTCATCTGATAGTAAGAATATAAATCAAAGCAAATTAAAATCAAAAAAATTGAAACCTCATTTAACCATCGTTAAATGAAAAAATTAAGTAGTTTGATTTTAAAAATCTTGATATAGTTACATTTTTTTCGCCCGGTTAGCTCAGTTGGTAGAGCACTTGACTTGTAATCATGTTGTCGCCAGTTCGATTCCGGCACCGGGCACCATAAAACATGAAGGCTTTAATTATTTTTTTTTAGAAATTGATGTGATTGTTTTAATTGACAAATTTCTAAAAAGAACGGATAATTTCGGGTTCGGTTTTGGAGGGATGGCCGAGTGGTTAAAGGCGACGGACTGTAAATCCGTTCTCTCAGAGTACGTAGGTTCGAATCCTACTCCCTCCACCACAGTTTATGCTGTGTTTGGAGTATTTAGAGAGGTGTGCGGGTGTAGCTCAGTTGGTAGAGCATTAGTTTTCCAAACTAAATGTCGCGAGTTCGAACCTCGTCGCCCGCTCCAGTATTAAAAGGGAATGTTTTGCCCATGTGGCTCAGTGGTAGAGCACTCCCTTGGTAAGGGAGAGGTCGCGGGTCCGATTCCCGCCATGGGCACCAGATTTTTGGATAATGTTTATTAAAAACTGTTTTATAAGGATAAGAGATTATGGCTAAGGATAAATTTGAGCGTAACAAACCCCATGTCAACGTTGGCACAATTGGTCACGTGGATCATGGTAAAACGACATTAACAGCAGCAATATCGAAAGTGCTTACCAAAAAATTTGGTGGGGACAAGAAAGATTTTGCAGAGATTGATTCAGCGCCAGAAGAAAAAGCGCGTGGCATAACAATCAATACATCTCACGTTGAATATGAAACAGAAAAACGTCACTATGCTCACGTAGACTGTCCAGGCCATGCGGATTATGTGAAAAACATGATTACAGGTGCTGCTCAAATGGACGGCGCAATTCTTGTATGTTCAGCAGCTGATGGCCCAATGCCGCAGACTCGTGAACATATCCTCTTATCCAGACAAGTGGGTGTTCCACATATCGTTGTATTCTTAAATAAAGCTGACATGGTAGATGATAAAGAACTTCTTGAACTTGTTGAAATGGAAGTTCGTGAACTTCTAAGTAAATATGATTTCCCTGGTGATGATATTCCTATCATAATGGGTTCAGCTCTTAAAGCATTAGAAGGTGATCAATCAGATATCGGTGAACCAGCAATTTTAAAATTAGCTGAAGCACTTGATAGCTACATCCCAGAACCAAAACGTGCAATTGATGGTGACTTCTTAATGCCAGTTGAGGACGTGTTCTCAATCTCTGGACGTGGAACTGTGGTAACAGGCCGAGTCGAACGAGGCGTGGTTAAAATAAATGAAGAAATTGAAATTGTTGGCCTTAAAGATACAGTTAAAACAACTTGTACAGGCGTTGAAATGTTCCGTAAGTTATTAGACCAAGGTCAAGCAGGAGATAATGTCGGTGTTTTATTAAGAGGTACAGCACGAGAAGATGTAGAGCGTGGCCAAGTACTTTGTAAGCCAGGTTCAATTAAACCTCATACTAAATTTACTGCTGAGATATACAGTTTAAGTAAAGAAGAAGGCGGTCGACATACACCGTTCTTTAATGGGTATCGTCCACAATTCTACTTTAGAACAACAGATGTAACCGGTGCTGTGGAATTACCAGAAGGCACTGAAATGGTAATGCCAGGAGACAATGTATCAATTACAGCAACACTGATTGCACCAATCGCGATGGAAGAGGGTTTAAGATTTGCGATTCGTGAAGGTGGCCGAACAGTTGGCTCAGGTGTTGTAGTAAAAGTTATAGAATAAGATAAATTAAAATTAGGCCAGTAGCTCAATTGGTAGAGTATCGGTCTCCAAAACCGAGGGTTGGGGGTTCGAAGCCCTCCTGGCCTGCCATATTAGGGAAAGTGTGAAAATGAATGTAATGAATATAAAGTTAGTTTTATCATTTTTGCTATTAATTGCAGGCTTAGGTGGATTTTATATCTTGTTTGACCACCCTCTTGTTTTTAGAATTATTTCTGTTTTGGTTGGTTTTGTTGCCGCAATATATGTCTTTTCGACAACAACTCAAGGCGATCGATTATTAAAGTTTATAAAAGAAGCAATCACAGAAGCAAAGAAAGTTGTTTGGCCAACCCGAAAAGAAACAATACAAATGACCTTAGTCGTTTTTGTACTGGTAGTAATAATGGCAATATTTTTGGCCTTTGTTGATATTTTCTTTTCATACGTTATAAATATTTTATTAGGGCGAGGTAGTTAATGTCAAAAAGATGGTACGCAGTTCAAGCTTTCTCAGGATATGAAAAAATCGTCCAAAAAGGCTTATTAGATAGAGTAGCGCCTGTCTCTTATACACATCTCCGAGCCC
>OJFP01000157.1_pt1 | contig 53795 bp, 46 predicted proteins | sample 1594141 | NCBI WGS metagenome assembly OJFP01 (sample SAMN05416843, study PRJEB24817) | seawater metagenome | isolation source: Sea water | place: Canada:Atlantic | collected 2013-07 | reverse complement strand
TATAACTCTTTACCATGCTGCTCAAAAACCAATCACGAAAGATCAACACGCCTTAGTAACCCACGGCATTACTTATATTAGCCGCTTTCAAGTGTGGACCCAGCCAGTTTGGATTGTTTTACAGCTAATGCCACTCCTGTACGTGTTCAATCATCCCGATTCAAGTTTAAGGGAATGGACAGAGTTTACCGGTGATGCCGGTGACATGGGCAGCGGCTTTAACATTCTCTTATTTGGTTCAGCATCAGCTGTTTTGCTTTCCTTAGTCGCGCAAATTGGTGAACAAGTCGATTTTCTCCGATTTCTGCCCCCCAAGCCCACGGCCTCTAGCCCGTTAAAATGGTGGGTCGCTATGATAACGGCTGGGCCAGGATGGATAATTTTTGGTGCGGGTAAATTATTTCTGGGGTCGTTTCTAGCTTACTTAGCCCTCAAACAAGGGGTATCCCGAGAGCTAGCCAGTGACCCTGCACATATGTACCAAGTGGCTTTCGGATTTCTCTTTAACAACACTACACTGACCATTGTGATTGCCACTGTGTTTGTGATTATTTCACAACTAAAAATTAATGTAGCGAACGCTTATGCCGGGTCCTTGGCGTGGTCTAACTTTTTTAGCCGTATTACTCATAACCACCCAGGTAGAGTGGTTTGGATGATCTTCAATATCCTAATTGCTATTTTGTTGATGGAGTTGGGTATCTATCAAACCATCGAAAGCATGCTTCAGATCTATTCAGTTCTGGTACTTTCATGGTTAAGTTCTGTATCGGCTGATTTGCTTATTAATAAGCCCCTCAAACTAAGCCCGCCTATAATCGAATTTAAGCGTTCCAAACTGTACGATATTAATCCTGTTGGCACAGTGTCTATGTTTGTCTCTTCAGTTGTTGGTTTTGCTGCGCATATGGGCGCGTTTGGCGACCTTGGCGTCGCACTTGGTTCCTATTTAGCCTTTTTCTTACCCTTTATTGTGGTGCCTGCAATGGGTTGGGCAACCAAAGGAAAATTTTACTTGGTACCCAATACCACTGATGATCTAGATGGGGCTGAACACCAATGCTGCTTGTGTGAAAATACATTTGATAACGAAGATATGAGTTTTTGTCCGGCCTACAATCAGCCCATATGTTCTTTGTGCTGCAGCTTAGACGTTCGCTGTGGTGACCAATGCAGGGAAGACGCCACCTTATCTTCACAAGCATTCGCATTGTTCAACCGCTATTTTAGTTTAAAAACCTTGCGTGTACTTAGTACGCCTATTGCACAATGTTTATGGCTAACTCTGCTACTCACAGGTATTTCCGCCACCATATTGCTGCTGATTTACTGGCAAATTCCCATGGCGACCGAAGCGCTTAAAGACGTCTTTGCCGCCACGCTACTCAAAATATTTTTCTTTTTACTGATTATTATTGGTGTGGTGAGTTGGCTATTTACCCTTGCGAGGCTAAGTAATCGTTCAGCATTAGAAGAACTTCGTGAACAAACTAAAGCTTTGGCCACCGAGGTCAATGCTCATGAAAAAACGTCACGGGCGTATCAATTAGCAAAGGAAGAGGCGGAGTCAGCCAATAAAGCAAAGAGTCGATACTTGGCAGGCTTGAGTCACGAACTTCGAACACCTTTAAATGTGCTACTTGGTTATGCGCAGTTACTTTCCAGTGATAACAAAATTCCCAAACACGCGAAAGAACCTTTGCAAACCATGAAGCGCAATGGGGAATACCTAAGTGATTTAATTGAAGGGGTGTTAGAAGTTTCTAAAATTGAGGCGGGACGATTATCAGTTCACCGTGAAGATATCCAATTACGTCCGTTACTAGAACAACTTATTGACATGTTTCAGCAGCAAGCACTATCTAAAGGGTTAAAGTTTACCGCTGATTTCCCCCAGCACCTACCCCAATTTGTGTCTGGTGACAAACAGCGCCTACGGCAAATTCTAATAAACTTGATTTCTAATGCTCTTAAATTTACTGAACACGGCAGTGTGACATTTACCGTGCGATACCGTAATGAAGTAGGAAAGTTTATTGTTGAAGACACTGGCCCGGGGATAAGCAAGCAGGATCAAGAAACCGTGTTCCATCCGTTCGAGCGTGTATCTGACAGTAACACGGCGGTTTCTGGTACGGGTTTAGGCCTCACCATCTCCCGTGCGCTTGCGGAGTTAATGGGCGGTGATATTAGTTTAGTTAGTGGCCTCGGCGAAGGCAGTAGGTTTAGCCTAAGCTTAATGCTACCCAGACTTAATCATATTCACAGAGAACCTGTAGATCAAGACAAACAGGTTGTGGGCTATGAAGGTGAATCTAAAACTCTGTTAACCATAGATGATGAAGCTAGCCAGCGGCAATTGTTGAGCGACATTCTCACCCCCCTAGGATTTACCGTGATTACCGCCAGTTCTGCTAAAGAAGGCTTAGGTGAGTTGAAAAGCCACGCTATCGACCTCATGTTTCTCGACTTAAAAATGCCTGAAATAAGCGGCTGGAAAGCGGCTGAGCTGTTTAGGCAAGAAGGGTTTAAGCTACCCATTGTAATAGTGTCAGCCAACGTGCGGGAACTAGACATGGAAGATAATGCCCGACAAAATCATAACGACTACCTTACCAAGCCTTTTGATATTTCTAACCTCATTGATAAATTGGGCCACTGGTTGAACATTCGTTGGATAAATCAAAACGATGATACCGCCCTTGAGCCAGCGGGCAAAAACGAAGGGAATAGGCCTCTCGTAGGGCGCAATCAATATCTAGCCCTTAAATCGCTGGCTGAAATTGGTTATCTGTCGGGCTTTACTGCCAAACTTGAAGACATCTCAGAGCACTATGATATTCCCCCTGAAACCAAAAAGGAGCTCAAGCAGCTTTCATCTCAAATTCAGTTTGTGAAGGTAGTTGAGAAGCTCGACAGCCTAATGCGCTGCTTTTAACCGCCCGCCATAAAAAACCGGCTGAAGAAGCCGGTCTTTTATTGCTGTAATGGCAGTAATCACTATTGGTGGCTAAGAGCCATCGGGTCGATGTAGTTGGTGTTACTAATGCCCGATTTACGCATAGCAATGCCAGTTAAACAGGCATGCATGATTTGGTTGGCACTCAATGCTGTGTTGTAGCTCAAATCTAAAAACGGTGCTACACCAAGCATCTCAAATCCCGCCACGTCAGTTTCTGCACACGCTCGACGTACCAATGTCATGGCTTGGCGAACCGAAATCCCTCCTGCCACTGGCTGTCCAGACCCACTGACAAACGCGGGATCAATAACACTCATGTCGAAAGACACAAAAGTTTTTCCTCCGCTAGCACCAAGCTCCGTCAATGCTTGCTCCATGACCACCGGCCACGAATCCCGTTCTACTTGCGCCATAGTGTGATACTTCACACTGTTCTCTCGCAGCCAAATCAAGGCGTTTTTATTTTGAGATGCACCTCTAAGCCCTACTTGAACGAGTTTTTCCCCCTCAATGATGCTTTCAGCTAATAAGTTAGCAACACTTTGCTCATCAGAATAAAAATGATCTTTGTCGCGCTCACCGCGATAATGGGCATCTAAGTGCAGTACAGACACAGGTGTATCTGAAAAATGTCCAGCCACCGCACTCACACTTGAAAACATAATGGAATGATCACCGCCCACAATGAAGGGGATTGTGCCCGCCTCCAGCATGGAGGTTAGTTGCTGAGTAATATGTTCAATATTTAGCTCTGGACTCATATTATCCACGGCAATATTGCCATAATCAGCTACTTGCATAGCCAACGTTGGATCGATCCCACCTTCAACACTGTACCCACTTAAACCGTACATACCACGTAATATAGTAGGAGCGTGTTTGTCGTCTCGCCAACCTGCCCCTAGGGCCAGCGGCACTCCGACAAATGCTACATCCACGGCGCCAGCGACTAAATCGGCTTTTCGTATTGCCACGGGCGCATTGGCAAATGTAGGAATACCGCCCTCTTCATTGAGGTAACGCTTTAAACTAAAAGGGCCTGGCTCGCGTTTATAACGGTCGAACAAAGCAGGTTGCAATACACGTTGTTTGTTGTATCCACCCGCATCAGGATTCAGAGGAATAATATCGCTGTCTGCCAAATACGCTAGCGGCTCCTCAATTCCTTCTGATGGCTTCGCTTGGGAGGCGGTTTTGCTTGCCTGATAACGCCTTTGCGCACTGGTTTGCATCAGGGCTTGTACTAGCTGTTTCGCCTCTTGAGGCGATTTTTCCGCTAACTTCACCGAAAGCTTTTCGGGGGTTAAGTTATACAAAACCAGTTCATCTGGCGCGTTGATGAAGGCCAACTCTTGTTCATTCAACATTTGTGTATTGGCTGATATCGACACTTCTGGCATGGGTGTGCTCTCAACCTTTGTGGTAGAAGCACAACCCGATAGCATTAGTGCTGCACCTACTGCCGCACTCAATATATTTGATTTTCTGTCAGTATAAAGGCGTTTCATTATTTCTTATCTCCATAGTAGTCGGTTTGTCCGTGCTCAGAAGATAATTCGCTAATAAAGCCTTTCTGGGTAATACCTTTTTTATGCATCGCCACACCGGTTAAGCACGCAAACATCAGGCTATTGGCGTTTAATGTACTCACGTACGTGGCATCTAGCGCAGGGGCTAATTCCACAATATCAAACCCGACTAGGTTTGTTTCGGCACACAATCGACGAACAATTGGAATGGCTTCTCGCATTGTTAAGCCTCCTGATACAGGCGTTCCCGTGCCCGGTTGAAATGCTGGGTCGAGTACATCAACATCGAAGGACACATACAAAAATTCCGTATTTTCAGTGGCTTCTTGTAAAACTCGCTCCATAACTGCATCCCAGCCACGCCGTTCTACTTCGGCCATGGTATGATAGTGCATACCAATTTCACGCTCCCATTCGTAGTAACTTTTGCTGTAATGCGCCCGTAAGCCCACCTGAATATAGTCCTCAGGTCGCACATGCGCTTCTTTCATGAGGCGGTAAATAGGCTGGCCATGATCCAATAAATGCACCCGTCCGCGACCTGTGTCCAAATGCGCGTCAAAGTGCACTACGCCCACCTTGCCTTTTCCATAAACGTCGGCAATAGCCGCAACATTGGGATATTCTAGCGAATGGTCACCGCCTATGATAAAGGGTATCGCTCCGGACTCGGCTATTTCGCGCACCCGATCTCGTACTTCTTGAACACTTCGCTCAGTGCTAAGTTGATCTATGGCTGCGTCGCCATAATCCACAATGTTCAATACTTTCCCTGGGTCAATCATGGTGGACACGTCTGCGCCCCCGGTTCCCCTACCTAACATACGCATTGCACGAGGGCCATGGATGGCATCTCGCCAGCCTGACCCCATGTCTAAAGGCGCACCTAAAATGGCAACATCCACTTCACCGACAACCAAATCCTCAGGAGAAAGGGCCACTGGAGAGCGCGCAAAAGTGGGTATGCCAGAGCGGCCACCACCTAAATAGCGGCCTAGGGAAATAGGACCGGCTTCCCGCTCGGGATCAAGCTCTTTTGGCCGCTTTACTCGCCACGTATTGTAGTTTTCTGAATCGGTATTTAGGGTGATTTGGTCAGTGTCTCGGCCTTGCTTATATTGCACTTGGTCATACACAGTGAGCATAGTGTCAACGTATTGCTCAATTTCCTGCGTACTGGCTTTTCGCATTAACTCGTACATAAGGTCGGGTTTAAGTACGCTCGCGCCTTTTCCACTAAGCACAAACTCACGCTTGGCTTCGGGCAATGCATCAAGTAACGCAAGAATATCCTCGGGTACGTCTTTTAATGGCTTAACAGGCATAAGGCCTGGCGTGGCGGAATCTATTTTTGAATGAACCTCACCGGGCAGCGAAGGAGGTGGTTGCACCTCCTCTTTCTCGGCGGTTTCTTGAAGCGCTTGCACCGAGAAAGAAGATAACGCTGCCCAACTGGTAGCGAGTAGAAGAGTTTTTAATTTCATTATTAAGGACGTTAAAAGTGAACGTAGTACCACTATAAAAGTCGCTTAAATACCAAACAATAAGTCATATCCCCCAGTTAAATACCCCATCTCTCCCTTTCTATATCAGGCTGATTAATAGTGCTTTAACCGTCTCTTGAAGACAGGTTAAATAATCCCCCCACCAAAACCATTAATGCGTTCAATAACCCAAAACATGCCCAGGGTACCTACTCCCATTAACACGCTGTAACGCATCTGGTCGGCATACGGGGTTTTGGTGAACAAAGCGCCAACCGCGTAGATAACACCAATAAACACCACCTGGCCGACTTCAACCCCAATATTAAAGAACAAGAGTGCCAATGTAATTTCATTTTGCGGCACCCCTAACTCGCCTAACGCACTGGCAAAACCCAACCCGTGGATTAAACCGAATAGGGCGACAACGCCCAAACTGGCTGTCATTGCTACCTTTCTTAGGTTTCGATTGCATAGGATTGCTTCGCGCGCCATTAAGCAAATTGACAAGGCAATTAATACTTCAACGGGCGCAATAGGAAGGGTGACAAGTTCAAAATAAGACAGAGCAAGGGTAAGAGAGTGGGCAAGCGTAAATGTACTCACTAGCCCCAATAGTTTATAACCACGGGCCAATAAACATAGGCAAAGCACAAAAGCGAGGTGGTCCCATCCAAACCAAATATGCAGCATACCTTGCCACAAATACCGTTTAATGGTTTGCCCCTTCGATAACGTCAGTGCGCCGGGTTGTACCATGGGCACCACCATGGTATTCAATGAACGCTTAAGGGTAAGACTAAAGTTGCTCGATTGCGTATTCACTCTCAAATTGGCGCCGTCTAAAAACCATGGCGTAATAATTTCAGCGCCGTCACCGAGTTCGTCCGTACAGGCAAATTCATAACTCAGTATCGTGTTGCTGCCTAACCGTTGCTGATTTACCGTTTCTATCTGGCAGTAGCTGGGCAACTGAAGGGTTTTACTGCTGGCAAGCGAGGTAGGAAGCTGCGCGGTAAATTGGTAGGTATTTTCCATTTCACCATCGGATAATCTTAATTCTGCCGCCGAAAATACATCCGCACTTAACGGAAACACGCAAAACAATAAGCACATAAAAATGGCTGTATTTCTTAGCATGTGGCTACTCCTTAACGTTCTTAATAATGCGGTACTTGTCGCCTAAATCATCAATGTAGTCTTTCACTGCACTATCGAGCCGGTCTACCACGTAGTCGTTCGTCACCTGCATTTTTGCCTCGTCAAAAGTGAGTGGCGATCGAGGCGTTGAATGCGTAACCTTGACAAAATGCCACCCTAAAAGCGATTCCTGAGGGCCATACCATTCACTAAAGGCATGCTTATCCATGGTGTCTAAAAAAACTTTGCCGAACATGCCTCTTATCATGCTTACACCATAGGCAGGCATTAATCTGCCACGCCAAAATTCATCCCCTTTCACTTCCAAGCCACGGGTGAGTTTTACTAAAATTTCCTCACTGTTATCGGGAAGCTGTTCAAAAAATACATGCTGAAAGCTGTAGGTGGGTTCTACGTAGTAGCGGTCTATATGCTTAAGATAATATGCCACTAATTTAGCTTCGTCTGGGTCAGGTAAATAGCCGGTTATCTGGTAACGCATTTCCTGAACCAGTTTTTCGCGAACTTCGGGGTCGATCAGGTGCATACCTGCATCAATAGCTTCACGAAAAAGTACTTCTTCGCGAATATAGTCGTCTTCAATTTTTGCTAAGTCGGCTTGCGTGGCTTGGCGACCGGTCAGTAATTCAAATTGCTCAGCAAATACGTTTCTATTCGATTCACTCAGTTCAACGGCATCACTATCATCCTCTTCGAGGCCGTAATAAAGGCCAAAAACAATGACCCCTAAGCCAAGAAATATCACTAGTGGGTCTCGAATTAATACCTTCAACATTTGTACTACACCTTCATTCTTATTCTGATAAGCAAAAAAAGCCGGTAATAAATGCATTACCGGCTTCCCATTCTCTGATTTTTACTTTTTTGGCTTGGCGTAGTTAGTGTCAATTTCTTCCCTAAGCCCTTCTTTACGCGCTTTTTCACCTGCTTGCGGTTGCATATGTTCAGTAGTCAATTCAGAAAGGAAATACGGGTCTTCAATGCCCTCCCTTCTCATTGCCACACCTGTCAAACACGCATGGAGAATAAAGTTTGAATTCAGCGCAGAGCGATACGTAGGATCTAGTAGGGGATCAAGCTCGACAATTTCAAACCCAATAATATCGTTTTGTGCGCATAAGCCTCTTACGATAGGAATTGCTTCACGCATGGTTAAACCGCCAGGTACTGGCGTACCTGTACCCGGTATAAATGCAGGGTCTATAACGTCAACGTCAAAAGAGATATAGAGTTTATCTACATTTTCACGGGCTTCTTTAAGCGCCGTGTCCATCACCTGCTTCCAACCTTTTTTCTCTACTTCAGCCATGGTGTGATAACGCATACCGTTATTACGCATCCATTCGAAGCCTTCTGGACCAGGCCAAGGCCCACGCAAACCTATTTGAATGAAGTTTTCTGGTTTTACATGCCCTTCTTTTACTGCTCGATAAACAGGTTGGCCATGTGTTAACCAATGCGCTTGGTTTTTACCCGCATCATAGTGCGAGTCGAAATGAACTACGCCGAAGCTTCCCTTACCATGAACATCAGCTAACGCCGCAATATCTGGGTATTCTAAGCTGTGATCACCGCCCACAATAAAAGGCATGGTGCCAGTTTCAGCAATTTCTCTTACTCGCTCGCGCACATGCTGTACCGAAAGTTCGGTACTCATGTTATCAATGGCAATATCACCATAATCTACGATACTCAGCACCTTACTAGGATTCACCATAGTGCTCATATCAATACCACCTGCACCATACTCATTACGCATGGCTTGCGGGCCAAATTTTTGCCCGCGATAGTAAGAGCCCATATCCAAAGGAGCCCCCACTATAGCGATATCTACATTTCCTGCAATTAGGTCATCTGGATAGATAGCGAGAGGAGCGTTCGCGAAAGTTTTTACCCCCCCAGAACGGTCACTCATATAGCGGCTTAAATGTATTGGGCCCGGCTCTCTTTCAGGATTGAGGCTTTTAGGACGCTTCGCTTTCCACGCATTAAACCCTTTTGCTTCGGTATTTAAAGGAATAGACGCCATGTCCGTTTCCGGGTTAAATTTGCCCGCTTCCGCGACTTCAATCATTCCGTCGAGGTACGCTTCAATTTCTTCAGCCGACTTTCCTTCCATCGACTTATAAAAACGCTCCATAGTACCTAGCAACATGGTAGGGAGTGGTGACTCCAGAATCTCTAGTTTTTCCTCGGGTATACCCTTGGTTTTTTCTTTGAAGCTATCGGGCATGGGCATGTCAGAATCTTCCGCATACACAGATGCACCAAGCGAACAAATAAGTAAACCGCTTAGCACTGCGCCAAGAATACAAGAACGTGTAATCACTTTATTTTCCTTACATTTATTATTTGGGCTCAGCTAAACGCTGAGCCCTATTGTTACATTCCAAAATCACTACATTCCAAACTGGTAACTAAATTTAAGACCTACTGTACGAGGCGTTAAAATATAGTGCGCATAGCTTCGCTGTAAGTCACTACCTCTGTTACCATATTCAATGTCGCCCCAATTGCGAGAGGTAGATGTGAAGGCGTATTTATTGAAAAGGTTGTTTACATAAAACGTGACACTCCACGCTTCATCAGATAACTTAGCGCTGATATTACTTAACCCGTAACCCGGCAACGCTTCACCATAGTTGCGTAATCCCAAAGTCGAATACACATCACTTTGCGCAGTGAAGCCATAACTAAGATCTAATAAACGATTCCATAGTTCAGTCGAGTAATTTAGCCCTATGGATATTTGGTGCTCTGGAGAACCTGGCAGTCTATCTCCCTCGTACACAGTGTCACCTGTACTCCCGAATATTCCAAATGCATCGTCGGTCATCTCGGTTTTTGCGTAAGAATAGGCAGCATACATCGTAAGGTCGTCGCTTAACGTAGCGCGAGAACTGATTTCCACCCCTTTCGCATTTGCCCCTTTAGCATTGGTGAGAATACCCACAGCACCATTTTCGGTTATACCCGACACTTGAGGATCTTCCCAGTCAACGTTGAAGGCTGCAACGTTGAACGTAAAGCGACTCTTAAACCATGATGTTTTTATACCAGCTTCATAGTTTGTTGTGGTATCTGCGTCGTACATGGCCTCGTCAGGTAATGCACAGATAAGCTGATTGGTAATATCATCAACATTAGGCGGACAGGCTGCTACGGCGTTAACACCGCCAATTCTAAACCCTTCACTCACAGTGACATATCCCATCACATCTGACGAAAATGCATAGCTGGCGTTGAATTTAAATAAATTTCCATCATCATCGCCTTCCGCTGTATTCGGCTCAAAAACGATAGAATCGGGATCTCGGCCTGTAAAAACCGTATAATAGAGTGGAAGGTCAGTATCTGATTCGGTTTCTACTTCGTATTTGTATTGACGTAAGCCTAGGGTAATATCAAGCTTGTCGTTAAACGCATAGCTAATCTCACCAAAGAATGCTTGTTCTTTTATTTGGTCGATACCATAAGAAATGTACTCAACACTATCTGGACGAAGTGGCCCTGTGGCGCCCCAGGTTTCAATAGCGAACTCATCAAACCCCTCCACTTCTTCCCTGTAGTTACGGTTGTAGTCGTTCTTGTTGTAATAAGCGCCCACTATCCAGCTTAACGGGCCGTCGCTATTACTCACTAAACGAAGTTCTTGAGTTAAATTTTCGTCTTCACTGGTGCTGGTTGTTAACCCTGAAAATGCGGGGAACTCTTCATAACCAAAATTTAAACGAATCAATAAATCGGTAACGTCTGAATTAGAATCCCGGGTGGTCTTAGATGAACCGGTAGCAGAAACCAAGGTAGCGAAGCCTAAGTCGGCTTCAACTTCTAAACTTAACAACTCGTTTTCACGATCCATGGGTTCAAGAAAACGATAGGCGGCGTCATATTTTCCAACTAAATCCCCAATGGGGTTTTCATCACCTAAAGACTGATAGTGAACGGTAGAACGAGCACCGATATCATCTTTTTGGTAAAAGTATGAAAGTGTAGTATCTAGCCAGTCTGTGGGCACCCAGCGCAATTGTACTTTTGCTGCCGTTTGTTCGAATGTGTTTCCATCTTCGACACTATAAAGGTTCGCATCAACTTCAGATTGATCGGTAAAGTCTGGGGCCGGCAATGATGTGCCAGACTCACGAACTAAATAATCGTAGTCGATAAAACCGGGGTCATCTGAATAGTTAAATGCAGCACGAAAACCAAGGGTGCCTTCCATAATAGGCGCATTAAATACAAAACCTGCCTCTCCCCCCATGCTTTCGCTTTCACTAGTTTGATACAGGTCGCCATTTACCGACCCAGAAACAAAGTCTAAATCTACTTTTTTAGGAATATAACGTATTGCGCCACCGAGTGTTCCAGCTCCATACAAGGTGCCTTGTGGCCCAATCAATACCTCTACTCTGTCAATATCAAGTAAACGTAAATTCATGAACAAAGGAATTTCGCCAACGTAGGTAGCTACCGTTCCACCATTTGAACCTGGGCCAGATGAATTGGTGTTAAGGCCTCGAACAATAATAGGCGACTCTGAACGACCACCTTGATCATTTACCGTTAAACCAGGCACCCATCGCGCAATATCTTCGAGCTCTTCTAAATCTTGTTGCTCCATTAGGTCGTTTGTAACGGCAGAAATGTTAATAGGGACTTCTTGCAATGATCCTGCGCGTCGCGTTGCCGTGACTTCTATGGTTTCTAGTGCAACAGCTTTTTCCGCCTCTTTCACTTCTTGTGCCGCTACACTAGGCACTACAATAGCAGATGCCATTGGCACTAATGCGGCGGTGATTGCTGCAGCTATGCGATTCTTTTTATTTCGTTCAATGCTTTTCATAGTGGTGTACTCGTAATTGCCTGTGAACTTTACCCTCGTTTGACATGCAGAAAACTGCTGGACGCTGCATTGGATGATCAATTTGCGATGGGTTCTTATTTTATTTGCAGGATTATTATGTGCTGGCTAGGTTGCAACGAGTACTGGCATTATTCCTATTTCGACTACGTCATTTGACGCACTTTCTCTGCCAAATCAAATAGTTAAATTATTGTTAAGCAAATGTCGTAGAATTTAACTTATTGATTGAAGATAGCCTCTAAGTCATTGGTGTGGGGCTTGTAATGTTGCCAACGTCCTATCGAGTGCTGGTTGATGGGCATTTTCACCTGCATTTTACTCGCCGTTGACACAGGTGCGGTGTTCCCTTGCATGTGTAAACAACTTTCGTCCCACGATAATTCACAAAACGCGAGTAAATCGGCGATGTGTCGTGTTGGATTACATACCAAGGCCTCGTAGTTCAACAGCATAAAGTTATCATCATCTATGACGTGCCAGTGTTCTACCCAGTCCATGCATTGGCGGTAGAAAGACGCACAGGAAACTAGGCTGTGGGTGTAATAATAATGAGGGTTGTGAATACTAAACAACTGCCGAAAATTCCCCATACAGGTATCCATTGGATTTCGCTGCAAGCAAATAATCTTTGCATTGGGGAAAGCTCGGCGAATGTAGGGAAGATAGAAGAAATTAAACGGGAGCTTATCGACGAAGTGATCACTATTACCTATGTGCTGTGTTCGCGCAAGGTATGCCTGCGCAAGTTTATTGTAGTCGATACTTTCAGCTTTTTTTAACGTGTTAACGCCTAAAACGTTAACGCTTTCGCTACCCGACATCTGCTTTAAAAGGGTACTAAAATCCTGCAATTCACCACCGGAACTGACCTTCTGATGGCTACTTAAGATTCGTTCCACCAAGGTCGTGCCAGACCGCGGCATTCCTACTACAAAAATTGGTCGAGTGCTGCTTTGTGAAGAGGGTGACGAGGGCGAAATATGCGCGTTTGACGCAAAGGCCGCTTTTAAATAATCAAAGATCAGCCTGTCGGCCGACTCGTTATAAGGTAGGTGTTTCTGCTTCTCTTGCTTCGCCTGGGTTAATACCTCAAACGATTGGGTATAATTGCGTTGTTTTTCTAATTCCCGCGCTAGGCTGTGGCTTAAATGCAGCCGCGCTTCAAGGGATTGAGTATCATTGTCTAGCTTTTGCTTTAATTGCGTTAAATGACGGCGTATTTCATCGCCCTTGGTCAATTCAGACAGCGCAAAATGCGCTTTATAATAGGTCGGATCGTAATCTAGCACTCGCCAAAGGGCTTTCTTTGCTTGTTCAAGCTCACCACAGAACTTACTTGAAACCGCATAGTTGTAAAGAAAACTTGGCGTAGGGTTTAGGGCGTTAACCGCCTCGGAAAAATACACCAGCGCCCGAGCATGTTCGTTACACGTAGATAGGGCTACGCCTAGGGTATCGGCCTGAATAGGAGTTTGAATATCATCGACTTGCACTGTATTGGCAATAGCAATAACACCGTCGGTTTGCCCCAGTAGAGCATAAATCCGGCACAACAAAACACGAAATTCGACTACGTTCTTATATGCAATGGCGTGCTTACAGAGCTCTGCCGCTTTATGTAGCTGCCCTACACTGACATTGATTTGCGCCAGTAACTGATACGCTTCACCGACCCTTTCGCCCGCTTGAATTAAAGACACACACTGTTTATGTGCTTGTTTAACGTCACCCTTTTCAAAATGAGAGTACGCCTGTTGTAACGGGCTACTGGTATAAGGCTTTGACATAGTCATTTGCTAGTTCACTGACAGCGCACGAATCGCTATCCCTGCGGCTGTGGTTCTATTTTCTACCCCTAACTTAGCGAATACTTGCTCTAAATGTTTATTCACCGTTCGCGGACCAATATCGAGAATTTGTGCTATTTCTTTATTCGTCTTACCGTTGGACAACCAGTAAAGTACTTCTGATTCTCGACCGGTTAAGTTAAGTGTCGCTTTCAGCTTTTCTTCGCCCGACATGGCTTTTACAGCATGATTAACACGAAATATACTGTCTCCGTTTTCCCGTTGAGCCACCAATGCCAGTTCACATTCGCCACCCTCATAGGATACCTGTTGCACAACGTCATTCTGCCCTGGTGTTAACAAAACGTGCTTCACCGCAGGAATTAAACTGTCATTAAACCAGTCATCAGCGAAGGGGATATTGGATAAAAAGTCGTGAGTTTGAGGCGTAGCCCAAAGAAGTTCTCCCACTTGATTAACAGCGAATAAGTTTTGGCCCATAGAATCTAACGCTTGCTGTGCGCTAGACGTGATTTGCGCATTATTCGCGTGGATTTTTATACGCGCCACCAGTTCATCGGGGTTTACCGGCTTGACAATGTAGTCCACACCACCAGCATTTAACCCCTTCAACGTGCTTTCAGAGTCCGTCAAGCCTGTCATAAAGATAACGGGAATATGCTGTAACTCTCTGTTTTGCTTCAGCCTTGTACATGTTTCGAACCCATTTAATTTGGGCATCATGGCATCAAGTAAAATGATGTCTGGTTTGATTTGTTCAGCAATGGTGATAGCTTGGCTACCCTCTAATGCCACAAGTGTACTTATCCCTTCCTTTTCAAGAATATCGTTAATTAAGCTTAAGGAATCGGGTGAATCATCAACAACTAACACCGTGTACATAAATGCCATCCAACTAACTTAAACGTGCTGATTATACTAAAGGTTAATATCTCAGTATAAACATATATAGCGGTAATAAGAATGGGGTATTTTGCGTATTTTGAACCTTAAAAGAAGCGTTAGCTTAGCTTTTCCTCTGTCTTTCCTCACGCCAATTAAACAACATGAAAATTACTGCAATAGAAATTCCATAAGCGGATGACCCACGGCGACAGCAATCAAGGTGAGTAACATGCCAAAGACTAACAGAGAGATATAACTTACTGCATACTGTATCAACGTATTTTGGGGCTGGGTTAATAGCTGATTCAACCGCTCGCGCCTTTCACCGCTTGCGCCCTGCTCTCCTGTATGTTGGCAAGCACATAGGGGTAAATCGTCAAGGGTAGTGTCGTGCCCCGCATTGTCTAAAGCGAATATATCGCATCTAAGTTCTAGCCCATTAATTAAGGCATGACGATAGGCCGAGCGCCAGCGTCTTGGCCACAGGATCATAAAATAACGTACGCACATTAGCTTAATATTGTCTAATTGGCGTACGTGATTAAACTCATGCAACAGCACCAAGTTAAGCTGATTATCCGTCAAATTTTCCACTAACCCCTGCGACACGTAAATTTGTGGGCGCAACAACCCCGCGCACCAAGCAGAAGGAACCTGACTGTCTACTCGCTGATAAATTTGATTCATATCAGCCTGTGGGCCTCTGGCACTGGCAAGCTGTAATAACTGGTGAAAGCGTTTATTCAGGTACAATTGGCGCGCCATCATTGCGATAGTGACACACAGCAAACTAACGGCAAAGGCTAATACCCCAGCACCTAAAGTAGATGATGTGGGAATGTATAAGTCATGAGGTCCACAATGGCTTTCATGGCAATGTTCACCTACAAAATAGCGGCTTATAGGGGGAAGTTCGTTAATAATGAGGCTAAATGCCGCACAAACAAAGGGAAGCCACAGCAAAGTAAAAAGCAGTTTTACTTGTACATCTGGTGAAAACGGCACACGTTGTGTGTTTGCTACCCGCCAACATACGGCCACGCACCAAGATAAGAGTAATGACAGCAACAACCAGGAGGCAAGAAGCGCTAGAAAACTCGTATCAGTCATCCTTCTCCTCATGGGGAGGAAGGTAATCTGAGAGCTTTTCTGCCTCTTTGTCTGATGTATTCCCTTCAATATAGGACATAAAACCACTGACTATCACTTGGGATTCACCGTCACCCAACTGGTCGGCAATTTCCCCCATCAAACGACTAACCACCGTGCTTTGAGACAATGCTGGAGCATATTGATACGAGCGCCCCTGCTTATAACGGGTAAGCATGTTTTTACGGCATAAGCGTTCAAGCGTACTTTGCATTGTACTCAGCGAGAGTTGCTCATTAGCAAAAAAGGAAAGCACCTCTTGAGCACTTAACTCTCCGTGTTGCCACAACACCTTAAGTACTTCTATTTCACGCCCACCTAATGCAGGAAGATTTTGTTGCGAAGGCTTTCCGCCTAGCCACTGACTTAATCCCCGATAAAGCTCTTTCACGAACACCGACCTCTTATAGGTTTTAGTAAAGGCATTAATAATACAAAAATGCACGTTACCAGAAAGTGCCCATTTAACGTATAGCTATTAAGGAACTATTGTGAAAAAAACGCTCATAGCACTGCTTGTTCTAGCCGCTTTACAAGCTAACGCTCAAGAAGACGACAGCCATGATATTGAAAAAGTCACAGTGTCTGGTCGACAAGTCAGCTTAGTAGGAGAAGCTATTTCAGCATCACAAGGGATAGTAGGCCAGGAAGAAATTCGACTACGCCCTATTTTACGTACAGGTGAAATACTGGAATTCATTCCGGGCATGGTCGTTACGCAACACAGTGGGACGGGCAAAGCGAACCAATACTTTTTACGTGGTTTCAATTTGGATCACGGTACTGACTTTGCCACTTTTGTTGATGGCATGCCGGTGAATATGCGCACCCATGGTCATGGGCAAGGCTACACCGATCTTAACTTTGTTATCCCAGAATCGGTGCAGTCTCTGAACTATAAAAAAGGTGTGTACTACGCTGATATAAGCGATTTCAGTGGCGCGGGTAGTGCAATGTTAAATACTACCAACAGTGCCTCGACTCCATTAGTTAGCGCTACTGTTGGAAAAAATAACTTTCTAAGAATAGTAGGTTTAGGTGGTGTCACAATTAATGACACAAACCGAGTAGTTTTGGCAGGTGAACACAATACCTACGATGGCCCTTGGAGCGACATTAGCGAAGACCTAGATAAAACCAATGTGTTAGCTAAATGGGTGAATAAGCAAGATAAGGCCGAATTCAGCCTAACATTTATGGGTTATGACAATAGTTGGAACAGCGCAGATCAAATCCCCAAGCGCGCGATAGAAAGCGGGTTAATTGATGAATTAGGGTCATTAGATACCACAGTTGGCGGTCAGTCTGATCGTTATAGTCTTAGCGCGAACTGGCGATCCGAAAACCTGGTCGCAAGCGCTTATGTGATGTCGTACAGTATGAACTTGTGGTCCAATTTTACTTATTTTCTTGATGATCCTGAGAATGGCGACCAATTTGAACAAGTCGACGACCGCACAGTATATGGCGGTGAAGCCAGTTATAGGTACGAACACTCATTGTTAGGTAAGCTATCTACCACCACGTTTGGCACGCAATTTCGTATAGACGATATCGATGAAGTGGGTTTATATCACACTCAAGCCCGTCAGCGTTTGGGCGTAATTCGTAGTGACGAGGTAACAGAGTCGAGTGTGGGTGCCTATGTGAACAACGAAACCTATTGGACGCAACGCTTACGCACAGTGCTTGGCCTGCGCTACGATTATTTTGATTTTGACGTCCGAAACTTAGCCGGTGTTAATGCAAATAGCATCGATTTATCGCCAAATAGCGGTGCGTCTAGTGATGACATCACGTCGTTAAAAGCGAGTGTGGTATACACAATTTCCCCTGAATGGGAATTGTATGGAGCCGCTGGGCAAGGGCTACATTCTAATGATGCTAGAGGTACCACCATTCAAATAGATCCCAGTTCCGGCGACGCTGTTGACGCGGTAGACCCGCTGGTTCGTTCAACGGGTATTGAAGCCGGTTTGCGGGGCTTTATTGATGAAAAGCTGAATGCCTCGTTGTCAGTGTGGCAGTTGTCCTTAGACAGTGAATTGCTATTTGTAGGTGATGCAGGCAATACTGAAGCCAGCCGCGCATCTAAACGTAAGGGGGCGGAAATCGCACTTTACTATCAGCTCGACCAAAATTGGTCTATCGACCTTGAATATGCCTACACAGATGCGGCCTTTACCGATGCATCTTCTGAAGGCGCTCACATTCCAGGTGCGATCAAAAACGTGGTACAAGCTGGGGTGTCTGCTCAATTCGACAACGGCCTATTTGGTAGCCTAAGGGCCCGACATTTTGGTGAACGCCCACTTATTGAGGATAACAGTATCACTTCAGACGCAAGTACCGTATTTAATTTACGCGCAGGCTACAAAATGAATAAATGGGTTTTACAGTTAGATGTACTTAATCTCACTGACAGCGATGCTCACGACATTGATTACTATTATGCGTCTCGCCTTTCAACCGACGCCCAAGACACTGAAACCGACGATATTCACTATCACGTGATAGAACCTCGTACCCTTCGTGCTACAGTGATGTATCAGTTTTAGAATCTTACGCATTACGGCACCTTTAGCCGTAATGCGTCTCTTTTAATAATATATTACTCAGCATCTAAAATACGAGAGACATATGAAGTTAAAAAACATTAATAATCTTCTAAGCCCATCGCGATACGCTGCCTCCAAATATGTCTTTCTTTATCAAGCGTGGGTTGAAGTACGTCGTAAAAATCCTTCACAAGTAGCGCTTCGCTGCAGAATTCAGAGAGTTTATCTTCTGGATTTAGCTCGGCGATCTTAGTGAACTGTCTTAACTTTTCACCTAGAACAGTATCCAACTTTGATAACTTATTCAACCTACCGTTGATGAATCGTAAGATATCATGATCGAAGTTAGTGACGTCACCCCCTTCACTTCTAACGGCAAAATATGAACGATACATGCAAAATAAATAGGCTCCAGCGATGGCAATATCTTTGTCGTAGCGGCTCTTGAATTGGGTACTATCTACCGCGTTTAATATACCGCTAAAGTCACAAAAGAACGATGGTTTAGCAACGCAAAACTGCCCGTCCTCAAGGAATTTATTGCAATGAGCTAGCAACTTTTGAATGTTAGCAACCATATCAAAGAGCGCCGTTGATTCTATATTGACGATAGGTTCAGCCCAAAAACGGCTGTAGCTTCCTCCAACCGTTTTGCCTGAAAATTCGTAGCCGTGGAATTCAGCTACTTGTCTCAGAGTTGGCTGACAACAATTTTTTACCTTATTCCGACTAGCCGCCTTCGATATCGCCACACCATAGTTAAACTGATAAAGCTTGTTCATTTTGATGAACCTGCGGTTCAACGCACTTCCATCAAAGTTTTTAGATCCCATGCCATCATCAAGAATAATGTTGTCTTTATTGAGCTCTGCATCTGCAAAAACCACCCGCATAAGTGCGACTCTACTATCATAATCCTTGGCAAGTTCAACGCTTGATAGATCAGAAGTTATCATGAAAAGTTCTCCAAATTTTCTAGTGTCAAGTTGCCTGGTATTAGACAACCCCAATGACTAACTGCTCTTATTTGAGTATTTTTAATCACTAGATTGATTAGATCATCTTTACTGATTAGCTGTCAAGTTTCCATTTAATCATATTTGATTATTATGTTATTGTTCGTGCAACTTAATGGGCATATATGACTATGATTAGAGTATTATTTGTAAAGCTTTTAGATGACAAGAGATTCAACGAAAATCGGAAAATTACGATCAATGAAGTGGCAGAAGAAACAGGGATTGGGCGAGCGACACTAACTCGCATAGCTAATCAACAAGGTTATGCTGTTGGCACTAATATTATTGATAAGCTCTGCGGTTACTTTAATTGTGACGTAAGTGATATCTTGCAACGGGTTCCTGATAACAACGAGATTAAAAGCACATAGGAGCAGGTTGAATTGTTTTAACGTTGTCATGATCATGTCTACACCTCCTTGTGGACTAGCCGTTAAAGTATAAGCTAGGGCTAAGTTTCGAGGGGGATAAAAGAGTGTGACAGTATGACCGTCAATTGCTGCCGCTCAAGCGCCTGTGTTAGAACGGCAATAACGTCAAGCTATCAACGGCTAATACTTACTTATGGGCGTTATATACTCAAGATACTCTACAGCAATGGCACGCGGTCACCGCTCAGCTCACATGTTTTTCGGCCCGTTGGTTTTTGTGACTAAACTAGCAACGTTGGTGCCACAACGTAGATTGAATCTTACTCGTTCTCACGGGGTGTTCGCCCATAATAGTCGTGTGCGAGATGTTTGCGAATTTGAGTGCTAGGGTTGTTGCCTGAGTATCTGCTGCATCGAGCATGCTTATCTCAAATTTCGGGCACATGAAATCAATGTGTAGTAGGACATGAATTAGGACGATCAATAGATAATGCAATTAGAATACTCCGTTATTTACGGGAGGCTTCTATGCTGGCCTTCTTCACCGCTAGGACGTATATGCTTTTCGCACTTACCGGCGTTACTTTGCTATTACCCAACAAGCTAATAACTGTGCTTACTGAGCCGTCCAAACTAAAAATAGGAGCACTTACTACATTAATGTCGGGCAAGAAGTCTTCTTTAAAACAACACAAGTTGCTCTGTTTAATGTCTTTTAGTAATTCGTAAAACACTGCTTTTTTTATTGGCTTTCCCATGTGGCGAGGCATAGGTGCAGGCGAATCATAATAATGTTCAACTAGCTCCCTACAGCGCAATTTGGGTAGATGAGACAAAAATACACGCCCGGCGGCAGAAGTAAACGGTGACAACTTTGAGCCCAAACGGATATTCACTGCTAAAAAGTGGCTAGAATCTAACCATTTTATCACTAGCGGTGCATCACCATTCCAGATGGTTACAGTAATGGTTTTATCTAATTCTTGGTGAAGTTTGTCTGCATATTCAAAGGCCACTTGAACGGGGTTTGAGTGTTTCAATGCCGACATCCCCAACCGTATACTGCTGTTTGAAAGCATATATTTGAAATTGTCTAATTGCGACACATAGCCAAGCTTGGTCAAACTAACCAAGTATTTATGAAGCCTGCTGGGGCTCATTTTTGCCAGCTCAGATAACTTGGTCAGTGAGATAGGGCCGCAGTGCTCAGAAATTAACTCCAACACTTCAAGCCCTAATTCTAGGGAGCCAATGCCTTTTCGAGTTGCAATTACTTTGTCGTCATCCATTGTACTGCTACCTCTTCCAAGTGGGGGTTATGGTACCCAAGCTTCCCTACGTATTACAGCGCAATCAAACCGCAAGATTAGTTTCGATAAATGCGCGATTTTCCTCAAGAGCTTGCGAGTCACCGTTAAATTGCACTTTCCCTTTCACAATAAGAATGTGCTGATCGCACAGCGTCTGTAAGACCTTAATGTTTTTATCCACAATAATGGTCGACACACCGGTTTCTTTAATTTTTCGAATAACGTCCCAAATTTCCTTACGAATAAGCGGTGCTAACCCTTCAGTGGCTTCATCGAGTATTAGCAAATCTGGATTTGTTAAGAGCGCCCTGCCTATGGCAAGCATTTGCTGCTCACCACCAGAGAGTTGAGTCCCTTTATTGGTTATGCGCTCTTTTAAACGAGGAAACAAGTCAAGTACTTTGGTATAGGTCCAGTGCGCTTCACCTCGTGAATTTTTGCGCGCGGCCATTTGCAAGTGCTCTTTCACAGTTAAATTGTGAAACATGCCCCGCCCTTCGGGCACGTAAGCAATGTCGTTGCGCATGCGCTTCCACGTGGGTAACGCATCAATTTCATTGCCCTTGTACAGCACTACGCCACTGCGTGGTTTTACTATACCTAAGATAGATTTCAACGTAGTGGACTTACCCATGCCATTACGGCCCATAACACTTACGGTTTGCCCTTTCTTGATGGCAAAAGATACCCCGTGCAAAATATGGCTATCCCCGTACAAGGTGTGAATACCTTTTACCTCTAAAATATTGTCTGTCACGTTAAAATACCTCGTCATCGTTGCCCAAGTAGGCGTCTTGAACTAAAGGGTTTGCTCGAATGTTGTCCACCACATCGGTTATCAAATGCTTCCCATCCACCATCACTGTCATTAAGTCAGACAGCTCAAAAACCGCATCCATATCGTGTTCCACCAGCACAATGCAGTAGCGCTGTTTTAACGACTTAAGCAAATCTACAATGACCAGGGATTCTTCATGGCCCATACCCGCCATTGGCTCATCAAGTAATAACACTTGAGGGTCTGTCGCCAATACCATGGCTATTTCAAGCTGACGTTGCTCGCCGTAACTAATCGTTCTGGCTTTGGTATTGGCTTGTTTCATTAGCCCCACCTGCTCAAGGGCTTCTTTGGCAATAGAGGTTACATGATTGCTTGAATGCTTTGACTTAAACATATTAAAGCTGCTACCCACTCGTTGCTGGGCGGCGATACAACAGTTTTCCAAACATGTTGCGTCTTTGAAAATATTGGTTTTTTGAAAGCTTCGCCCTATTCCTTTACGGCAAAATTGGTGGCTCTTGAGTCCCGTGATATTTTCACCACGATACAGAATTACACCTTTAGTTGCCGGATATGTACCACACAATATGTTCAGCATAGTACTTTTGCCCGCGCCATTAGGGCCCACTATGCTATGTAGTGACTTGTCGTAGAATTTAATATTAAATTCGTTTAGCGCCTTTAACCCGCCCCAATGTTTTGAGAGGTTTTCAGCTTGTAATATGCATTCAGTCATTTACGTTTCCTCACAACCAACTGCTCAATTAGCCCAGCAATGCCGCTTTTTAGTAGCAGTACCATTAAAATAATGAGCGAACCCATCCAGAACATCCAATACTGGGTTATATGCTCAATACCGTAGTGCAAGCTTACGTAAACGAACACACCTAAGATTGCCCCATAGATAGTGCCCAGACCACCTAAAATAGCCATCACTAACGCAGAAGCGGAGACTTCCCAGCTCATCATGGTTGGATTAACAAAACCGTATTGAAGTGAGAACAAATAGCCCGCATACGCAGCTAATGAGGAAGACAATACATACGACACTAAACGGAAGTGAAAGATGTTGTAGCCCAATGCAGTGGCTCGCTCAGGATTTGCTTTTATCGCATCAATCACACGACCAAAACGAGAGTGCAAACTAACTTTACAAAATACGTAGCAATTAAATAGCGACAGCAAACACAGGTAGTAGAAATGGTTTTCGTTATCTAAATCTAAAAAATTTAAACCAAAAATGCTGGTTTCGGGTTTGAGATAAATAAATAACCCGTCTAAGCCGCCATATTCTGTTGAGTCGGCAAAGAAGTAGAAGGTCATTTGCGCCAATGCCAATGTGATCATGATCATATAAATGCCACTGGTTCTTAGCACAATAAAGCCAACAATAAGTGCAATAACACTGCTGGCGGCCATGACATAAAAGGTATACAACCAAAAGTTAACCACTTCGTATTCGGGTATCATGATGGCAAATAAGTACCCTCCCAAGCCGTAGAACATGGCATGACCAAGCGTGATGAGGCCAGCTCTTCCTACCAAGTAGTCTAAAGACATAACAAAAATAGACAAAATCAGCATAGTGGAGATTTTGTTTACGTAAAACGTGTTCTCATTAAGAAATAAGGGAATACCCAAGGCAATAAAGAAAAACGCGAAAATAAATACCTTTTCAGCTTTGCTAGAAAATACAGTCATCGTACAACCTTAACTTTTGAAAAGCCCTTGTGGTTTAAAAATAAGGATAAGTGCCATTAGCAAGTAAATTGTCATGCTCGACATGCTGGGCAACAACACAGATGCGAACGTATCAACAATGCCCACTAACAAGGCCGCCACAAAGGCCCCTTTTATTGAACCCATTCCTCCTATGACCACAACAACAAAACATGAAATCAGTACGCGCTCGCCCATTCCTGGCACTAAGCTCACCACTGGTGCAGAAACAATCCCGGCCAAGGCAGATAAGGTAACGCCAACCGCGAAAACAACGGTAAATAACGTACCGATATTTACGCCCAAATTCTCAACCATTTCACGATTAGACTCACCTGCACGTATCATCATGCCAAGTTTGGTATTGTTGATGACGTAATACATGCCAACGGCAATACCCACGCACAGTACCGAGAGAAATAAGCGATATACCGGATACTCAATAATATCGGTAATTTGAATAGACGATGACAGCAGTTCAGGTACATCAACACCTAGTGGATCGTTACCCCAAATGAAGCTTTGTGCGGCGTTAAAAATAAAGATTAAACCAACCGTTAACAGTACCTGATCGAGGTGATCGCGCTTATAAAGGTGCACTATCAAAAAGCGTTCTATAATAACGCCGATAATCATGGCAATACTGCAAGCAATGATCACCGCCAGCCAAAAACTGTCTGTAATGGCGGCAAAGTAATACACAAGATAAGCGCCAATCATATACATAGAGCCATGAGCAAGATTCAAAATACCCATAACGCCAAAAACTAATGTGAGACCTGATGCAACCAAAAAAAGTAACAGTCCATACTGTATACCGTTTAGTAATTGCACAAGGAAAAGCGACATTTCCATTTCTATACCTCTATGGGGAAGCCCAAGGGCTTCCCTACTTGAAATAACTTATAAACGACAACCACGAGCTGGATCATTTAGGTTCGCCGCGGCTGTTTTAACAACTACGTTTTCACCGTTCTCAACTTTTCTTAAATAGATATTTTGAATAGGGTTGTGCGCCTTAGAGAAATGAAAGTTGCCTCGCGGGCTATCAATTTCAACTTTTTCCATAGCCCTTATTAAGGCTGCTTTGTCAGCGGTATTACCGTTGGTTGCTTCCACTGCTTGAATAATTAACTGGCCAGCGTCATACCCTTGCACGGCATAAAGATCAGCAGGCTTCTTGTACATTGACAAATATTCCGCTCTGAACGCTTTGTTTTTAGGGTTATCCAGTGTGTCAGCGTAATGTAATGTGGTGAACAAACCCTCTGCGGCTTCACCTTGAGCTTCAATGGTACCTTCGGTTAGGAAACCTGAGCCAATAAGTGGAATTTTGCCTCTAAGCCCCATTGCGTCGTAATCTTTAACAAATTTGACAGAGCCACCACCTGCAAAGAACACAAACACAGCATCAGGTTTTATTGAAGCAATTTCGGTTAGGTAAGACTGAAACTCTGTTTTTGGAAACGGCACAAAAATTTCTTTAACCACTTCGCCGCCCGCAGATTCGAAAGATTCTGAAAACGCGGCAAGCGACTCCTTACCGAACCCGTAGTTCCAGCTGAGTGTCACTACCTTTTTATAGCCCATTTCAATTGCTTGATTACCCATAGGGTAAGCGGTTTGCCAAGACGAAAACGACGTACGAAAAACATTCGGCTGACAGAAAGCACCGGTTGCGGCATTAGCACCTGCATTGGGAATTATCATAATAGAATCTTTGTTTCTAACCGATTTTATCATTCCCATCGCTACACCTGAGTGAACCGGGCCAATAATGAAATCAGCATTGTCTTTATCTGTCATCGCAGAAGTTAACTCTGGGGCGCGAGCAGGCTTTGCCTCGGTATCACTGATAATGAATTCAACAGGACGACCAGCAATGGTATTGCCCTTTTCTTTTAGGGCTTGTTTTAGACCGTTAGTAGCTGCCTCCCCCAACCCAGCGTAAACACCACTATATGGCAGCATAACGCCAACTTTTATGGGTAATTCGTCGGCATGTGCAGATATACCTGTCAACACACTTGTCGCCATCACACTACTGGCCAAGACGACTTTTCTAAACGTTTTGTTTTTAAATATCATGGAAAGTTACTCACATTTTGGTAGGTAATTGTTAAAAAGCGTACTTCGCCATTGCTTGAACGCGGCTCATGTCGCCATCGAAACCGTCAACAGTTTCACGCTTCGCATAGGTATATTCCAAGCCAACCGATAGTGGCTTAGTAATGTTGTAGATGTAGTTAATACGCGTGCTGTAGACATCATGTGTGCGCGAACTTACCATTCCTTCAACGGTGTCTACATCTAATGAAGAGAAAATAAGGTTGGTACGAGCGCGTTCGCTCCACAAGTGGCGGTAAGCTACGGTAACGGCGGTAGCGTCGATAGCGTCGAAGTTACCTTCATCGTCAAGGAAGGCGCCATTAGCAGCATTTACGCCGACATAACGGCCTAAGCCCGAGCCACTTGCTACTTGAATGCGGATGTCATCGCCATTGCTTAAGTTAATACGCGATGAAAGCGAGAGCGCAATACCCGTGTCAGAATAATCTTCGCCTTGGGTTTCATAAGCAAGCTGACGCAAGATACCGCCCACTTTCACATGACCCCAGCTGGCTTTCATCGTATAGGTACCAATTAAATCAGGTACAGAGTTGTCATCCGTTGTAATTTGCGCGGTAGTGGTAGTCCCAACTGTTGTCTCTGGGTTTTCCAACGCCACTTCAAAGCCGTTATTTGAATAACGAATCTGCGGCTGGCGGGTAAAGGCTACACCGTCTGTTGTACCAATAAAGTCTACCGATTCAACCAAAGCGCCTAAGTCCATGATGGTTGACCAAGTTTGACCAATAAGCCAGTTGTTGTATTTTAAGTAAGCATGTCGCATACGTGGCGTATAGGAGTTGCTCACTCTCTCATCACCATCAGATGTCAATAGGAAGTCAAATTCAAGCACACCGGTAATGACGTCTTCACCGTCTAATGGCGTATTAGTAGTAAATCTGAACCGAGACTGCTTCGCGTGTGCATCAAATCGACCACCTATACCATCGTCGGTAGCTCCCGTTTGCACCAAAGATGGCACGTAGATATCACGTCCAGGGCCGACACCTTCACCATTTGAGTAGTCGCTATACATCGCGTCAACTTTAATATAACCAGAGAATTTCACTTTGGTGTCAGTTAGGTTCGCCGCCTCTGCGCCAGTAGCAAGGGCTAAACCAACCGATAGTGACAAGGCAAGTAGGCGCTTGATGAGTGTTTTTTGTTTTAAAGTATTCATTCAGTTCTCCGTTGTAAATGTGCCAAGCATGTATGTGATAAACAGAAACAACTGATGTTAAGGTAACCCCAACTTGTAAATTTAGTGTTATACAATTGTTTCCTAGTGAGCAACTTACTGTGAAGATAAATTACAAACCAATACCAAATGAGTGGCTCGCAATACTTAACGGGTATGGCTTTGAGGTATGCAAGTTGAACCTGTAAGTATTTAAAAACACATAAGCACTTGATATTAATAGATAATTTCAATAAACAAAAAAATAGCAATGAGACCGTCAGACGACAAAATTCACTTGCCATCAACAATTCATTATTTGTGAATTAATTCACTTATTATTAAAACTTCGCGAAATTAAAGATAAAAAATGCTAACTGAAAACCCGCACAGGCGGGTCAAAATTGCTTGAGAGTGGTGTAACAAAAGTAGAAATAAGCTCGCTAGATTGCGCTGTCAGAGATGGTTAATTCTAGTAGCCTCGACAATAGCAGTGGTATTGGTTTACTTTTTAAGGTAGCGCTGAATAACAATAATGCTGCCGCCAATAACTAGTCCCCAAAAAGCGGAAGAAAGCCCCAATAACGACAAATCCGACGCGGTAATAAGAAAGGTACATAACGCCGCTTCTCGGTCTGCTGGCTGGTTTAATGCTGTAGACAGTGAGCCTTCCAACGCACCTAATAGAGCAATACCGGCCACCATTGCGATAAATGCAGCGGGAAATGCTTGAATAACACTGACCAAAGCAGCACTAAACAGACCAAACATGATGTACCACAGCATAGCGACAGCAGGCCCAAAATAGCGTTTTTTAGGATCGGGGTTTGCATCTGGCCCGGTGCAAATGGCAGCAGTTATTGCTGATAAATTCACCCCATGACACGCCGTTGGGGCGAAAAGAATGCTCATAAACCCACTACCTGCAACAATGTGATTTGACGGTGGCGAATACTTGTCTTGCCGTAGTATGGCAATACCAGTGATAAATTGACCACTCACTGCAACTAACATTAGCGGTATCGAAATACTAAATAATGCGGTTAGTGAGAAGCTCGGCATGTACCAATGCGGTGTCGATATTTCCCAGTCAACTTGTTGAAATGATAAATCATAGTTAAATGCCAGTACCCCTACTCCAATGGCAACTGTAAGCATAATGGCGTAACGTGGAAGCTTGTGACGCAATAAAATATACGCGGCAAACATCACTAATCCTAATAATGGCGCTTGTGTCATCTTAGAAAATAGATCGAGAGAAAAGTTAACTAGTATTCCTGCCAACAGTGCCGCAGCGAAGGCTAGAGGCAGTCGGTTCACTAATCGTTCAAAAGTCCCGCTTAGTCCCAGTAAAAACAAAATGCCACCAGACATAATGTAGGCACCTATTACATCGCTCCATGGCATACCCGGCACTAAGGTGACTAGCAAGGCTGAACCAGGTGCGTTCCATGCAAAAAGCAACGGCATGCGATAACGCAAGCTAAACCAACCGCATAGCAAACCGCTAGCAATAGACATCCCCCAAATCCAAGAAGTGAGCACTTCATTGCTTAAATTTGCGGATTCAGCAACTTGAAACAAGATAACCAATGGACCTGCGTAGCCCATTGTCGATGCAAGGATCCCCGCTACCGCTGCAGACAGCGACCAATCTTTTAACGGTGGAAAAGAAATGAAAGTAGACTGATTTGGCATAAGTCACTCCAATGGTTGGTATGCTACCCGAAAGAAATTGCCTACGAATAGCACAGCTTGGGAACGCGGCTTACTTACCCACAATCTCCACCAGCAACAGGCAAAATTGTTCCCGTTATATAGCTGGCTTCATCTGAAGCTAAGTACAATATGGCAGATGCTTGTTCATCTAGCGTGCCGTAACGAGACATAAAACTGGTATCAATGGTCTGATCGACAATTTGCTGATACCAAATCTCTTCCTGCTCACTTTGTGTAGACTCGTTGCGCGGAATAATACGCTGAGGTGCATCTGTTCCACCTGGCGCCGTGGCGTTCACGCGAATATTGTGCTGCGCGTACTCGAAGGCAAGTGACACTGTCAGTGCATTCACACCCCCTTTTGCAGCGGCATAAGGCGCGCGATTTACACCACGAGTGGCTACCGAAGACACGTTTACAATCGCACCTTTTCCGTTGTCTAACATGGCAGGTAATACTGCGCGACAACACCACAACGTGGGGAACAACGAGCGACGAACTTCTTTTTCAATTTCGTCAGCTTGATAATGCTCGTATGGTTTGGCCCAAATGGTCCCCCCCACATTATTAATAAGCTTATCTATTCGCCCAAAATGCGCAGATGCCGTATTCATGGCGGTAAGCGCACCTTCATAGGTTTCTAAATCAGCCTCTACAGCAATAGCATCCGCACCGTTTTTATTGAGTGACTGGGCAATCTGTTGAACATGCGCTGAGCGGTCAACCAATACCAACTTTGCTCCCTCAGCAGCAGCGCGTTGTGCAACGCGAAGGCCAATGCCTTGCGCTGCGCCAGTGACTACAATGACCTGCCCATCGAAGCGCAAACTCATGCGGCTTCCTCTTTAGGCTGGCTCGGGTTGAATTTTTCGTAGTGGAACGAATACGGGTTTGTGCCAGCATCTTTAAAGTATTGACGCACGGCATCAACCATTGGCGGAGGCCCACACAAATACGTATCAGCATCAGCAAGTGCAAATGGAACACTTTCCATATGATCAGTGACAAAACCCAACTTTTCATGTGCGCTATCTGGGTTAACTACTACAGTAACGTAGCTAAAGTTGTCCAATGCATCGGCATATTCTTGCAAGGCTTCAAGCTTGACCAAATCATCCACATTAGTCACACCGTATAGTAAATATACAGGTTGACTTGTTGGGTTCTGTTTAAGCGACGCTAGCATAGAAAGAATAGGTGCAAGCCCTGTACCGCCTGCAAGCATCAGTACTGGGTGCTCTACCGCGCGCAAGTAAAAACTACCTAGTGGACCGGTTACCGGAAGCACATCACCAGTACTTGCATCTTTGCTCAAATAAGTACTCATTAGGCCATTAGGCACATTACGAATAAGGAAACTCGCATCTTTGCTTCCCGGACATGAGCTAAATGAATACGCACGAGTCTTATCAGAGTTCGGCAGCCCCAAATTAATGTACTGACCGGGCAAGAAATCAAGAGGATCAGACAGAGCGACATTTAATTCAATGGTGGTGTCTGACAATGCATTTACACTGGTAATGGTACTTGTAATGCTTTGTGGACCTGATGCGCACAGCGAAGAGGCCGCAGGAATAGCCACCACCACATCTGATTGAGGCAGCATCTGACAGGTAAGAATTAACCCATCAGCGGCTTCATCATCGGTTAACGCTTCATCGATGTATTCATCACCTAAATCGTAAGTACCTTGCTTGCAGCTACCTTTACAGGTTCCACAAACACCATCAGAGCAGTCCATTGGCAGTTTTACTTGATGGCGATAGGCAGCGTCGAGCACTGTCTCGCCATCATTACATTCGATAACGCGTGTTACGCCGTCTTCGAAATTAAGAGCTACTTTGAAAGACATAATAATTCTCCGTCTTTACAGGTGATACACATCAATAACTTGGTTGATGTAATCGTTGTTCAACATCACTGTCTTGCGCGTAATAACTGGCGTTTCGCCACTGATATCCAATGAACAAAACACAGTTCCGAAAAAGTGTGATGTCTCGCGATAGCGATGGCTAAGCGTGTTGAAATTGTAGCGAATTTCCACAGTTGTCTCGTCTTGGCTCAGCACTTCTAAATTACTGCACTGATGCGTGGTTCTCGGCTCTGGCATACTCGCGCCAGAGCGCTCAGTTTTAATGCGATATATCCTGTCTTCCAAGCCATTGCGATTAGGGTAATAAATGAGTGAGATTTCTTTTTGAGGATCGTTAGTCAACTGATCATCATCATCCCATGCTGGCATCCAGTATTCACATTTTTGGTGATAACACGTTAGCCACTCATCCCATTGACGATCGTCAAGTAAACGCGCTTCGCGAAATACAAACGTCTGAATTTCCTGATAAGTCATCACGGTCACCTCTTAATCTTTTTGCACTACAGGAATATGACTGGCTCTTTCTAGCTCAATCGCATTTAGCATTTCTTCAACCCAATGCTTGTGGTGATGAACGTATAAACCTTCATCTTCTGGTTTGATACCTGATGCCACTGTGTCCATACCAACACCTTTGGCATAATCGTCTGGGCCTTCCATCCAGTGCGCAGCGCCGCGGCTCATATCATTCCAACGCATATCACGCGCTTCGTAGCCTTGCTGACAACCTCTGAATTCTTCTAGATCATCCGGTGTTCCCATGCCAGATACGTTAAAGAAATCTTCGTACTGACGAAGGCGCTTTTGACGGTTCTCAGCAGACTCACTCTTAGGCGCAAAGCAGTAAATAGAGATTTCTGTCTTATTCACAGAAATAGGGCGGAGTACACGAATTTGCGTTGAGAATTGGTCCATCACATAAACGTTAGGGTACAAACACAAATTACGCGTTTGGTTTACAATGGTGTCAGCTCGCGCTTCACCCACTTCCTGCTGAAGGCGTTCTAGTTGGCTATAAATAGGGCGTGCAGCCGGGTTGGTTAAACGTGTCCACAACATCATGTGACCGTTTTCGAACGAGTAGAAACCGCCCTCACCCGACCAGCTTTTCGCGTCAACCGCTTCCGTACCGCCTTCTTCATAATTGCGGTGACTCATGGTTGATAAATAGTTCCAGTGCACGGTTCCAACGTGATAACCATCGGCGCCGTTCTCAGCGGTTAGCTTCCAGTTACCTTCGTAGGTATACGTTGAGGTGCCACGAATAACTTCGATACCTTCTGAATCTTGATCCACAATGTTGTCGATAACCTTGGTGGTTTCACCTAAATATTGCTTTAGCGGTAATACATCGGCATTCAAACTACCGAACAAAAACCCGCGATACGATTCAAAACGAGCAATGTGCTTAAGGTCGTGTGAGCCGTCAGTGCTGAAAGACTCAGGGTAGCCGCCTTTTTTCTGATCACGCGCTTTTAACAGTTTGCCCGAGTTGTTAAATGTCCAACCGTGGAATGGACAAGTAAAAGACGTTTTGTTACCGCGCTTACGACGACACAATGTGGCACCGCGGTGCGAACACGTATTTAAAATGGCATTTAGCTCGCCGTCTTTGTTACGCGTAATGACCACCGGCTGACGGCCAATAGTGGTGGTGTAATAATCACCGATTTCGGGAATTTGGCTTTCATGTGCCAAAAATACCCAGTTTCCTTCAAAGATGTGTTTAATTTCTAAATCAAACAAATCTTTGTCGGTAAAGATCCCACGGTCACAGCGATAATGACCCATCTCTTCGTCGGCCTCAACGGCACCACGGATCTTCTGTTCTAGTTGATTCAATGTTGCTGACATAATTTATCTCCCGAAGGTAGCAGACTTACGCATGTTCCACAGTTGCACGGGCACGAGCATGCTTGTCTTGCTTCTCATCGTTCTTCGTTGCCATTAATGTTATGTTGAATTTCACATCAAGGTAGTTGTCTTTAAAGCCCATGGCTTTAATTTGCTCTGGCTCAGTTACACTTTTTGCTTCAACAACCAATTCGTCACGCGTTGCGAAAGCGAAATCGTCATAGGTGTATTCATCACCTGCTAAGTTAATTTGCGTAGTAAGGTGCTTGAAGCCGTCTTTAGCTACAAAGTAGTGAATGTGCGCAGGGCGATTACCATGACGGCCAAGGCTTTCTAGCACTTTCATCGTTGAGCCACCTGGGGGACAACCGTAACCGCTAGGCACAATACTGCGTGCGCGATAGCAGCCTTGCTCATCAGCAATGATGCGGCGACGTAAGTTAAACGGTGTTTGAGATGAGTCAAAATGCGAGTAAGCACCTTTCACGTCGGCATGCCAGATATCAACGACTGCGCCTACAATAGGGTCTCCTTCTTCATCAACAACCTGACCGTGTAGCCACATTTCTTGGCCAGGAGACTGACCGTCATCCATTCTTGCTTCGCCCTCGCTTATTGGCGCTCCTTCAACATACAACGGACCTTCAATAGTACGTGGTGTACCGCCTAGCTCACCAATTGCAAAATCTTTGGCGTCTTCACGAACATCAAGAAAATGATCAAAACCTAAACCTGGCGCAAGCAGCACGGCTTCGCCATTAGCACCTAATTCATTTAGGTAGTTAACGCCTTGCCAAAACTCTTCTTGCGTAATGTCGAGGTCTTCAATCATCTTGAACACGTCAGTTAGCAAGCGGTGCATAATTTCTTTAGTGCGTGGGTTGCCTTTGTCGTTGTCTAGGCCAGCGGCACGCTTAAGTAACGTTTGAACATGTTCAGTTTGTAAAGTATTGATAGTAGTCATAGTCTTAGTCTCCGCGCTGCAATGCAGCGAGTTTTTTCCTGTTAGGTTTTTTATTTGATTGATGAAGGGTGCTGACACAAAGGTGTCACACTCATCGTCATAAAGGGGTACAGCGGTAAGCCCATTAAGACGACGTGTAAATGCTGGTTATCCTTCACCTCGAATATGCTGACATTGGCGTATTGACCAGCCACTCGCCAAAGGTGTACCCAAATGCCTTCTTCCTGCAGTCCTTCGGCATAGTTTTTTTCTTTCAACTTAATTGCATTAAATTCTTCTTCGCTCAGATGTGCTGGCGGTATCACAGTCATTTCAACTTTGAATAACATAATTTTTCCTTACTTCGCCTTGCGGGTGTATTGACGTAATTTGTCCTCATCGATTTCGAGCCCTAGCCCGGCTGTCGTAGGAACTTCAACGCCAAAGTTGTGATAATTTAGAGGGGATTTAACGATGTCATCGCTCTGCAGCAGTGGGCCAAACATCTCGGTGCCAAATTCAATAACGGGTAGGGTCGACCATGCGTGTAACGCGGCTGTGGTACCTACAGTGCCTTCAAGTAGCGTGCCGCCATATAGCCCAATACCTGCAGCGTTACACACAGCAGCCACATCAAGTGCAGCAAATAGTCCACCTGCTTTGCCTATCTTAAGGGCCACTGAACCGGTAAAACCTTGTTGAGCCAACAAAAGGGTATCTGTGCTATCAGCAATAGACTCATCAGCCAAAATACCAATGTTAAATTTCTTCGACAGACGCACTAGGCTGGCAAAATCTTTTGCAGGGGTCGGTTGCTCGACTAAATCAATACCTGCCTCTTGTAGTGCAGCCATACCATAAGTAGCTTGAGGCTCGCTCCACGCTTGATTAACATCAACACGAATACTTACGTCATCGCCTAACGCTGCTTTGATCTTGCCCACATGCGCAACATCGTCACGTACTGAACGAGAACCAATTTTCAGTTTGAAAATGTTATGGCGCTTCTCGGCTACCAGGCCTTTCGCTTCTTCGATGTCCTTTTCGGTATTGCCTGACGCTAATACCCAAAGGCAAGACAAATGATTGTTGCAAGCACCACCAAGTAAGGTTGAAACCGGCACACCAAGTTGTTTACCAAGTAAATCAAGCAGGGCTGTCTGCACCGCAGATTTGGCTATAGGGTTGCCTTTAAAAGCAAGGTGTAACTTGTTAATTAATGCTTTTGGGCTGGCAACTGACTGTCCAATCAAATAAGGTGCTAAGTAAGTGTCAATGTTGGTTTTGATACTTTCTGGGCTCTCAGCACCGTACGCGAGACCACCTATTGTTGTACCTTCGCCAATACCTTCAAGGCCGTTGTCGTCGGTAATTCTTACGATAACCATCGACTGAACCGCCATAGATGTCATGGACAATTTGTGTGGTCGTATCGTAGGAATATCGACAATGTAAGTTTGAATCTGTGATATCATATAAATGTTAATTTTGTGTTGCCAGTAAATGTCTACATGTAACCTACAAATATTTTTTGTTAACAACCAATATTGATTTAGTTAGTATCGATACCTAGGAGGTATGGTGGAGTTAAGGCATTTACGCTACTTTTGCGCGGTAGCGGAAGAAAAGAACATGACCAGAGCGGCCGAAAAGATATTTATGGCACAGCCACCTTTAACAAGACAAATCAAACAGTTAGAGGAAGAGGTTGGCGTTCAACTCATTCAGCGAGAAGCCCGTGGCATTACCCTAACCCCCGCTGGCGAATACTTCTGGAAACAGGCCCAACTCATACTTGAAAAGTTAGCTTCATGTGTTGAAGAAAGTCGGCGAATTGATGCAGGAAAAAAGCGTATTTTCAGAATTGGCTTTGTTCCGTCCATTTTTTACGGACAACTTCCCCAGCTAGTAAGGCGTTTAAGACAGCAGCACAAAGTGGATGTTGAACTGCACGAAATGAAAACCGGTGAACAAATTGAAGCCCTTAAGGCAGGTAAAATTGATATGGGCTTCGGTCGGGTTGTGATGCCATCACTGGAAGCCGATGTGACTCAGAAGTTGCTGTTCAGCGAGCCTATCCTTGCCGCTCTACCTGTCCATCATCCACTAGCGAATGACGATGTTGATATGGCAGAGCTCGCGGCACTGCCGTTAATTACCTACCCAGGTGGTAAGCCTCCAACGTTTGCTAACATCTGTTTGGATCTGTTTGCCAGTCGCGGGTTGAGAGTCAGAGTTGCCCAACAAGTTAATGATATAGGCACTGCACTGGGTCTAGTTGCATCAGATATGGGCTTCACCCTTGTTCCTGAACAAGTGATGCGCATGAATAGAGATGGTGTAGCGTTTGTTCGGCTTAACGACGACGGCATAAACAGCCCGGTTTTTCTCAGTAAACGCGAGGAAGCCGAAGATGACATCATGGCTGCGGCCATGGTGATATTAGATGAGTTGGTGCAAAACCGACTAGAAGGTCGCTACCCCTAAAACGGGTCAGCGCAGATCTTGTCTTATTTGCTCAGCAGCATGCTTAAGTACAGGAATACAATGCTCGGTAATGGTCTCTAAGCTCACCCTTAATGCATTGGTACTTAAGTTCATCGCCCCCAACAATTCACCGCTGCCGCTAAACACGGGGACAGCAACCGAACGCAACCCCGCTTCAAGCTCTTGATCAACAATGCTGTAGCCTTGTCGCTTAACCTTAATCAGTTCCTGCTCTAACGCCTGTGTAGCGGTAATACTCTTCTCAGTGTGTGGGTGTAACTGTGCTTCATTCACCCACGTTGTTAATTCTGAAGCGTCAAGATGTGCCGCAAGTACTCGCCCCATTGATGTATACGGTGCAGGCAGTCGAGTGCCCGTTGTTATGTTAATCGACATAAGACGATGAGATGCCGGTGAACGCGCCACGTACACCACTGACTGTCCATCTAACTTCCCAAGAGAAGCCGACTCCCCTAATTCTGCTGTAATCGATTTAAGGTAATGCTCGACCACTGCAATATAACCATTGCTGCTGGTATAAGCTTGCCCTAACGACAACACTTTAGGTGCCAAGGCGAAGAGTCGACCTTCGCGACGGATATAGCCAAGAGAATGCAATGTGAGCAAAAAACGACGCGCTTTGGCCCTATCAATACCCATTTTTTCAGCTACTTGCGATAAGGTCATTTCTTTGTTTTGACCATCAAACGCCCCTAACACCTCTAGTCCGGTAGCAAGCGCGCTTATGTAATCGCGATGGGTTGACGGTATTTTTTCTTCACTCATGCACTGTGTCTCTTGTTGGTTCTTGCGAATTATTTCTTATTGTTTAACAAAGTGCCAGTTCTCTTATGAATTCAGCAACATAAATTGGTCTGACTGATCGTCCTAGCAATTTTTTAACATTTATTACTTGACCTAAACAATCAAAATTATTAATTTGTTCGCACTATGAATCAACATTCGTATTGCGAACTTTTATTATGACACAATTTACAACACTTTCAAAAGCTATTGAAGATGGCATCAAGGACGGTGACATCGTTGCGTTAGAGGGATTCACTCACCTTATTCCTTTCGCTGCAGGGCATGAAATTATTCGCCAAGGGCGCCGCAACCTCACATTGGTAAGAATGACCCCTGATCTTATCTACGATCAGCTAGTCGGTGCAGGATGTGTTAGCAAACTTGTATTTTCATGGGGAGGAAACCCAGGTGTAGGTTCTTTACACCGCGTACGTGATGCCATTGAACACGGCTACCCCGCCCCGCTTGAAATTGAAGAGCACAGTCACGCAGCAATGGCGAATGCTTATGAAGCGGGCGCATCAGGCTTACCCATAGCGCTATTCAGAGGTTATGTAGGTAGTGATCTACAGCACGTTAACCCCAACATCAAAACCGTTACTTGCCCGTTTACTGGCGAAGCGCTTGCAGCGGTGCCATCTATTAAACCCGATGTGGGCATAGTCCATGCGCAAAAAGCAGACCGTGCAGGAAACGTACTCATTGAAGGTATTTTAGGGGTGCAAAAGGAAGTTGTGCTCTCTTCGTGCTACAGCATCGTCACCGTTGAAGAAATTGTGGACGACTTGGAAGCAGGTCCAAATAGTTGTGTGCTTCCCGCTTGGACTATCAACGCCATTGCCACCGTACCGTTTGGCGCTAAACCGTCTTATACACATGGTTACTACCCGCGCGACAACAGTTACTACAAGAAGTGGGACAGCATAAGCCGAGAGCGCGAGCCATTTTTAAAGTGGCTAGATGAAGAAGTATTCCAAGCAGGAGAATAATTATGACCGAACAATATACTTCAGACGAAATGATGACGATTACCGCGGCCCGTGCTTTGAATAACAATTCGACTTGTTTTGTGGGCATAGGCTTACCAAGTGCTGCAGCGAACTTAGCACGCCTTACTCATGCCCCTAACATAACACTTATTTATGAGTCAGGTACAATAGAAACCAAACCGCAGATTCTGCCCTTATCTATAGGTGATGGCGAACTTTGCGAGTCGGCGCTTACCACCGTTTCGGTTCCCGAAATGTTTCGTTATTGGCTGCAAGGTGGTCATATTGATGTAGGTTTCCTTGGCACCGCACAAGTAGACCGATACGGCAACATTAACACCACGGTCATCGCTGCATCACACAAAGACAGTGGCCCTGATGGCGCTCACAGTTATGCCAACCCTAAAGTGCGTCTTCCTGGCGGTGGCGGTGCACCAGAAATTTCAACCAATGCAAAAGAAGTGATCATCACCGTAAGGCATTCAAAGCGCACTTTTGTTAAAGATGTCGACTTCATTACCACATTGGGTTTTGGTCGCGACGGTCAAGGCCGCAAAGGCAAATCTACGCGGGGTAAAGGCCCAACTTTGGTGATTTCTGACCTTTGTATATTAAAGCCAGAAGATGAAACCAACGAACTTATTGTAGTGAGTTTGCACCCTGGCGTTACAAAGCAACAGGTAATTGATGCCACTGGCTGGGACATTCGCTTTGCTGACACACTTCGAACTACAGATGAACCCACCACCAGCGAAATTGATGTATTGAGAGAACTAAAGCGCGTTACTGAAGCGGCACACAGTCAAACGGAGACTGCGTAATGAACGTTTATTTATGTAACCCCAACCGCTCTGCCATTGGTCGTTATGCAGGTGGGCTAGCCAACATTCGCCCTGATGATCTGCTCGCGCAAGTTATTCGTGCAGTACTAGCGCAGTGCCCTCAATTACCAACTGAAAGTATTGATGATGCGTTTTTCGGCTGTGCCAACCAAGCCGGTGAAGACAACCGCAATGTGGCTAGAATGGCCACATTGCTTGCAGGCGTACCATTTTCGGTACCAGCCACCACAATTAATCGTTTGTGTGGTTCTGGTATGGATGCCATTGGCCTTGCCTATCGTTCAATTGCATCAGGTGAAGCAGACCTTATTCTCGCTGGTGGCGTTGAGTCTATGTCGCGAGCTCCATTTGTGATGGGTAAAGCACAAAACGGATTTGACCGTTCACAAATACTTGAAGATACCACCATGGGTTGGCGCTTCATTAATCCTGCATTAAAGCAGCAATACGGCACAGAAACCATGCCTGAGACTGCAGAAAATGTAGCAGCGAAATTCTCGATTGGCCGAGAAGCACAAGACAACTTTGCGTATCAGTCTCAGCTAAAAGCGGCTACAGCTCAAGCGTCTGGACGTTTTGCTAAAGAAATAACGCCTGTGACCTTTCAACCCAGAAAAGGCGATGCCATCGTCATCGACAAAGACGAGCACATACGTCCTCAAACTACATTAGAGGCATTGGCAAAACTAAAAGCACCGTTTCGTGAAAATGGCTCGGTTACCGCAGGTAATGCATCGGGTATTAACGATGGTGCATCGGCCATGCTTGTAGCAAGTGAAGCAGCCGTTGAACGCTATAAACTAACGCCTGTTGCTCAAATTAAAGGGATGGCTACCGCTGGCGTTGAACCCACTATCATGGGTGTAGGTCCAGTACCTGCAGTTAACAAATTGCTTGCAAAACAAAAGTTGAGCCTAGACGATATTGGCACAATTGAACTTAATGAAGCCTTTGCAGCGCAAGCATTGGCCTGTATGCAGGAGCTTGGACTTAGTGCAGATGATCCAAGAGTGAACCCTAATGGCGGTGCCATTGCACTTGGCCATCCGCTCGGTATGTCGGGGGCACGCCTACTACATACCGCCGCATTACAATTTGAACAAACCTCGGCCGATTACGCACTATGCAGTATGTGTATTGGTGTTGGCCAAGGTATAGCGACACTGCTAAAACGCATTTAGGAACTCAACATGGCGACAATATCAGAGCAAGGTATTCACTACCAGTTCATAGAAAATAAGCACAAACCCGTTTTAGTGCTAGCTCACCCATTGGGTATGAATATGCGTGTTTGGGGCTACTTGGTACAAGACTTAATGGTGAACTTCAGTATTTTGCGTTATGACCTACCTGGACACGGTGACAGTGTAGCGTTCCCCGCCAATACGAAAAGCCTTGGTGAATCACAGTTAGTTGACGACTTATTAACCCTATGTAGCTCTCTAGGTATCGATAAGTTTCATTTCATGGGTACGTCAATTGGCGGAATGTTAGGTCAACAACTGTTAATTTCCCACCCAGAACGCTTGTTAAGCACGGTGTTAACCAATACTGCTATGAAAATAGGTTCCACTAAAACATGGCTGGAGCGCCAGAAAAATGTGACCAGACAAGGGCTTGAAACCCTAGCGGCTACCTTAGTTCCAAGATGGTTTAGCCCAGTGAGTACCAAACGTGTCCCCACGTTACTGTCCCAATGGGAAGGATTACTAGCGAACGTTGACGATCACTCTTACGGTTTATTGTGTGCGTGGTTAGGCGAACGAGACACGCATACACAGCTTAAACCTAATGGAGCACCTATTTTGCTTATTGCAGGTGAAGATGATGTCGCTACACCAACCTCATTATTACAAGCACTAGGCGAAACCCTAAGCGCACCTGTGATTGAGTTAAAGCAAACTGGGCATGTACCTTCAGTTGAAGCAAGTCGCGAGTTTGCTTTGCTGATACAAGAGCATTTGGAGAAGATCATATAAAAAGCTCCTGAATCTGAAAAGCTGTTTAATAAAAGAATGGGATGCTACTAGAAATTATAAGGCTAACTCAGTAAGACAGATATTCATTCTTAACAGAACGCGTGACTCTGATGTCATAAAATATGTTAAGTAACAATTAAGCTATGATCGACGAAGTTATGTAAAACTACGGTCAACTAGCAATTACAGCATTTAACTGTCTGAAAAAGCGATTCCGAATACGGGTTATAATTAGTTACATCTATTGGCTCATAACTAATTAGAAAATTATGCCTATAGGTTTTGACTTGAACTGACAAGCAACATTAAGACTTAAGCGGAAGTTGAATATCCAGCAGATGATTTTAGCCTTCTCGCTATTTGAATTAACTGGAATTAGAAATTTTCAGCGTCTGGCTATTAGGCTCTTCCTTTCCGTTGAACACCTGTAAAATCAGACTGTCTGCTATACGCTCATTGAGCGTCTGTCAGGCTGCGGCACGACTGTGCTGAGTGCAACCTTGCTGAATGCTCTATCAAAGAATAGACGAGTTGCAGACTATTGAATTGGGTAGATTGTTTAAACTAACACTCGCTCCATAGTCAATCTTTGTAGCTGTGGCTACGATATAAATCATATTTAAGATACACGTTCAATTAAACTTGAAAGATTTGAAGATCAGACGCTAACTGATGAGGAAATTAAAGCTCACGGTTCATTAACAAGGGTAAGCGCATTGGATCCAAAGGACTTCGAATAGAGGCCTTTCAACATAACTTTGAAGGTTATCTCTACCTCTCATTCAATCTTCAAAGTTCAACCATCTCCACCCGCAGAGAGGTAATGAATATCCGATTTAGGTTAACTCAACTTGAAAGGTAGCCGCATTAATACAAATGAATGCTCTTCAAACAAAGACTCCGTGCTCAAGACGCTGAATAATTTCAATAACTGCATTTCCTCCTGCACTGGTTGAGAGTATATCAATTGGTTTATTGCCACCAAGGCCTTTTACCTTCGACTGAAACCAAATGGCTGCCTTTTTGTGATCCCCCTCAAAAAAGACAATAGCGGCAGAAAATACACAAACAACGCGGTAGATATTGTCGCTTTCCTCGGCAGTGAAACGGCCAACTTCTTTTCGATTTTCAAAGACCACCGGGGTTATAGACAAGCAAGTAGCCAGCTTTGTTACATCGATACACAGCAGTTTAGCTAAGCGTATAAAAGCGGCATAGGAAATTCCACTGGTGATAACAGCATGAAGCGCAAGATCTCCACCCGGGAGCCCAAGTTCATCCAAAAGCGCGTTATTAGACTTTTCGTTCAAATTATACCTTGTCATATAAGAATTACCATTTACGAATTAAGAGGAACCATCATTGCTGCCGGTGAACAATTCATCAGCGTTATTAGCAATAGCATCCACAATCTCATTAATCCCTAATTTATATTCTTTTGCCCAACTATCTACTTTTTTAGTTAAGCCTACTAATGTAACAAGATCATTTATTGACTCAGCTGAGTTCATTACCTCAGGGGGCATACCTAAGCGAATGTTATCGATGTCACCATCTGATACAATTATCGAAGTATAATTGTCAGTAAGATAGACGCTATTAGCCGTGTAAAAGTGATATTTCCCATTGACGATTTTGACTTCACGAATATAACTTGACGCAAACCAGTCATCTTTAGAATACCGAGTGCTCACGTGGTCAATAACGTAACCAAACAGAAACGAAATTTCAGTGTTGTCTATGTAACATCTTCGAACATCACGTAAAGTGCCAGTTAACAAATAACTGTCATCCATATCTTTTTCCTTATATAAACCAACTTGCTATCCTAAGTTAATTTCATGCCATTTTAGATTTTTATCTATGACGCTCTTTAAAAGGTTAAGGTCAATTTTATCTACGTCAGAGTATACGCTCAACGTTATATCATCATCTATTGAATGCCCTGCTAGTCGTTTGACGAGATACTTCTCTACACCATTGTTTATACACGTCGATATGAAAGTTCGACGCGTGCAGTGAAAACAAATCAAAGTTCCTTTTTGCTCCTCCTTGTCTTTATCTATCCCTACTTTTTTAAGTACGGTACGACTGAACCAACGACTTATCGGATCTCCCCAACCTGCGCTACTGGGTTCCGCTTTTCCATGGCGAATTTGAGGGCAGAAAAATTCTTCTTTATGTTTCTTTAACATCTCTACATAGTCAAGAATCCCTTCATTCAGTAGATACTGAGCGATTGGGATAACTCGCTCAGAAGCCTCATTCTTCAAATCTAAACCACGTAGATCAAAACACCACACATCATCAATTTGCTTAATGTTTGCCACTGGAAGTGCTGACAGTTCATTGAGGCGCATACTGGAGTATAAACAAACCTTGAGGTACCATTTCGCATCATTGCGGAAGGTTTTGGCCTCACTTCCGTGTTCCGGCTTGTATCGAAGAATTTTTCGAACTTCTTCAACGGTAAACGAGCGTCGTGTGGGAGGCTTCGATTTTCCTCTTGCCTTTTGAAATGCACTGTTAGCAAAAGGGTTCTTGATATCAGCGTCGGTGTTTTCAATTATCCAGGAAAATAATGTCCGGTAGTTTGATAAGTACATATTTTTAGTAGTAATACTCATTGGTCTGTCATTGCAATTCTTACTTTGGTTTGACTTGCGCTGAGTGAGTGCCGTCTTCACTTCTTGTACTTTCTGCTTTTTCCAATCTCTTACGTCACTGTCATCGGGCCAAATCTCTTTTAACAATGAAAACGACGCTTTGTACTTGTCGATAGTTCTGTCTGCGATAGTTCCCTGCTTTTCATTCAAGAATTTATCCATTTGCCCAAACAAACTAAAGTGAGTGTTCTCAACAACATCTGTAGGAGTAGCTTTCTCAGTAGCTTTTTCCTTAATGGTTCTGAACATAGGTAACAGACTGATCATATCTACCATACCGCTTAATAGCTGCTCTTGGGTAAAGGTGGCAGAACTACTAGCTATAGGGCTATCTTCGCATTCATAAACCTCATCAAAAGTATCGAATTTTCGGTTCTCTCTTGATAATGCAGCCATGAGCTCATTTAACATCTTAACGCCACGGACATATCTGTTATCGACCTCAGGCTTTTGAATGTTCTTAATTGGTTGATGCGGTAAAAGTATGTCAACGAGCTCGCGCCTAGTGTTTACATCACAAAAGCGGCTTAGATCTGAGGTTGCGCTATTAAGAGCATCTTCTTTCATTGAATCTAGCGCCCCCAATTGGGTCGCCACACCATGATTAATAATCTCCTTGCCAGCAGCTAATAACAAACGATACTTGTCTTTCAGTTGCTTTTTATACAGTTGCTGCGCTAGAAGATACTGAGGGGTGTACTCCTCTGGGAACGGCGTCAATTCGCCTATGCAAGCGAGAGTTTCAGCTGGATCTACCGTCGCGCCTTTGCTCAACACTCCTTGGTTATGGGTATTTCTATCTACATCTATCATGTTCACATCCTTGTCTTTTATCAAATTACACTTGATGTAAAGAGCAAGCCATCTCGCGGTGTCATAGTCGGTAGTACCCAACGAAGCAACGAAATACTTGTCTTTTAGACAAACATGACATGTTTGATCAAAATTTCCGTATCGGATTCGAAAAAAATAATTAGACGAATTTTTGAATTTATATAGGTAAGTTGGTGAGCGGTTTTGCATGCTTCTCTGCCTTTTTGTGACAGAGTTCTGTGACAGAGTATATTCTTAACCAAGAATCAAATACAACGAAGCCCCGTAAATACAGGGCTTCAGTCGTTATTTGGCGGAGAGAGAGGGATTCGAACCCTCGTTAGGTTTAACCCTAAACACACTTTCCAGGCGTGCGCCTTCAGCCACTCAGCCACCTCTCCAAATTTTTGTGCTATTTGCGGTGAACGCAAATAACGAAATACTGCCAAAGCATTTGCCTAGAGCGCGCGTATAGTAGGTAAAGCGAGTGTCTTAATCAAGACGTTGCGCGAAAAAACACGCTAACTGCTGAATAATTACTCGTCTTTACCTTAATAAGCGTTATAGGCCGCCTTTTGCTTTTAGTTCTTCTGAGAAAGTGAGCATACGATCGAGTGGGATTAAAGCGCCCTCACGCAGGCTGTCGTCAACGAAGATCTCATGGCCTTCATATGTAGCGCCTAATGAGGCTTTTATCGCCTCAAGGCCGTTCATGGCCATCCACGGGCAATGAGCGCAGCTCTTACACGTTGCGCCGTTTCCACCAGTCGGTGCTTCAATAAATGTTTTATTGGGCGTGAGTTGCTGCATTTTATAAAAAATGCCTTTATCGGTGGCCACAATGAAGGTGTCGTTGTCCATGGTTTGCGACGCTTTAATCAGTTGGCTAGTGGAGCCTACTGCGTCAGCCATGTCTACCACACTGGCAGGTGATTCAGGGTGAACCAATACTGCCGCGTTAGGATACAGTGCTTTCATGTCAGCCAGCTTCTGCGCTGAGAACTCATCATGAACAATACATTCGCCCTGCCACATCAACATTTCCGCGCCAGTTTGTTTGGCAATGTACGAGCCTAAGTGACGGTCAGGCCCCCAGATGATTTTTTTACCTTGGCTATCTAAGTGCTCAACTATCTCTAATGCAATACTTGAGGTCACTACCCAATCTGCTCGGGCTTTTACGGCAGCCGAAGTATTAGCATAAACCACGACCGTGTGATCGGGGTGTGCATCACAAAACGCACTGAATTCTTCGATGGGACAACCAATATCCAGCGAACAGGTAGCTTCCAGAGTTGGCATTAACACCGTTTTTTCTGGACTGAGTATTTTTGCTGTTTCCCCCATGAAGCGAACGCCCGCTACAATTAACGTTTGTTCTGCTGCATCACGACCAAAGCGTGCCATTTCTAACGAATCAGCAACACAACCACCAGTTTCTTCAGCTAATGCCTGAATTTCAGGATCGGTATAGTAATGCGCAACCAGCACAGCATTTCGCTGTTTAAGCAAAGATTTAATCTCAGCTTTAAGCGATGCTCTACGGGCATCTGATAATGGCTGCGGTTTAGCGGGAAAAGGATACTCTACCTGTTCCACTCGAAAGGCTACTGACATTGACCTACATCTCGGTTGTGACAAGGGCGTGGATTATACCCAACTGTCATAAAAAATACATACTACTTAGTTAAGGATGATTGACCGATTTTCAACCACATCATTCTAAAAAAGTGAATTACACATGGAATAAGTGCTAGTTGAGGATTAACACGAGCCGGTAACCCCATTTTTGCAGAATTGTTAGCAGCAGATAGCCTAACAGCGCTACGTTTCTTTTACTTGAATATTGTGTTCTGGAGCAACTTTGGCGCAGCACACTAATAGGTAGAAGGGAATTTTTGAATATATCGCTTTGGGAGTGATATTTTTTATGTAGTAAGCTTGGTAGAAAGCACTTTATGAAATGATGGTGGGTCGTGCTGGATTCGAACCAGCGACCAATTGATTAAAAGTCAACTGCTCTACCAGCTGAGCTAACGACCCAATCTTTCCTGATGTTGCCTGTGTCTTGGCAACGGCGGCATATAATACTCAGATTTTTATCTGACGCAACCCAAAAGGCGTTTTTATTTTGATTTTTGTAGTAAAAAGCTTTCAACCGCTCAAAATCAACACAAATCGCGCATAATTCCTACCACAAAACCATTATAAAACTTTTTTAGACCGACAAAATGTTACCGAATTAAGTCTAAAAAAATGCGTAGTTTTTGGAATTTCTTTAAAAATATACTTATAAATATTGTGTCTGGTTCAGTACAACAGAGGTATAAAATTTCAAAGGGGTGAAAAAAAACCTCTCGTTAAGAGAGGTTTTTTTATTATAGATTATTTAATCTAGATTCCGCTAACCGCTTTGCAGAAGAATTAGGGTATTCGCTAATCACTTGCTGAAAGAAGTTTCGCGCTCCACTACTGTCGCCAGTGCGTTCGGCAATGACGCCTAACTTTAATAATGCATCCGGACGTTTCACTGAATCAGAAAAACGGTTCGATACAATATTAAACTGCTCAATAGCGTCATTCCATTGCTGTTTGTTAAACAACAGCTGTCCAAGCCAGTAGTGCGCATTTGGCGCATATTCGCTATTCGGAAATCGTTGTATGAATGACTGAAAAGCAGGAATGGCTTTATCGTATTCACGAGATTTCAGAATAAGATTAACAGCACTGTCGTATGCTTCGTCCTCACCCTCTTGTGGGGATGATGAGCTTGTAGAAGGGGTAACCCCTGCAGAATTGCTTTGCGAAGCGCCAGTACCACCTACGTTTGCCAAACCGCCTTGTTTAAGTGCCTCAACACGCTTATCTATCTCAAGGTACAATTCACGCTGACGTTCAAGCACCTTTTCCAGCTCGTTGGTGTTAACTTCAACAGACCCTCGCAATTGGTCAACTTCGCTTTGCATGTTGTCCAATTGGGTTTGTAAACGGTGCTGCATTTCAGTTCGGCTTTTAACAATACGTTCTAAAACCGCAATACGCTGTTCTAGGTTGCTGCCGCCATTGGCATCTACCACTGGCGCCTGTGCGAAAGCTGAACTTGAAATAGCAAAGGCGGCACACAAGGTGACGCCTGCTTTAATAGTGTTAATTGCTGTAAAAGCCATTATCGGTAAACAACCACTCCGCGACGATTTTGCGCGAATGCATATTCAGTTGAACCCATTACCGCAGATTTTTCTTCTCCGTATGAAACAACCGTAATTTGACTGCTGCTTACACCAGCGTTCATTAGGTAAGTTTCAACAGACTGAGCACGACGCTCACCTAGTGCAATGTTGTACTCAGGCGTACCACGACTATCAGTGTGACCTTCAATAGTCACTTTCGTGCTAGGGTTTTTCACCAAGAACGCTGCATGTTTATCAAGTAAACGTTGGAATTCTGGCTTGATACTAGCGCGGTCAAAATCGAAGTAAACGGTTTGTTCGTTTTTCAGCGCTTCCATTTCTTGCTGAACCATTTCTTCTGAACGCTTCATACGCTGAGCAGCTTCTGCTTCTACGCGCTGTGCTTCAGCTTGACGAGCATCTTGCTCTGCTTGTGCTTGTTCTTGTGCAAGACGGTTACGTTCAGCGGCTAGCTCTTCTTCGCTAGGGCCAGACGAACAAGCCATCATGGTCACCACTGGCAAGGCGATAATGAAGCTCTTCATTAATTTATTCATTTGCATCCTACTAATCCTTAAATGTTATTGTTTGATATTTCAATTGTTAGAACAAAAATGGTGACCAACTTGGCGATTTCACTTGCCCATCGGCTGCAGGTAATCTGGCTTTAAAGCGCCCATCAAGAGAAACAAGTGAAAGTACTTGTGTCCCTTCATGAAGGGTACTATAAATAATCATACTACCGTTAGGCGCTACACTAGGAGACTCATCCAAAAAGGTTCTTGTTAGTACCTGAGGAGAGCCACCGTCTAATGCCTGCTTAGCAATATGGTAGTTTCCATTGGTTTGATTAACCACTACCATTTGCTTACCGTCGGGCGTTAATGTAGCACCCAAGTTCTGTTCGCCTACAAAAGTAACGCGTCTTACCTTTCTAGAATTTAAATTTACGCTATATATCTGGGGTTTACCACCCCGTTCAGAGCTAAAAATTAAACCACTACCATCAGGTAGCCATGAAGGCTCTGTATCGATAGCGCGGTTGCGCGTTACTCTAGTCAAATTTTTCGTAGCAAGATCCATAACATAGATCTCTGGGTTCCCATCTTTCGATAAAACCATTGCAAGTTGCTTGCCATCTGGTGAAAACGAGGGACTCCCATTAATACCAGGAAAATCGGTTACCGTTGTACGTTTGCTAGTATAAATGTCTTGTATGAAGATTTGAGGTCTACGGTTTTCAAAACTTACGTACGCTAGCTTTTCACCGTCTGGTGACCAAACCGGAGACATTAAAGGCTCAGGTGACGACAACAAGCGTGTTTCGTTCTCGCCATCATAATCTGAAATCACTAATTGGTATGGTTTTTCGTACGCATCTCTATCACGTACAATGACATAAGCAATACGGGTTAAGAATGCACCGCGAACACCTGTTAACTTTTCATACACGACGTCACTAATGCGATGTGCGTATTGCCTAAAGTCTCTAGGGCTAATAATAGATTGGCGCGCTGCTATTACATGTTCGTTACTTACGACTAACTCACCGTTTTTTAATACCTGAGACTGGCCACCGTCTAACTGCCCTTTTAGTACATCGACCAGTTGGTAAGAAACTAAATATTTATCGGTACCTTCAGGTTCAATACTACCGACCAAAACGGTATCAACACCAAGAGACGCCCACGCTGAGTAATTAACTTCATCAGCGGTTTCAGGCATTTGTGGCATTTTACTTGTTGCAACGGGGCTAAATTTACCACTGCGCATCAGGTCTGCCATGATGACTTCAGAAATATCGCTAGGCAATGTGCCTGTACCTTTCCACTTAAACGGCACTACACCAATAGGTCGAGCGCTGTTTATGCCTTCGGTGATCACAATTTCTAATGTCGCGAACACCTTGGCACTAAATACCATCGCGATGGCGGCTATCCATAAACCTGTTTTCTTCATTGCACTACAGTTCCACTTTTAAGTTAATATCTTTTAGTTGCTCATAGACGTCGGCCGCATCTGAGACCGGCAGTTCTTCTGCGCGGCGTACGGCACTTTCTGCCGCTCTGCATAGGGCATCATGCCCGCCTAAGATACGTATGCTAGTCACAAAACCTGTGGTAGCCAATTTGATATTCAATCTACATACCTTACCTTTGAAGCTGTCATCGTTGTACAAGTTCCGTTTTATCGTTTGCTGAATTAATGCGGTATAACGCTCTACTTCAGTTAGAACTTGTGCACGTCTTCGTTGCTGCTGAGCCGCTTGCTCCTGCGCAAGTTGCTCTTGCATAATTCTCTCCATCTCAGCATTTTCAGCGGCTTCTTTTTTCTTGCGCTCTGCATCGGCTTTCGCTTTCGCTTCACGTTCTTTGCGCTGTTGTTCCTTTTGCGCTGCCAACTGCTCTAGCTGTTTTTGACGTTTGAATTCTGCTTCTTCAGCTTGCTTCTTCTCTCTAGCCTGCTTAGCCTCTGCCGCTCGTTTACGCTTAGCTGCAGCAGCCTGCGCTTCCTTCTTCTTTCGTTGCGCTTCTAACTCTCTCGCTTGAGCTTGTGCCTGCGCTTGTTCCCGTTTGGTATCGGCAATGGCTTGAGCATCAATAAAGGTAGCTTCAATAACCGGCGCATTAGTGGCCATTGTCGGCAAAGGAGAAGGTGAAAAGCTGACGCTAATTAGCAACACTGCAGCCACCACAAGGTGGAGTGCGATAGATTTATAAATGCCAACAGAACTTGCAGTCATCAATAAACCTACTCTGGCTCAACGGGGTCTGTCATTAAACCTACAGAAGGCACGCCCGCGCCTTGCAATAACACCATAAGTTGAATGACTTCATTATAAGCAACTTGTCCATCTCCTTTTACTACCACTGGCGTATTAGGATCTTTTTGTAGCTGAGCTTGTACTAACGCTGCTAAGTCTTCTTGTTCCAGGGGCGACTCTTGGTCGTCTCCCACATTAAGAAAATAGCGACCTTTAACGTCTACTGACGCAATAATAGGTGGATTATCTTCTTGCTCAATAGGATTCGCACTCGCTTTAGGTAAATCAACTTTAACCCCTTGCGAAATTAGCGGAGCCGTTACCATAAAGATAATCAGTAGCACCAACATTACATCGATGTAGGGCACTACGTTAATTTCAGAAACCGGCCTACGGCGCTTTCTTACATACATAATAATTCCTCTCTCACCAGTGAATTAAGCTCGCATCAATGTTCGCATTTACGCTTGCGGCTGCTGAGCTTGACCAGATACTGCCTGACGGTGAAGAATGGCAGAAAACTCTTCCATAAAGTTACCGTAGCTGTTTTCCAATTTCTCAACTTGGTGACTAAAACGGTTATACGCAATAACCGCAGGAATGGCCGCAAATAAGCCAATAGCTGTTGCAATAAGCGCTTCAGCGATACCTGGTGCAACCATGGCTAGCGTAGCTTGTTGTACTTCCCCTAGCGCGATAAAGGCGTTCATGATCCCCCAAACCGTACCAAATAGGCCGATATACGGGCTAATTGAACCAGCTGTTGCTAGAAACGGGAGTCGGCTTTCTAGTTCTTCTACTTGGCGAGACATTGTTACCCGCATTGAGCGATAAGTACCGTCTACAATAGCATTGGTGCCGGTATTTGATTTGCGTAAGCGGACAAATTCTTTGAAGCCGGCACAAAAGATAGTGCCGATACCTGATAAGTTAGGGCGAGCAGATAACTCTTGATAAAGTCGATTTAAATCAGCACCTGACCAAAACTTATCTTCAAACTGACGCATCTCTTCTCGTGCACTTGAAAGCGCCTTACTACGCTGAAAGATAAATGTCCAAGAGGCAACTGATACGCCTAATAAAAGCAACATAACAAGTTGAACAATAAAGCTGGCCTGCAAAAATAGGCCGATAAAAGTAAGATCAGATGACACGCGTTATTTCCCCTAACAATGTACGTGGTAGTCGTCTAGGCTTCATAGTATCTAGACTGACACAAGCAACTTGAATATCGGCAGATACCAAAGTTACATCTTGTTTATTTTTAATGGTTTGTTGAAACGTCATACTCGCACCTTTCAATTCTACAACCTGCGTTTCAATACTCAACAGATCATTGAATCGAGCAGGCGCATAGTTATGCATTTCAACGCGTTTGACGACAAAAGCGACCGATTGTTCCATTAATCTATCTTGTTCGAAGCCAAGGGCTCTAAGCCACTCGGTTCTTGCCCTTTCCATAAACTTGAGGTAGTTGGCATAATAAACAATGCCACCTGCATCGGTATCTTCGTAATACACTCTTACTTGGTGTAAATGCATAAATATTCTTTCACCGTCAATAAAATTCATCGATAATCAAGGTAATTGGCTGCATATCAGTAAATCTTCCCAACCTGCTCTTCACTCTCAATCTCAGCTACGTAGAGTGTTTAGCTGTCTTTAAAGATAAAATGATAAACTATTAACACCTTCGCAACACATTAGTTTTTCTAAGGCTAAAAAACAATTTTACTCAATTGCAAGAATACTAACTAAGCCTATAATACGCAGCATCAGTCCTACAGAGCGTAATGGTGTATCACACGGTTATGCAAGAGTTTTTCTCCTGTTAGACATGAGTTCCCTGGATTTATTTCCTTTAACACTTGTTGTTTTGGCCCGTTCATTGAGCGGGCTTTTTTTTGCCTGAAGAAAAGTGATGTACATAGCAGATATAAGTACATTGAGTATGAGCAAACGTAAGGTCTGCTCATACAACCATGCATACAGTGGGCAGTTAAGCTGAAGGAGTGAAGCCAAAATGAAGATACGCCCGCTGTGACACTATGCGTCCACGTGGAGTACGCTGCAGGAATCCTTGCTGAATAAGAAAGGGCTCTATTACATCTTCAATGGTTTCTTTCTCTTCACCAATTGCCGCTGCTAAGTTGTCTAGCCCTACTGGGCCGCCATCAAATTTCTCTATGATGGCACAAAGCAATTTCCGATCCATGTAATCGAAACCTTCTTTGTCTACATCTAGCATATCCAATGCCTTTGCAGCGGTTTCAACACCTACCGTACCATCAGATTTAATTTCAGCGTAATCTCGAACTCGTCGCAATAGCCTGTTTGCAATACGCGGTGTACCTCTAGAGCGACGTGCAATTTCTTGAGCGCCTTCTGAGCTCATATCCAAATTTAAGTAACTCGCACTACGAGCCACAATGGTGGTAAGGTCTTTAACCGAATAAAACTCTAATCGTTGAACTATCCCGAACCGGTCACGCAATGGTGAAGTAAGCGAACCTGCCCGCGTTGTAGCACCAACGAGTGTGAAGGGCGGTAAATCTAGCTTAATAGAACGAGCAGCAGGCCCCTCGCCTATCATGATGTCTAATTGATAGTCTTCCATCGCCGGATACAGAATTTCTTCCACTACAGGGCTTAATCGATGAATTTCATCAATAAAAAGCACATCGTTGCGTTCAAGGTTAGTCAGCAATGCAGCTAGGTCACCAGCTTTTTCAAGTACCGGCCCTGAGGTGGTTTTAATACTGACATCCATCTCGTTCGCCACAATATTTGCTAGCGTAGTTTTACCTAGCCCAGGCGGACCAAATATTAATAAGTGATCGAGAGCATCGTCACGCTTTCTAGCTGCCTGAATGAAGATTTCCATTTGCTCACATACGTGAGGCTGGCCTGTGTAATCATCAAGCATTTTAGGGCGAATAGCACGGTCGATAACTTCATCTTCGGTACTCGCATCAGGCGTAATCAGTCTGTCAGCTTCTATCATTATGGCTCTGCTTTAGTGTAAATCGGCAACGTTGCTCTATCATTCTTGGCATATTGAGCTTTGGCTCATTTTTAGCCTTAGTTTATTCTGGCCTTGCGTAACTAGGTTCAAATAGCGGCTTTTAAGGCTTCACGTATAAGCGACTCGCTTTCCATGCCCTCTTTATACACGCTATCGATAAGTTTACTGGCCTGCGCAGGCTTATAGCCTAGTGCCACTAGCGCGCTCTGGGCATCTTCTCTCGTATCGTTTACTTCTACTAACGTATTGGTATTAAGTAAATCACCACTTGGCGGTGGAATAGCAATACTTTGCACTTTGCCAAACTTCGCTAACCTATCTTTTAACTCAACCACTAACCTTTCAGCGGTTTTCTTACCAATACCCGGTAAACTTACTAGTGCCGAAACATCTGCATTTTGAACCGCTGACAAAAATTGGCCTGCGGACATACCCGATAATATGGTTAAGCCTAATTTAGGGCCTACACCGTTTGCTTTAATTAGCTCTCGGAATAATCCTCGCTCCATTTTATCAGCAAAACCAAATAATAATTGCGCGTCTTCTCGCACCACGAAATGGGTATACACAACGACTTCTTCACCCACGGCTGGCAATTGATAGAAGCTGGTCATTGGCATATGAATTTCATAACCTACCCCATTTGCATCTACCAATATTTCTGGGGGCTGCTTTTCGGCTAATGTACCGCGAATACGTCCAATCATGACTGCTCTCTTACCTGGTATTTTCCCAATGTAGGGAAATAAAACGAATAGGAAGGTTCTATTGTTTACAAAAAGTGATTACAAAAATGCACGCTTTTTATAGGCGAGCAAAGCAATTAGCGTAAACGGCCTCGCACGGTTTTACGTGCTTGCCCTGCCATATTAATAAGGCTTTGCTCGGTATGGGCATGACATAGCGCCACAGCAAGCGCATCAGCAGCATCAGCTTGCGGTGTACCGCTTAAACTCAATAAATGCTTCACCATGT
>OJFP01000156.1_pt1 | contig 53810 bp, 52 predicted proteins | sample 1594141 | NCBI WGS metagenome assembly OJFP01 (sample SAMN05416843, study PRJEB24817) | seawater metagenome | isolation source: Sea water | place: Canada:Atlantic | collected 2013-07 | reverse complement strand
GTTCAGAGATTACGATCACAGCAACCGATGATGGAGATGGCGCTTTAACTGCGACACAAACCTTTACGATAGTAGTCACCCCAGTGAATGATGCCCCAACGATTACCTCCACAGCCGTTACCGAGGCCACCGAAGATATAGCATACACGTATACCATTATCACAGAAGATGTAGATGAAGATCTAGTAACAGTCAGTGCAACTGGATTACCTAGTTGGTTAACATTATCTGGAAATACATTATCAGGTACTCCCACAGAAGGAGACATAGGTTCAGAGATTACGATCACAGCAACCGATGATGGAGATGGCGCTTTAACTGCGACCCAAATCTTTACGATAGTTGTTACTCCAGTGAATGATGCTCCAACGATTACCTCCACAGCTGTTACCACAGCCACAGAGGATATAGCATATACTTATACCATTACCACAGAAGATGTTGATGAAGATGTAGTAACAGTTAGTGCAACTGGATTACCTAGTTGGTTAACATTATCTGGGAATACATTATCAGGTACCCCCACAGAAGGAGATACAGGTTCAGAGATTACAATTACTGCAACCGATGATGGAGATGGCGCTTTAACTGCGACCCAAATCTTTACGATAGTAGTTACTCCAGTGAATGACGCTCCAGTAGCTGTTGCTGATACTACAACAGTTTTAGAGGATGCAGAGGCAACAAGCATCGATGTTCTTGCAAATGATACAGATGATGAAGTAGACTCGCTAACACTATTATCAACCATTACTTCAGGAACTGGAACAGTCACTATCAACGGAGAGTTACTAGAGTATACCCCAGCAATAAATTACAATGGGACTGAAGAAGTTACTTACACGGTATCCGATGGTTTATTAACTTCCGAAGGAATATTGACAATTACAATCACTCCAGTAAATGATGCCCCAACGATTACCTCCACATCAGTTACCACAGCTACCGAAGATGTAGCATACTCTTATGAAATTACCACAGAAGATGTTGATGAAGATGTAGTAACAGTTAGTGCAACTGGATTACCTAGTTGGTTAACATTATCTGGGAATACATTATCAGGTACCCCCACAGAAGGAGATACAGGTTCAGAGATTACAATTACTGCAACCGATGATGGAGATGGCGCTTTAACTGCGACCCAAATCTTTACGATAGTAGTTACTCCAGTGAATGACGCTCCAGTAGCTGTTGCTGATACTACAACAGTTTTAGAGGATGCAGAGGCAACAAGCATCGATGTTCTTGCAAATGATACAGATGATGAAGTAGACTCGCTAACACTATTATCAACCATTACTTCAGGAACTGGAACAGTCACTATCAACGGAGAGTTACTAGAGTATACCCCAGCAATAAATTACAATGGGACTGAAGAAGTTACTTACACGGTATCCGATGGTTTATTAACTTCCGAAGGAATATTGACAATTACAATCACTCCAGTAAATGACGCACCTATAGCCAATGAGGATTCTGCAACTGTTTTAGAGAATGCAATGACAACAAGCATAGATGTTATTGCAAATGATATAGATATAGATGGAGACCCGCTAAGACTAATATCAGTCAGTACTTCAGGGACAGGAACAGTTATTGTTAATGTAGATGAGTTCTCAATAGATTATACTCCAGTACCAAATTTCATTGGTGCAGAAGTAATAAATTATTCAGTTTCAGATGGTGTATTATCTTCAGAAGGAATATTAAAGATAAATGTAATTACTCCTGAAGAAATTCAAATAACAAAACCTGAATTAAATATTCCAAAATTTTTCACACCAAATGGTGATGGTATTAATGATACATGGAATATTAAATGGAATAATATAAGTAATTATAAAATAATTGAAGTTAATATTTATAATCGCTATGGTAAAATTTTAAAAAAGTTAAATTCTTTTGATAGCGGTTGGGATGGAACTTATGACGGGAAATTAATGCCTCCTAATGACTATTGGGTGTCAATAAAATTAGTACCTATGAATGAAAATAAAAGAATAATAATTGAAACAAGTAATTTTTCTCTAATAAGATAAACCAACTAAAAGATTAAAAATTTTATTTTTTTAATTCTTCAGTAATTATTTTTATAAGTTCATCAATTTTTTCAATATAAAAATTCTCTGTTATGTATTGTAGAGATGTAATTTGTTGATCAAGAATTTTCTTAAAAGTTTGATCATTTAATTTTGATTTTACAAATTCTGAATCAACAAAATTACTAGTGTCACTTGGAAACTGATTGAAAAAATAATCATTTACTCTTTTGTCTATGAAGAATTTATGTTCATCTTCTAATTCTTTATAAATAGAATAGTACACTTCATAGAAATTAACAAGTTTAGATCTCAGGTTACTATTTGAAATTAAATTTAATTTTCCACTTGATTTTAGGCTAATATATTCTGAATTCATTTTGTAATGAACATAGGGTCCGAAATGAAACTTTAAAGAGTCTAGATTATCTGTTTTATTATTATATAAAATGTCAATTAAATATTTTCTAGTATAACTATATCTTTTTTTAAAATTCTCTAAAACATATTTTTCAGTTTGTAAGTCTCTCTTTACTATTTTTAGGGCTTTAACACCGTTATCTTGTTTCAGTTGATTTAAATCCCAATTGTTTATATAAACAGCTATTAAAATACCAATTACAACTAGAATAATCTCACCAATAGAATACGCTAAATAATTTTTTATTTTTCTGTAATAAAGTAATTTTTCTCTAGTTTTTCTAAAAACTTTCATGAAGCTATTGTTTAAAAAAATATCAATTGATATCCTAATATCATTAATAGGATAAAGATTATAAATATCATAAAATTAATTATGATTTAACGTAAAAAATAATAAAACTTATTGTTTAAATTTAATTGTAAACCTATATTGTTAATTTGTTTATTTGTAGCTTTATTTTTTTATCACTAGTTGACTTTTTGTAAAAGTTTTGTGAGAATAATTAAAAAGATATGGACCATTTGGTAATAATAAAATTATCAATTCTATTTTCTGCTTCCTTTAAAGAGTATTTATTTAATATTCTTACTGTTATATCAGATATTATTCTTCTATGTAAAAATAAATAACAAAAAATCCGAACATAAATGTTCGGATTTTTTTGTGGTACCTCCAGGAAGTTTTTGGTTTTACTTCATTTTACGTGTTTTTCTATAAGTGAATGAAAATCAATAGTATAATGACTAAATCATGATAAAATAGTAAAGAGAAATCAAACCAAATAACAAGGATTTAAACCTGCGGAGCAACCTCTCGAGCAACAGGTATTCTCGCCATATCTTAGCCTTAGTCATTAAATTTAAAAAATATGTTTAAGGTTTTAAGGTCAACAAAGTCGGCCGTTCGGTTTAGTTTGAAACATTCAAAAAAGTATCTATTAGAAAATAGATGCCAAGAAAGTTTAATTGTATTGTGGTTCTCCTTTGGAGGTGCAGATAAAAGGGTTAGTTATTCTACAGGATATTCTGTTTCTTATGCAGATTGGGACTACCAAAAACAACGCATTAAAACCAACAAATCAAGGGTTATTAATTCTCACACTGTAAATAATTACTTGAACAAGTTGGACACAGAATTAATGAATCAATACAGTCGATTTTTAGATGAAGAAAGACCAATTACAAAAGAATTAATAAAGGAAACTCTTGATATAATTTCAGGGAAATTAGTTCCAGTTGAAAAAGAAGAACTTGTTGCAATTGTTAAGGAAGGTGTCAAATTGGAATTGAACCGACAACGATCTATGGGGAACCCTTTAAACAGGTTGTCTATTACTGGTGAAGACACCGAATATTTAACCCGAAATGAAGTCTCTAAGGTCTTAAACGTAACGGTTCAAACATTGAATAACTGGAGAAGAGAAGGTGTCTTAAATCCACTAAAAATTGGAGGTAGGGTGTTGTATAGAAAAGAGGATGTGTATAATAACTCACGACTGGTTGCGTGAGTTGTTAACTGAATTTGTTTTGTTATATTTGATTTTACAAAGTAAATACAAACGTCTTAAGATAATGTCTTAAACTAACTAAAATAAAACTATACATATGGGAATATTTGATTTTTTTAAAAAAAAGAAAACTATAGAAACTCAAGAGAAAGTTCAAACAAAAGGCTTCAAAAGAAAAAGAATTAAAGAAAACATGAAAACGTACAAAGCTATAGACGGTTCTCTTTTATCTGGTGAAGGCCTTAAAAATTTAAAGGAGATTGCACACCAGCAATACTTATCAGTTAAGATGAGAGGAGTTATAATTCAATCTAATGGAGAAAAAAAAGTAAAGTATAATAATGGAAAAATTCTTGAGGATTGGGAGGCAATTAAATTATTGGTTAAAGACATGGACAAATTAAATCCAAATCTTTTCATTATGAATTTAGAAGCACTCGCTTTTTGTGAATATGATTTTGGGAGAATTCCTCGCAGTCCTATTAGCATACCAATAAAATTAGCAGAATTTTGGAAGGGTAATATAAACGAAGACACATTAGATGATTTTTTTTCTATGGCTTTGGAATATTGAGACATTATTAGTTGCCAAGCAGTCCCTAAGAAAGAGAATTGAACTATGGGATGCGATTAATGACCTAATACGAAAATAATACTATAATATTAATTAAAAACTTTAGACCATGGGATTTTTTGATTTTTTTAAAGGAAATAAAAAAAGTAAAAAGGATGAGGATAAAATTTCTAAATCTCATAACTTGAATGATTTTGACCCTTACTGGCTTGAGTCAGTTAACATGCGTGTTAATTCAATGCCTCTAAATTCAAATTCTACAAAGTTGAAAAGTATTGGAGTGGATTTAGATGGTTTAGCGAGAATGCATGCCTCTGAATATAAAGATAATGAACATCGTGTTCCAGCTGACAAAAGAATTGAAGTAGCAATAGATAGAGTAGAAGGGTTTTTTAGCCTAAAAGAGTATCTTACAAATAATGGAAGTAAAGCGCAGAAATTTCACCTTGATGCTTCATTAAAAGGTGCTTTGATCTATGCTACAACATTAGGTGTTAATATTGATGAGTATTTAGAGGGTGAAGTAAACAAAAAAGTAGAAGATAAGATTATCAAAAAAGAGATTAACGAAAATAAATTTAATAACGATACTATAATAGTAGCTATTGAGGAGTGGATTGAAGATTCAATTAGCGCAAAGAATAAATATGGGCCAATCAACGATTGGGATGTCAGTAATGTTACAAATATGTGTGATTTGTTTTCTGGCGCTGAATCCTTTAATGAATCTTTAAACGATTGGGATGTAAGTAATGTTACAAATATGAAAGAAATGTTTAGAGATGCCACAGCTTTTAATCAACCTATTGGTAATTGGGATGTAAGTAATGTTATCGATATGGATTGTATGTTTCAAGATGCCACAGCTTTTAATCAACCACTAAATAATTGGGATGTGTCTAATTTAAAATATATGGAAGATATGTTTTATAATGCTATTGCTTTTAATCAACCACTAAACAATTGGGATTTAAGAAATGTCATAGATGATAATTTTCCTGATTTTCTAAATGGGCAACTTAAATTCAGAGAAGGAGACTTTTTTTATGAGCGTTCCACTAATAAGAAGTTTTATTTGAATAATGTTGAGGGGTCAGTTTATGAATATATTATTTTGGGAAAAGAATTATTTGACTACGGATTCCCTCTTGATAATATGGATGTTAGGAAGTCAAATTTTCAAAAAGCTATTCTCTGGCTAAAAGAAAATAACCCTGATGCCTATAGGGGCTTATTAGACCCCCCTAAACTGTAATTACTAAATTATTAAAAATAAAACTATACATATGGGAATATTTGATTTTTTTAAAAAAAAGAAAACATCCAATACTAACTACACAAGAGTTTCTGACCCTCAAGAATCTGATGATATATTATTAGATTTGGAGTTTGATTTAATTGAAAAAGCTAAAGGCGATGTTAGATTAGATCTAACGAAAATACTAAAGAATTATGAATTTATAAAGTTGATTGGTTATAAGAGAGTTAGAAAAGAAATTAAAGATTTTACTTATGAAAATATTCAAGAAATTGTAAATCATTCTCTTTGGTTTATCACATTTAAAACTGAAAATTTTAGAATAAATTTATCTCAAGGAAATTCTTCATATCAAATGAATATCCATTTAACTTAAAAATTATTTCAATAATGAACAGAAAATATTTTTACCTTTCTCAAGGTCTTTATGGAAAAAAATTAACCATTAAGATTAATAACCAAGGATTTTGCTACAATCATGATGAAATAGTTGATGCAAATAAAGAGAGATTCTCAGAAGGCGGAAGTGCTCACAAGTCATGGTCTAAATATAGTTTCTATTCAAAAACTAATGGTTATCCTGATTGGGCAAATGATTTTATCAGAACAATATAAAAAAACAAACAAAAAAAGAAAAAATAATATTATGGAAGCATTAATGTGGTTAGCACTTGCGGGTGTAACTATAGTAGTAGGGAAATGGATAGGTAAAAAGATATGGCCTGAAGATTGGGAGGAATTCGATAATCGTCATAAATAACACTAATGGTGGTTATATCTTAAAAGCGATGGGCGCAACTCTAATTAATAGTTTTGACGAAAATTTATAACTCTTTATTGAGTTTACTCAATCTGTTTTAATTAATATTCAAGATTTACTTAATTAACATACTTTTAAATTAATGGAAGTTAAATTAAAGTTTCCAAGTACCTCCATATGTATAGTTAGGATTGTCTTTTTTAACATCTGTTAAACACTTTTTACAGACAAACACCCATTCTTTTGGATTTTTATATTGCACTCGGTACATCATAGAGAAATCGACTTTACAAATAGCACAATGTTTAATTCGTTGTTTCATAGGTTACTTAAGTCATTAATAACTAAACTTAAGGTGTGTAATATAACCCCTTTCCCGTTATCTTTTTATACCTCCCGAGCAACCTTTGGAGCAACTCTAAAAACCAAAAAACCCGTAAATCATTGTTTATAAATGAGTTACGGGATAATTTTGTGGTACCTCCAGGAATCGAACCAGGGACACAAGGATTTTCAGTCCTTTGCTCTACCAACTGAGCTAAGGTACCTTTGTACTTAGCGGTCGCAAATATAAAGCGAGTTTTTCACAACTACCAAATAAAAATAGAAAAATCTATTGTATTTTTGACATTCACTTTTAAATAAAGAATGAATCTAGTCATTGACATAGGAAATACAAAAGTCAAAGTAGCTGTTTTTGAATTAGATACAATTATCACAACTATTGTTTGTGAGGAAATTAATTTTTTGGAAGAATTAAAAAAAATTTCAAATAAATATCCTGTAACACAAAGTATAGTAAGTTCAGTAAAGGATATTAAACTGAAATATCTCAAAGAACTCAATAAATTACCACTTTTAGTTACGCTAAATAATAACACTCCATTACCATTTAAAAATTTATATGCTAGTCCATCTACATTAGGAAACGATAGAATTGCATTGGCCGCCGCCGCAGTTTGTATTTACCCATTAAAAAACACTCTAGTGATAGATGCAGGAACATGCATTACTTATGATTTTATTAATGCTAAAAATGAATACTTGGGAGGTGCAATTTCTCCAGGAATAGTCATGCGATATAAATCATTGCATCAGTATACAGGAAATCTACCCTTATTATCTAAAAATGAGGAGTTTAAATTAATAGGAGAATCGACTTCAGGATCAATTCATTCAGGTATAATTAATGGGATAATTTGCGAAATTAAAGGAGTAATAGCCCAATATAAGGAAGATTTTGGTGATTTAACAATAGTTTTAACAGGAGGAGACACAAAATTCTTGTCCAAACAATTAAAAAATAGCATCTTTGCGAATCAAAATTTTCTCCTTAATGGATTAAATAAAATATTGACATTTAACAATCAATAATGATTAAAAAATTCATATTCATTTTAGCTGTTCTAATTTCAGCTCAGTCTTTTTCACAAAGATCAACTTCATCTCCCTATTCTTATTTTGGTGTTGGTGAAGAATTTGGAACAAGAACTGTTGAGCAAATTAGTATGGGTAGTATTGGAGCTGCATATAGCAGCCCAAGTTATTTGAACTTTGTAAATCCTGCTTCATTATCCGAATTAAGACTTGCCACTTATGTATTTGGAGTATTGAATAATGATTTGACCATAAGCGATGCAGATGTAAATCAATCAACAAACTCTACTAGTCTAAGCTACTTTAGTATAGCTTTTCCATTAAGTAAAAAAATGGCAGTAGTTTTTGGAATGCAACCAACATCTTCTGTTGGATATTCTTTAATAAATACTTTGAATGATGATGATGGCAATTTTGAAGAAATTACTCAGTATGCTGGGTCTGGAGACGTAAATAGAATTTATGGAGGTTTTGGATTAAAACTTTTTAAAGGTTTTTCTGTTGGACTAGAATTGGATTTCTTATTTGGTAATATTCAGAATAATGTATTGAATATTCGTGATGAAGTTGCTCTAGCTACAAAAAATGTTGAAGATTCTAATGTAAGAGGAGGTTCAATAAAATTAGGGGCTCAATATAAAACAACCTTAACCAAAGATATAAATTTACACGTCGGAGCTTCTTTCAAGTTAGGAAATTCTTTAAACTCCACAGGAACAGAAAATTTATATTCACTATCTCTAGGTGCTTCAGGTTTTGAACAGCCAAGAGATACTATATTCTCAGGTCCATTAACTGCTAATCTAGAGAGACCTCTAGAAACAATTTTAGGATTAGGTTTAGGTAAGACTAATAAATGGTATGCTGGAATAAATTATAAAACTCAAGACGCTTTGGTAGCCTCAGGTTATTTTGATAATAGCGCAGAAAGTTTTCAATATGGCCAATCAAATAGAATTTCCGCAGGAGGGTTTTATATTCCAAAAATAAATTCAATCTCAAGCTACTGGCAAAGAGTTACTTACAGAGGAGGTGTAAAGTTTGAAAAACTAGGACTTTTAGTTAATGGTAACCCAAATTCCAGTGCTTTTACCAGTATAGATGACTTTGGCATATCTTTTGGATTAGGTTTCCCATTAGGGAACAGATTATCTAATATAAACCTAGGAGTCGAATATGGTAAAAAAGGTACAACAGATAACGGACTTTTAGAAGAAAAATATATTAATTTTAGATTAAGTCTTTCATTAAATGACGTTTGGTTTAGAAAGAGAAAAATTGATTAACAAATACGATTAGAAATGAAGAAACAAACAATTTTATTAACTAACTTACTTCTTTTTTTAGGGTCACTAGCTTTAAGTGCCCAAGATGCACAGCAACAATGTAATATAAAATACAATCTATTTAAGGGAGATTATCAATCAAAAAAGTATGAAGATGCATACCCTAATTGGATGTATTTAATGGATAATTGTCAGAAGTTATCCATTAATGTATATAAACTCGGAGATAAATTAGCACAAGTAAGATTTAAAACTGCAGAAAATAAAACTGAAGCTGCATCACTTGTTAAGCGCGTATACACTCAAAGATTAGAAAATTATCCAACCATAGACCCAGCAAAAGCACACAGTAACTATGCGACTTTTTTAATAAAAAATAAATTAGCTTCTGAACAAGAAGTTTTTGAAATCTTGCAATTAGCTTACAGCCTAGATCCTACTCGAATGAGTGTAAAAAATATCTACAGATATTTTCAGGGAATTACAGACACTTACAAAGACACTAATCCACAAAAAGTTTTTGACACCTATGATGATGTATTAGAATCTGTAGGAGAAAAACTAGCAGACTATGCAAAAAAATTAAAAGCATTAAATGATAAATTAGATGCTGGTCAAGAATTAGATAAAAGAGATTCGAAAAATCTTAGAGCGTATACTATAAATTCAAAAGCTTTAGGACAAGTAGAATCCGGACTAGACAATATTATAATAATTTTATCAACATGTGATCGTTTAATTCCATTATATGAAAGAGATTTTGAAGAAAACAAAACAAATTCAAAATGGTTAAAGAGAGCAGTGTCAAGAATGTTCAACAAAGAATGTACAGATGATCCTCTTTTTGAAAAATTAGCTATTGCTTATGCTGAAGCATCTCCTTCTGCAGATGCATATTCTTTTGTTGCTGGAGTATTAGCAAAAAAAGGTGATATATCAGGAGCTCAAGAAATGAGATTGAAAGCATTTGATTTAGAAACAGATCTTTTCAAAAAAGCAAATTTTAAATTAAAGTTTGCACAAGCTGCTAAGAAAAGAGGTCAAAAGTCAAGTGCAAGACAATTGGCTAGAGAAGCTATAGCTTTAAATCCAAATATGGGAAGAGCTTACCTATTTATAGCAAGTTTATATGCATCTTCTGTAAACGCATGTGGTAAAAATGAATTTGAAAAAAGGATGACCTATGTTGCAGCACATAATAAAGCTGTTAGAGCAAGTAGAGTAGATCCTAGTATAAGTTCTGTCGCTAGAAAGTTTACAAGAAATTATAAGGCTAATTTCCCTTCTAAAAAAGTTATCTTTACAGAAGGTGTTAATGAAGGAGATCCATTTAAAGTAAAATGTTGGATCAATGAATCTGTAAAGATTACTTCCAGCGGTAAATAAAAATGAATAAAATACCAAATACAATGAAAAAAAGCATTGCTGCAATCCTATTTGTGGTAATGCTTTTTTCTTGTACTAATGATTCAAAAAAAGTAAGAGACTTTTTAGCAGAACAAAATCTTCCTATAGGAGTAGCTAAAGATGTGCATCATGTTTATAAAGATTCAGGAAGAATAACTTCAAAATTATCGACCTCACTCTTAAACGATTTTAGTAACAGAAAGAATCATCCATACAATGAATTTCCAAAAGGAATTAAAATCATAAACTTTGATAAGAACAGTTATGACTCTACTACTGTAACTGGTAATTATGCCTTATCGTATTCAAAGACATCTATATCTGAACTTAATGGAAATGTAATTGTAATCAATCATTCAGATACCACAAGATTAGAGACAGATCAATTATTTTGGGATCAAAAAAATAAGTATTTTTTTACAGAAAAACCTTTCATACTTACCAAGATTAATGATACTATAGTTGGTGAAGGATTTGAATCTAGAGAAAATTTAAAAAAATATGTTGCTAAAAAAACAAATGGAAATCTACTCACTAAAAGTAATGATTTATGAATAAAATTTGGAAGTTTTTACAATACGGATATTTTATCGTAGCTCTAATTTTTCTAGTTGAAGCAATATTTGAATGGAAAGAAAATCAAAATAAAGCGTTATATATGCTTGGTTTTTCTATCTTTATTTTATTAATATTCTTCTTTAAAAGAAACTTTAGAAAAAAAATAGAGAAGAGAACTAAACCATAAATGGAGATTGATATCATCATCATTCTTTTTTCAATTATAACTTCAGCCTTTTTTTCAGGTATGGAAATTGCTTTCATATCTGCAAATAAATTACACATAGAGTTAGAAAAGAAAAGAAATGGTTTTTTTCCAAATATACTTGGAAAAATAACTCAAAATTCTTCAAAATTTATTACCACTATGTTGGTTGGTAATAATATATCTTTAGTTATTTATAGTTACTTTATGGGTAAAGTAATTGTCTCGTATTTAGGGATGAGTAGTATTTTGCTTCAAACTTTTATTTCTACTGTTGTAATACTAGTCACAGCAGAATTTCTTCCCAAGGCAATATTTAGAGTTTATGCAAATGAGTCACTTAAGATTTTTGCTTTACCAGCTTATTTTTTTTATATACTACTTTACTCTTTTTCTTATTTAATAAACGGAATTTCAGATTTCTTTCTCAAGTTTATATTCAGTACTGATAAAGACCATCATCAAACGGCTTTTAGTAAAGAGGAATTAGGTGATTATATAACCGAGCAATTAGAAAATGGCAATGATAATGAAGAAGAAATTGATTCTGAAATACAAATTTTTCAAAATGCTTTAGAATTTCAAAAAGTTAAGGCAAGAGAAATTATGGTTCCTAGAACAGAAATATTAGCCATAGAAATTCATGAAACGGTTTCAAAGCTTAGTGAATTATTTATTAAAAGTGGATATTCTAAAATTTTAGTGTACAAAACATCTTTAGATGATATTATAGGTCATGTAAATGCTTTTGAATTATTTAAAAAACCAAAAACAATCAAATCTATTCTATTACCTATAGAAATTGTTCCAGAGTCTATGATGATTAGTGATGTGCTAAATAGCTTAACGAGAAAAAGAAAAAGTATAGCTGTAGTAGTTGATGAATATGGAGGAACCTCCGGTATGATAACAGTTGAAGATGTTGTTGAAGAACTTTTTGGTGAAATTGAGGATGAGCATGATGTACAAGAATTAATTGATGAAAGAATTAACGAAAATGAATTTAAACTTTCTGCGAGATTAGAAATCGATTATCTAAATGAAGAGTACAACCTTAACATTCCCAAGGAAGAGGCTTATGAGACTTTAGGAGGTTTTATTATCAATCAAATTGAAAATATTCCCCCAAAAGGTGAAGAATTGTATATATTAAATTATAAAATTATAATACTAGATGTAAGTTCATCCAAAATTGAAGAAATTTATTTAAAAACTTTAGATACTGAAGAAAATTAATCTTTAATAACCTATATAATTTCTTTAAATACATAGGCTTCTGGTTGCTTATTTACTCCGCAAATTGTATATTCGCCCATTCAAATTAAAATATTGATTATATGGCAATTTTATCTAAAATAAGAGATCGTTCTATCGCATTAATAGCAGTTATTGGACTCGCTTTATTTGCATTTGTGTTAGATCCATCAACATTAACAGATTTCTTTGACTCTTCTAAAATAAATGAAGTAGGGGAAGTAGATGGAGAATCAATCTCTAGGCAAGAATATGCAGAAGCATTAGATACCTATAAGACAAGAAATAATAGTAATATTTCTAATATGCAAGCAGCTAGAACCGTTTGGGATAATATATTAAGAGATAAAGTTTTTAGCAAGCAAATTGACCAAGCTGGAATTACTGTAGGAGAAATGGATATTTTAAATACTATTATAAATTCTCCATCTGTTCAGAATAACCCTCAGTTTTTGAATGAAGCTGGTTTATTTGATAGAGATAGTTTCATGCAATTTTTAAAAGATACTAAAGAGAGTGATGATCAAAACCTATGGAATGCTTGGAGCAATTATATAAATGAAGTAGGTTCAAACTTAAAAAGAAATACTTACAATAATTTAATTAAATCTGGTCTTGGCGCTTCTCTAAAAGAAGGAGCTTACACGTACCAAGAAGATAACGATTTATTGAGTGCTGATCTTGTTTATATACCATATACTTCCGTACCAGATAGCCTAGTTTCTGTAACAACTAGTGAAGTTGAAACTTACATTAAAAATAATCCTTCAGCTCATAAAGTTGAAGAATCTAGAGATTTAGCCTATGTGAAGTTTAATATTTCACCGACAGATCAGGATAAAGAAAATATAAAAAATGATGTTGCTAGTTTCTTGGAAGATAGAAAAGATATTAATAAAGCTACAGCACAAGAGATTGTAATCCAAGGATTAAAAAATTCAACAGATTATGCTATCTTCTTTGAAGAAAACAGTTCAGATATTCCTGTTCAGGAATCTTATTACATGAAAGATAAATTACCAAAAGTAATTTCTGAAAAAGTCATGAAAGGTGAAATCAATACTACTTTTGGGCCATATGTAGATGGAAATTACTATAAAATATCTAAAATTACTGATGTTTTTTCTAGACCAGATTCAGTAAAGGCTAGTGGTATTTTTATGCCTTATATAGGTTCTCTAGGTGCTACACAAACTACAACAAAAACAGAAGCACAAGTAAAAGCCTCAATAGACAGTATTTACAAATTAGTTCGAAGAAGTAAAAAGAAATTTTCTGAGATAGCAAGTTTAATTAATACAGATGCTAGTAAAGATAAAGGTGGTGATATTGGATGGGTTTCTCACGATATTTCATATAATTCTGAAGGATTTGACGCTGACCTAGCAGCTTTTATGTTCGAAAACAAAAAGGGTAAAGTTGGTGTTGTGAAATCTAAATTTGGTTTTCACGTAATCAGAATTGACGAGCAAAAAAATAGACAAAAAGGAGTAAAGATGGTTACTTTTGGTAGAGAAATCATTGCTTCTCAGGAAACAGAAAATACAGCATTTTTAAATGCTGAAAAATTTGCTTTAGAAATCTCATCTAATGGTAAAAACTTTTATGACGTGGTAAAAGATAATTCATATCAATCCAAGCCAGCTGTTGGTTTGAGGATTATGGATGAGAGGGTGCCTGGGATTTTAGAAACACAAAGGCAAATAGTAACATGGGCTTTTGGAAGTGATAATACAGTAGGATCAATACAAAGATTTGATGTTGAAAAAGGCTATGTAGTCGCTATGTTAACCAATAAAACACAAAAAGGATTAGTAAGTGCTTCAAAAGCAATAAACAGGATTAGACCAATATTATTAAATGAGAAAAAAGCTACCATTATTAAAGAAAAAATGACAGGAGCATCTCTAAGTGATATCGCTTCTGCCAACAATGTTTCTTTAATTAAAATAGACAATACTTCATTAAAATCACCATCTGTGACTGGAGTAGGCGCAGAACCTAAAGTTATTGGAGCTATGTATTATGCCAAAGAAAATCAATTGTACACTAAAGTTGTTGGTAATAAAGGTGTTTTTGCTTTTGTATTGTCTAAAAAAGAGAAAGCTACTAGTTTACCAAACTATGATGCTTACAGACAACGTATAGCTCAAGACAGGAAAAATAAAGTACCCACTATATTTAATGCTCTTAAAAACACATCAGATGTTCAAGACAATAGAGCTGCTTTTCATGGAGTTCAATAATAGGATATTCTCTATATAACATAAAAAAAACCGCTACATTGTAGCGGTTTTTTTTATGTTATATATGGGTTTACCCATTCATAGAGATTAAAAACTCTTCATTATTTTTGGAAAATTTAACTTTATCATTAATGAATTCCATAGCCTCAATTGGATTCATATCTGCTAAGTATTTTCTCAATACCCACATACGTTGAACATTTTTAGAATCTAATAAAAGATCATCTCTACGTGTACTAGACTTAATAAGGTCTATTGCAGGATAAATTCTTCTATTTGAGATATTTCTATCCAATTGTAGTTCCATATTACCAGTTCCTTTAAATTCCTCAAAAATAACTTCATCCATTTTTGAGCCAGTTTCTGTAAGTGCTGTAGCAATGATTGTTAACGACCCTCCGTTTTCAATATTTCTTGCAGCACCAAAAAAACGTTTTGGTTTGTGTAATGCATTCGCATCTATACCACCAGACAGTATTTTACCAGACGCTGGAGCAACTGTGTTGTAGGCTCTAGCTAGACGTGTAATGGAGTCCAATAGAATTACTACGTCATGACCACATTCAACTAGGCGTTTTGCTTTCTCTAGTACAATATTAGCAACTTTCACATGTTTCTCAGCAGGTTCATCAAAAGTTGAAGCTACAACCTCACCACGAACGCTACGTTGCATATCCGTAACTTCTTCAGGACGTTCATCAATTAATAAGACAATTTGATAAACTTCTGGATGATTTGCGGCTATTGCATTGGCAACATCTTTTAATAACATTGTCTTACCCGTCTTAGGTTGTGCTACAATCATACCACGTTGACCTTTTCCTATAGGAGAAAATAAATCAATAATTCTGGTAGATAAAGAGCTCCCTTTCTCTGCTAAATTAAATTTTTGCTCTGGAAACAATGGAGTTAAATGTTCAAACGAAACACGGTCTCTAACAATATTAGGGTTTAATCCATTAATTTTAGATACTCTGATTAATGGGAAGTACTTCTCACCTTCTTTAGGAGGTCTTACATTACCCCTTACAGTATCTCCAGTCTTCAAACCAAATAACTTTATCTGAGATTGAGATACATAGATGTCATCGGGAGATGACAAATAATTATAGTCTGAAGAACGTAAAAAACCATATCCATCAGGCATCATCTCTAATACCCCCTCACTTTCAATTATTCCATCAAATTCAAAGTCAGGGTCTTTATATTTATTCCCATTATTTGAATTTCGTTGGTTTTGATTTTTTTGATTTCTATTAATGTTATGTTGGGGTTTTTGCTTTTTATGAATAGGTTTTACCTTGTTTTGAGGAGATTTATCCTCTTTTGAAGGATTCTTTTCAACTGTAATAGTAGTCAAATCCTTTTTTTCTGACTCATCTGTTTTTTGAACAGGTTTTTTATGTTGTTTTTCTTCAGAAATATTAGGATCTAGATTAGATTTTTTTTCTAAAATTTCCAAAGTTGGTTTTGTGATGTCTTTTGAAATGCTTTCCTCAGAAATCACTTTTTTTACAACTCTTTTCCTTTTAGGTTTATTAACCTTAGGTTTGGGGTCCTCAGAACTCTTTTCTTCTTTGATAGGAGTTGCTGCTTGAATATCTAGGATTTGGTATACTAGATCTAGTTTTTTTAATTGACTAGTTTTAGTTAAGCCAATAGATTTTGCAATTTGCTGCAGATCAGCAAGTGTTTTTGCTTTTAGTTCAGAAATTTCGAACATAAATAAATAGTTAAGTTAATATTCTTAGTTTGTGTAAGAATTTGTTAAGGTTTTTGATTTTTATAAAATATTGTATAAAGTACTATACAATTAAATTTAGTGTAGTTGTCTTGCCGCAAATATATACAATTATTTTATATGTTTAAGTTTCTTTTTAAAAAAATAAAATGATAATTTTGTACAACGTTTGTAATAGATGATTCAGAGAATACAGTCAATTTACCTTTTAATAGTAATAGCTCTTTCAGCCATGCTTCCTTTTGTTTTCAAATTGTGGGAAGGTTTAAAAAAAGATGTTTACGCCCTAGACTTATTTTCAGAACCACCTCTTCTAGCGAAATTAGTTCCTGTATTTTTCTTCGTAACTGCGTTAATTGCATTAATTGCAATTTTTAAATTTAAAAACAGGAAATTACAATTTGTGCTTGGACGTATTATTATTTTGATCAATCTCTTTTTATTAGGAATATTGATGTATCTATCTCTAACTATACCTGGAGAAGTTTCTTCTGAGAAAGGTATTGGGATGTTTATACCCATTGTTGTTGTTTTATTTGCTGTTCTAGCTAACAAGGCAATCAAAAAGGATGAAGATCTCGTAAAATCTGTTGATAGACTTCGGTAGACCTATTACTTTAGTTATATTTATTGCGATAAACCAGAGTTTCGACTCTGGTTTTTTTATTTACCACTTTTTTAATAATATTCAAAGATATAAAGACATCTATCCCTATTTATGTGGATTGTAAAAATTCACTACATTCGGGTATTGTAAAAAAATATATACCCCTGTAAATTTGTTAAAAATGAAAAATAAAATTAAAGTTCACATTGCTGATGATCACAAGATACTGATCGAAGGCATTATCGCTGTCATTAATACTGATGACGATATTGAAGTAGAAGGATATTCCTTGACTGGAAAACAAGTCATTGAATGGATTAATTCCAACAGTGCAGATATTTTAATCTTAGACATTAACATGCCAGAATATGATGGTATTGAAGTTTTAAAATTTTTTAAACAAAAAAAAATCACTCAAAAAGTAATTATTTTGTCCAGTTATGATGATGTTAAATTAGTGCAAGAAATGATCAATCTTGGTGCTAATGGATTTCTTTCTAAGGATAGTGCAGGTTTGCACATTATAGAGGCTATTAATGCCGTTCACAATGGGGACCAATATTTTAGTAATGGAATAAAAAACAATTTATTAAAACTTTATACAGGTAAAAATGTAAAATCAGGCAATAGACCTGAAAGTACAATTTTAAATAGTCTAACACCAAGAGAATTAGAAGTGTTAAAGTTAATTACTGATGAATACAGCTCACCTGAAATTGCAAATAAATTAAATATAAGTCAGAGTACAGTAGATACTTATAGGAAAAGTTTACTTAAGAAAACCAATGTTAAAAATTCAATTGGTCTTGCTATGTATGCAGTCAAAAATAATATCATATAAATAAGGTTAATGTTATCATGTTTTTCACAAAACACTTTATTTATCTTCATGCAAACTTAAATTACATATAATTTTAAAAATAAAATAATAAAACCCTAAAAATCAATATCATGAAAAATTTATCTCTTCCAATTTTTGTATTAATTACTACCCTTATCTTTTCATCATGTTCTCAGGATGAAACTACTTTTTTAGAAGAACCAAGTTCAGAATTATTTGGAAAAGTTATGTTAAGTAGAAACGCATCTGGAGCTTATATTTTAGATTTAGAGACTAGCAATGATGTTGCATCATCTATTACCAATGATGATAAAGCAAATAGTTTAGATATAGATCTATACAGTGATGAAGGTGCTGTAAAAGAAATTATTTCAGAACCAGTGTCTACAGGTTCAGAAGATCATTTCTTACTAAATTTTAAAAACACCATTACCAACCGAACTTTTAAATTAACAGTTCACGATAAAGACATCAAATTTTCAAGAACAGAACTTAATGAGGAAGAAGATCATTTAAATTCCTACAGTGTTGTTGATAATGGAGATAATACTTTTGATTTAAATTTTACCGTAGATTCCTCAATTGATGTAGACTTTACACAAGATGAAGATACCGGAGAATATTTAATTCATTTAGAGCCAGGTGAAGGTTCACAATCTGAGTTTTCAATGACATTTGAAAGACAAGATGGACAAACTACAGATATTGCCTTCTTAAACTATTATTCCTCTGAAAGTGGGAGAGTTACAACAAGTACAAATACTAGGAGAAGACCAAAGGTAAGTGTAGGTCAATCAGATTAAGAAAATAATAATAATAATATTAAATATTTAGTATTATTTTTAAATCCTAAAGCTTCAATATTTTCTAAAACATGAATAAAATTTACCCCTTACTATTCAATTTTTTAATAATATTTCTTTTAAGCTTATCAATACAAGGAAAAAATAAAGTAATTCACAATATGGAAGTTTTTCATGTAAAAACTTCCATATTTCTTATTCAAGAACCTAAAGATTCTATCTTAGAAAAAAAATATGAGGAGTTAAATCTTTTAACTGAAACTAGTAATTATGTTGAAAGTTTACAAAAGGCGTTTTACCTCGATGAAGAAGCTAGTGATTCTAAAAATTTATTTTTAAAATTTAAAATCAAATCTTTATTTGCAAAAATTTATAGAAAAAATAATGATCATATAAAGGCGATAGCTAATTATAAGAAGTCTTTAAAACTATTGAATGATTTTTTGTTTGAAGATGACGGAATAATTTTTACTAAACAAAAATACTTAGCCAAAACTTTACTAAATATTGGAACTCAGTTTCAACTTCTCAAAAAATATGATAGTGCTGTTTTTTATTATAAAAAGTTGGATGACATAATAAATAATGAAAATGAAGTTTTAGATTACAAAGCAATATCCTACGCGAATTTATCAGGAATTTATCAATTTGACACTACCTATAGTGGTCATTTAAATAAAGCATTACATTATGCAAACAAAGCAATTTCAATTCACAAAACAAGAGGAAATAGAATCAACCAAGCGTATGCCATAAATAATCTTGCAAATATTTATTTATTAAATGATAATTTTGAACAATCTAAAAAATTTTATTTTGAAGGAATTAAACTTATCAAAAGAGATACTTCTCCTAGGGCAGTTAATATCAAAGAAAATTTATATTTTAATATGGCTTGGGCTATGCGTAATTTAAAAGAATATCATGCTTATGATACATTATTTACTGCAGTAAATTTATCTGATGAACTTAGAGATTTAGAAACTCAAGAAATGTTGGAGCGAGTTACAGGAGAGTATAATGTAGATGTAGTGAGAAGAGAAGGAGAATTTGAAAAGAAAAAAGCACAAAGTATTACATTGCTCATTGGTATTAGTTTTTTTGCTATAATTTTATTGTTGGCTTTTTTTTTAAATCAGTATAAACTTCGTCAAAGGAATCTTAGCTTACAATTATCTAAACAAGAGTTAGCACAACAACAAAAAATAGAAAAAGTAAGAATCGAATCTCAAATTAGAATTTTAAATGCTACTTTAGACGGAAAAGAAACAGAACGTAAACAAATTGCAGAAACGCTTCATGATAGCGTCAGCGCTTTATTATCCTCTGCAAATTTACATTTACAGGCTTGTAAAAAATCATATAAAGGTCCAATTCCAGTAGAGGTAGAAAAATCTCAAAATATCATTCACGAAGCTTCCCACAAAATTAGAAACCTCTCACACACATTGGTTTCGTCAGTTTTATTAAAATTTGGTTTGGCTTATGCAATTAAAGATATGGCCGAAAAATATTCAAATTCACAATTAGACATTGAATATGAAACTAAAAATATAAAAAGATACGATCAAGATTTTGAGATTAAATTACATAATATTATTCAGGAGCTTGTTAATAATACAATTAAACATAGTGAGGCATCAATTGCGAGTATATACCTTGAGGATAAAGATGACAAAATAAAAATTTATATAAAGGATAATGGGAAGGGATTTGATAAACAATTAGTGAAGAAAAAAAATGGGTTAGGAATAAATCAAATAGATGCTAGAGTTCACATGATGAAGGGTGAGTTTAACATAGATTCAAAAAATAATTTTGGAACGTCCATTACTATAGAAATTCCTGTTTTTAAGAGAGAGACACTCAGTTTTTCTTAGCCAATTCTATTATTTCTAATTTTTTGATTTCACCATTATTCAGTTCAAAACGAAGCATCGTTCGAATGGTATGAAATCCATATTTACCAGCTGCTCCTGGATTTAAGTGTAAAAGATTCAGTTTTTTATCATATTGAACTTTCAAAATATGAGAATGCCCACTAATAAAAATTTGAGGTTTTATTTTTTTAAGCTCCTCTCGGACTCTTTGATGGTATTTGTTTGGATACCCACCAATGTGAGTCATCCAAACTGTAGTTCCTTCAACTCTAAATTTATTATCTAAAGGAAATTGAGCACGTGCATCTTTTCCGTCAATATTCCCATACACTGCTCTTAATGGTTTTAACCTGTTAATGGTATCTGTAACCTCTAAATTCCCTATATCACCAGCATGCCAAACTTCATCAGCTTGTTTAACAAACTTTAAAATTTGATCATCAACAAAACTGTGGGTGTCTGAGAGTAGTAAGATTTTCTTCACTAAACGAAAGTACAAATAACAAAATAAATTTCGTAATTTTAAACACTCTTATAACACCCATTTTTTTTTGAGATATTTTATAGAACTGTCATATAAAGGAACAAATTATCATGGCTGGCAAATTCAACCAGATGTAAACTCTGTGCAGGAGGAAATCACTAAAGCTTTTGAAACTATCCTACAAGAAAAAATACAGGTTGTTGGTGCTGGAAGAACTGACGCTGGCGTGCATGCAAGCCAAATGTTTGCGCATCTAGACACAAAAAATGAGTTAACTTATGAATACATTCATAAGTTCAATACTATCTTACCTAATGACATAGTTATTAAGTCAATTAAAGAGGTTTCAGAAAATAAACATGCTCGCTTTGATGCTGTTAGTAGAAGTTATGAATATAGGATTTTAATAGGTAGAGATCCTTTTTTATTAGATACTACTTGGCAAATACATCAAAAAAAAATTAAGATAGAAAAAATGAATGAAGCTGCTAAAGTTTTACTTCAATATAAAGATTTTGAAAGTTTCTCTAAAGTTAAAACAGATGTAAAAACTTTTAATTGTACGGTTATGAGTGCAGTATGGAAGTTAGAAGGAAATCAATTAATATTTTATATCAAAGCGAATAGATTCCTCAGAAACATGGTACGTGCCATTGTTGGAACTTTACTTGATGTAGGTTTAGAAAAAAAATCTTTGGATGATTTTAGGAACATTATAGAAAGTAAAAAGAGGAGTGAGGCAGGGCTTTCGGTTCCGGCTAAAGGATTGTTTTTAACAGAAGTTAATTATTAGAATATACCACTACTAAATTAAAAAATAGATATAGATGTCTGAAAAAGTATCGGGAAATGCATTTGATATAAAAATCTTTTTAAGATTAATGAGTTATGCTAAAGCTTATAAACTCAAATTCTTTATCGCTGCTATATCCACGATTACGTTAGCTCTTGTATCAGCTGTAAATCCATACATAATTGGTGTTACAGTTAATGATTTCGTGAATAATCAGGATATTAAACAATTAACATTTTATATTCAAATCTTATCTGCAATAGTATTCGCAGAGGTAATTTTACAATTTTTATTTATCTATTATGCTAATTGGGTAGGTCAACACATTATTAGAGACATTAGAGCAAAAGTATTTAGAAATATTCAGAGCTTTAAAATGTCTTATTTTGACACTACTTCAGTTGGTCGATTAGTTACAAGAGTAGTTTCAGATATTGAAACTATAGCTAACTTTTTCACACAAGGAGTTTTTATGATTGTTAGCGATATTTTAAAAATGCTTGTGGTTATTGTAGTTATGTTTGTAATGAATTGGCGTTTAGCATTAGTTGCATTATCTGTATTACCAATTTTAGTGTACGCCACAAAAATTTTTCAAGTAGCTATTAAGGCAACATTTCAAGACGTTAGAAATGAAGTAGCCAACCTAAATGGATTTGTTCAAGAAAGAGTTACAGGAATGAAAATTCTTCAATTATTTACTAGGGAGCAAATAGAATACAATAATTTTAAAGAAATAAACAATAAACATAAAAAAGCACATGTAAAGACAGTTTGGTATTATTCTATATTTTTTCCAATAGCAGAAATTGTTTCATCCATTGCTATTGGTTTAATTGTTTGGTTTGGTGGATATCAAATATTGGAGAACCATACAACATTAGGGGCGGTCATCGCTTTTATAAAAATGTCACAAATGTTATTTAGACCTCTTCGACAAATTGCAGATAAGTTCAATCAACTTCAAATGGGTATAGTATCTGGAGAACGTGTATTTAAGGTTATAGACACAAAAAGTTTTATTAGTAAAGAGGGAAGTATAGATGCATCAAATATTAAAGGAGATTTAAATTTTAATAAAGTGCGATTTAGTTATATTGAAGGTGAAGAAGTTTTGAAAGGAATCTCCTTTAAAGTTTACCAAGGACAAACAGTAGCTATAGTTGGTGCAACAGGTGCTGGAAAATCTACTATTATAAATTTAATTAATCGTTTTTATGAAATAGATAGTGGTACAATATCTGTAGATACTATCCCTGTTGAAGATTATGAATTACCTTCTCTAAGAAATCAAATAGCTGTTGTTTTACAAGATGTTTTTTTATTTTCAGACTCCATCTATAATAATATTACATTAAAGAATCCTAACATTACTCTAGAAGAGGTGATTGAGGCCTCAAAAAAGATTGGAATTCATAATTTTATCATGACACTTCCTGGTAATTACCATTATAATGTTAAAGAAAGAGGTGCTATGCTTTCCTCCGGGCAAAGGCAATTAATAGCTTTTTTGAGAGCATATGTTAGCGCCCCCAGGATCTTAATTTTAGATGAAGCCACATCTTCTGTAGATTCTCATGCTGAGCAGATGATTCAATATGCCACAGATACTATTACTAAAGGAAGAACTTCCATAATAATAGCTCATAGGTTAGCTACCATAAAAAAAGCCGATAAAATCATTGTTTTGGACAAAGGCATTCTAGTTGAGGAGGGAACTCATAAAGAATTACTAAATAAAAAAGAGGGTTACTATAAAAATCTTTATGATAAGCAATTTAGCTTGGAGCCAGTTTCTTGATTTAAAAATCAAATACTATTGAATATCGTTTCTTAATTTAACTAACAACTCATCATAATTCTCATACAACACAAAACTTCCATCCTTAATGTAAGAAATCTCTCCTGTTTCCTCAGATACTAATAGACAAACTGCATCAGTTTTTTCTGAGATACCAAAGGCTGCTTTATGTCTTAACCCAAAACGGGAAGGAATATTAATACTATCTGAGACTGGTAATACTATTCTTGTAGCTACAACAAAATTATCTCGTATAATAGTTGCACCATCATGTAATGGGCTATTTTTATAAAAAATACTTTCTAATAAGACTTGATTCATTTCAGCATTCATTCGATCACCTGTTGTTATTAAAAAATCTAAACTATTAGTTCGCTCCAGAACAATAAGTGCCCCAGTATTAGATGTAGACATTTCTTTACAAGCATTCAAAAGAGTTCCTACATTTGTTTCAAGTGTAATTTCAGATTTTAAAAACTTAAGTTGTTTCAGGAAATTTGTTCTAGATGCCACATTAGTAGTTCCGATCATAAGTAAAAACTTTCTAATTTCTTGCTGAAAAACAATGATTAAAGCAATCACACCACCGCTTAAAAGGTAGCCTAAAATATTACTCAACATTTCCATTTTTAAGATTTGAGTTATTTTCCAAATAAGAAAAATAAATGCAATTCCTAAAAATATATTTATAGCAACAGTTCCTTTTAATAATTTGTATGTGTAGTAAATTAGTATCGCTACCAAGAAAATATCTAGAGCATCTAAAAAAGAAAAGTCAAGAAAATCTAACATATAGCTTTAGCGTTTTGGTAAATGTACAAAATTAGTTAAGTAGATTCACAATCTTTATTGCTTCAATAGCTTCCTTAACATCATGAACTCGCAAGATGTTTGATCCATTTAGTAATGCTATTGTGTTAGCGCTTGTAGTCGCATTTAGTGCTTCTTTTGGTGATAGCCCAAGAGGTTTATATAGCATTGATTTTCGAGAGACTCCTGCTAAAATTGGAACCTCTAAATTTTTAAAGAGTTTTAAATTTTTTAATAGTTGATAGTTGTGTTCTAAGGTTTTTCCAAATCCAAATCCAACATCAATCACTATATCTTTAATTTGAAGTTGATGTAATTTAAAAATTTGATTGGCAAAAAAAGAAATTAACTCTGTAGTGATGTTTTCATATGTGGGATTTTCTTGCATATTTTGAGGAGTTCCTTTAATATGCATTAAAATGTATGGAACTTGTAACATCGCAATAGTCTCAAACATTCTTTTATCTAATGTGCCACCTGAAATATCATTTATTAAAGCAGCCCCATTAGATATAGTCTCTCTTGCAATTGTGCTTCTAAAAGTATCAACAGAAATTAAAGTTTTTGGAAATTCTTTAAGGATTGCGTTTATGGCAGGAATTATTCTTTTCAATTCTTCATCTTCAGAAATATGATTAGCGCCAGGTTTAGATGAATACGCACCAACATCAATAAAGGTAGCACCCTCTGTTAGCATTTTTTCTGTTTGATAAAGAATGTCCTTCTCTTTCGTATAACATCCTCCATCATAAAAAGAATCTGGAGTTATATTTAAAACCCCCATTACTTTGGGTGAAGAAAAATCTATTAACTCTCCTTTACAATTAATGGTCATGTTTAATTACTTTATTTATTACAGCTGATTTTTTTGGTGCAGTATAAGAATCCATTTTTAACATCAATTCACTAACGTTATTGCCAATTAACAGCATTTCTTTATTTTCCTTTTTTAGATATCCTTCTGTAACCATATGATCTAATTGTTTGAGTGTATGATTAAAAAAACCATTTATATTTAAAATTCCATTCGGCTTTTGTTCTATATGTAATTGACCTAAAGTTAATCCTTCAAAAAGTTCATCTAAAGTACCAAAACCACCAGGTAAAGATATGTAGCCATCAACAAGTTTACTCATCATTACCTTTCTCTCACTCATAGTCTTAGTAATAATTAATTCAGTTACATTTTTATTTACAACCTCTTCTTTTTTTAATAAGCTAGGAATAATTCCAATTACATTACCTCCTTTTTTTAAAATTGTTTCCGATAAAACTCCCATCATACCAATTTTACCCCCACCATATACTAAGGTAATATCATTGTTAACAAAGTAATTACCTAATTCAATGGCAGCATTTTTATAAATAGGATTAAATCCTAGGCTAGAGCCACAAAAAACAACAATTTTTTTCATAAAACTTAGATAGATTTTTTAGTTTATAAAATTTGAACGAAATTTACGGAAATTAATATTGTTTATGCTGAATACTTCTAACCAATACGATAGTGTTGTAGAGCAATGTAAAAATCTCTTCACAAAAAAAATGAGTGATTATGGATCTGCATGGAGAATCTTACGTTTACCATCGTTAACAGATCAAATTTTTATTAAAGCGCAGAGAATTCGTCAGCTTCAGGAAAATGATATTCGTAAAGTAGATGAAGGTGAAAAATCTGAATTCATAGGGATAATTAATTATTCTGTTATGGCTTTAATTCAATTAGAGCTTGGGGTTGTTGAAAACCCTGATTTATCATCAGATGAAGCTACAGAATTATATAATAAACACATGACAATCACCAAAGAACTCATGGAAAATAAAAATCATGATTATGGTGAGGCTTGGAGAGATATGAGAGTAAGTTCCTTAACAGACCTAATTATTCAAAAGCTATTACGTGTTAAACAGATAGAGGATAATGAAGGAAAAACTCTTGTTTCTGAAGGTATTGATGCTAATTATCAAGACATGATAAATTATGCAGTTTTTGCAATGATTCATTTGAGTGAATAATATGATTAATTAAAATTAAGTTCCATGTTTTTAAAGTTAATAGTGCACCTGTCTAGAATATTTGTTGGAGCTATGTTTGTTTTTTCTGGCTTTGTAAAATTGGTAGACCCTATAGGCTCCCAATATAAGTTTGAAGAATATTTTGGAGAAAGTGTGTTGAATTTAGAATTTTTGATTCCTTATGCACTTCCTTTTTCAATTGTATTGATTATTGTAGAAATTATGTTAGGGGTATCTTTACTCCTCGGTTATAAGCCTAAAAGTACTATTTGGAGCTTGTTAGGGATCACTACTTTATTTTTATTTTTAACCTGGTATTCTGCCTATTATAATAAAGTTACTGATTGCGGATGTTTTGGAGATGCTATAAAATTAACACCATGGGAAACATTTTGGAAAAATGTTGTTTTAATAGGGCTCATTTTATTGCTATTATTTAGAGTGCAAAATGTCAAAGAAATTTTCCCAAAGAAATTAAGTACTTTTTTAATTCTAGTTGCTTTATTTAGTTTCTCATATACCACATACCATGTATTAAATCATTTACCTATTATAGATTTCAGAGCATATGCTGTAGGCAAAAATATTAAAGAAGGGATGAAGTATCCTGAAGATGGAAGTGTTCCACCAGTTCATGACTTTATGCTAGAGGATACTCAAAACGATTTAGCACCTCAAATTTTAGAAATGGATAAAGTGATGTTAGTTATTGTTTATAATGCATCTAAGTCTTACGATAAAGGTTTTGTAGAAATAAAAAAAATAGCTGATAGAGCAATATATAAAGGATACAATGTTTATGGCGTCTCTGCTTCTTTTGAAGACGATTTAATTCTAATTCAAAACAACTATGATTTACCATTTAATTTTTTGTTTTGTGACGAAACAACATTAAAAACTATGATTAGAGCAAATCCTGGTGTCATGACGCTTAGTAAAGGAACCGTTACAGGAAAATGGAACTGGAATGATATTGATGATATAAATTTATAATCAATATGAGGCAATTATTTTTAGTGTTTATCGGTGGAGGTTTTGGAAGTGTTCTTAGATATATTATTAGTAGATATTTAAATAACCCCGAATCTAATTTTCCACTAGGAACATTTACTGCAAATATTTTAGGTAGTCTACTTATCGGAATTATCATTGGATTTGCCGCAAAAAATAATACATTAACACAGAATCAAACTTTATTATTAGCCACTGGTTTTTGTGGAGGTTTTACAACTTTTTCAACATTTGCATATGAAAATCATGTCCTTTTCAAAAGTGGAGATTTTACATCTTTCGCTCTCTATACCTTTGCGAGTTTTATAATAGCTTTTTTGGCTGTTTTTGCGGGAATATATCTATCTAGAATACTATCCTAATTCTTAACACACAGTAATTAAAATAGATAAAATTAGTATTTTTTAAAATCTTTAACTCCTGCCAAAATTGCTATATTAAGGTGGTTATCTCTTGGAGTTAATGGACATGTGTAATCTTCGTTGTATGCACAATAAGGATTGTAAGTATTATTGAAGTTTAATTCAAGAGTTCTATCGGCATTTATATTACTTTTAAAAACATCCATATAACGTCCACCACCATACGAATCTCCACCGCTAGTTTCATCAGTAAATGGAAGAAATAAATAGTCTTTAAAAATTGGATTCTCTGATTCTTCTAGACTTTGATACAGTATTAATTGCATTTCTTTTTCTTTCAAAGTAAACGTTAACATTCCGAATTTCCTATAATAAGATTTCTCATCAGTACTGGTAGGCATTCCTATGAATGGAGTGTTTGGTGTTAGCTCAATTGAAGCTATAATGATGTAAGATGAGTCAACAGGAAAAAAATCTAATCCTTCGAAGCTTTTTAAATCTTTGCTTTTTAGCGGTGATTTTGAAGCGTCTTTAAAAACAGAATTTAATTTTTGTTGATAAATGGTTTTACCAATTAAAGGTCTTTTATCCTTTGAATTACAAGAGATAAACAATAATGAAAAAAACAATATAAAAAGGTACTTCATAATCTTTAGGTAAAGATATTTAAAGGTTCATGACTTAAATTAATCAAAGTGATTACTATTTTCCTTGAGAAATTCTATGATCAAAAATACTATATTATCACTACAATTATAAAATTTATGATCTAAAGACTCCCATATGTCTGGTTTTAAATTTGATAAAATACTTCTTCTTAAGTCTTTATCTTTTGGAATAGGAATTTCATTAAACAATAAAAAAGAATCATAAATTATTGAGGCAGTTTCAAGTGCCCCAATTCTTTCGTAAGCCTCTAATATTTCATGAGAAAACTGACCTGCTGAGTCCCAAAAAAAAGTTTCAAAGCCTCCGTCTGTAATATGATTCTCAAAAATATCTATAAATATGAAAGTTTTTTCAAAATCATTTAAATTTTCAAAGTTGTCTCTAATTGCTATTTTTTTTCCAATAATTTCTCCTATTCTGGTAATCTTATCAGAATCATTATTTAATAATAATGCAATTTCTGTTGAGTTCATTATTAAAAATTAATCAATTGATTTTTTATAAGCACTTTTACCTCCAACTATAGGTATACTTAATTTTGTTTCCATTAAGTCGATGGTTAATTCAGTTCCTGGTTTAGGTGATATCGTATATTCAGAATCACTTGAAAATAACATTAAGCCTATTTGTTGTCCTTTTTTTATGATTTGATCATCAGGTTGTAGGTCAAACTTCATTGAATAGAATTTACCCGGAATCAGTGGAGAACTTTTAGTTAAAGAAGCGTGATTTTGAAGATCTGCCCATCCTCTTGTAATTATGTTTTCAGTTATTTTAGCACTCTTATTTTTATCCCAAGGTAGAGCTACTAAATAAACAGAAAAATTTACTGCTGCTTTTGAGCTAGCAGCTTTTACACTGATATTTGGTACTCCTGAAATATGAAGATCTTCTTTTAAGATATCTGACACATATAATAATCTGTGTTGTGATGAATTAGATTGTGCTAATGCTGTTGCTGAGATTGAGGCATTATCTGAAAAAGTTTCTTGTTCCTGACGATTCGATTTATCGAGAGTCAACTTTCCAGACTTAGCATCATTTGATTTTAAATTAAGTATTACCTGATTAGCTTCAGGATTAGGGTATGCTTTATATGGTGTTGGGTTTTGTTGTTTGTCATATTCTCTTACTATCCACGCTTTGGGATCATTTTCCACTCCGTTTTCTATGCCATGTAAATATTTACTGAACCATCGATTCATCATCTTCATTGGTGGAGGTCCTCCATGCCCATTTTGATGATAGTAAATCTGTGTTGGTATACCCATTTCTATAGCTCTTTTTGAAATACGATAGCTGTGTTCTGGCATAACATTCCAATCATTAAAACCGTGTGCCATCAGTAAGGCTGCTTTCATAGGCTTCATTTGATTAAGATAGTCTCTTCCTGCCCAAAAATCATTATAATCTCCAGTAATTCTATCCATCCCATATTTCATCTCAGTATCTCTTACAGTCTTGTTGTTAAATGCACGTTTAGATTCATCGCCACTGTGAATAAAATCATATAACACATCAATATCTTCTCCTAGATATCCGCCTGGAGAACGAACAAGTCCGTTAGATCTATAATAATGATAATAAGAGGTGTTTGGAGCAATTGGTATTATTGCTTCGAGTCCTTCTACGCCGGTTGTGGCTGCAGCTAAAGGCAGTGTCCCATTGTAGGAAGTTCCGGTCATGCCAACTTTACCAGTAGACCAATATGCTGATACAGTCTTGTCTCCATAGGGTTCTGTGAATCCTTTAGTTCTTCCACATAGCCAATCGATAACTGCTTTAGGTGCCAATGATTCATTTTGACCCCCAACTGTTGGAGCACCCTGAGAAAGTCCAGTTCCAGGAGATGAAGAATGTACAACTATATATCCTCTAGGAACCCATTTTCTGATATGAGAATTTGAAATAATAGGTCTTTTTCCTTTTCTGATCACGTTAGGATGAACAATCCCATCTACTTCTTCTCCAATCTCGTGTTTAACATTCCAAAAAGCACCTTCAGTCTCAGAAGCAACTCCTGCAAAATATGGGCTAGTCACATATATTATTGGTAGTTTTAGACCTTGAGTGTCTGTTTGAATAGGTCTTGTTACAGATACATGCATCCTGTCCATTTTTCCATCTCCATCAGTATCAAAATCAGTAACCACCCATAAATCGTGTCGAATCCACATTTTAGGAGTGTTAAACGCATCAACTATTTGTGCCTCTCCATTTTTAAAAAAAGGAACTATTTTTTCTTGACTTTTTACAAAAAAAATGGTTAAAAATATAGTGAGTTGAATTAATTTTTTCATAAGCTTATTTTGGCTTGTTTAATATGGTAAATTCAATCGTTGAATCTGTGAAAATCGTATGGGTTTGAGTTTTAAAATCTTTTTCCTCTGCCTTGTAAATATTGTCTACATAGGTCTGAGGGTTTAAATCTATTAAAGGAAACCAGGTACTTTGAATTTGAATTTGAAGTTTATGACCTTTTTTAACCGTGTGAAAAACATCCTGTAATTTAATATTAACACTGGTTTTTTTATTGGCTAAGAATGGCTCAGGTTTCTCAAAACTATTTCTAAACCTTCCTCGCATCACTTCACTTCTTACCATTAAATGATAATTACTCATTTTTAAATGGTTTTGAAATTTTTTATTATTAATATTATTTTTTGTGTCTGCAGGGTGAACATCTATGATTTTTACAATCCAATCAGCTGCAGTTCCAGTTGTGGCAACTTTTAATTTTGCTAAAATATCTCCAGATAGTGTGAGATCCTCAGTTAATAAATCTGTTTCAAATACTAAAACATCTGGTCTTCTAGCCGCAAATCGTTGATCATCAGTCATATATTTTCTGGGAGTAAAGACTGTTTTAATATCTTCACTGTACGGTACAGGACGTTTTATGTCACTAATGAAATTTAGAGCTTCTTCATCTCTTTTTTCAGTCGTTAATTCTTGATTATTTGACAAGTACATGGTCTTTTTTAAAGTATTTTTTGGCGGCCAACTATCATAAGTTTTCCATTCTTTTTTACCTGAATCAAACACGTATGCTTCAGGCAGTCCAGAATTTTTATCTCCAGTTCCTTTTAAGAAATGGTTGAAAAACCTTGTTTCTATAGTATCTTGATAAAATTCAGAAATTCCATTACCAAAATAATAATTTCCAACAATATTTTCACCTCTTCTTCTAGCCCATCCTCCATGATCCCATGGCCCAAAAACTAAGGTGTTATAGTTGTCTTTTCCGTATTTTTCTATTGCTTTATAAGTTTCTAAAGGTCCGTATAGATCTTCTGCATCAAACCATCCACCTACAACCATAGTTGCTACTGTAGCAGGAACTTTGTCTAGATGTTGAATAATTCCCTTGCTTTGCCATACCGAATCATAATTAGGATGTTCGATAATTTCTTTCCAAAAAAAATCGTCTATTTTTGATGGATTATTTGGTGTAGCATTGTCTAATTTATCATATTGAAAATAACTGTTTAAATTTTTTAAAGGACCTTTGTCTAAAAAAAATTGATATTGATCTTGTGTATCCAAATTTGGTAAAGAATACCAAGCTGAATCCGTGGGTGTATCTTTATAAGTTCCAAACAAAGAAATAGCTCTAAAATAACTTAGTAAGAATGCTCCATTATGATGAAAATCATCAAAATAAAAGTCTCCAATACTTGCCTGAGGTGAGGCGGCTTTTAATGCAGGGTGTGCATCAATTGTAGAGACTGTTGAGTAGTGACCTGGGTAGGATATTCCCCATGTGCCCACGTTTCCATTGTTATTTTCTGTATTTTTAACGAGCCAATCTATGGTGTCATAAGTATCTGATACTTCATCTGATTGATTGTCTTTTTTATTTGGCAAATAGGCCCTCATATTGTCATAAGTTCCCTCACTCATCCACCTTCCACGAACATCTTGATATACAATGATATTCCCTTCTTTCATTAAATTTATATTTGGACCAATATTTGTTTTCATTTTTTCTTTACCATAGGGGCTGCAACTGTATGGAGTTCTCATTAAAAGAATGGGATATGAAACACTTTTATCTTTTGGAGAGTATATTGTTGTATGTAAATTAATCCCATCTCTCATTCTGATGGTTACTTCTTCTTTTGTGTAGTTTTCTTCTACAAAGTTATTTTTTAAGTCAACATTTGTACAATTCACAAAGAAAACTATTGAAAACAAAACTAAAATATGAGTGAAATTATTTTTCATTAAAATTATTTATTATGGAAATGTAAAAATACAAAACATATAGAAGTGTTAACAATTAAATATTTATTTGAGGGATGAATTTATGTATCCTATAATAAAATTGTATTTTTAAAAACATTTTAAAAAATCAACATAATGCAAATTTTAAAAAAACTAACGCTATTAGCCTTTTTTTTTACATTATCTAATTCATTTTCTCAAGATTATTTTTTTGAGGATAAAAATCCATTTGATTCAAAAATTCCAACACCTGAGGAGTTTTTAGGGTATCCAATCGGAGAACAACATACAAGGCATGATCAAATAGTTTCCTATTTATATAAGTTAGCGGAAGTTTCAGATAGAGCAGAGGTTGAGGTGTATGGCTATACACATGAAAGAAGAAAGTTAGTTATTCTAAGGGTATCTTCACCTGAAAATTTATCAAATTTAGAGGGTCTTAAACAGCAACATTTAAAATTTGTAAACCCAGTATTAACTCCAAAAAATTATGATGCTATTCCTGTTTTTATTCAATTAGCTTATAATGTTCATGGAAATGAGCCTTCTAGTTCGGAAGCAGCATTATTAACTGCTTATACACTAGTTGCATCAGAAAGCGAGGAAGTGAAAAATTATCTTAATAATTCTGTTATTTTTTTAGACCCCACCATCAATCCAGATGGAAGAGATAGACACACTCAATGGGCTAACCAATATAAGGCGTTTTCGTTGGTTTCTGATAATGCTGACGCAGAACACAACGAAATGTGGCCTAGAGGTAGAACCAATCATTATTGGTTTGATTTGAATAGAGATTGGTTATTAGCTGTCCATCCAGAAAGTCAAGGGAAATTAAAATGGTATCATGATTGGTATCCAAATGTTGTGACAGATTTTCATGAAATGGGTACTAATAGTCATTTCTTTTTTGAACCTATGAAAGCTATTGGTTCTAAAGATCCAATAATGCCAAAAGAAAATTACGAAGATTTAAATAATTTGTTTGCACCTTATTTTGCAAAAACTATGGATGATATAGGATCTCTGTACTTTACCAAAGAAGCCTTTGATGGAACGTATCCAGGATATGGATCATCCTATCCAGATTTACAGGGAGCTCTGGCATTATTGTTTGAGCAAGCGAGTTCTAGAGGTCATCTACAAGATACTGATTATGGAACAATTTCATTTGGATTTACCATAAGAAACCAATACAGGTCAAGTATAGCTACTATAAAAGCAGCTGTAGAAAATAAAATAGTATTAAGAAAATATCAACAAGATTTTTTTAAATCTGCTATTACAAAAAAAGCTTCTTCAGGTTTTTCTGGATATGAATTTGGAGATAATTATGACCAAAATAGAAACAAAGCTTTTATTGATTTATTGATGAAACATAAGATTAAAGTATATGAAAAAGGTGCTAAATTTTATGTGCCGTTAGAGCAAAAACAACATAGAATGGTTCAAACAATGTTTGAAACATATAGCCAATATGCAGATAGTGTTTTTTATGATGCCTCAGCTTGGAGTGTTTCTAATTTTTATAACATGAAATCTAAAGGGTTAAAGTCAGCAAGAATAGGGAAGGAAATAACAATTTCTTCGAAGTTATTAAATAATTCTAAAGTTTCAAAAACAGATTACGCTTACCTTTTAGACTGGGATGATTATAACGCTCCAGCTGCATTAAATTATCTACAACAAAGAGGAATAAAAACTTCTGCTGCCTTCAAGAAATTTTCAGCAAATACATCTGACGGAGTTAAAAATTTTAATTATGGAACAGTTATGATTCCTGTAAGTAAACAACACTTGTCATCAACTGCTGTCTATGAAATTATAAGTGAGGCACAACAAAAATTTATGGTGCCCGTATATTCAACAAACACAGGGTTTAGCGTGAAAGGGATAGATCTAGGAAGTAACAATTTTAGAAAAATTCACAAAGTGAAAGCTGCTATGTTTATTGGAAACGGAGTCTCCTCATATGAAGCAGGAGAAGTTTGGCATTTATTGGATACAAGAGTAGAAATGCCAATCACAAAGTTACAGCTACATAATTTGAATAGAATTTCATTAGATAAATACAATATCTTAGTCATGGTATCTGGTAATTATAGTCAACTAGACTCTGTTCAAAGAAATAAAATTAAAGACTGGGCAAGTAGAGGTAATACTTTAATTACTATTGGTAGTGCTTCAAAATGGCTAATCTCTAAAAAACTAGTAAAAGAAAGTTTGACTAAAAAATCTAAGGATGAAAAAGATTCCTCCAATAAAATCGTAAAAAGACTTCCCTATGTAGATGCCAGAGAGAATATTGGTAGAGAAAGATTAGGTGGTTCTATATTTGAAGTCGAATTAGATCTTACACATCCACTGGGTTTTGGATTTAGAGATGTTAAATTACCAGTTTATAAAAACAATACTGTATTTTTAAAACCTAGTAAAAATCCTTATGCTACTGTTGCAAAATATTCAACAGACCCTCACATAGATGGGTATATCTCTCCAGTTAATTTAAATACATATCTAAAACCCTCTGCGTCAATATTAGTAAGTCCAATAGGAAAAGGAAGAGCTATTTTGTTTGCAGATAACCCTAACTTTAGAGGTGCTTGGTACGGTACAAATAAATTATTTTTAAATGCTTTATTTTTAGGAAATAATATATCAGTTCCACAAGGAGGAAATTAACAATGTTCCGTATGAAAAAATTACTCATTATATTATTATTTATGCTAGTGCATAACGGGTTTTCTCAAGAAAACTACTTAGGTGATGGGCCTTTTGATCAATTAATCATTAGAGGAGTTACCTTAATTAATGGAGATGGATCTCCTCCAAGAGGGCCAGTAGACATAGTCGTTGAGAATAACATTATTGTCGCTATACAAGTGGTGGGTTATCCAGGAGTAGAAATTGAAGAAAAGAACAGGCCTAAATTAAAAAGTGATGGTAAAGAGTTAGATGCAACAGGCATGTATTTACTTCCAGGTTTTATAGACATGCATGGTCATATTGGAGGAAAATCACAGGGAGCAAATCCATCATATGTTTTTAAATTATGGATGGCTCATGGAATTACAACAGTAAGACAACCTAGCGGTATTAACGCAAAAGAGTTGAAGCTCTTGAGTTCTAAAAATAAAATTATAGCACCAAGAATCTTTGATTATGTTGGATTTGGATCTGGAAGTGAAAAATCCATTAGTACTCCTGAAATGGCTAGAGAATGGGTAAGGGATAATGCGAAAAATGGTGCAGATGGTATAAAATTCTTTGGATCAGAGCCTGAAATTATGACTGCTGCCCTAGACGAAAATAAAAAATTAGGTTTAGGTTCTGCATGTCATCATGCTCAATTAAGCGTAGCTAGATGGAATGTTTTACATTCTGCTAGAGCAGGTCTTACTTCTATGGAGCATTGGTATGGTTTACCTGAGGCTCTTTTTGATGATAAAACGGTTCAAAATTACCCTTTAGATTATAATTATCAAAATGAACAACATCGTTTTGAGGAAGCAGGTAAACTATGGGAGCAAGCTGCTAAGCCCTATTCAAGTCATTGGAACAATGTAATGAATGAGTTATTAGAGCTAGACTTCACCCTAGATCCAACATTTAATATTTATGAGGCTAGCAGAGACTTACAGCGGGCTAGAAGAGCAGAATGGCATGAAACATATACCTTACCTTCTTTATGGAAGTTTTATGAACCTAGTAAAATCTCACATGGTTCTTATTGGCATTATTGGGGAACAGAACAAGAGGTGGCTTGGAAAAATAATTTTCAGTTATGGATGACCTTTATCAACGAATATAAAAATAGAGGAGGTAGAGTAACTGCAGGATCAGATTCTGGTTTTATATACCAATTGTATGGTTTTGCTTACATAAGAGAATTGGAATTGTTAAGAGAAGCTGGATTTCATCCTCTAGAAGTAATTCGTTCAGCAACTTTAAATGGCGCAGAAGCTTTAGGATGGGATGATAAAATTGGCTCTATTCAAATAGGCAAATTAGCAGATTTTGTTATTGTAGAGGAGAATCCTCTACAAAATTTAAAAGTTCTTTACGGAACAGGAGCTATTAAATTAACTGAATCAAATGAGGTAGTTAGGGTAGGAGGAGTAAAATACACCGTAAAAGATGGTGTAATTTATGACGCAAAAAAATTACTTTTAGATGTTAAGCAAATGGTTGATGCTCAAAAAGAAGAGAAAAACTGGATATTAAAGCAGCCTGGAATAAAAGACTAATTACAAATAGTACAGTTTTCTTTTTCTTTGACTCTTCCAACTAATAGCTCTCGATCATTCATAATAAATCCACAACAGTTTATAAACCCTTGTGCAATTATTTTCCATTTTGAATGGGTGTGGTATCTGGCATTAATTTATTTAAAATAGTGTAGACAGGACAAAATTTTGTAATAGGGCTTAAAATTTGGAGAACAGCTACAGCTACAGCTATATAGATCCAGTTAAATCCTAATTCACTTGCTAGTAGTATAGATCCAATATTTAAGAGTCCTACAATACCATCATGAAGTCTAACTTTTACAATGTCTTTTGTGTTATTCATAAGATTATATTTTATTATTAATAATTATATAATCAAATATAAAAAAAAATAGTGATTACTTGTTTTTTAACATCAATACACTAGTTATCAAATCCTTCAAAAAATTTAACGAATTTTTTTTGATAACCTGGTCTTAATACCTCTATCAAAATTAATTCTTCTGAACCAGCATTAAAAATCCTAACTTTAGTGTTGTTAGGTATTAAAAATCCATTACTGCTTGGTATTTTTTTTATACCATCTTCAAATTCTAGACCAAGTACTCCACTCAGTACTATACCTCTTAATTCAAATTTAGCTTTAATTATTGGTTCAGTCCATCCTACCGGAGCATGCATTTTATTTAAACCGATTTCATCTGAAATAGAATAATCAAAAAGATGTCTTTCCAAATTATCATTTATTATAATTTTTTTAGGTGTAATAACATGATCATTATAGATTGCTTTTTCATTTATATTGTTTCCATTTTGGTTAGGTTTACAACCTATAAAAATGATTAATAAAATAAGTAAAATTTTGTTCATCTGATTATACATTTAATTTATAAGTTACATATTTCGTCTGTATTGACCCCCTACTTCAAAAAGAGCAGTTGTTATTTGCCCTAGAGAACATACTTTGGTCGTATCCATAATTTTTTCAAATAGGTTTTCATTATGCATGGCTGCCTGCTGTAAGGATTTTAATTGAGTAGTGGCCTCATCTTTATTAGCAACATGTAACAATTCTTTTGTTTCTATTTGAAATTTCTTTTCTTTTTCTGTTGCTCTAATTACTTCAGATGGAAGAATTGTTGGAGAACCTTTTGAACTTAAAAATGTATTAACACCAATTATTGGAAAATCTCCATTGTGTTTTAAAGTCTCATAATACAAACTTTCCTCTTGTATTTTTGATCGCTGATACATGGTTTCCATAGCCCCTAAAACACCTCCTCTTTCTGTAATTCTATCAAATTCTATCAATACTGCTTCTTCAACTAAATCGGTTAATTCTTCAATAATAAAAGACCCTTGAATTGGGTTTTCATTTTTTGTTAATCCCAATTCTTTATTAATGATTAACTGGATAGCCATGGCTCTTCTTACAGAATCTTCTGTTGGAGTGGTAATGGCTTCGTCATAAGCATTGGTATGGAGAGAATTACAATTGTCATAAATAGCATATAAAGCTTGAAGTGTAGTTCTAATATCATTAAAATCAATTTCTTGTGCATGAAGTGATCGTCCAGAGGTTTGAATATGATATTTAAGCATCTGTGCTCTAGAGTTTGCTTGGTATTTGTGCTTTAATGCTTTTGCCCATATTTTTCTTGCTACACGACCAATGACTGCATATTCAGGATCTATTCCATTTGAAAAGAAAAAAGATAAGTTTGGTCCAAACTTATTGATGTCCATATCTCTAGAAAGATAGTATTCTATATAAGTAAATCCATTAGATAGCGTTAATGCCAATTGAGTAATTGGGTTGGCACCGGCCTCTGCAATATGGTAACCAGAAATTGAAACAGAATAGAAGTTGCGAACTTGCTTTTTAATGAAATATTCTTGAACATCTCCCATGAGTCTCAAAGCAAATTCCGTAGAGAAAATACACGTGTTTTGCGCCTGATCTTCTTTTAAAATATCCGCTTGTACAGTACCTCTAACTTGGGTTAAAGTTTCTTTTTTTATTTGTTCGTAAACTAAATTTGGCAACACCATGTCGCCAGTTATCCCCAACAATAAAAGACCTAATCCGTTGCTGCCCTTCGGTAATTCTCCTCTGTATTTAGGTCTTTTTAACCCTTTTGAATCATAGATTCTTTTTAATATAGATTCAACCTTTTTTTCTAAGTTATTTTCTATGATATATTTTTCACAATTTTGATCTATCGCAGTATTCATGAAAAACCCCAACAACATTGGTGCTGGTCCATTAATAGTCATTGAAACTGAGGTCATAGGATGACTTAAGTCAAATCCAGAATACAATTTTTTAGCATCATCTAAGCAACAAATAGAAACACCAGCATTTCCGATCTTACCATAAATATCAGGTCTATGTCCTGGGTCATTTCCATATAGGGTCACAGAATCAAAGGCAGTAGATAAACGTTTTGCTTCTAGTCCAAGACTAACATAATGAAAACGTCTATTGGTTCTCTCAGGACCACCCTCTCCGGCAAACATTCTCGTTGGATCTTCCCCAGTTCGTTTAAAAGGATACAAACCTGCTGTAAAAGGAAATTCACCTGGAACATTTTCTTGTAAGTTCCATCGTAATACATCTCCCCATGCTTCATATTTAGGGAGTGATATTTTTGGTATTTTAGAATGAGACAAAGACTCACTATGTGTCTCTATATTAATATCTTTATTTCTTACTTTAAAAGTATAAACAGGAGCTTTGTATCGCTCAACTTTATCATTCCAGCCAAGGATAATTTCCCAATTGTAGGGATCTATATCCATTTTTACTTTTTCAAACTGATTGATTAATAATTTTATGAAAGGCAATTCATTTTTTTGGGTTTTGTCAAGAATGGTTTTATGATTTAAACCTGTTTTTATCAGGATTTCTTTCTGATTAAACGATAACGATTTTGTGCTGAGTACAGCGTCTATTGTTTTGTAGATTCCAAATAATTTTTGGGCAACTTCTACCTGACTTCGTTCCTTTTTATCATAAGCTCTATTATTTTCTGCAATTTCAGATAAATAACGAATTCGTGCTGGTGGAATGATAAAAATCTTTTCAGACATTTCCTGGATGATTTCAATGGAAGAATTTAAATCTGCCCCAGTTTTTTCTACAAGCTTATTCATGATCGCTTTATAAAGCGAATTCATACCAGGATCGTTAAACTGTGAGGCTATAGTTCCAAAAACAGGCATGTCATTCATGTGTATATGCCATAAATTATTATTACGCATATATTGTTTTTTTACATCACGAACAGCATCAAGAGCACCACGTTTATCAAACTTATTAATGGCAACTAGATCAGCAAAGTCCAACATATCTATTTTTTCTAGCTGAGTAGCCGCTCCAAATTCTGGAGTCATTACATAAAGTGAGGTATCTGAATGTTCAATAATTTCTGTGTCAGATTGCCCAATACCTGATGTCTCTAGAATGATTAAATCAAATTTTGAGGCTTTTAAAACCTCTATAGCTTCATTCACATGTTTAGATAAAGCTAAATTAGATTGACGAGTTGCTAAAGATCTCATATACACTCGATTGTTGTTGATCGCATTCATCCTAATTCGATCACCTAACAAGGCACCACCTGTTTTCCGTTTAGAAGGGTCTACAGAAATAAGTCCAATAGTTTTGTTTGGAAAGTCAATTAAAAACCTTCTAACCAATTCATCAACCAAACTAGATTTCCCAGAACCGCCAGTTCCTGTAATTCCTAGAACGGGTATTGTAGAATTTATATTTTTTTTATGGATCTCTAATAAAGTTTTTTTTGAGATCTCAGGAAAATTTTCAGCAGATGAAATAATTCGAGCGATACTTCCAGCGTCTTGGTTCTTTAAATTTTTAATTTCATCATTTAGAATTTTACCAATGGGGAAATCTGATTGTTTTACTAAATCATTAATCATTCCTTGCAACCCCATTTCTCTTCCATCATCTGGTGAATATATTCGAGTAATCCCGTACTTCATTAAATCTTTAATTTCCGCAGGAAGAATAACACCACCTCCACCTCCAAAAATTTTTATATGACTCGCATTTTTTTCTTTTAACAAGTCAAACATATATTTAAAATATTCATTATGACCACCCTGGTAGGAGGTCATTGCAATGGCATTTACATCTTCTTGTATAGCGCAATTCACCACATCTTCAACACTTCTGTCATGCCCCAAATGAATAACTTCAACTCCAATAGATTGAATAATTCTGCGCATAATATTAATTGATGCATCATGACCATCAAATAAAGAAGCCGCAGTAACAATTCTAACTTTATTGGTTGGTTTGTAAGGAGTAGTGTTTTTCATTTTTTTTGATAGTTTACTTTCAGCTAAATACTTTTACAGAATAATTATTGTTTATTAATAATATATGCCTTAAAATGACATTATTCGTAAAAAAATATGAATTTAGAATTGTAATTTACGAATTTTTCAAAAAATAGGTGTTTTATTTAGAGGTATATAAATTAATCGTTTTAAAAATGAATTATATTTGTAAGTATAATTATTTTTTAATCTTTTAGATACAAATGACATTCAAAGAGCTAATACAACAAGGTATACCAGATGTATTACCAGACAAAAAGTACTATGAAACTTCTATTAATCATGCTCCAAAAAGAAAAGATATTTTATCTAAGGACGAGAAAGAGTTGGCATTAAGAAATGCATTACGATATTTTGACGCTAAACATCATTCAATTTTGTTGCCTGAGTTTGCTGAAGAATTAGAAACATACGGCCGTATTTACATGTATAGATTTCGCCCTACCTACAAAATGTATGCAAGATCAATTTCTGAGTATCCAGGCAAATGTGAGCAGGCCAAAGCTATCATGTTAATGATTCAGAATAATTTAGATTATACTGTTGCTCAACACCCCCATGAACTAATCACTTACGGTGGTAACGGAGCAGTTTTTCAAAATTGGGCTCAGTATTTGCTTACTATGAAATACCTCTCTGAAATGACATCTAAACAAACTCTGGCTATGTATTCTGGACACCCTATGGGCTTGTTTCCATCAGGTAAAAATGCACCTAGAGTCGTGGTTACTAACGGAATGACCATACCTAATTATTCTCAACCAGACGATTTAGAAAAAATGAATGCCTTAGGGGTCAGCCAATATGGTCAAATGACAGCTGGAAGCTATATGTATATAGGACCTCAAGGTATAGTTCACGGAACTACCATTACTGTTTTAAATGCCTTTCGGAAGATAGGGAAATCACCTAAAGGGAATTTATTCGTAACAGCAGGATTAGGTGGTATGAGTGGAGCTCAACCCAAAGCAGGAAATATAGCTGGATGTATAACTGTTTGTGCAGAGGTTAATCCTAAAATTACACAGGTTCGACTAGATCAAGGGTGGATTGATGAAAAATTAGTTGATTTAGATAAGTTGGTTGCCAGAGTTAGATTAGCAAAAGAAAATAAAGAAACAGTATCTCTAGCTTATCTTGGAAATATTGTTGAGGTTTGGGAAAAGTTTCACGTTGAAAATATTCATATAGATTTAGGCTCAGATCAAACATCTCTCCATAATCCTTGGGCAGGAGGATACTATCCTTGTGATATTTCATTTGAAGATGCCAATAGTATGATGGCTAAAAATCCTGTTTTATTCAAGCAAAAAGTACAAGAGACTATTCGAAGACATGCTAGGGCAATTAATAATCATACTGCCAAAGGAACTTATTTTTTTGACTATGGTAATGCTTTCTTATTAGAGGCTAGCAGAGCAGGAGCAGATATTATGGATGAAAATGGTATTGATTTTAAATATCAAAGTTACGTTCAAGATATAATGGGCCCCATGTGTTTTGATTATGGATTTGGTCCTTTTAGGTGGGTTTGTACCTCTGGAAATCCAAAAGATTTACAAAAAACAGATCTCATAGCTTGTGAAGTTTTAGAAGAAATTAAGAAAAATTCTCCACCAGAGATTCAACAGCAAATGGCTGACAATATTCAATGGATTAAAGGAGCACAAGAAAATAAATTAGTTGTAGGGTCTCAGGCGAGAATACTATATGCAGACACTGAGGGAAGAATAAAAATTGCCAAAGCATTTAATAAAGCAATAAAAAAAGGAAAAATAGGTCCTGTAGTCTTAGGGAGAGATCATCATGATGTTTCAGGAACAGATTCACCTTACAGAGAAACATCAAATATTTATGATGGATCTAAGTTTACTGCAGATATGGCTATTCAAAATGTAATTGGAGATAGTTTCAGAGGAGCTACTTGGGTATCCATTCACAATGGAGGTGGTGTTGGATGGGGTGAGGTGATTAACGGTGGATTTGGCATGCTTATTGATGGTAGTAAAGAGGCATCTAAAAAAATAAAATCTATGCTTTTTTGGGATGTAAATAATGGAATAGCTAGAAGGAATTGGGCCAGAAATGAAGAAGCTACTTTTGCAATAAAACGAGCAATGAAAAATGAAAAAAAGTTAAAAGTCACCATACCTAATAAGGTAGATTTATCTTTATTTAATAATCTTTAAAAATTTACAACTATGAAAATATTAAAAATATTGTTTTTTTCATTGTGCGCAGTAATACTATTCTCTTGTTCTACAATAAAAGTTGTCTCGGATTATGATACTAAGGTAGATTTTTCAACATACAAAACATTTGCTTTTTATAAAAAAGGTATAGATAAAGCTTCTGTATCAGATCTTGATAAGAAACGAATTATGCGTGCTATAGAAAGTCAATTAGTTGAAAAAGGTTTTAGTAAGTCAGAAACACCAGATCTATTGATTAGTATTTTTACAAAATCCAGAGAACAAGTTAATGTTACTAACAATAACCTAGGTTATGGTTTTGGTTGGGGATATAATCCATGGTTTTTTGGCAGTAATAATCTTAATATTAATCAATATACAGAAGGGACTTTGTTTATTGACTTTATTGATAAAAATAAAAATGAACTCATTTGGCAGGGTATTGGATCAGGAGCTATGAAAATGAGTAATATTGATAAAAAAGAGGAACGCATTAATGAATTTGTGAATAAGATTATCTCAGCATATCCTCCTAAACTAAAAAAGTAGATAGCACATAAAATATTTTTTGAGTACTCTATGTTAGTTCTTTAAAGTATGCATAATAAAAAAATAGAATTTACCCAAGAAGATTTTTACTTCAATGAACAAGGGTATAGAGTTTTTACAGAAAAATATCATTTAAAAAGAGGGTATTGTTGTAAAAGTGGTTGTAAGCACTGCCCTTATGGATACAATAAAAACACAGATTCTTTCAATTAATCTATTTTGTTTGGTATTTGTATGGGTAGTTATTTATGTAAAATCAAATTCCTGTTTTATTTTTGAAAAAAATTAAAGATGCGACATAACCTAGTAATACTATTTTATTTTTTTTGTTTTCCTTTATTTTCTCAAAATATTGAGGATGACTTTGAAGGAAATGGTACTATTGATGAATGGGTAGGTGATGACTGCAACCTTAATAGCTCTTATGCAAACCCTTATATTGAAGGAATAAACACCTCTAGTAAGGTTTTAAAATACGATGATATAGGAGGGCAGTATGCAAATGTTCGTTTTGATACGAGTCAGAATTTAGATTTAACTACAAAAAACTCATTTACTTTTAAAATTTATGTGCCTTCAATTGGCTTGACAGGGAGTCAAACTAATAAAGTATCTGTAAAACTCCAAAATGGTTCTCTTCCTCAACCCTGGACTACTCAAAGTGAAATTATAAAGTATATTTCTTTAGATCAATGGCAAGAAATTACTTTTGATTTTGAAAATGATAATTATATCAATCTAGATCCTTCTTCCCCAGCTCCAATTACTAGAACAGATTTTAATAGAGTGTTAATTCAAGTAAATGGAGAGAATAATTATGATCATGTTGAAGCTTTTGTTGATGATTTTATTTTTGAAGAATCAGGTGCTAATGATGATGATCCTGTTTTTAATAATCTAGTTTGGTCAGATGAATTTAACTATTCAGGAGCATTAGACCCAAATAAATGGCATCATCAGGTTATTCCAATTATAAATGGTATAGATTGGGCCAATGGAGAACTACAACACTACACTAGTCGAATATCAAATTCATATGTGAATAATGGTTCATTAAAAATTAAAGCGATTAGAGAGAACTATACGTATAATAACTCAACCAAACCCTTTACTTCCGCTAGATTAAATTCAAAATTTGCATTTCAATATGGAAGGATAGATGTTAAGGCTAAATTACCATCAGAAGCCGGAACTTGGCCAGCAATATGGACATTAGGAGCTAATATTAATGAAACAGGAAATTATTTTGGCAGTACTTATGGAAGTGTTGGTTGGCCTGTTTGTGGAGAAATTGATATTATGGAACAAAATGGATGGAATAAAACCAATCTTATTGGTCATCTTCATTATTCCAATTCCAATACTAATAGTTATCAAAATGAGGGAGGTACTACATATATTGCTGATTCTAGTGGTCAATATCATATTTACTCACTAATATGGACAGAGAATACTATTCAAATTTTACTGGATGATGTTGTCTTTTTTGAAAGAGAAAACTCTCAGGAAATTCCTTACGATAATCCACATTATTTACTTCTAAACATAGCAATGGGTGGAAACTTAGGAGGTAATATTCCCAGTAATTTTTCCGAGGCAATCATGGAAATTGATTACGTAAGAGTTTATGAGGAAAGTTCTTTGTCTGCACAAGATTCAAGTTTTGAAGATTTGGCTATTTATCCAAACCCTACAGGCGACAACATTAGAGTGAAAGTTCCTAGTAATTTAATAGGAACAAAATTTAAAATTTATTCAACATTAGGTCAGAAATTAGCAACTTATACACTCTCTGAAACAGAGTCTATATTTGATATTTCTTCATTTAAATCTGGAATTTATTTTTTAAGATTTGAATCTAAATTGGGAGTATATACTAAAGAAATTATTAAAAAATAATTTGGGTAAAAATATCAGTTACAAAGTTGAATTAATTTAAAATTTCAGCCATTTCAGCTTGTAATTCAGCCGCTTTTTCAGAGGCAGCTTTAGCGAAATCTGCATCTTTTGAAGCATAAAGTATTCCACGAGAAGAATTGATTAATAACCCAACTTGATTATTCATTCCGTATTTACACACATCTTGCAAGTTTCCTCCTTGTGCACCTACACCAGGAACTAATAAAAATGCATCAGGAATAATTTTTCTAATTTCTGCTAAAAAGGATGCTTTAGTAGCACCAACTACATACATTAAATTTTCAGCATTTTTCCAACTTTTAGAAGTTTCTAAAACTTGTTTGTAAACTTCCCTTCCATTAATTTCTTTGGTTTGAAAATCAAAAGCCCCAGCATTAGAAGTAAGTGCTAGTAGAATAGTGTGTTTGTTTTTAAAGGCTAAAAATGGCTCTACTGAATCTTTTCCCATGTAGGGAGCAACAGTTATACTGTCAAATAATAAATCTTCAAAAAATGCTTTGGCATACATACTAGACGTATTTCCAATATCTCCTCGCTTTGCATCTGCTATTGTAAAAATTTCAGGATGTTTATCATTAATATATTTGATTGTTTTTTCTAGAGAGATCCAACCCTTAATTCCATAGGCTTCATAGAAAGCGGTATTGGGTTTGTAGGCGACACATAAATGATGAGTAGCATCAATTATAGCTTTATTAAATTCAAAAATAGGGTCATCTTTTTCTAAAAGAAAAGATGGAATTTTATTTAGATCTACATCTAAACCAATGCATAGAAATGATTTCTTTTTTTGAATCTGAGTTAGAATCTCTGATGTCGTCATCTGTCTTTTTAAAAGTTATACAAAGGTACATATTTTTGAGACTTTCTGTTATCTTTGTTTAAGAGTCATTCTATATGATACAATTTATAATTAATAAGTTTCTTTATGGGGTTTTAACACTTTTGGGAGTTGTTACTGTCATTTTCTTATTATTTAATGTTTTGCCTGGGGATCCAGCAAGAATGATGCTAGATCAGCGGGAAGATTCTGATCAACTTCAAAATATTAGAAAAAAATATGGCTTTGACCAATCTTTAACCACTCAATATCTTTATTATTTAAATGATGTATCTCCAATATCAATTCATTCAAATAAAACTGAAGATTACACTTCTTTAAATAAAGGGAAGTATTCATATAAGACACTTTTTATTATAGGTGAATCTACTCTGGTTTTAAAATACCCTTATTTAAGAGAATCATTTCAGAAAAATGGGAAAAAGGTGTCAGAGATTATATCTGAAACTCTTCCAAATACTGCTATTTTAGCACTATTTGCAATTTCTATAGCAATTGTTTTTGGAATCTTTTTTGGTATTTTATCTGCTATTCATAAAGACACTTGGTTTGATAGAGTAATTGCTGTAATTAGCACATTTGGTATGAGTGTTCCCTCATTTTTTTCTGCGATTTTATTTGCTTGGATATTCGGTTTTCTTCTTCATAATTATACGAGTTTAGAAATGACTGGGAGTTTATATGTTGTTGATGATTTTGGTGAAACAATAATTATACAATGGAAAAACTTGATACTTCCAGCTCTGGTTTTAGGAATTAGACCATTAGCTGTGATCATTCAATTAATGAGAAATTCATTATTAGAAGTTTTAGGGCAAGATTATATAAGAACCGCCAGAGCAAAAGGGTTAACAAAATATCAAGTAATAAAAAATCATGCGTTAAAAAATGCATTAAACCCAGTAATAACTGCAGTTTCAGGCTGGTTTGCTTCTATGCTGGCTGGAGCTGTATTTGTTGAATATATTTTTAACTGGAATGGGTTAGGAAAAGAAATTGTTAATGCTTTAAATACACTAGATTTACCCGTAATTATGGGAAGTGTTTTGGTAATTGCCACTTTGTTTATCATCATTAATATATTGGTGGATGTTATGTATAGTTGGTTAGATCCAAGAATTAGACTTAAATAAATAAAATGAAACAACTACGTTTATTATTCTTATTTCTTATCATAGGTTGTCAAAGCCCTAGTCGTTTTTCACAAGAAGCTTTAAATGAAAAATTTGTTAGTATATCAAAACAAGACGTAACATTTCAAAATATCTTATTAAAACACCAAGGAAATAAAATCTTAATAGATATATGGGCTTCCTGGTGTAGAGATTGTATAGTTACTTTATCAGAACTAAAACAATTACAACAAGAAAACCCTAAAGTTCATTTTGTTTTTCTTTCACTAGATAAAAGCAAAGAACGTTGGATAAAAGCCATAGATCGTTTGAAGATAAAAGGAGATCATTATTTTATGGCTGAAGGTAAAAAAGGAGCATTTGGGAAGTTTTTAGGCCTTTGGTGGATTCCTAGATATGTAGTGGTTGATGAATTTGGAGAAATTATAGTATTTAAGGCAACAAAAATTACAGATAAAAACATTCTTAAAGCCCTTAAAATTGAGTAATTTAGCCGCTTTTAAATTTATAAAAATATGAGAAATAATATCGTAGCGGGAAATTGGAAAATGAATAATGATGCAACACAAACAACCGCTTTAATTAACGATTTAAAAAAAGCTCTAGAGGAGGTTTCAATTAATTGTAGAGTTCTAATTTCACCTACATCTATTAATTTAACTTCTGCGGTAGCATTAACCAAAGATTCTGTAATTGAAGTTTCAGCTCAGAATATGCATCAAGCTAAAAATGGAGCTTTTACCGGAGAGATTTCTGCAGCTATGCTAAATGATGTGGGAGTAAAGTCTGTAATTTTAGGTCATTCAGAAAGAAGAACATATTTTGGTGAAGATGATCAAATCTTAACCGAGAAAGTAGCATCTGCTCTTGATAATAATTTGGAAATAATTTTTTGTTTTGGTGAATTATTAGAAGATCGTAAGTCAGAGAATCATTTTAAAGTTGTAGAACGTCAATTAAAAAATACTGTTCTTTCTTTAAGTGCCAACTCATGGGAGCATATTGTATTGGCATATGAGCCAGTCTGGGCCATTGGAACAGGAGAAACTGCAAGCCCAGAACAAGCTCAAGAAATGCATGCTTTTATTAGAAGTTTATTGGTAAGCACCTATGGCACATCTGTTGCGGAAAATATTTCCATTTTATATGGAGGAAGTGTGAAACCAACGAATGCCAAAGAAATTTTCTCTAAAAAAGATGTAGATGGTGGATTAATTGGAGGCGCTTCTTTGAAGGCATCAGACTTTACAGGGATTATCACTGCTTTTTAATACTTTTTTTATTGTAATGGACTCTATTTATATAGCTTATGAATTCTCTGTGACACCTAGAAATTTAGGTACTGAAATATTAATAGCTGAGCTTGGTCATGTGGGTTTTGAAAGTTTTGTTGAAAATGATAATGGAGTAACTGCTTATATTCAAAAACAAGAATGGAACTCTAAAATTTTAGATGATTTATATATTTTAGATTCAAATGAATTTAAAATTAAATACTCTCATCATGAAGTTATTCAAACGAATTGGAATAAAGAATGGGAGAAAAACTTTAAACCAATTCAAGTAGACGGGCAAGTTAGTGTTCGTGCTCCGTTTCATGAAAATCCTTCTTTGAAGTTTGATATAGTGATAGAGCCCAAAATGAGTTTTGGAACTGGCCATCATGAAACAACTCACATGATGATTCAACATTTATTAGCGCTAGATTTAGAAAATAAAAAAGTGTTAGACATGGGGTGTGGTACAGGGATTTTAGCAATTTTTGCCGAAATGAAAGGAGCTCAACCCACTGACGCAATCGATATTGATAACTGGTGTTATCAAAACTCAATAGAGAATGTTCAAAGGAACGCCTGCAAGCACATCACTGTCTTAGAGGGCGATTCTTCTTTATTGAAAGGAAAAAAATATGATGTCATTATCGCCAATATCAATAGGAACATTTTACTCTCTGATATGAAAATATATACAGATAGTTTAAATCAAGAAGGTACATTACTACTCAGTGGATTTTATAAAGATGACATGGTTATTATAGAGAGTGAAGTTGTTAAGCATGGGTTAGTTTTTGATAAAATGATTCAAAGAAATAGTTGGGTAGCATTAAAATACTTGAAATAGACAGGTTTTTTTGTAAATTTGAGATATGAGTACTAAAGAAAAAATTAAAGAAGAAATAGCTGTTCTGGAAAAGGAAGTAAATCAGCATCATATCGTATTGCACAACGATGAAGTAAACACTTTTGATTTTGTAATAAATTCTTTAATTAGTGTCTGCGAACACACAAAAGAGCAAGCAGAACAATGTACTTGGTTGATTCATTTTAAAGGAAAATGCACCGTAAAAACCGGAGAGCTCAAAGAGTTAGAACCTCGTTGCTCTAAATTATTAAGCCTTGGACTTTCTGCAGAATTAGTATAATATGGAAAATATATTTAGATACTTTGATTTTTCTCCCTTTATAAAAGATCAATCAAACGCTTTCAATGGAAATGAAATATCCTTTACAGAATTAAATTCAGAACACTTCTTGATTTTTGAAAAAGAGGAAGCTATTTTTAATTTATATGTGTCTAAATACTCCAAAAAATCAGATATAGGAAGTAATCCACCTGAAATTTTAGAACTTCTTGTTACTAATTATGACAAGAGTAACCCAGAACACAGAGTAGCCCTAAGAAGATATTTAGGATAGTAATTTCATCTGTTTTATTTTAAATTAACATCTTGTGATTTTTTAAAATTTATAAATTAAATTACAAATAGTTTTTTCCCTTTATCTATTTTTCTTCAATTGTAATCAAAATAATAGTTGTGTGTTTTTAGATGGTAATACTCATATGAAACATTTAATTTTATAACCATTTTTTTGCTATACACTAAATAAAAGCGCAGAAAATCTACTCGGTAGATAAAGACTAAAAGATAGGTCTGAAGATTTTTTTTGTGAGTTCAGGTTATAAGGCTATTTAGAAAAACAAATCTAAAATACATTTGATGTAACAAGAAAATCAATACACGATTTTTCAAGAATCAATGTGTAATTTCCTTTTCAATTGATATAAGAATTTCTCTAAAAATTAATAGTAGCTTATATTAACTATTGAATTTTCATCAGGACTATTGATATCATCAATGATAGTTATTTGTCTTGGATAATTGTCCTCATTGTAGTCATAGGCATATGTAATAGTTCCAGTTTCATCCCCAGCATTTATAGAATAGGAAGTGATATTATTATTTACATTTAAACCATTACCAATAAATCCCTCAACAATTAAAGTATATATTCTTGGTGTCATACCAACAATATTTTTATAAATGCCATTAGCATTGTCGTAAGTTATAGAGCCGTTATATGTCACTGTTACTGAATCTCCATTATTATCGGTATCTTGGTAAGTACTAACAAAACTTGTAATATTTTCATTATTATCTAATTGAAAGACAATTGTACCTTCATCCTCATAAATAGTGCCTTCCTCATTAATATAATTTTCGATCATAGTATTTGATGCATACGAAATGGAGGCTCTATCCTCAGAATCACAGTTGTTATTAGAATTATAATAACAATAATTCCAACCAGATAATCTTCCTTGAGCATCATATAAAAAGTTATATTGACCTGAATTATTTGATCCATAATATTCATCAACTCTCGAAATTAGATTATTAGTATATGTGAATTCATAAACCTGAGAATTTTGTGGACTATTATTTTGATATGAATAATTACTTGTTATAGAAGTTATCTTATTTTCATCATAAATAAATTGATCTGTGTAAACATAATCTGGATTTTCCCAATCTGTTGAGATAACTTCTGAGACTAATAAATTATTTCCTAAATTATCATCACCGATTTGTTCATCACTTTCAGATGAGCATGAAAATAAAACTATACTAAAAAGAATTAAATAAATTTTTGATTTCATATTTGGAAGATTTATTAATAATGTGTTGGAATGATTAACTAAAATCAAACATTATTTTCATAAAGATAATCTTTATTTTATTAACAAATTAATTAATCATTAAAAACAACTAATAAGTTTTTTTTATTATATTTAAATACTATTAATTTTAAATCATTAATTATGAATTCAAAAACAATTTTTACAATTTGCGCTACTTACAATCTAATTGTTGGATTGATGTTATATTTTATGGCTGAACAAATTGCTTTGCAAAGCGGAGCTGATGCTATAAGTTTAGAAGCTGCTGCTGGAGGAAATATGAATACAGCTACTGCATTTTTAGGGTTAGGTATTTTGACTTTTATGATTAGAGGAATAAAAGGGGAAGATGCTAAAAAAGGCCTAACTGGATGGGGTTTAGCTGGTTTTATAATCTTGTTGGATTTGGTATATAGAATGGTAACCAACGATAACTTTAGTCCACCTTTATACTTTTTAATTTCTGGAGCTTTAGTTGTCGCATTTTCATTTTACGGGGCATCTAAGTCTTAAATTTAAATAGCTAAAGAAATAATAAAATCAGTAAGTTTAAAAATAGCAATGAAAGTACTGGTTTTACTAGTTGCTATTTTTACTATTCATTCGTGACCATGACAGGATTATTTCATGATCCTGATAAAGCTCCGCTTTGGAAATAGTACAAACAAAAAAACGCTCAAGTAAGCTTGGCGATACGTAAAAAAGTCTTTCATTTATTTTGAGGAGTAGCTCCGCTGATCCTGACAAAGCTCCGCTTTGAAAATAGCACAAACAAAAAAACGCTCAAGCAAGCTTGGCGTTTTTTTTAATTGTACTATTTATTCGTGACCATGACAGGATTCAAACCTGTAACCTCTTGAGCCGTAATCAAGTGCGCTATTCAGTTGCGCCACATGGCCAAATTCGGGTGCAAATATAGTAGTGTTTTTCTGATTTTGAAAGCCTAGGCTGTCTTTTTTTATGAATTTATTTCTTTTTTAAAAGCATTCAGAATAGGTTGAGATTTCTCTAAATCTTTTGTAAGTATATATAATTCTACAGAATCCATTGATGAACCAAAACCAGCTAACCTTGCAGATTCTGGATGATTTTTAACCAAGGAGCTAATGTTGTTTTCTTCTAATAGGTTCCTTATGCTATTAATAATTATTAGTGAACTAGTGTAAATTTTTAAGTATTCTGTTTTCATAGTTGTAAATTTTAATCTAAAGAATTTAGAGTTACATAACTTCTCCATCCAACAATAACTAACTGAATTTTTGATGCTTTAGCAAGATCCAATCTTTTTTTTGTGAAAGAAGGAAGAATAGCTTTATTAAGCTTTGCTAATAGTTTAAAAATTTTTCTTTTCATTTAAAATAAGTTCTTTTTTCAAATATAGCTAAAAATAATAGTGTTATAATCATATTATTTTTTTGATAAGAAGGTGTATTAAAAAGTTGTTTTTGATACTAAGTAGCAAAACTCTAAAAACTTTAGCTTCATATCGATTGAATTCTAGAATATTAAAGCTGATAAAATAATAAGTGAAAGTTTAATGATTTTTAAGACAAATGTGGTCATTTTTTTGTTTTTTAAGATTAAATAATTAGTAATTCTAGAATTGTTTAATTAATATATACTATATAAACCCTGTCTCTTATACACATCTGACGCTGCCGACGAAGAGGATAGTGTA